>Ga0193697_1000729_pt1 | contig 11102 bp, 3 predicted proteins | sample L3m2metaG_FD_145073 | JGI IMG/M metagenome (GOLD analysis project Ga0193697, IMG submission 145073) | Soil microbial communities from a riparian zone of the East river system, Colorado, United States - L3m2 | ecosystem: Environmental > Terrestrial > Soil > Riparian zone | place: USA: East River... | reverse complement strand
CAAAGCTCGCTTCCTCCGCAGACGCCGATTACACCCGCGTCGCAAACAAGATAATCGCAACGCCAAGTGCAAACGCCTGGCAGGAGCACAGGTTCGCAGCGCTTTGATGCCGAGCGCCAGGGAGCGCGTCGCCGTTCCGGCGCTGCGCGAGTTTTTCCAGCTTTCGGAGAGGGAATTATGGCCGGTGGATGGTCAGTTTAGGGTTTGAGTATGCAAAAATTTACCAAGAATTCATGGACAAGTGCTCTGCGTGTTGCTAAAAATATGGGTTATATGCCGAAACCAGCGCGCTGCGCTAGAAGTGTATTGCTCTGCCTTCAGGCGACACTTTTTTGCCATGTGCTGAACGCGCAATTGGCGACACCGCTGGGAAGCGAGTATTCAATCAGCGGTCAGATGCCGGGAGATCAGCAGTTGCCTCGTGCCGCTTTCAAGGCAAACGGCGGTTATCTGGTCTGGCAGGACAACCGGACCGACACAAATGGACTCGGTATCCGCGCACAGAAGCTCAACAGCACTCTTTCGCCGACTTTAGCGAGCTTTCGTGTCAACCAGCAGATGGCGGGAAACCAGCAACGGCCCGACGTGACCATGCTCAACAATAATGGGGGCGCGGCGATTGTCTGGGAGGGGGGCACTAAAGGACGCTCCCATATTTGGCTGCGGATACTTTCCACAAACGGCACGTTTACGACGACCAACGACATACGCGTAAACCTTTATACGAACGGCCTTCAAACTGCCCCTGTTATCACGACACTGACCAATGGAAATTTGGCGACTGCCTGGTCGAGCCTTTTCCAGGACGGAAGTTACCAGGGAATTTATGCCCGACTAATAAGTCCCAGTGGCGGCGGGCTGACCCCGCCTTCTCAGGTCAATCAATACACTGGTTTCAATCAACGGAATCCAGCGATCGCCAGCCTGGCGAACGGCGGATTTGTGGTCGTGTGGGTCTCCGAAAACCAGGGCGTCAACAGTGTCGATCTGAGTCGCGGAATGATCAGGGTTCATATTTATGCCCGTGTCTATAACGCGGCCGGGACGCCCCTGGGTGATGAATTTCGGGTGAATACTGGCACAGAGCTTTGTTCGCTGCCGGACGTCGCTGCTTTGAGCGATGGGAGCTTTACCGTCGTGTGGACGCAGCGGGACAGCTCGAGCGACCGGAGTCTGGATATTTACGGGCGGTGCTTTTCATCTGCTGGCGCGGCAATTGGGGAGCCGTTTCCAATTAATACGCACACCTATGGAGACCAATTCGGACCGCAGATCAGCTCTCTGGGAACGGTGCAGTTGGTGGTGTGGACCAGCATGGGACAGGACAGCACCGGTCCTGACTGGCGATTAATGCTCGATGAGGTCTACGGACGATTGATCTTTGAAGGCGCTCCCAATGGCAGTGAGTTCCGTGTCAATACCACGACTGTGGCGAAGCAAATTCAACCGGTTATTGCCTCGGATAATGCCAATCGCTTTTTGGTGGCGTGGGCGAGTTTCGTTGGCCAAAGCGGCTTTGACATCCTGGCGCAGCGGTATGCTTCGGGTCAACCGCTGCCGCGTCCTGATCCGCCGTTTGTGTCGGCCCTCAGTCCTTCACGGCTATGTGTCTCGTGGCCGGCGTTGCTCGGTTTCCCGGTACTCGGATACGAAGTGTATACGGATGGAGCAGTTCCGCCGGCGCCCGCGGCGGCATTTGTCACTAACAACATGTGGACGGCAACCGGTTTAGGAGCGGGCAGCACCCACACGTTCCAGTTGGCTTATATCATGGCGGGTGGCCAGCGCTCGACCCTGTCTGATCCCGCGTCGGGAACAACGTGGGGCGAGGACGAGAACCTCGACGGATTGCCTGATGATTGGCAAGTGCGTTACTGGGGACCCAAACGGGCTGATTGGCCCCCCGGCAATATTGACAGTGACGGAGATGGGGCCAGCAACGCGGATGAGTTCATGGCAGGCACTGATCCGACCGATGCGCAAAGTGTCCTGAAGATGTGGATCACTCGTAGCGCCCAGGGACGGCGACTGAATTGGACCGCGCAACCCGGCTTTATCTATCAAGTCCTGACGGCAAACGATGTGATATCGGGGTGGACGAATGTCGGTGGGCCACGGTTCGCACCGGGGACCAGTGATTCGATCCCGATTGTCGGCGGCGCCGGCGGGACTGCGTTCTACAGGATTATAAGGGTGAGGTAACGCATGAAATATCTATCCAGAATCATAATTGCGTTAGGGTTTGTTGTGGCGTCGGCCATTGTGGCAAATGCGTTTTCACTGCTCGGGCCCTTTAAGTCATGGCAGGTCGGGGGCCTGGGTTATCAACTGGCCGGCGACATTGGCGGGCCAATGACACTCGGTGAAGGATACCGCTGGAATACTCCTGTTATCACGTACGGATTCGATTCCAGCTTCATTAACTACTTCGGCCAGAGGGGCATCGTGGAAGTCGAAAAGGCGATCCAGATTCTTCAGGATCTTCCACCGGCGACACAGATAACCGATGACGGCCAAAACTTATATATTAACGGCCAGCCAGTGCCTTTCGATACGAAGTTCTCTAATCCAGAGGCCTTTCAGGTGGGATTGCTGGACCTGAAATCTCATGCCTTGACGGCACTCGTCGAAGAACTGGGCCTCGCGCAGCCGGAACGATGGATCTATACATTGCGCGACCGCAACACAAGAACAGCCGGGGGTGTTACCTTCACCAACTATTTGACGGTCCTTGCCAACTATGACCCGATCACTTTCCGGCCGACACCTGTAGTCAATTTGCTGCCATACGGTTATCAGATTTTTGACCCTATTTTGCCTGGCAATTATGCCAGCGCCGTTGAAGTTCCACCCGATTTTGCGACGTACGGAGTGCTGGCGTACACATCAGTTCGCGCTGGCGCGGGAAATCCGGATGTGGAAATTCCACAGACCAATGGACTTAACCGTATCACTTATGGGCTGTTGCCGGGAGAGTTCTATGCGGGTCTAACTTTCGACGATGTTGGCGGGCTGCGGTTTTTATATCGAACCAACACAATCCAGGTTGAGAATCTGTTGCCGAACACCTTTGGCGGATCGCCGGCCAACCCAACCGGGACCAATCCTTCGCCCTGGTTCCCATTTTTGGGGACGAGCAACTTCTTTTTTATCGGAACAAACTTTTTCTTCAATACAAACGTATTCGGCACGAATGCGACGAACAATCTGATCGTGCAGGGTCTGCGTCCCGGGGTGAACAAACTGAATTTCCGGCGAGTTAACTATGATTCGCTATTAGGCCAATTGTTTGTCCCTTTCACCAACCGTTTCCTGGACACCGTTATTTCGAACTCCCGACCTATTATCCAGCCGGTCCAGCGGCGTATTACGCGCCCGGACATCCTGTTTTCGGTAGGCGATCTTGGGACGTCGCCCGCACCTGCGCCATTTTTGATGCGCCGGACAGGGACGACCGGATGGCAGAACAATGATGCAATCAATGGCGGCGTCGTCTTGCCCGATACGGGCGGGCCGGGCGTTATTCAGCCGCCGGTGGACATCATATTCACCGACCAACTGCCATTCTTTATTGATACAACGCCCAGCTTTGGCTTCATTGGCGGATTCATCGGGAATATTTTTTGGGGGTCGTTCGACGGCTCTACGAATGAGCCAGTCATTTACCCGTTCTATGGTGGTTTCACCATTCAGGATTTGCGTGCGATAGCAGTGGGAACAGTGGGCAACTAATAATAATTTATTGCGTAAGACCGAACTATGATTCGACGTTTTTTATGTGCAGCCCTTGGCCTCACGGCCGCGTACTCCGCGCCGGCGGCTACGCAGGCCCTTTATATCAACAGCTCTCCAGTGGTCGGACTTGCCCCGCAGATCGATGCGACCGCGTTCGTAAACCAAAGCATATTCGATATTACAACTGCGGGCGGCCTTCCTTACGAGAGCATGAACACGCTTTTCTTTACGAATCGGCCCGGAGGCTTGATGAACTGTCCAACGGGCTATCGATTCGATTTCTTCACCAATAATTTCCGGTATTGGATGAACACCTTCGCCAACCTCGGTTCTGGATCGATTACTGGCGCTTCGGTCGTTTTCGTGTCTTCGACGAATATCATCAACTCCGGATCACTCCACACCGAAGCGGGCGGCCTGATTCGACTGACGGGAAAGAACCTCAATCTTACCGGGGCTAAACTGCGGACCGGTTCGCCCGAGAACGTCTTCTTCAGCGGCGGCAGCACGTTTAATGGAACAAACTACACCAGCGCCACCGGTGTAAGCGACGTTTACTGGGGCGCGGGGACAAACAACCACCTCGACGCCAACGGGGTTGCAATGCGGCTGAACGGCTTCGGCGGACTTAACGATTTATCATATCAGCCACCCTTTTTCAGTTCACCATTTCACCAGGCGGCACAGATATTCTCCTTTGGCGGGAGTTCGCAAACGTTCACAAGTCTGGTCTCAGTGGGCGGGTTTTTTGGCTACGGGGCGTTCGCGCATCGCTCGCAGACCGGACCATCTAATTATACAATCCAGGTTGTCTTCGCGCCGACGAATAATTTTGACAGCAATTTCACCACCCAGGTCAGGTTTTATACGAACTTCGGCGGGGGCATTGCTACACCCGTGGTGCACTTTAAGGCTGTCGACAGGGATATCGTCACTACCCGGCAGAACACGAACTCTGTTTTTCTCGTGGATAATGGCGGCGCAGAAACGAACTTCTTTCTCGCTCGTCCGTTCGGCAACGGAACGACACGGCGGCCAAACATTTATGAACTCTTTCGCAACGAGTTCTTTTTTGGGTCCGGATTCATTCTTAACGGCAATACGCCTTATACGCCGGACTTAATCTATAACCCAAGCTATCAATTGACAGTCGTCAGCAATGGCTACGCGGCGTATTCCGCGGCCATTAACAGTGGAAATGTCGGCGCGCCAGTCGTAGACCCGACGAATTTGCTGGGTCGGGTGGAGATCATTGGTGACACTGTCACTCTCGATCAGGCGCGCGTGCGCGCTGAATCGACTGTAACCATTCGGACTGGAAATCTCTCCAGCAACAAGCTCGCCCAGGTCGATGCTCCGTTTCTCAATTACGACTTGCGCTCGCTGCAACCACAGATGGTGATTTCAAATCTTGCGCCAGCTTCGGTCCGCCGGCTTTCCGGGCAAATCGCTGCCTGGACGGGCAGATGGAAGAACTATGAGGCTACGGGCACTGGTACCAACGAAATCGATTTTCACGTTTTGATTGTGGATAACTTTCTCTCATCAGCCTCTCCGGTCATCGTGAGTGAGTTTGCGGCGCGGGCGCCGCATTTGGAAATCAATGATAATCTGAGCGTCCAAAAGTCATTTGTGCTTGAAGCGACGCGTCTGAATATCACCGGAGCTTTGACGTTGCCCTTTGGCGCTGCCTGGGCGGCGACAAATGTAATTGGAGTTTATTATTTCACGAATAGCGGAGCGATCAGCATTTATCAGTCGGCATCCTTCGGCGATCCGCCTGCACTGCCTTACGTGACATTTGTTAACAGCGGAACGATTGGCGCCGCAAACATTTCTATTCGTGCCACCGAGTTTAGCAACAGCGGCGTGTTGACCGCCAATGGCGGGTCCATTTCGGTAAACGCCGACCAGTTGGATCTTCATGGCAGGCCGACCATATTGTTCACCAATACCTTTACAAATTTCTTCGGCCAGACCCTGACCAACATCATCACGAATTCCTTTGGGCCGATGCTCTCTGCCGACTCGGAGGTCCGGCTTAACGCGCAAAATATCTGCTTCTCCAACGCGATTCTTCGGGCGGGTGGCGGCATTTCGATGTCCGCCGGCGGCAAGATCGTCGATTCAGGCCAGCAGGCAATTAACGAATGGATTACTTATGCCGGCTTTGATCTTCCGGTTTTGCCATCCACGAGCGACTTGCTCGCTACTTATATCAGGTCGATCGCCAATTCCTCTACCGAGACAGCTCACATTTGGCCCGGGATGGACGAGGGGCCGGTGGCCAATGGCTATCAAAATAATCTGGCGGTTGGAAAGCTAACGCTCGACGGCGGTGAGTTCAGTTCGTTCCGCTTCACGGGCGCGGGCCCGCAGTGCGCCTTATATGTCGATTACCTGGAGTTCCTGAATACGGCGACCAATTACAATGAAGCGCTTACGATCGACAACAATATTGTCATCTATTTCGCCAACGCCAATATCTCGCCAAGTAAGCTGGATGGGCGCCACAACGGCCATTTGCGGTGGGTCAAGAGTTTCACTGGCCCGCTAAGCTCGACGAACATCGTTTATCCATCAGGCCGCTCTTACACCTTTAATATCGGCCTGGCACAGGATAAAGATCTCGACAGCGATGGTGACGGCATCGTCAACGGAGAAGATCCGACGCCGTTCTATGTCGCGGAAAGCATCGACCTGCGAGTCGCATACACCAACGCTCCAACGCCCCGCGCGTTGCTGTCGTGGCACACTCTTACCGGCGCCAATAACCAGGTTGAGTATCGCACCAGTCTTAACTCCGGATCCTGGCAGGTGCTGACCAATTTCACCCACTCCGCCGCGAGTGGTCGCGTTACGGTTACGCAGCCGGTCACCGGCTCAATGCGGTTCTATCGCGTGCGCGTGCAACCTCCTTCCATTAACTGAGCGGTCGCAAACATGAATCCAATGCACATTTTGAAGACGTTTGGCTCGGCATGTTGCTGGCCGATTGCCATCGCGGCCGCGATGTGGGTTTTGTCGCCGCTGACTTCAGGAGCGCAGTTGGGGCCGAGTGCTGGAGTGCTGCAATTCACTACAGCGAACTATTTTGCCACAGAACGTGAAAGTCTCGCTGGCACCGGCCCCGCCAGCGCCGATTTGCGAGGTGTGCGCGTAACGGTAACCCGGTCGGAGCCGGCGAAAGGAGCGGTTCAGGTCGATTACACCATTGTGAACGGCACAGCGACCAACGGTACTGGGATGCAATATGGCCCCATCACCGCCACGGGAACCTTGTCATTCGTGGATTTCCAGATGAGTGCCGATCTGCCGATTATCCCGATCATCGACGATACCGCCACCAATGACAATCGGACCTTCAACATCACTCTTTCAAATCCGCGTGCCGCGGCGGGCCAACCTTCAACCGTGACCCCCGCCCTTGGTGTGATCACCAATACCATGGTTACAATTCGTGACGACGACGCCGGGATTAATTTCGGCCGGGCCGTATATCGCGTGCGGGAATCGGTTCTTAACGGCGACGTGATCCAAGCCGGCGTAGCGACAATCACAGTCTATCTCAGTGGCACGGCCACCAATGATGTCACGGTTGACTACCGGGTCTTGAACCTGAATTCCTTTCCCCTGGAGGCTGGCTCGGATTACGCGACGCCCGATACTGACTTCACCCGCGTTTCCGGAACGTTGACTTTTCCAGGAAGATCGACTGTCCAGACCTTCGACATTCCGATCACCGATGACGGTATTGTCGAGTTCAACGAAGACCTTCGTATCGAGCTTGCGAATCCCTCCGGCAAGGTGATGGTCGACACCAACGAAGTGGATGTCACAGTCGGTGGAAACACTCAGGCAACGGTCACGATTCTTTTTGATGGCACTTTCGGGCCCAGACAGAACGGTACGACTATTGGACCGGAGCAACCGGCGGGGGCGGTGGATCTAACGTACAATCCAGGAGGAGTAAATTGGTCGCGGCCGCCGTTCAATCAGACTCCGGGCGCAAATTATAGTGTCTACGCGTTGGCGGTCCAACTCGATGGCAAGACCGTCATCGGAGGTGATTTCACCGCCGTCAATACCGAACCGCTCACGCGCATTGCCCGCGTCGACAGCAACGGATGGGTGGACCCGTCCTTTACGATTGGGACCGGTGTTGATGGCCCCGTCGAGGCCATTGCGCTCTATGGTTTTCAAGGGCCCAATGCCGACAAGATTTTGATCGGCGGCAGCTTCACTTCGGTCAACGGGTCGCAGCGGCAAGGGATTGCCCGACTGAATGCTAACGGAACCCTCGACGCGTCCTTTAACCCGGGAGTCGGCGCGGATGGCCCGGTGCGTGCCCTGGCGATCCAATCGGACGGAAAAATCGTCATGGCGGGGGACTTTACGACTGTCAATGGAATTACCCGCAACGGGATTGCGCGTTTAAATGCGAATGGTTCTGTAGACGGAGGTTTCGATCCCGGCCAGGGGACCGACGGCGCCATTTGGTCTGTGGCGCTGACTGGCGTCGGCCCGACCGTCACCTCGTCGGCATCGTCTCCCCCACCATTCGATACCAATAATATAGCCTTGGGTGGAACGGCTGGTTCGGTGCTTCTGCGGGGCAATTTCAGCACGGAGACGAATACAGTCGAGGTCGAATACCCACCGGGTAACATCATCCTGTCCACCAATCTGATCGGTGCCCAGGATGTCGTCTTTACCTTCGGGCCAGGGAACGCGACTAACCTCTTCATTATTGTCAACCGCGGTATGACAAACGAAAAGGCGTGGAATTATACGGCGACAATCACCGTCGTCGGAGACGCCGAGCAAAAAATCGTTATTGGAGGAGAGTTCTTCAGCTTTGACGGTACAAGCCGGGCAGGGATTGCGCGTTTGAACACCGACGGCTTGCTGGACCAAACGTTCAATCCCGCTGCGGGAGCCGACGCTCCGGTGTATGCGCTGGCCGCGGCGCCAGCGGGCAAAGTATTCGTTGGCGGCGCTTTCAGTCAGATCGGTTTGCAGAACCGGGGCGGCATCGCTCGATTGAATATCGACGGGTCAGTGGACAATACCTTCGACCCGGGGCGCGGCGCCGACAATGCTGTTCTCGCTATGGCCTTGCAGACTGACGGCAGGATTCTGATAGCCGGTACGTTCCGAAACGTCGACCGCGTGCGCCGTGCCGGAATCGCCCGGCTTCTCAGCTACGGAGCGCTTGATACGAGTTTTGCCGATACCGCCTACAACCAGTTCGCAGGAATGGATGCCGATGGCGTCATCAATACAATTGGCCTTAGCGGTAATACAGGTGTGATGATTGGGGGCGCGTTTGCTCAGGTCGGTGGCGGCCCTAGCCGTGCCGGCCGTACGGTGCAGCTCAATATCGCGCGTTTGGTTAACAGTTCCACTCCCGGCCCAGGCAACATCGAATTCGCCAATCCGACGTACAACGTGGACGAGAATGGGATCGAAGTCAGCGCAGTATTGACTCGAACCAATGGCAATTTGGGTCCCGTGTCGGTTGCCGCAACCACGCGCGATGGCCTTGCCATTGCGCCACAGGATTACATCGCCTCCTCTTCCAATGCGGTGTGGGGTTCGACGGGATGGATGATCAGCCAGGGGCAAGTGAATACGCTGACCTTCGCGCCGGCAATCAGGATTCCAATTATCAACGACACAAATGTGGAAGGGAATGAGACATTCTATCTCGACCTGGCTCCGCCGCGAGGTACTCTCGTGCTCGGAGGCGAGTTCATTCCGCTGGGTGTCGCTTTGGGGAGATATCAATCCACCGTCACGATCGTTGACAATGATGTACCGCCTAGCGCGTTTTCGTTCAGCGCGCCGACCTACTCGGTCAATGAGAACGGAACTAATCTCGTAGTCACCGTATTTAGGAGTGGCGGCACGATTGGCTCGGTTTCTGTCGATTGTTCGACGTCGGACGGTACTAATAGTCCAGCCGTTGCCGGGTCTGATTACACGGCCCGCACCCAGACTTTGACCTTTGCTTCGGGCCAAACCAACAGAACGTTCAGTGTACCAATCCTTAACGATACCACCGTCGAACCCGACGAGACGTTTCTGCTCACCCTCACAAATCCCCGCGGGGGTTCCAGCCTCATTGCGCCGTCCACTGCTGTCGTGACCATTATCGATAACGATTATGCTCCCGGCCGCCTCGGATTTATCAGTCCAACGTTTTCGGTAGGCGAGTCCCGAGGGTTCGCTACGGTAGCGGTTCGCCGCAGCGGCGGTAATGTCGGCTCGATTTCTGTCGAGGCTGTCGCTTTTGACGGCACCGCAACGAGTCCTTCAGACTTCGCGCCGACAAATATCGTACTCAACTGGGCTGATGGGGACACCGCGGACAAAACCTTCCGAGTGGGAATCAGTAACGATGGTGTGGTTGAAGGCAATGAGACAATCAGGTTGCGGCTGACGAATTACGTCACAGCGTTTCCGGCCAGCCAGTCCAATGCCGTACTGACCGTCATTGACGATGATTTCTACGGCACACTCGCCTTTAGCTCGCCCACTTACATTACCGACGAAATCGGCGATAGCGCAACCATCACGGTCGTGCGCAGCGGCGGCATTGCCGGAACGGTTGGGGTTAATTTTGCGACGATTTCCGGCACGGCCGGCACCAACGACTACACTCCCGCGAGCGGCACGCTTACGTTTATCCCAGGCCAATTGAGCGCTACTTTCAGCGTTCCGATTCGCGACGATGCTCTCACTGAAGGCAACGAAAACCTGACGGTTCGGTTAAGCGCTGCAACCGGGGGGGCGACTTTGGGAGCGCCAACCAACGCAACGTTGACCATCGTCGACAACGAATCATTCAACATTCCGGCGGGGTCACTCGACACCGCCTACAACACCAGCGCGGGCGCAAACGGAGCGATCAGCGCACTGGCGCTCCAGACCAATGGCGGACTCATCGTGGCGGGCGATTTTACTCTGCTTAACAGCGTGGCCCGGAACCGTCTCGGTCGTCTTCTGGATGACGGGCGTCTGGACGCCTCGTTCGACCCCGGAGCAGGTTTTAATGGGTCGACCAGGGCCCTGGCACTTCAGTCGGATGGCCGTGTCATTGTGGGCGGCCTTTTCACTTCAGTTAATGGCACGAACCGAAACCGTATCGTCCGGATTAACGGCGACGGTTCGGTCGATGTGTCTTTCAACCCCGGATCAGGCGCGGACAATCCTGTGAACGCGCTGGCAATTACCACCGTCGATGGCAGCCGCGGGGTTCTCCTCGGCGGTGCTTTCAGCGCTGTCAATGGCACCCCGCGCAGTGGTGTTGCCCGCCTGAACGACAATGGTTCAGTTGACAACACGTTTGATCCCGGCACCGG
>Ga0193697_1000728_pt1 | contig 11105 bp, 13 predicted proteins | sample L3m2metaG_FD_145073 | JGI IMG/M metagenome (GOLD analysis project Ga0193697, IMG submission 145073) | Soil microbial communities from a riparian zone of the East river system, Colorado, United States - L3m2 | ecosystem: Environmental > Terrestrial > Soil > Riparian zone | place: USA: East River... | reverse complement strand
CAGTACGTTCTTCGGCACGGCTCGATCAAAGTTCTAGGCATGAATAGCCCGATACCCTTGTTGACAATCTACACCGCTGTTAAAGTTGTCCCTCCTTGGCGAGACGCTTATCGGGATCTCGACGGATTGAAAGACTCACTGAAAAACAGGGAGCTGGCGTACACGCCAAATGGGAAAGGTGAACCAGGAATGCTCGTCGCAAACAGAGAGTGCCGACTAAACGTTCTTGGGGCTCCTGGGGCGGGCAAGTCGACGTTCCTCAAACGCGTGGGGCTCGAAGCGCTTCTCCCTCGCACCGGCTGGGAGAACTCTTCAAACATCGCAGGCTGTAGTACCCCTGTCGTCGGGGATTACACACCCGAATGCTTCCCTGTTTACATCGAGTTACGGCGCTTTAAGCACGAGCCCATCGATATTCACCGTGCCTTGGTTCAGGAATTTGACGCCTGTGGACTTCCCGAGGCCAACGCGTTCATAACAATTTGCCTTTCTGAAGGTAGATTACTCCTGCTGTTCGACGGCGTAGATGAGGTTCCCACAGACAAGCTCGACAGTGTAATTCAACACGTCACGGATTTTGCAGACAAGCACACGAATAATAGATTCATCACGTCCTGCCGCACAGCATTCTATAAAACTTTCTTCCGCAAGTTCGTGGATGTCGAATTGACGGCTTTTGATGATCGACAAATCGAAAGATTTGTAAGCGGCTGGTTTGGATCAAATTTAGATCGAGAGAATCGCTCTGCGGAAACTTTCATATCTCTTTTGTTCAGTAAGGAGCATCGTGCAACGCTCGAATTGGCCCGAACTCCCTTGCTTTTGACATTTCTTTGTTTGGTCTACGATGCTTCGCAAAAATTTCCCGTAAACCGCAGCAGTTTGTATCGGCGCGCTCTTATGATTTTGATGGAGCGCTGGGCCGCGGAAAAGCGTGTTCATAATTCTCCGATCTCAGCTGAGTTGCACACAGAACTTGAAATGGAGCTATTATCGGAAATCGCGGCCAAGGCATATGCGAAAGATCAGATTCTATTCTCTCAAAAGGAACTAGTCGACCAAATTACAAACTTCATGCGCGAGACGTTGAATGCACCGCGAACGCTTGACGCTAAAAGGCTGCTTGAGGCCATTGAGGTGCAGCAGGGATTGTTCGTCGAACGCGCAGCCGATGCATACTCGTTTTCTCACCTCACAGTTCAAGAATATCTCACGGCAGAATACTTTCACACACCAGGTAAAACAGCACAACTCGTTGAGGAATATCTCTTCGACCAAAAGTGGCGAGAGGTTTTCCTGCTTTCGGCGGGAATGCCCGGCGCCGACGAACTCCTGTTTTCGATGTTAAAGGAGTGCGATCTGTTCATTGCTGAGATGCCGCGTGTCTTGCGTTGTGTTCAATGGGTAGGGAAGATCGTTCCAGTCACGGGAAGAGTTTTGGAAGATGCGGTACTCCGAATCTTCATCTTGAGCTTGCCCCTTCGCTTCAAGCGCCTCGAATTCCACCAAGAAAGGGTCGAGTCTTTGGCGGATGATCTCATCACAGCTCTGAATCCGGACTTCTTCCGAACGGGGAAGGTGCCAACCAAGTGGGGAATCAAGTCTGCTCAAAAGTGGCTGCAATACATTGGTCCTTCACTATCACTGCCGTGTACAGTCGAGACCATTATCGAGAACCTTCGCAGACTTTCACCCTCGCGACCACTTGATCAGATGGCACCCGGCAGTCGCCATGCGTTCAAGAGGGAAGTCTCAAAGGTTGTGTACCAAGGCTTCGGCTTGGACGAAGACTTGCAGAATCTCTCGCGCGTACGGGCGATCGAACTTCAAACCCTCTTTTACGGTTACAAATTAATAGTGGATTGCAAGAACGCGGCTTTACGACTCTCAAGCGCGAAATGGGAAGAGGCGTGCAAGCGAATTGGGACAATTGACCCTATAGCACTCCGAGGTCAAAAACGTGAGCGACCACGAAAGTTTATGTCGACGGCTCGCAAGCATCCGAATTCCTGGGCGGCGACGTTGAGACAGGCATCAACGAAACCCGTAAGAGAACAGTGGTCACAAATCTCAGAAGGCTCGTGATACTTTTGCCTAAAGTGCTCTCTAGCCACGAAAGTTGAATCCATGGCGACTACCTCTGCGATCACGGTTGATTTCCTTTGCGGGGCCAAGGAGTTGAACTCAGTAATGAGCTTGTACCGAAAGGATGCGAAGACGTTAGGTTTTCTTCCGGTGGGAGCATTCGAAGAAAACGCAAGCAAGCGGCAAGTGTTAATTGCCCGCACAACGCAAGATTCATGCGCCGGTTATCTATTATTTCGAGTTGCAAAAGGCAAGGCCGCGATTGTGCATCTTTGCGTTTCAGAATCCCACCGACAAAAGGGCATTGCGCGAGCACTTGTGGAGCGCCTTTGCGCTGAAACAAAACACTTGGCGGGGATCGGTCTTCACTGTCGGCGCGACTACGATAGCAATGGCATGTGGCCGAGATTTGGATTTGTAGCACGTCATACCAAGCATGGCAGGGGTCAAGATGAAGCTGAGCTGACGTACTGGTGGCTAGACCACAACCACCCAGATCTTTTTTCACTTAGCCTAGCAGGTGAGGATCGGACGCCGGTGGTTATAGACGCGAATGTGTTCCTTGACATTCACCAGCGTGATACCCCAGACAGTGAAGATTCGAAGGCTCTTCTATCGGCATGGCTTCAGGATAGTATTGAGCTTTGCCTCACAAACGAAATCTACAACGATCTTCACCGTGCCACTGACACCAGCGTACGACGACGGAGCAACGCTTTCGTAACGAAATACCGGGTCCTTCGAACAGATGCGACCAAAGTTCAGAAATTAGCAGAGGAATTGGGAAGCGTTTTGCCGAAAGCAGCCTCCCTCCGAGACGAATCCGATATCCGCCACTTGGCTCATGCAATCGCGGCATCAGCCAGATATTTTGTTACGCGTGACGCCGAACTCGCTGAACGCTCAGACGTCCTATATGAGCAGTATGGTTTGTCTGTTCTTCATCCGGCTGCTCTCATTAATCAGCTCGATAGCTTGGAACGCGAAGAGGAATATCGTCCGGCGCGCTTGGCTGGCACTTCCCTTCGTGAGAATCTCCTGAAGGCCGAAGCATTGCCCGCCATAGCAACTGCCTGCCATGTCAGTAATGAGAAAGCGAGCGACTTGGAGAAGGTGCTGAATCACTTCTTGGCAAAGCCAGAACAATTTGTATGCAGGGTTTGCTCGACAGCCGAAGGCCAGCCTTTAGTCATATCAGTAATTGCAAATGACAAAGCACAATGCCAACTAGCATTACTTCGCCTGTCGCGTGAGTCTTTGGCAGCAACGGTAGCACGGCACGTCCTGCGTTCATTGGTTGATGTTAAGTCCCGCGAGAACGCTCTGACGTTAGCAATCTTGGATCCTAGAATATCCCCTGTATTAATTCCGGGACTGTTACAGTGCGGGTTCATTTATGCTGAAGGAGCGTGGCTGAAGTTTCTCGGCCAAGGCGTTCGTTCAGTCGCAGAGCTTCGCTCCCGAGTCGCCGAATGGGTGAAAAACGAATCAAACTTTGGTATCGGTCAGAAGATGATCGAGGTCCTTGACGGCTATCCATCTACACCAGCCGCGGCAGCTCAACTCGAACATCTTTTCTGGCCGGCAAAAATTGACAACGCACCCCTTCCAACTTACATCGTTCCAATTCAACCTCGCTGGGCGCAGCACTTCTTTGACGTCGAACTCGGGAGCCAACTTCTGATCGGGCTTCGGACCGAGCTACACCTAGGCACTGAATGCGTCTACTACCGTTCGCCACACGGTCCCGAAATCGTAGCGCCTGGAAGAATACTTTGGTACGTTAGCCAAGGTGCCGATAAAGAAGGGGCCATGGCGGTGAAAGCATGTTCGCGTTTGGAGGAGGTCCTCGTGGCCAAAGCCAAAGAGCTGTTCCGTCGATTTCGACGCCTGGGCGTCTACGAGCGACGAGACGTAATTAATTGTGCTGGCGGTTCGCCGGACGGCAAGGTCATGGCGCTTCGCTTCACCTTAACCGAGCGCTTCAAGTCCCCCGTGTCATTACAGTGGCTCAACGATAATGGGATCAAGGGTAACTTTCCGGGGCCCCGCGAAATCTCCTGTGATGAGTTTAGTCTGATTTATAAAAAAGGAACTGCAGTCTAAGAACATGTCAAAAACAGCACTCCTGATCTCCATTCGCCCGCGCTTCGCAGACTTGATTTTCAACGACCAGAAACATGTCGAACTGCGCCGTCGCCGTCCGCGTGTAGGTCGTGGAGACTTGGTGTTTGTTTACGTTTCATCTCCAATAAAAGCACTCATTGGCGCTTTCGAAATCGGAGAAGTCATCGAGAAAAGCCCGGGTATGCTTTGGCGAAAGTTAGGAGAACAAACGGGCCTCACTCGAATGGAGTTCAACGATTACTTTAAAGAAAAGACCATCGGCTTTGGTTTGATCATTGCTCGGTCGTGGCGGTTGCCTGCTCCGGTAAAACTCTCCTCACTGCGCAAGCGCAGAGCCGGATTTCATCCGCCGCAGGCGTATCACTACTTTCCATTGACCGAACTCAATCGCCTTGGAGGGCTGACGGAAGATTCTGCCAGATAATCGCCTCATTCGCCTGCTGCGTGTCCCATTTTCAATTTTCGGCCTTCGGCATTCTCTCGGGCTTGAGAATTCGTTCGTCATTCCTGAGATCATTGGAATTCCGCGAAGCGCCGGCTCTTTGACATACTGCCGATTGACAGCGCGCCGCTCAGGCGTAAGATGTTGCGCGGTTGCGGGTGTAGCTCAATGGTAGAGTTCCAGCCTTCCAAGCTGGCCACGCGGGTTCGATTCCCGTCGCCCGCTCCACTTTGTTTCCGTCGATTATCCCCGGTTCCCATGACTGTTTGCTATGATCGGCTCGGCCTGGGGGGAAGCTTCAGGGGGGCTGATTTCTCTCCGGCCGCAAAATCGACGGGCGGCGCCGGCTGGAGGGTAGATCACAACCAGCGCCACGGGCCTAAACCCGATCCCGTCAAACGAAGGGTAGACAGTGAAGACAAAGACCGCAACCCGGTCGGGCAAACCGATCGGGACACAAACGAAGCCAGGGGGGCTCGTCACACTAAATCCTGGAGAACCTCCGGTTAAACCTGTTGTTCGGACCGTGCAACTGCACCCGAAGGTGGCGCGGGTAATGGACGGTCACTGCGAGCAGTGCAAGATTCCGCAGGATCAATTGATCAATCACGCGATCATCGTCCTTTGCAACGGCATGGACGATTCGGAAATCGTCATGGGCATTTTGAGCCATTGGCGACTGGAGGACGTGCGATGAAAAACGCGAATGGGCGAAAAATGACAATCGCTTACAGCTTCCCGACCGATGACGGCCAACACGAACATCTTTGTTGGGACCCGGACACGTCGACATTTTGCATGGTCCAAGAGCTCACGATCGAGGGCACGTTGAGATGGTTCGCTGACCACATGGGGCGCTCCATTTATACCGGGAAGCCGGGGTTTCCCCGCGACGGTTTCAGACAATGGATCAATCTTTTGCGTGATCGAATCGAGAAAGCCGAAGAATTCGAGGACGAGGTGAAGGAACTGAGGGAGCAAATTCAGCAGCCGAAGACGCAGCAGACCGAAAAGGCCGATAACTCCTCCGTGGTAAACCTGTCTGTTGCAGAACCTGGAGGCGCGCGATGAAAAAGCGAAATCGGCTCACTATCATTGGTACGAACATCATTGGACGGTCACGCGAGGATGTCGCGCGGTGCTCATGGTCGATCGGGCGAGACAGCCAGGGCAGGTACTTCCATAAAAAAGGAGAGCACCTCCGCCAGGTCCCGTTTGCGAAAACGGTCCTATTGTTTCGACAGGGGCAATTCAATGCCGCTCCTGGCGGTTGGGAATGGGGCCCGGGCTCCTACCGCTGGCTGGCGGACGTTGCAAAAGCGATCGAGGATAAGGCCCGACGTGCCTCTAAAAAGCGGTCGGCATGGAAGAAATCGCATACGCCGCCGCTTGCAGTCCTGTCAGGGAAACACCGGGAATTCGGCCTCAAGCTTGCAGACCCAAAAAACTACCCAAAAAAGGGATGGTGCGCACAATGAAAAAGAGAATCTCGTTCACGTTGTCTGCGGATGAAGTCGCAATCATCGAAAAGGCAGGCTCGATCGTACCACGTTTGTGCAATCCATTGCCAATCGTGGAGAGCTGGCTGGCCGCACGCGCAATCTTGGCCGTGGCGAAGGCGATAGTCCGACAGGAATACCTTTCGCTTCCGATCACCGCCGATCTGCGCGGAATGACGCCGGAAGAGCGCGCGGAGTTGCACTCGCCGCGACAAGGCCCGCGGTGGAAACGGAGCGGAGACATCTGGCTCATCGAATAGGGAACAAATCGAAATTACGCCCGCGGCGCGATTCTACGGAGTCGCGCCTTTTCTTTTGGTTCGACCTAGCGGACCGGCACACGCAGGTTGTCGTAACTCCCCGAAATGAAATTGATCGTTGTGTTCGTGCTTTGCGCGGTCGTCTGCAAAAAGAGGACGGCGCCAGGCTTCGAATGCGGGAACCTCCACATCGGGCCGTTGCCGATTTGGGGGAAGGTATTGGTCTGGGTGCCAACGTGTTGTTCGCCGGCGAGGACGACCTTGTAAACCTTCGCCTCGCCGGCCGCGAGCGCGAAATCCATGCCGTTGGTGGAATTCGGCGTGCCGAAAAGGTTCGTGGTGATGAACCCGCTCGAATTCGTGCTCGACACGCTCAGCAACTGATATTTCTCGCTGCTGGTATCGCGCACCACGATGGTGTCGCCGGCGAGCAGCACTCCGATATGGCCGGTGCAAAGAATATTCGTGCCGCCGGCGCCCAGGGCGTTCGTCACCGTGATGTCGTCCGCGGTGGGATTGAAAAAACGCAGCTTGGCGTTGGGCATGTCGCTGCCCACGTTGACCAGCTCCACGCGCGCGGGGCCGAACGCTTTCGCTGGCGTGATGAAATACGCGCAATTGGTCTGTACTATCTGCCCCTTGCCCGAAAAAAAGATGCTCGAGCCCGGCGGCGGATAACCCGTGCCGGTCTGCGCGATGGCGCAAAACGTCGAAGCCGCAAGGGCCGCCGCAATTTTCAAAATGCTTTTCGTACTCATAAATTCGCGCCGTTTTTTTTGCGCTACTCGATCAGGTCCCCATAAAGATCCGTTGACCACAGACCGTATTCCCAATCCTGAAGGAGGATCGCCTTGCTGTTGCTGGTGTCCGAGTACTCGGGGTAATTTTTGAGCCAGCCGAAGGCGAAGTCATTTGGGGGGTCATGCTCGTCAGGCAAGGCGAACTTGAGGTTCACGCCAAGAAGGCTTTCAAGGAGTGGCGTGGAAAAAATGCTGCCAACCTGGGCGTAGAGCTCGGCCTCCTGGGGCGAAAAATCGAAATTATCGTTGGCTATTTGCTCGACGATCAGCACCGGCTGGGTCATGGGAAGATATTCAATCCCACTTAGCATCAATCGGAATAGAGTGCGGGCTTCCGAACTTAAGGCGTCGACTTCGGGATCAGTGTAATCCGTTCCCTCGCCCATAAATCTGCGGATCTTCGAAACATCGCTATCGCTCACCATCGCGAATCGCGGGATGTTGAACAGCGACTTGCCATGCCGGTTGCCCGAGAGACGAAACCGCTTGATCGGCACTTCGCCTTGTTCGTCCTCGGGGTTTTTGCTCCAGCGGGCAGTCAGTTCGTGAAGAGGCCCGCCAATCTGTTCAGCCATGTATTCATTGGCGTTGCCCCGCAGATCGGCGGCCAGGCCATTGATGTAACTCTCGTTCCCCCGGTAGACTCGCTCGACGAAATCACCGAGGTTCTTCGACCATCCTATGCGCGTGCGGATGGGTGAACCGGGTATGCCAATCTGCTTGCTCACTGGCCTTTGGCGGGCCGCAGGTCCTTACGGAAGATCACCCTCGCCGGCTTTTTTAGCCAGCCACTGGCGGCCTGCAGCTCTTCGGCCGTGGGTTTGTTCGGGTCATTGAACGCGGCGCGACGTGCCCTTGCTTCGCGCAACATCGCTTCAGGCTCGGGATATGCGAACAATTCCGGGGGCAATAAAAGCTCGACCACGTCGCCGGGCCTCACGCGAGCCGTGGCGCCTGGTGCCAGGACAATCTTTCTGTCAGCGGCGTTCATGTTTCAAAAAAACTCAGGGCAGCCGACGCGGTAACGAACAGCTGCCCGTCGCTGAATGCGCCGGCCAGCTAGGGTGGCGACATTCAAAGGGCGATAGCGGCCAGGCTTGTTGTGAAATGACGCAGCGACCCACATGTCCCACATGGGCCGCCACGTCGCGGCGACCCACACGGGCCACCGGTGCGCTTGAGGAGGAGCCTGCCGCTATCATCGAAGATTTCAGTTGAGAGGTTGCGCCGCGGCCGCTTCCTCGAATGCTACTGCTTCGGCCTCTGCCTTCTGAGCAATGGCCTCGGACTTTTCAGCGTTCGTCGCAATCAGGTGCGCCTCGGGATGATTCTCCTTTTCGGCGTTCTTTGCACTGGCGTTGGCTTCGTCCGCCGTGCGCCTGGCAGCCTCAGCTTTGCCCCGTGCGACTCGCGCGACTTCGGCCTTTTGTAGCGCGTCGAATTTCTCGCGCTCCTCTATATGGTGCCGCATCGGCGCCGGCATGTTCGCGCGCTCGATGGCAATTTTTTCGCGCAGAGAGATAAACTTCTGAACGATGCCATGAAGCTTCCGGAAATCGGCCAAACTCTTTTTCGCCTCGACCAGTTCTCGTTCCTTTTGCTGCAAGAGATCGGGTAGCAACTTGTCGTGGCCCTCCTCCCAAAATTTCAGACGCGGATAGTGTTCAAGGACCCAGGGGGACCACATCCCCTCGAGAATTACGTGATTGAGTTGTCGGCGAAGTTTAGGAATCTCACACGCCAACCAAACGAGCCGCTCTTTGATGCGGTCGATTTGCTCTTCGATCTTGCCGGGTAAACTTTCGCGCTCGCTGAGCTCTTGCTCGATCGCTAAAGCTTCGTCCCGCTCTTGACGGGCCGAATTGAGTAATTCCTGGGCCTGTTCCAACTTTTTCGCGGCCTCTGTCGCCTTCGGTATGACAGAAATGGCTGCCCGGTCCTGCTGGTGGACGTCGCGCTGAGCCTGTAAAAGCGTATTGCTCTGTTCAATTTCCGAAAGCCTCCTGCTGCTCATCGTTTTAGCCCTTTGTTTACTTCGGTGAGGACCTTGATTCGACCACACAGACGGGACTTCTCCCGAGGATCCTTCTCCGACATGAGCAGCGACCGTAGAGAATCAACCTGGGCTTGCCAGTCCGCCGACGGCGCCGGCGGTTGCTCGGCCTCTGCCTGAACGGCCTTGACCTGTTTAGCGAGCCGGTTTTGCTCGCGTGGGTCCTTGCTCGCAAGGATTTGCTCCCTCAGCGCAGCGATCTGCGTCTCGCGCGTTTTCCACGGCGTCAGTTGAGAGAGATTCGATTGAAGTGCTGGCGGACGCTGCGTCGGAGTGTCCTGTAAACGCGTGGTGAGGCGTGACGGTGCCGGCGTAACGGTTGCGCCCGGATTCAGATGGGGAGTAATCATTTGAACGGCTTCCGCCACGGCGATCTCCCGGCTCAGCACGGCGATTTTATTCATGTCAGCGACGAGCTTGCTGCCATTGATCTTTTCGCGTTCGTACAGTTCCTGAAGCGCTGGCTCGCCTTTCAACTCGATGAATTGCGCCTCGAGGTCTGCAAGCAGAGATGCCCACGGCATCCCCGGCCCCCTATTCTGGGCTGCCGCGCGCCGGGCCTGCGCGCGCCTTAAGGCCTCTTCCCTTTGCTCCTTCGGTATTTCCGACAGTTTCATTTTGCCTTGAACCCGTCGCACACGTGAGGGGCGTCCGAAACTCGCTATTGTTAGCGACGCTATTCTTAGCGATGCCACGTCTCCTCTCCTCATATTCTTGGAACGCGCGATGAGTCTGCGCCACTTTCATTCGCCCAGCCCTGGGGCCTCCAAGGTATTTGTACATTCGCTGGTTGTAGGTCCGTACTGTCCAAACGCTTATCCCGAGCTCCACCGCGATCTCCTTGTCGGACATGCCGCGAACCAAGAGGTCAGCGACTTGATTCTCTCTTGGCGTGCGCGCCACAGGCACGGGCACGGGGGGGCATAAAGGAATCTCACCTCCCGATCGATTTCTGCGCGTTTTTTCTGATTTTGATGCTTTCACACAAAAACGACCCGTAGCCTTCGCGGCTTCGCGGCACCGGCGCCCGTAAAAGATTCCTTACCCGGTAGCCCCCCCTATAGCCCTGTAGGGTGTGCCGCAATGGCCTTCCCAGGCGCGTTTCATTTGAAACGAGGCGGAATAGCCCCCTAATTGGGCCCGCCGCCCGCGCAAGGGACGAAGACAACCGGTTTGAGGGGGACGCCGATCCGCGGCATGATCAGCCCGCGGAATACCATCGCTCGGGTGTTCGGGCATCCGCACTTCCTCAAGATGGCCTTCACGTGCTTCTTCACGGTGTTGCGGGAAAGTGGGTGGTCCGGCCGGACCAGGGCGCCGATGCTGCCGACGGAAGCGCCGGCCTCCAGCGCGTCTAACACCTGGCGTTGTCTGGGCGATAATCGCCCACGGAATCCGCTGTCGCTCAACAGTCACGACGATGTTAGCTGACTTCCGTGCTGTTCTCAAGTTCAGGCTCGCGGCCAAGAAAAATCGGCGGTCGGAATTCAATTCGCGGCGATCGGCAGCGCGCGCAGACATTCCCGCCGCGACCGTCGTCCACCAGCTCAGTGACGCACTCGCAAGCGTCACAGAACCAAAAGCCAGCGTCGGCCATGGAGCGAAGGCTCAGCATTTACCCTTTGCCGAGAGTGGCCAAGAAATTGTTGTATTCGGGAGTGCCCGGCATTGGCCCTGGCTCGTCGGGAGCTGGCGAATCGATGGCGGCCGGTTTCGCAACAGTTCCAGGCTGTGGTTTGAAACGTTCCCGAGGCCGAGGCCTGCTACTGATGCGGGAAAACATTTTCTTCGCCATCCATCTCAAGCCATTGACGATCTTCAGGGTGTCCCTGCTTTCGA
>Ga0193697_1000725_pt1 | contig 11153 bp, 4 predicted proteins | sample L3m2metaG_FD_145073 | JGI IMG/M metagenome (GOLD analysis project Ga0193697, IMG submission 145073) | Soil microbial communities from a riparian zone of the East river system, Colorado, United States - L3m2 | ecosystem: Environmental > Terrestrial > Soil > Riparian zone | place: USA: East River... | reverse complement strand
GGATGCCGACGGACGCGAGGAAGCTGCCGAGCTGCATCTGCTGCCCGCCCTTGAGCGAGAGCGGCACGTCCTTCAACTTCTTGCCGGTGACGTCGAAGATGCTGAGGAGCACCGAGGCCGGCTGACCGGAGCCTTCGACGATGCCGACGTTCGTGCGGTACTGCGCCGACTGCGCGATCTGCTGCAGGCTGAGCACCGAGGCCGCGGCCTGCTGCGTCGCTTTGCCGATGAAGCTGCTGAACGGAATGGCGGGGATGAACTGGCCGAGCGTGCCGTTGTCGCCGATGGTGTAGGTGCGGCTGGAAACGACCGTCACCTTCGACACGGTCGGCGCGTCGGCATCCGATCCCGGCAGGCCCTTGTTGCTTGGGGTGAGCGGCCGGACCTCGAGGACGCCGTTGGCGCTCTCGCCGAGCGTTCCGATGCCGTACCAGTTCTTGACGATGTCATCGAGTGCGGTGGTCGCTCCACCCTCGACGTTGATGGTGGTGGTCTTCACGCCGCCCTCGGTCGGATCGGCCGGGGTGAACTTCAGCACGTACTGCAGCTTCTGCCCGCCGGTGTTCGCCAGGCGGATGTCCGACTGCCAGTGCGAGTTGACGCCGTCGAGGTGACCGACCGACGGAATGATCAGCGTGTTGTCGGGCGGCAGGTCCTTCGACGACGGGATGACCGGCGTGACGAGGTTGACGGAGACCGGGACGCTGACGACGGTCGCGCCGTTCGTGCCGGTCTTGCCGGAGGGCGAATTGATCGTGACGATGACGGTGCCGGTCTCGGTGCCGTTCGGCAGGTCGGAAGGGTTGGCTTTCACGTCGAGCGTGATGCCGTCGGCCGGCAGGATGCCGCTGGCCGGCTCGACGGTGAGCCACGGCTTGTCGACGGTCGCGGTGAAGGTGTGCACCAGACCGTCGGCGAGGCCGGGGACGAAGACCTGCTGCACGACGATGAGACGGCTGCCGACCGGCACGGTGACGCTCGGGTTTCTCTGCGATCTCGCCGGCGGCGGAAGGGTGACGACGCGGATCTGCGTCGAGTACGGACCGAAGGCCTGGCCGCAGAGCGACTTCGCACGGGCGCGGTAGAAGAAGACCAGCGCACCCTGCGTGGTCGTCTTGGTGAATGGAACGGAGATGTTGCCCTGCGCCGGTTGCTGGATGGTGAAGACCTGCGCGTTGTTGAACGACGCGTTGTTCGCTTCCTCGAGGTCGTAGCTGCCTACTCCCGCGATGCGATCCCACTGCACGGAGTACGTCTGCCCGGTCGTGGCCTCCGCTACCGCGCCGACGATCGGCGCGGCCGGGATGCTGCAGGCGTTGAACGTGGCGTTCGCGGAGCGGAGCTGACCGCATTGCGGGACGTCGGCGACGACGTACCAGGTGAACGGTCCGTCCGGAATGATGATGTTCGGGAGTGACGTGGTGGCGGAAGTTCCGAGCACCGAGTCGTCGGCCGTTCTTCACGGTGTAGAGCGTGGCGCCGTTCGACGGCGTCCAGCTGAACGTGACGGGGGACGAGACGGTGCCGCCGACCGGCGAGACCGGCTGCGGCGCGGACGCGTTGCAGTTGGTCTGCGTGGTGAAGGTGACGCAGGAGGACTTGAGCGTCTGGCAGTTCGGCGTGACCGCCTCGACCGCCCACTCGTACTGCGTGCCCGGCTGCAGCAGCGCGTAGAAGATCTGCGTGTCGCGCGTGATGCTCATCGAGCGCGCGCCGTAGAAGGTCGTGCAGCCGCTGCCGGCGGGGCCGAGGTAGACGTTATAGGTCGCGGCGCCGACGTCGTTCCACGAGAGGATGCCCTCGGTCGGCTGATTGGCGCCCTGCGGCACGAGCTGCGTCGGAGCGTTGTTCGCGCAGCTCGTGGTGACGGTTTTCGAGACGCTGTTGTTGGCGGTGTTCGGATCGGTGCTCGACGCGGTCGCGGTGAAGGTTGCGGTGCCGCTTGTCCCGCCGGTACTGATGCTGAACATCGAGTTGATCGTCACGAACTGGCCGGGGTTGAGCGAGCCGATGGCGCACGGATACGCCGTGGTGCAGGCGCCGCTGTTCGACTCGAACGACATCGCGGACGAGGTGGCGAGCGAGACGGAGACGCCGGTCGCGACCGACGGACCGTTGTTCTGGATCTTCACGCTCAGCGCGAAATTCGATCCCGGCGTGGAGTTCGATGAGCCGGTGACGGTGACCTGCACGTCGGCGGTCTGACCGATCGCGGTGGTGGCGCTGCTGCTGTTGTTCGCGCCGTTCAGGTCGCCGATCGACGAGGAGACGCTCGCCGTGTTCGTGACGTTCGCGGGCGGTCCGGAGGGCGACGTCGAGTAGGTGGCGAGGATCGTGGCGCTCGCGCCGTTGGCGATCGACGCAATCGTGCAGGGGAACGAGGTCGTGCACGCGCCGCTGTTGCTGACCCAGGTGAGGCCGGCGACCGGCGGATCGCTGACCACGACCGCGGGCGCGTCGGACGGACCGTTGTTGGTGACGACGATGGTGTAGCTGACGTTGCTGCCGGCGCCCGCGGAGGCGGGACCGGTCTTGACGATCGAGAGGTCGGCCTTCGGCGTGACAGCGGTCGACTGCGACGCGCTGTTGTTGCCGGAGTTGTTGTCGGTCGCGCCGGACGGAGCGACGCTGCCGCTCAGACTGACCGGACCGGCGCCCGGTGCGTTGACCGGGACCACGAAGTTCGCCGAGCCGCTGGGGGCGATCGACACGGAGCAGATGATCGTGTTCGGCGGACCGTTGGTGCAGCCCGCGGGGAGCGTGCCGAACGTGCCGCCGGCGACGGTGAGGGTCGTCGTCGTGCTCGCGGCGTCGGGGCCCGCATTGGTGATGGTCGCGGTGTAGTTGACCGTCGCGCCGGCGCTCACCGGATCGGGGGAGTCGGTGATGGCGAGCGAGAGATCGGCCAGCGGCGTGACGGTCGCGCTGACGTTCGCCGAGTTGTTCGCGCCGTTCGGATCGGATTCATTCGCCGCGGCGGTCGCGGTCGCGCCGACGCTGGGGAGCGTCGTGGCGAGGATGCCGGCGCTCACGGTGGCGGTGGCGCCGATGCCGAGAGGTCCGATGGTGCACTGGTTCGGCGACGGCGTGCCGCAGGTGCCCAGCGTTGTCGTCAGCGAGTTGAGCGTGCCGTTCGTCGCGTTGACGGTGACGACGACGTTCGTCGCACCGGCGGTGCCGTTGTTCTTCACCGGGATGGTGACGTTCCAGGTGTTGTTGTGGACGACGGTCGCGGGGGCGGTGGTGGCGGAGACGTCGATGTCGGCCTGCGGCACGACGGCCGCCATGATGAGGTCCTGACCGCTCTGCACCGTGGAGGTGAAGAAGCCGGTGTTGGACGGACCGAACGGCGGCCAGCTCTTGGCCGAGGTGTCGGTGAGCGCGTTGGCGTGGAAGGCGTTGAAGCTGTCGCCATTCGCCGGGACGTAAGGCGATACGAACTGCACCTGCAGGTTGCCCGCGAGGTTCGCGGTCGAAGTCGGGACGCTGACCTGGTCTGCCGTGCCGCTATTGAACACATCGATGATCAGCGTGCCGGCGGTTTGATTGAACGGGCCGCTGACAGTGATCAGACCGGGGATGGTCGACGGCGTGGCCATCGGATCGATCGTCGCGCCGCTGTTGGTCAGCGCGGCGATGATCTGCCCGTCGCCGGTGAGCGTGCCGCCGGAGAAGTTCATCGGTGACGCCGATGAAAGCGCGCCGCCGCTGAGGTTCGTCGTGCCGGCGCTCTGCGTGAAGCTGGTGAAGTCCATCTGGCCGGCGTTCGTGGTGACGGTGCCGGTGTTGGTGAAGGTCGGCTCGACGACGTTGTTGCCGAGGCAGCAGCTCTTGTGGAACGTGCCGGCGTTGCTGATCGTCGCGGGGCCGACGGTGTTGGTGATCGAGTTGTTGTTGTTGATGCCGATCGTGCAGCCGGTCGGGTTCACCAGCGACGCGCCGTTGATCATGTCGAGCTGTCCGGTCGTCGAGAACGTCATCGCGCCGGTCGAGCCATTAGTCCAGATGCGGCCGTCGAGCGTGACAGTGCCGGACGAGAGCTGCGCGGTGCCGTCGTTCGTGAGGCTGCCGGTGCCGGAGATCGTGCCGGAGAAGAGCAGGTGACTTCCCGCGCCGAGTTGTAGAGCCGAGCTGCCGGAGAGCGTTGCGTTGCTCATGGTGAGGTTGGCGATCGTAGCCGTGCCGGCCGTGTTCAGCGTGAGCGTGCCGGCGTTGCCGATGCCGACCGTGCCGCCAGGCGTGAAGACGCCGTTCGACGTGACGGTGCCGGTGCCCACGTCCAGCAACCCGGCCATCGAAGAGTTGACGACCGATGAGGCGCTTAGCGTGCGCACGCCGCCTTCGAACCCGATCGACTGGCCTGCAGCGGAGGAGTAGCTGCCGTTGTCGGTACCGCCGCCGATGAATTGCAGATCTCCGCCGGTGACGTTGACCGAGCCGTTGTTGTTGAACGTGGGGAAGATGGCGCTCGTGCCGCCGGCGCTCTTGGTCAGCGTGCTGCTGTTCGTGAACGTGCCGGCGCCGGTGATCGGCGCGCTGCCGGTGATGTCGAACGTGCCGTTGTTCGTGTAGGTGACGCTGTTGATGCTGAAGCCGCCGATGGTAGAGGTGAAGTTGGCGCCGCTGGTCAGGTTCGCGCCGAGGTTCATCGTGCCGAGCGAGCCGTTGAGGTTGAGCGTGCCGCCGCTGTTGACCGTGGGCGTGTTGAGATTGCCCGCCTCCCAGTCGAAGGTCCCGGTGAAGGTCAGCGTTCCCGCGCCATCGATGGTGGCCTGATCGAGCTCGAGATTCGTCAGCGACGAGTTGGCGGCGAAGGTGTTGGTGCCGCCGACGAATTGGAGGACTCCGACGCCCGTGCCGGTAATGCCGTTGAAGACGTTCGAGCCACTGGTGCCGCCGAAGATGATCGAGGCGCCGGCGCCGGTGTCGAAGGTGCCGGTGTGGTTGCTGGTGCCGGAGTAATTGAGCTGCAGTGCGCCGGCCTGCGAGCTGAGCGTGCCGCCGCCGTTCTGCAGGTTCGCGCCGACGCCGATCGGGCTGGCGCTGGTGGTCTTCTGCAGGATGCCGCCCACGTTGACGAGGATCGTCGGCGTGGCGCCGCTGGTGGCGACGTTGCCGCTGCCGCCCCAGGTCACGGTGCCTGCCATCACCATGCTGGCCGCGTTCTGCATCAGGAGGTCGTTGCCGCCGATCCACTGGCCGAAAGAGCCGGTGTTGTAGCCGATGCTGGCGGCGTTGACGTGGACCTGGGCCGAGGTGGTGTCGAAGTTGATCGCGCCGACCGAGTTCGCGATGAGCCCGATGTTCGAGACCGTGCCGCCGTTCAGGTTCAGCGTGCTGCCGCTGTTCATCGACAGTGTGCCTGCCGCGGTCGTGCCGAGCGTGCCGCTGAAGAGGGTGACATTCGCGGGCGCGGTCGTCGGCGTGTTGATGTTCAGCGTGGCGGGGGCGATGATCTTCACACCGCCGACGGTGCCGAAGTTGCCGCCGTTCACGTCGAACGTGCCGCCGCCGAACGCGATGCCTGCCGTGGCGACCGAGCCCTTCATCACGCCGGCGGTCATCGTGCCGCCGTTACTGAATGCGACGAAGGTGCTCGCCGACTGTGCGTCGACCGTACCGCTGTTGGTGAACGGCAGGTCGAAGGTGAAGAACGTCGGCGCGCCGCTGCGATTGATCGTCCCCTGGTTGTCGAACGTGTTCGCCAAGCCGCTGGTCTGGGTGCCGCCTGCGCCGGTGATGTTGAGGATGCCGGTCGGCTGGTTGACGAAGCTGGCGGTGCCGGAGAAGGCGATTGGGAAGTTCGGGTTGTAGTTGATCGTGCCGAAGTTCTGGAACGTGTGGGTGTTCAGCGTGAGGTTGCCGGAGAGCGCGGTCAGATCGCCGTTCGCGCCGTTGGCCAGCTTCGTCGTACCGCCGCCGCCGAGGAACCCGCCGGTCGACTTGAAGTTGGAGGTGATGTTGAGCAGGCCGCTGCCGCTGCTCGTGCCTCCGTTCCGGATCTCGAAATTCTGCAGCGTGGTGTTCGAGCCGTTGTTGATCAGCGTGCCGGTGTTGTCGACGCGCAGCACGCCGGGGCCGTTGATGGAGATCGCCGGCGTGGACGGAATGGTGATCGGGTTCGTGACGATGCCGAGAACGTCGCCCGAGTTGTTGAAGGTGATGGTCGAGCCGCCGCCGATCGCGCCGCCGCCGGCCAGCTCGAGGTCGGCGGAGTTGTTCAGCGTGATCAGGGCGCTGCAGGTCAGCGGGACGCCGAAGGACGTCGCTCCGGAGATCGTCTTCTGCAGCAGTCCCGTGTTCGTGAACGCCGGGGAAGTGGCGAGGTAGGAGTTCATGTCGGACGTGATCGCCGTCCCGTTCTCCAGGTTCCAGCTGCCGCTGTTCGCGATCTGTCCGCCGAAGTTGACGGCCAGCGTAGCGGTAGGCAGGTAGTGAACCGTGCCGCCGTTGCTGAAGGTGAAGCGGCGGATGATCTGCGTCGCCGCCCCGTTGATGTTGGCGATGCCGTTCGGCGTGGCGATGGCCAGGGTGCCGCTGCCGCCGGTGTCGCCGTCCATCGTGCCGCCGGTCCAGTCGAAGACGTTGCCGACGGTGAGGGTCGTGGTGCCCTTGAGCGTGCCGTTGCTCATCGCCAGCGTGTTGATGGTCAGCGTGTTGTTGAAGTTCAGCGTCCCGCCGGTGAGCTTGAGGTCACCGCTGTTGACGCTCGAGCCGGCGTTGAGGCCGACCGTGTTGCCGGCGATCTCCAGGTACGAGCCGGGGGTCGAGGTGTCGATGATGCCGGCGATCGAGGCGCTGCCGCTGAGGGCGATGGTGGTGGCCACCGGCAGCAGCTTTCCGCCGCCGCTCACGGTGACGAACGGCTGGATCACCGTGCGCGTGCCTGCGGTCTTGGCCATCTTGCCTGTGCCGCCGATGTTGATCGTCGCCGTGCCGTCGCTGGTGATGTTGGTGTCGCTCTTGACGTCGAGGTTGCCGTTGAGCGCCATCACGCCGCCGTTGGTGAAGGCGAGGCTGCCGCCGGCGGTCGGGTTGTAGGTGAGGTTGGTGCCGCTCTGCACGTCGAGGATGGAGGTGCCGTCGATGGTGGCGGTCGAGCCGCTGAGGAGAGAGGTCGTGCCGCTGCCGGTCTGCGTGCCGCCGTTCCAGTCGAACCCGGTGTTGGCGGTGATAGTGGTGGTGCCGGAGAGCGTGCCGCCGTCCTGGATGAAGAACGGGGTGGCGAAGCCGGCGTTGAACGTCGAGGTGCCGCCGAGGAGCTTGAAGACGCTGTTGTTCGCGCCGGTGTTCCACGACCAGCCGCTGTTGAAGTTGTGCGGGCCGTTGAAGGCCACGATGCCGATCGGAGGACCCGTGAGGTTGAATACGCCGGTGTGCGTGCCGCCGCCCGCGAGCGTGAGCGTCTGCGTGCCGCCGGTCGCGCCGAGCGTGATCGTTCCGTTGTTGTTGACCGGGACGTTGATCGTCGGATTGGTTCCCGCCGTGGCGACGATCGAGTTGTCGTTGTTGATGGCACGAGCGCCGAACCCGTCCGTGGCGATCGGTACGGACGTCGTGATGTTGAAGGTCGCGCCGCTCTGGTTGTTGAACTGCGTGCCGCTGTCGATCGACAACGGATTGGTGGACGACACGAGGTTGACGATTCCTGAGTTGTTGAAGATCAGCGCGCCCGTCATCGACATCGGACCGCTCGCCCCGGTGAAGACGATCGGCGTACTGACCGGATTGTTGAGCGTTCCCGGCCCCTTCAACTGACCGCCGGCAAAGATGAAGGTCGTGAAGCTGCCGATGCTGAACTGGCCGCCACTCTGGACTTCGAGGGTGCCGCCGTTGTTGACCGTGATGTTGGCCAGCACGTTGGTGATGACGGCGCTGGGAGCGGTGGTCAATTTGCCGCCGCTGTTGATGGTGAGGTTGGCGCCGGAAACGGAGGTGCTGGAGGCCTCGAGCTGGAGGGTGTTGGAGACGTCGAGGGCGGTGAACGATGACGTCTGCACCTGCAGAACGACGTTCACCGGAACATCGACCACCAGCGTGTAGCCGCCGGTCAGACCGATCTGCGCCGTGTCGCCGTTGTTCGGATAGGTGCCGGCGCACGAAGTCCACTTCGCGGGATTGCTCCAGTTGACCGGCGCCGACGTGTTGCTCAACGCACACGTGCTCGCCTCGGCGGTTGCACCGGTGAACATCAAAACGATCGCCAGGGTGACCGCCGCCGCGATGCTGAAACCGAATGAAGCGAACAGGATGCGCGAACGGCGCGCTACGGCAGTGGTGCAGGAAGAACCACGAGACATGAAGCGTCCCCTCTCTCTCACGATAGGTGTCGGACAGCCGCTTCGGACCTTGGTTATTTGGAGCTGCGGCGATTGTAACCGTAAACAATGTGATGACGAAAGCCGGTCCGCGCCGTGACCGGCGGCACAAAACGGTGAACGGGAGGGGGGAGAATGTTGGATATGCGCCAGTTGCCCCTGTTTCTCCTCTCCCTCCTCCTCGCCTTCCCGCTCTGCACCAATCTCATGGCTCAACCGGTCCGCAACGGCGAGCTCCCACCGCCGATGCCTCTCTTCCCGTCGACCAACTGGTGGAACACCGACATCTCGGGCGCGCCGGTCGATCCGAAGAGCGCGGCGTTCATCAGCTTCGTCGGCGCCTCTCGCGGCATGCACCCCGACTTCGGCGGCGAGAGCGGCGATCCCGACGCACCGATCTACGGCATGCCGTACATCGTCGTCTCCGGATCGCAGCCGCTCGTCCCGGTGACGTTCGACTACGACGACGAGAGCGACTACGCCGCCCCCGGCCGCCCGCCCGGCTATCCGATTCCCGAGCAGGCGAAGACGGAGCAGCGCTGGATCGAGGGAGGGCTGGCGGGCGGCGACGGGCGCGCCGACGGCGACCGCCACATGCTGATCGTCGATCGCGACAATCGCATCCTGTACGAGCTCTACGCGACGCGCTGGACCGGCACGCGCTGGGAGGCGGGATCGGGCGCGATCTTTCCGCTCGACTCCAACACGCGCCGCCCCGACGGCTGGACCAGCGCCGACGCCGCCGGCCTGGCCATTCTCCCCGGACTCGTCCGCTATGACGAGCTCGCCGGCCCCGATCCGATCCGCCACGCGTTCCGCGTCACCGTGCGTGCCTCGAACGGCTACGTATTTCCCGGCTCGCACAAGGCGGGGAGTAACAGCAGTGCATTGCCGATGGGCGCGCGCCTGCGATTGAAGGCGGGCGTCGACATCAGCCGCTTTCCGGCGTCAGTACAGAAGATTTTCCAGGCGATGAAGACCTACGGCCTCATTGTGGCCGACAACGGCAGCGACATGTACGTGAGCGGCGTCTACGACACGCGCTGGGACAATGACGTGCTCAATCCCGCATTCAGCGCGATCAAGGCGAGTGATTTCGAGGTCGTGCAATTGGGCTGGCAACCGGCGGCGGGCGGGGTGAGAAGGCGAACGATCCGGCATTAGTGCGCTGCCGACATCCTGATTGACGTAGCGCCGTCGTTCCGCGTACCATCCCGAACCAGTCGTTCCCGTCCGTCCAGGCTCTTCCAAACTTCCATGTCACCTCACCATTGCGCCCTTCGCGTGGCGCGACAAGGAGCATTTGTGCGCACTCCTCGCTCTTCTATCGCTGCAGTAGGGATCGGTGTCCAATGAAGACCTTTTTCGCGATCACCGCTTCTCTATTGCTCTCCCTGCCGCTGCATGCGGCACTCTCGGCCTCTTTCGACGGCTCGACGATTCATGTCGCCGGCATGACGCCCCGCGGCCAGGTTGCTGTGATCTCCGTGATGCGCGAAGCGAACGGGAAAATGATCACCCGCCTGAACGACACGCAGCAGTTGCTGGCTGATCCCGACGGTGACGGTTCCGTCGACTATGACCTGAAAAGAGCCGTGCCGCCGCGGTCCATCTGGGTGGTGGTCGACGTGGCGAGCGGGGAATCGCTCATCACCGCGCCCGGAGATTTTCCGAAGAGGGAGAGTGCCCTTCCGTCCGGCTTCGTCAAGAACGTGCCGGCCGACGAATTCGACACACTGATCGGTGAAAACCTACTGCTGCACGTTCTCTGGGTTCGTCCCGGCAACGGCGGCGCGGGGGCGTGGTTCCTGCGCGCCGCCGATGGCGGGTCAAATGACACCGATCAGAAGACGAACGGCCGCGCCGTGCTTTCCACCGCCGGCTTCGTTCCCCTCGGCGATTCCGGCAAGGCGCCGAAGAAGCTGAAAAAGGGTGACGTGATCGTGTTGCTCGATCCCTTCGCCATGACGTCCGCCCGCGGGGTGATCGCACAATGAGAAACGCGAGGCTCATGATTCTCCTGTCACTCCTGGCGCTGCCGCTGTCGGCGCAGATGTCACAGAACTTCGAGCGCGGATTTGCGCCGGAGAAGGCGTACAACTTCGGCAATCTCGACAGCGTTGCGCTCTTCAACGGCAACCTGGTCCTCACGCTGCCCATCGGAGGCGGTTATCCCCTCGGGGGAGGCTCGTCGTACTCGTTCACCCTCGCCTACAACGCGAACCTCTGGAATTACGTCGAGGTACCGGTGATGGAGGGGAGCACCATGGTCTTCAAGCCGTGGGGTTATCCGAATCCGGTGTCGAACGCCGGCGTGGGATGGAGCCTTTCGCTCGGCCGGATCATGAAAGCGAACGATTCGGACAATCGCATGGATTCGTCCGTCTACATCTCGCCGGACGGAAACGAGCACACCATCGGACTCACCGGCACATACCCGACGTATACGACCGACAGCACCTATTTACGCTGGAACGTCGATCACCTCGATTCGTCCGACGGATCGACCCGCACGTTCTACGATGACGAGACCCTTCGCGGCAAGAACGGTTTCGGCTGGCTGAAGGAGATGGACGACGCGTACGGCAACTGGGTCAAGGTGACGCAGTCGTACAGTACCGTCGATCCCTCCGACCCGACCGGCAGCAGCATGCTGATCAAATGGACCATCACCGACAGCGCCGGGCGGACCCATTACGTCAATTTCAAACGCTTCTATGGCAGCACGGCGCTGACCACGCCCCAGTATCCGACCACGCTCACGAATTTCAAGACCGTGATCGACAGCGTCGACCTGCAGACGGCAGGCGGCCGTGCCGCATACCAGTTCACGTA
>Ga0193697_1000722_pt1 | contig 11222 bp, 10 predicted proteins | sample L3m2metaG_FD_145073 | JGI IMG/M metagenome (GOLD analysis project Ga0193697, IMG submission 145073) | Soil microbial communities from a riparian zone of the East river system, Colorado, United States - L3m2 | ecosystem: Environmental > Terrestrial > Soil > Riparian zone | place: USA: East River... | reverse complement strand
CTTTGAAAGAGTTAATTGATCAATATAGTTCAATCGTCAGATTTCTCTGATACTGCTTTGTGCAATTAAGCTCCGGGCTGATTTATCTATTTCAAGTTATTCATTATCATGTAGATTACAATATGTTCAAGTCTGCATCCTTTCGGATTGAACCATCAGGTTCTATCAAATTCATTACAAATTTGCATTCGCTTTTTGAATATTCTTCTACCCTAAGTTTGATATGATACCTTCGGATTTTAGTCCTTATATATCACCTCTTCAAGTGTTTATACTTGCTGAAAACTGAGGGCTTACCAAGTTCATTAACTAACACATTAGTCTTATCTTTTAGATAGTATGCTTTACTCCGTATCACAATTGTTCCAATCCTTATTTCAGCATAAGAAAAATAAGTCGTGATATTAGTCTTTCGACTCACCTTTTACGAATCCTCTATGCATATTCACTTTCGTTCATCATAAGATTCGTTACCCTAGCACACTGACTATTCTTTCGAGTAGTAAGCTTTTGTTACATTGTCCCTATAGCTTCACATCATAAAATTACTTTCATCACATGTATAGGTAGGGTCAGATCATTGGAAAGATCAGCCGGAATTTCACCGTATTGTTAGTTAGTGCTTCTTGTCGCACTTATGCAAAAGGTACGCTCTAAATATTTATTTAAATTTTACTTGAGCTGCTTATAAAACTACTATTTCAAATTTTACCTCTCGGTACTATTCACTATTGCTTATATATTATATTTAGCTTTAGAGGAAGGTTCCCCTTTATTCAAACAGATTTTATCCATTTTACTTATAAGCTTATTTATATTAGTCAACACTAATTATAAAATCTCGTTTGATTTCTTTTCCTAAAGTTAATAAGATATTTCAATTCACTTTGTTTATTATTGGATTTGTCTTAGATATAAGATGCGACTTTTTATCTTTAATATATAGCTAATTTTCCATAATAGTTTCTTTTTATACTTACCTTGATATTTAGTTAATATCAAGAAAAATATCTTACATATAGATAATAATTTTATTTATATATTAGATATTTTAGTTTACTAATAAATATAGATAATTTTCAGGTTATTATGATTCGAACATAACATTTCCTCATCCCAATTGAGACGCCTAACCAACCTGGCTCTAACCTGTATTTATATTTAAAATAAATTCAGAGAATATCCGATTCGAACGGATGAAATAATAAAATTTAACAAATCTCAAGGTTGTCACCTTAAACCCCTCGGTCAATTCTCTTATAATAGTATATTATTATCTTACATCTTTAATTTATATAAAATAAATTTGTATATAATAGGTTGTATAATAATACGTAATTTAGGTAAATTGTTTTAATTGCATATATTATTAGGTATTTTTATTTATAATAATAATAATATAAAGTAAAGTACAATTTATATTATACTTAATAATTAATGCTTGAATTAATAAAAACAACTTATTTTATAAAAATGGAATATACATATAAAAATTTTTATTAAAAGTACCATCTATCTTTATTTAATAAACTAATAAAATAAATGTTAAATCTTCATTTTAAGATTTAATACTTTTTATTTCATACATAATTCATTCTACAATTTTGTTAAATAGATAGATTTAGTAATAATTATTAAAATATATATTCATTTTTCTAAGATATAGCTTTTCTATTAAAAATTTTTTTTAACTTAACTTGCGGACTTAGGAATTGCACCTAAATTTTTTGATCATGAGCCAAATATGTTACTATTACATTAACCCGCATATAAAAATTAAAAATTAATAAATAAATTATTAACATAATAAAATTATTATTAAACTTTTATTATTATAAATTAATAGTAATATTATTATTAATTTGACCAAATAATTTTTAAGCTTATAAATTTAAATTACTAAATTAATTTTTTTTAATAAATTATATTTATAATAAATGATTATTAATTATAGCTTTATTTATTTTGACACTATAAACTTAATTAATTAAATTTAGTAAAATATTATATAAAAATAAAATTTTTATATAATATTATTAACTATATATTTTATTAAATAATGAATTTAATTTTTAAATCAAGAGCACTCAGATTTGAACTGAGAATGTGAAGTTTGAAGCTTCAAATTTTACCTTTAAATTATACTCTTATAGTTATATAAATATATAATATATGATTTCTTAGCGATTTGAACGCTAATTCTACTCTTATCAAAAGTATACTTTACCTATTTAAGTTAAGAAACCTAATTATAATTAAAAAATAAAAGATTCAAGAATATATAAAATAAAGTATTAAGTCATTTAATATATACAATACGTTTTATATTGTGTATAATTAAAAAGTGTATCAATCTTTATAGGATTGAATATTTATTATAATATGATTAAATATATTAAATATTTAACTTTAAAATTATGTAATTTAAGAATATATATACATATATAATAATTAATCTGAATAATTATATATCAACTTTAATTAACAATTTAAATACGGAAAAGAGATGATTTGAACATCTAAGTGTGTAATACACAATATTTAGCAAATATCTTGCTTTACCTATAGCGACTTTTCCTATAAATTTTAAACATAAACGGGTTAAACCGGTCTTGATCCGGTATCTATTTTCTCGACAAGAAAATCCTTTACCTATTAAGTTATTAACCCTATTAAATTGAATTAATGAATTATTAGTCGAATTCAAATCTACATATATCTTATCCTTTGGAAAATTTGTTAAATTATCAATCTTTACAGCTAACCGAATTCGAATCGGTAATATTCGTTTGGAAGACGATCAGTTTACCATTAACTTATAGCTGTTATTTGTTTTTTTATTTTAAATAATTAATAAATTTTTTATTTAACTTAATTACATTAATTAGTATACCTTTATTTATAAAATTACCATATAAAAATTTAAATTTGGATAAATATTAATTATCAGATTTTGGTTAAAAAACTAAAATCTTTTTTTGATAAATATTTATATAATAACAAATTGTTGAATTTATATTATTTATAAATAATATAAATTCAGGCATATTTTCAATTTTATGATTAATTTTATAAAATTAATTAAATTAATAATCACTAATATTTGTTTGAAATAATCAACTTATTAATTTATTAAATAAAATATTCTTTATATATATAAGACTTAAGGGAATTGAACCCTTATGATAATGATTAAAAGTCACATGTTTTACCAATTAAACTAAAGTCTCTATATCAAAAGATCAAATAAATAACATTTAAAATATATTTATTAAAATCTTTTGATAAAAAAAAACTAAAAAGAAATATCCAATTAAATACTATTAACTAAAAATTCAAATAAATTTTTATTATTAATTAATATATATATACTCTGTAAATACCCGAATCTTTTTTTTTCAGATATTTTTAAAAACAATAGTATTAAATATAGCTAATAAATAAAATAATATTTATTATAATTAATATTAATAGTAATAAAACATTTAAACTAAAAATATATAATTAAAAATATATATTATCTAGATCTATTTCTATTAAAAATTTATTAGGATATTTAATAGCAAGTCATTTTCAACTTTTATATTGGGAAAAGTAAACAGATAAAATTTAATATTCTCTATTATCAAAATTAGTTTGAAAGAAAATATATGTTTGCATGAAGAACTTTTAATTCATTAATCTTTCTTACTAAAAAAGTAATCTTATTCTGTATTTCTTTATTTTTAATAGACATAACATCCATTTAAGCATTTTATAAAGTATGATTTGGTACCTAAGTTGGTATAAAATGTAGTATAACAAATTCACAGTTAAAAAAAGATTTTATTGAGTAATTTAATTTTATTATCAATTTTTTTTAAAAAAAAGATTTGAAAGATCCATATTTTTTAAATCATTCTCATTTATTCCATTTAAAATTTTATTAGTTCGTTCAACAAGATATCATCTTGAACCTCTATATTCGGATAAATGAAGTATTAAACTTTGATATTCTCTATTATCAAAACTAGTTTGTGTAATAGAATATATTTTTGCATCAAGAGCTTCTATTTCATTAACTTTTTTTATTAAAGAATTAACCTGTTCCTGTACTTCTTTCTCCCTATTACTCATTGTATTTATTCAAGTATTTAGTGAAGGGCTATTATCTGACAATTTAAATTGTACTATAACATTAGTTCTTGAAAATTCTATATGTAAAATATTATTATTAAAATAATCAGAAAGTCTATTTACATTTGCATCGAATGAATTTTTTTTAACATTATAATCTTTTCTTTCTGCTACCAATTTTTCTTGTAAATATTCTAAATTTTCTTGTATATTTTCTGAATTAGGATTTTGAATAATAGGATTTAAAAGTCTAGGACTTAAAGTACAAGTTGTATTATTTAGAATAAATAAATCTATATTAAAAATTATAAATAAACCTAGAATCAAAACAATAAATAATATCATAAAAATTTTAAATATTTCTCAAAAAATAGTATTTTTAAATAAATTATATAAATAATAACTAATAACAAAAATACCTAATAATATTATTACACTAATAATAAAAATTAAAGGGTTTAAACTAAATATATATGAAACAAAATTTTCTAAATAAATTTTATTTGAAAACATAATTAATAAAATAGTAATAAATAAAGAAATTATTTTTTTTAATAAAAATATATGGAAAAAATAAGAAGAAAAAATATAATAATAGGTTAAATTATATAAATATTTTAAGAATTTAAAAATTTTTATAAAAATATTTGATATATATATATAAAATAACAAACGAAGGGTAATATAATATATACATATCATATATATATTAATAATATAATTTTCAAAAAAATTAATAATGTATTCCCTTTTTATAGTAAATATATCCTTTATACTAAAAATATATATTTTTAATTTTACAAATTCTTGTTTTATACCTTCTAAATAAAAATCATTCCATAAAATAGAATTAAAATTTCATTCATCTATTAAAATATGTATAATTAATAAATTTATAAATAAAGGAGTACAGAATAATACAAAAATTGTAAATATTTTTCAAAAAATAGAATTTTTAAATAAATTATATAAACAATAACTAATAACAAATAATACATTTAATAATATTATTATATTAATAATAAAAATTAAAATATTTAAATCCAATATAAATAAAGCAAATAAGGTAATAATACCTAAATAATATAAAATAGGTATCAAATTATTTTTTATGTTTTTTATCATGTTTTTTGTAAAATATAAAATAACGTAAGCCCATGTGAGTCCAAATAAAAGATCATAATTAAAATTATATGTAATTTTCAGTAAATTGTAAAATGTAAATTTATTATTTTTTAGTACCAAAAGGATTAGACTTTAAAAGTGGAAAACAAAAGAAACAAACTAATAATTTCATATAATATAGTTAAAATTAATAACCTCAATAATATATAGAAATAAACAAAAAAAGTCATACAACATCAACAAAATGTCAATAAAGTATACCTGACTCCAATCCGAGGTGGTGATGGTCAGTAAAATGATAAGCAAGTAAACGTCATAAACCAACTGCTAAAAAAGCAGTTCCTACTATTACATGTAACCCATGGAACAAATATTGTTAACATAAAGGTATTTATCTTTATTTCAATAGATTTCTCTATTGTTCAGACTATGTCTTATATACATAAAAAACATTTATAAATAATTTTCTTAAAAAAAAATCTATAGATTTTGTAATAAATTCATTTATAATAATAATTTTATGTATAATCCAAGCACTCGTGTAAAACATTATTTTTTAGTCGTTGAACGTACTTAATATTAAGTTTCGCTGCAAATTATAATAATATTTTATTAATAGATCTTTGCAATTCACTTGGTTAACTATTTTATTATGATAATATAGGAGCTTAAGTTAAACCCGTTCCAAAATAAAAACAAGAACCATAAATCCCATCTGATATAGTAAAAGATGAAACTGTATATTCTATACCTTGTAAAGCTGTAAATAATACAGCTAATAAAATTGTATAAACTAAACCATATAATGCTCCTCTTCTATTACCTTGAATAACAGAATGATGAGCATAAGTTACTAAAACACCTGATGATAATAATATTATAGTATTTAATAAAGGTAGTTCAAATGGATTAATACCATTTATACCCATAGGAGGTCATTGTGCACCCAATTCTATATTAGGTGACAATGAACTATGGAAAAATGTTCAAAAAATAGCTAGAAAAAATAAAGCTTCAGAAACTATAAATAAACCTACACCTAAATTTAAACCTCTTTGTACAGCATTGGTATGATTACCTAAATATGTCATTATATTTAATATATTACTACATTAATTGGACTATATCTTATATAATAGGTTAATAATAAATAATATTAACGTATTAACTATTAACTAATAGTCTCTGAGGAACCTACTAAAATAATTATAAATTTCTTGGTTTCCTGCTGATTATTCTAATATAAAGAAGTTTCCAGCATATAGTTAAATTTAAAGAGGGCACATTATTTAAATAATTATTCTATTATTCATATTTGATTTAATTAATTTTATTTTTTGTTTACCTTCTAATGTAAGATGTTCTTTATTAATAAACATTTGATAAACTTCATTTCAATTTAAAAAATCATTATATTTTATACCTAATAAACTATAAATATTAAAATATCCAATTATTACTTTTAACTTACTTATATTTGTAATAGATATTGATAAAATTTGACCACTTTTTAAAGTTTTATATTCTGATAAATTACATAAAAAACATTTGGCTATTTCTTCCATAATAGGCAACATAGTTAAACAAGTAAATCTATCAAACAAACGTTTATCTAATTTAAATATAAGACTAATATTTTCACTAATAGATCTTAATTTAGTTTCAGATTTAGGTTTATATTTATTAATTTTTACATAAAATTTACCCTTTGCTTCTACAAACCCAGCAAATCAACTATTATCTAACAAATTTGATTTATCTAACATACTTTCTTTTAAAGAAAGATTATATTTTTCATTAACAAATTTAATCAACTTATTAAAAGTTAAATTTTTAGGTGTTCTAAGTTTATTGTGTAATAAATTTATTACTAATACAATACCTTTAACATCACCTATTATATAACGAACAGTATTATTATTATTTTGAAAACATCCAATACCTCCTAATTTAGATTGAATATATGCATATAATTGTATATTCTTAATCTGTGAAGTAAAAACAATTCTAGGATTTAAAATCCTATTTAATCTTGTATTACCTAAAGCAGGTATAGATATAACGCCTTCACCTTCTAATAATCCTGCTAAATAGTATCCTAATTGATCATCATTTATATTATTATATAAAATACTTCTATTACTTAAAGATTCTTTTATATCTTCTTTACTAAAAGCTTTTGTAATTTTTAATATAAAATATGTAAAATAAAGATGTAAAATATTATATTTTATACCCTCTGATATTACATCTCTAAATCATAAAGTCATTGATGCAATTAAATTAAAAAGAGCTATAAAAAATAAATAACCCACAAAAAAAAAACCATGCATACTTAATACACCTGTAGTTGTAACAGTAAAAAGTGCAGTACTTGTGTAAATAGGTCAAGGAGATGGTGATACCAAATGATAAGGATGGTTTTGAAAATTACTTTTTGTTTTGTATTTCATTTAATATATATTTGATATAATAAAACCCTAATTAGATTCTTTTTTCAAAAATAGTAATAGCAATATACCCTACCATAATTAATATATAAAATAAATTAAGTTAATAATTATATAAAATATACATAATATTATGTATATTTTATTAGTAATATTTTAATTATTAAATTATATAAAAATTTTCAATTTATAATTATTACCTAAATTTAAATGAACATTGTAATAAGAAAATTTGTTTTTAATAAATATAGTTTTGTATTATATTTTTTAAAAAATCTAGTATTGTGCTTATACATACAATTACTAAAACTCGAAAAGTATGAATATTATGTATATAATTATTCACTCTTTTACGAGGTTAAGGACTTTGATTAACCTTAATATTTTCTTTAATATTTCCTATAAATCCCTTTAAATCTTTAATAATAAATAAACAATTATTTAATGAATTAATATTTATATATATTTGTATTTCTTTCATATAAATTAAAATCTATATTATCTAGAACTTTTATTGAATATAAGAAAGAATAAATGAAATATTTATAATCTTTATTCTAAAGTGAAAATAATAAATTATACTTATACATAATATCTAAAATAATGACAAATTTTTTACTATAATTAAGATCATCTAAAAATTGATACATATTTTTAATTTCAACTTTATAATTCAGAAGTTCATTATATTTATTTGGAGATGTTTTTATTTCAGTTATTAATTTATTATCTGAACCAATACTATTTTTTATAAAGGTAAAAAAATTACCATATTGATCAAATGTTATACTTTCTAAAAAACGATGGTTTGTAATTAAATAAATTAAAAATATATCAACAAATATATCACTATAAGAAAGACAATAATAAATTAAAATTGATTTATATTCATTTTTATTATCTTTATTTAAAATTATTTTAAAATTAACTAAATAAAAATCCTATTTATTTAAGCAATTAGTTTTATTGGTTTCATAAATTAAATTATTAGGTAAAGTATTTATAAGTAAAGTTTCATGTAACTATACACCAATTAAAAATCTTTCATTCATAAATTAGGCCTATTATATATCATATAAATTAAAAATTAAATTCAAAAGACTAGATAAAGTTCTATATAAATTATAATAAGTACCACAACATAATTAATAGAGTAAATAACATCCAAAGATTCCGTGTTAATATAAAGTAAAATATTTTTATAACAAGTATAAACAGATCACATTCTATATGGATTTTCTACTAAATATCAAATTAATTTATTTTTAATTTTATAAAAACAATTTTTGATTATAATATCATCTTTTAAATTTGATAATTTGATAATTTAAAAGGAACTTTAATCATTGCATTATTATTTTTATCAATAAAATAAATGTTGTTTGTCAAACTTAAATGAAAATCAAATAATTCATTAATATCAAAAATAGTAAGAATTTTAATTTAATAAAATTCTAAATTAAATTAATATCAATCCTAATAAGATAAATAAAAAAGTACTTTATTAAGTTTATAATTTATAAATACAAAATATTAAATTAAAAGTTCTAAATTTTTATAATTTGTAATTTTTTAGACAAATTGCTTTAAAAGAAATTAATAATGTAATAGATTTCTATTATATTATCTAATATTTTATTAAAGAAACAGATAAACAGTGTATATTATATCTATTAGGATCTCAATGATTTCAACTAATACTATGATCTCAAGTATCAAGTTCAGGATCATAACCAATACGATCAATACAATTCCAATGAGTATTTAGACTACTTAAAGTATTTTGATACCGTCTAGTAATAAAATGATTAAATTCATTATCATTTCTTATTACTATATCATTATTTATATGAAATTCAGGTGAAAGTCCTTCTTGATATACATAAATAAAACTAAATGTTAATTTATATTCAACATCAAATTGAATAAAATTACCAATAAATATATGTACAGCCTTTATAAGATCTTCTAATGGAAGTAATGGAAATGGGGGTTGAGATAATAAGATATTATCTAAAATATTCATACAAAGCATAAATAAAGACAAAATAACCTCATTTCAAACATATCTTATATAATTAAAAAAAAATAAAAATGAGAATGCAACTAAATAATAACAATAAATCATTATTTTTTGGAAAGAAAAGGAATAACTTAATAAGTATAAAACAACAAAATACTAAATAAGTTCTAGATATTTTTAATTAAAAATATCTAATTATAAATAAGGCTAAAGACATGAATTTTATTTCTATAATTTCTGTTCATATTTTTATTTTGATATAGGTAAAATGATCTAATATATAAAATTACTTAAATTTTATAATTTTTAACTAACAAACTTTAAATTACCTAACAATAATTTATTATAAAATTAATAATTAATTTTTTATCTATTTTTTTTTAATATTTTTTAATTCAGCTAAAATTTTACTTTCTTCAACTCTTTTTATATTTTGCTCCCGTTGAAGTTCTTTGTAAAATTCATCTTTGAACTCTTTTAGTTCATTTTTTAATCCAATAAAGGAATCATCTTTTTCGATCTCATTAATTATTTTGTTTAAATCTTCAATATTTTTAGTCTTTTGTTTAATTTCTAGCATTCTTTTTTGAAGTTCAAGATATTCATTATTACCTTGATAACCAAGATTAGTTAAAATTTTACCTAACTGATTACCTAAAGTTTTTTTGAAAAATGGTGTATATCCAACTTATTATAGTAACTTATCAGCACCAAAACCTAAACCCATAATAGTAGCACTAGTACCTCCAGCAACACAAGCTCCTTTAATACAAGCAGCCAATTTAACAGTTAAGGATGCTATTTGATCTAAAGGTGAATTTCTTACTTCCAACTTTTTATTTTTTCACAAATAAATAATATAACAAAATTTAATAATATTAATACTTGCAATATATAAAAAATGTAACATAGCTAATATAAAAATAATTCAATAAAAATAAGAATTTCCTATTCATTTAGGTGATGTTAAAAAAAGTATGATAGAAATACCTCCTATTACTCTAAAAATTCTAGTTATAGGATGATTGTGAAATTTATTAACAGATTCAGGCAAACTAGGTAGCATCCAAGCTATTTTTAGACCTTTTCAGATACGATTGAAAATATTTTTATTTTACATAAAAAATTTTAATATAAACATAAATTCCCACCAGATTAAAATATTTTAATCTTATGTAACACCATATATATCTATATGGCAATACATAATTGTTAATTACCGAAATATCAACACTAAAAAAAATATAAATTATAATATATAGAAAAATACTTACTATAATTACCACATTATTTAATAAACTTACTGCTTAAATAATAAAATATTAAATAATATAAAAACATAAAAAAATATAATTATTATTAAATTTAATATTTTATAAAGATAATTTTTTTTAAGATATACTTTACTTTTTTACTTTCATTAATTTAATAATAAAGAAAAAAAATAAAAATAGCATGACCTTTTTTTTAATTATATATATTTTACTTATATAAAAAGCCTGTATTTT
>Ga0193697_1000721_pt1 | contig 11224 bp, 8 predicted proteins | sample L3m2metaG_FD_145073 | JGI IMG/M metagenome (GOLD analysis project Ga0193697, IMG submission 145073) | Soil microbial communities from a riparian zone of the East river system, Colorado, United States - L3m2 | ecosystem: Environmental > Terrestrial > Soil > Riparian zone | place: USA: East River... | reverse complement strand
ATTCTATTTTTAGAAAAAATGAAGTATTAAAATTAGTAGATGGTTATTTTAAAATTTATCCTTTAAAATCAGGTAAATTAGAAAAATTAAATATGATAAAAGACTTTTTTGAATTAAGAGAATATAGAAATTTAAAAATTAATGAAATTAAAAAATTTAATCAATGATATATATTTAAAAATAAATGAGATAAAATATAAACTTTTTTTAAATCAAATTAAAAAATGAAAAATTATTATTATATGTTAGTCGGAATTTCAGAGACTATACGTTCTTTATTTGTTAAAACAAGAAATTTTCTTCATTGAATCTAATAAATATATAAATAAAAATAAAAAGAAATATAAATATAATATAAATATAAATATAAATATTAATATTAATATTAATTCCTCTGAAGCCGTCGGCCGCCCCGTCGCGCTTATAAGACGAAAAAAAAAAAATCAGTTTAAAATTAATTAAAATGATTCAAATAAATTTACTATTCATATTGATAATTTTATATAATTTTTAGCCTTTTTTTTATGGGCAGGCCTCTTTTTAATTTATCTTTTTCTAAAAAATAAAGTTATGCTAGTTTATAATTTTTTATGGAAATTAGATATCTCCTCAACATTGTATTTTTATTTTTATATCAAATGCAAATAAATCAAAACAAAAAATTTGTAGTTTTCTAATCACCCTGGCTCTTCATTTAAATTAATATCTGCTACTAATGCTAAACATTATAGATTACAAAATAAAAACAAGGACGGTTTATTAAATTTAATTAATAATATAAATGATAAATAAGGATAGATAATAAATCCTGTTAGAATTTTACAATTAGAACGAATTTTAAATTTATATAATATTAAAAATTAAAAAGCCAAAACCATTGAAAAAAAAAATAATAACGGTTGATTTAGTGGAATTTTTGACTTTGATGTTTCTATTTGTTTAATGATAAATCAGGTCATATATTTATTAGTATTAGTATTAGTATTAGTATTAGTATTAATATTAATATTAATATTATTATTATTATTATTATTTTTAGTATTAGTATTAGTATTAGTATTATTTTTAGTATTAGTATTAATATTAGTATTAGTATTTTTCAAAAAAATATATATATTTTAGAACCAATTGTAGAATTATATTTTATTGGTTATTGGTGGTAAAATAGGGCCGGCTTCCTCATGGTAAAAATAAATGTATTTAAATACAATATCGCGAAATACTGAAATATTAGATTTAATTAAATTTTATTTTTATAAATTTACTAGTATAACAGATCGAATATCTAAACTTATTTTAGAATCAGATTTTTACAGCTTACGTAATTTACTTAAACATAATTATTCAAAACAAAAAATCAGCGAAAGGAAAAGCTTGGCATTCCTCTACTTCTTAGTAAAATAATTTAAATATATTTCCTCGCCCCACCGCCAAAGGCGGAACAAAGGCGGACCAAAGGCGGTAAAGAAAAATAATAAGAAATTAAAACTATTAGATTTTGAATCAAGAATATATTTATATAAATTTTATTAATAACAGATAATGAAATAGTCCAATTCAATATTAAAAATTGAAAGTACATCGGGATGGTGAACATAAGCCATCTTATCATTGATAAAAATTACTTTTTGCTAGAACATTTTTAACATTTAAAACTATTTAATTATAGTAAAATTTTAAATATTATAAAATTTAAATTTTGTTTAAATTATACTATAATAAATTATAATTTATTAAATAAAGAAAAATAATTCTTTTTTAATTAAAATATAAATATAAATTAAAATATAAATATAAATATAAATATAAAAATATATTTTTTACAAGCATAAAATTTTATATAAAAAAAAATAATTAGCAGTTGATATAAAGATCAACTCAGAGACTTTATGTATTGTTATTATTTAAAAAAACAAAGTCCAATTAAAAAAATAAGTATAATAAAAAAAAATAAATTTTAAAAAATTGTAGTTTAATACTTGGAAGTAAATATAATATTTTAAATTTTTTATTTCTTTACAGGCCTAACAAACAAGGACAGATTAATTTCATTGTTTTCTTTAAGCTCTTTTAAACAAAAAATAGATAAAGGAACCGTTTCTATTCCTATTCTTTGTTTATAATTTCTTCTAAATCTAAAAAAAGGCAAGGTTATTACTTAAAGTATCTTGCTGAAAAGATTTTTCTATCTTTTTTTACTTTTTCAAATATTTTTTCTATATATTTTTGTTTAATATTAGAAATATAGCCCGTAGTACTTCAAAAATTTTAAATATAAATTTTGTTTCAGAATTTAATATATTTAATTTATTTTTTTTATCTGCATGATATAAACAAATATTTTTTTTATTTATGGGATATGTTTTAATTAATGGTAATTTATCTCTTAAAGGTAATTACTTATAGTTTGTAACTTGTTGTTTGAATAATGGAAGACACTTCCTTTTCTACTTTCAACCACTTTGTTACCCTGGTATAAAAAAAATTAAAAAAATCATTTTTATTTTATACTGATTATTATTTTTTTATATTGTTATGCTATGTTCAAATAGGACCAAGTTTAAAGTGATTTAAACATTCGAAAAGAAATATTTGCTGAAATAACTTTTTAATATAATTACTTAAATAATATTTTTATAATAGTTAAAATATTATATTTTAAAGGTCAATCAGCAGGGAAAATTAAAACCTCAACGACTTTACATTCATATTTTTTAAGACCGGGGTGGCGATTAAAAAAAATAAGATATAGTCTTTACTATTAATTTATTTTTACTTATTACTATTATAGTTTTTAATTTATAATTTTTAAATTATAATTTATTATTTATAATTTATAATTTATAATTTATAGTAATATGATGATTAATAGTAAGTTCAATAGGTATTTTAGGTTTCCTTGTTTGAAGCCAAATTATATTAAGATGGCTTTCCTTTTTAGTGATAAAAAGGTAATTAAATTTCACTATTTATTTTATTTATTTAAATATATTCAATTTTATTTTATAAATAAAAAGGGCTTTAATATTTCATATTTTAATAAACTAAAAAATGAGTTGATTAAAAAAAAAGGAACCCTTAGAGACTTTACGTGAAGTGTCTTTTAATTGCGAATAATTTTATAATAAAAGAGGCCCGCAATATATAGATCTCCTCCTAAATAATTAAAATGTTTTATTGGTTTTAAAAAGTATGATTTATAATACATATTCTCCATAATTCTGGAAATATTTATTTTGTTATTACTCAAAATGAATCTAAAATATTATTTCAAATAAAATAAAAATTAGATTTTGTATTAACAACTTTTTATAAATATCAAAAACTAACAAATTTAAAGTATTAGTTTTACTTTCAATAATAAAATTGACATATCTTTTTAATGGTAATTTATTTTTAATACATAGAATTAATCAATTAGAAAAATGAAATTAAATATTAAATATTAAATATTAAATATTAAAAATTAAATCAATTATTATAGAACATATAAGCAGTAAATTAAATATTTCAATACAATATTAGGGGTATTACTGATAGTTTTAATTGTTTTAATTTGCAGTAAATGATAGCCGCAAATCGGCCATATTTAAAAAAAATAATAAATATTTCCAACTTTAGCTTGTTGTGTTACTACAAAATAAAGATCTCCTTATTTTAGATCTAAATGATAAATTAGCTTTGGAAAATATAAGATATTTATTTATGACAGTTTATGTTTCATAAAGATCTATTCAACAAGTAGAAGAAAAATACTCTTAGACCGTTTTACGGTTTCTGATTCTATTTCTAAATTTAATTTGATTGTAAATTATTTTAAATTATTTCCAATTAAAATTTAAAACTATTAAAAAAAAAAGGGAAACATAATGAAATGAAAAATGCAGTGGTTTAATTATTTAATGATGTTAGATAAGAAACATTTAGATAAATCAGGTTTTTTTACTTATTAAAATAAAATTATTAGCTAAATTAGTCAATAATAAAAATAATTTAAATTCTTAATTTTTAACTTTTAAATTTTTTTTTTATTATTTCTAATTTTTTAAAAGACAAAGAAAAAGTCCAATTTATTTATATTTATAATTATATTTTTATATTTATATTTATAATTATATATTAAATAATGCATCATATGTTTTCTGTTGGTTTAGATGCTTGATTAATTAATGTTATAGTTTACGTTAGTGTTTTAAAAGGATAAAAATTTTAATGATGAAATTAATAAAAAAATAATAAATATTTTTTATTTGAATGTTTTAACCATCTTTTTTTTTAATCTATAAAAAAAAATAATAATTAAGAAATTAAACAAATATTATTTGGTTCAATATTAGGCGATAGTTATTTAGAATTAACATATAGAGGATTAAAAGCTAGATTTTAATTTATTCAATTAAAAAAATATTAACTATACTTTTTATTTTTATATTCTATATTTAAAATATATTATTCAGCTAATTATAGCTAATATGAATATATAGAAGAGAGGCCCGCAAACGAATAATTTAAATTTGAAAGATATTATATTAAATTTAAATTTGTACTAAATCTTTACTACAAGAGAGAGAAGATAAGATAAATCATTTTTACATAAAATTTTAAATTTTTTTTTTAAGATAAATTATAATTAGTACCTGTTGATTATCATTATTGACAGTATTATTATTAACTCTTTGAATTATGCAAAATAGAGCTAAAGGTTCATTAGGTGGATTATATATTTTTGAAAGACAAATTATTTACTTATTAAGATACCAAGAGAGTAGCTAAATATTAGTTGAAACTTATAAATTAAAAGTAACAAAGTTTAACTCTCCCAGCATTAATTTTTTATATTTCAGCTACAATTTTGAATTAAATGAGAAGTATATTTTTAAATCATCTTGTTATGTCTCTTCTATGCTTTATATATTAGGACTTTAACCTTAATTAATAAATCTGCGTCGTTAATATTAGTAATAATATTAATTATTATTTTTATATTTGCAAGAACAAAAGTATTCGTAATATTACATATTTAAAACTTATCATATAAGTTAATATTTGTTAAAATATATTTTGATTTTTTTATTCGCAGAATTTAAACTAAAATTCTCAGAGACTTTAAGAAATAATTTAATAAAATATAATTAAATTAAATTAAATTAAGAAAGAGTCCTATAATTAAAAAAATTTATATAATATAACTTATAAATTTATTTTATTTTTAAATGGTAGATACTATAGCTCTAGTGTCCGGATACCACGTAAGTGTTATTGTCAGTATTGAGCTGTTTGCTGGGAAACATTTTAGCATTAATCTACCCTCTATATTCAAGGCTATAAAGGTCGGAAAAATTTTTTGTGTGATGTTATCAGCAGGAAACTTACAAAGCTCAAATAGACATTTTTCAAATGTCGTCAAAATATCTGATCACTTAGGTTTCCATCGTCGTCCTTCTAATGATGAAGAGTTAGGTTATTTTTTAGCTGGCTTGATAGAAGGTGATGGTTCTTTTAGTGATAAACGCCTTGAAATTATTTTTCATGAAAAAGATTATTCTCTCGCAAATAATATTGTAAAAAAAATTGGTTTTGGTATGATTTATAAAGTTAGAAATAAAAAAGCATATAAACTTGTCATTAGAAAAAAAGAAGGTTTAAAACGAGTTATAGAATTATGTAATGGTAAATTTGTAGCTCCTTTTAAAATAAATCAGCTTCACAATAGACAGTATGAGAAATGACTTAATCTAAAAATATTACCACTAAATCCTAAAGGAGTTGATCTAAAAACTCATTGATTATCTGGTTTTTTGGACGCAGATGGAAACATTGGAATTTTTATAGCAAATAGTTCAACTCATAAATTAGGTAAAAGTGTTAGATTAGAAATTAAAATTTCTCAAAAAAATTTGTTTTTACTAGAAAAAATTAAAGAAGTTTTTGGTGGTTCTATTTCTTTACTTAAAAATCAAGATATTTATAAATTTAATATTACTGGTAATGTAAAAATTAGAAAAATGATTAATTATCTAGATTTATATCATCTACAATCTAAAAAATATTTACAATTTTTTATTTTAAGAAAGTGTTTTCGATTAATGGAAAAAAAAGAGCATTTAACACTTGAAGGACTTAAAAAAGTATATGCTTTCAAAGAAAGACTTCAAAATGTGTATAAATAAAGTTAATAAATTTTTTTTAATTTATAATTTTTTGTAAGGTTCCTCAGAGACTCGTCATTTGACGACTATAAGTTTTTAAAACTTTGGTATACGCTCAACTCCATTAACATTTAATTACAAATTTTTGTTTTTGGATGAAGATATAGTCCATTTTTTTTGACAAGAGCATATTTTACCGCTGCTACTTTTTGGGATTTAATTATTAAAGATCTTGAGTGTAAATGCTCTATCTGTGTTTTTTCGTTTAAAAATATTAGATTAAAAAAAAATATTTTTATAAAAAAATTACATACAACATCGATAATAATCTACGAAAATCGAATATCAAATTTAACAAAAAAATATAAAATAACTAAACAAGAAAGAGATACAATAAATATAACAAAATATGAAAAAAGTATTATTATAGGTTTAATATTATCTGATGGTTGGATACAAAAAAGAAAACATTGGAATTCTAGATTAGGTTTTAAACAATCTATAATTAATTTTAATTATATTTGATATATATTTAATAACTTATCTATTTTATGTTCAAATTATCCTTATTTATGTAAAACAATATTAAGAGGGAAAACATTTTTTTCTTTAGAATTTTATACCCGTCAATTAAAATGTTTAAATGAAATTTATAATTTATTTTATAGTTCAAATAAAAAAGTTATAAAAGAAGATTTAATTTATTATATGAATTATATAATATTAGCACATTGGATTATGGGTGACGGTTCTAAAAAAGGAAATGGTTTAGTTATATCTACTAATAGTTTTGATTTAAAAGAAAATATTTTATTAATGAATATTTTAAAAATTAAATTTGATATTAATAGTAGTGTTCAAAAATGTCAATCTCAATCTATATGGTCTAAATCTAAAAATTTAGATAATAAAAATTTAAATAAAATAAGTTATCAAATATATATTAATAAAAAAAATTTTAATAAAATAAAATTAAAAATTAAACCATATATTATTGATCATTTTTTGTATAAAATATCTTAATTGTAAGTAAAATTTATAAATTTATTTAGAATATAAATTATTTTTTATATCAGATATAAAACTTCTAACTAAAGAATATTTTGGCTAACAAATTTCGGACAAGCATGTTAGATTGTTACGTTTCTCATGGTAAGGCTTACGAACTTAACAAATAAAAATATAGTATAATATCTATTTGTAGCTAGATATTATAAGAAAAAACCTATAAAATTAAGTACCTAAAAGAAAATATATGGATCTTTAATAAGAACTTTCGATTGTCTGAGTATATAAATTAAATAAAAATAATATTAAAGGAACCTTATAGGTTTATTTATATAAATATTAAACTTTATATTGATTTATATATAGAGATAACGGAGTTTCCGTAGTATAATTATTATACATTTATAATAATTAAAAGGGAAACAGAAAAAAATATTTATAATATTTTTGGATTTGGAAAAATATTTTTATTTTTTTTGGAGAGCCGTATGCATTGAAAGGTGCACGTACGGTTCGGGAAATAAATTATTTCATTATTTAAAAAAAAATAATTTATTTTACAATGGTAATTGCGGTCTATTTGGGGCCCTATTTAATAGAAATATTAAATTGAATTTTTCCTATAAGCTATATGCTGGTAAACATTTTAATTATAAATTACCTTATCCTCTATAGGGTAAAAATATTTATACTATTGTAATCAGCAGATTTGTCATTTACTATCCTTTCTTTACAAAAAAAGTATTTTTGTTTAACAAATCTCAGAGACTATACGCAAATAAAGCTTAAATAGTAAAAGATATAGTCCTTTTTTTCTAAAATTGACCTAAATCTTGAATTGTTTTTATAATTAAATATACTTCACGTATATTCCAGCCCTAATGGAAAAATAGGTAAAAAAAAATTATTTAATCATAAATATTCTAGTCTAGTTAAAAATTTAAATCCAAATTGGGTTACAGGCTTTTGTGATAGATCAACTTCTTTTGTAATTATACATGCATTTCGTAAAACCACTAACAAATGGTAAATTAGATCTACTTTTGAGATTCTAGTTAATTCTAAATAAACAGAAGTATTAAAACGTATTCAATCATTCTTTGGTGTTGGTAATATTTATAAAACAGGTAATAAAGCATATTATCGTGTAACTAAAATTTCAGATCTTATTAATATAATAATACCTCATTTTAAATCCTTTCCACTTTTAACTAAAAAAAGATTATATTTTATTTTATGGAGTAAAGCTGTTGAACTAATTAAAGAAGGGGATCATAAAACACCTAACGGTTTTATGGAAATATTAAGTATCTATGCTGCAATAGGTAGAGGTCCTTCTGATAAAGTGAAATGTTGTTTTCCTAATTTATTACCCCCTCGAAGAGGGTCTTGCCTGAATACAAAATTAAAGAATATGTAGACTTAGAACCTTGGTGAATTAATGGGTATTTAACAATTTATTGTCATTTTGAACTTAATGTTTTAGTTGAAGGATGGAAATTAGAAATGTATTATAAATTGAGACATAAATTTTCTTTTTCAAGAGATATCTCTGAATTAAAGATAATAAAATTAATAGCTGAATATTTAGAAGCTAAAACTTATGTTAGAACAGATGGTAGCCATGTAGATGTTAATATAGTTAGACTAGACACATGTGAATATTTAATTAAATTTTTTGATAAGTATCCTCTTCAATCTAGTAAACATCAAGAGTATTTAATTTGACGTGAATTTGTAATTATAGCAAAAGGTTTTAATGAATCAAACCCTCTAAGTAGCCTTGATAATATTATATTTTACTTTCACAAATTAGTTGATAAACTAGCTAGTATTCGTAATTAAATTGTAAAATTTGTTAATTTTTAGAAAAAAAAAAAGTCCAACAGGAATCAAAATCTTTTCGTGGTTGTCATTTTCCTTCAGCAAGAGAGAAGAAATGACCAGCAGAATTATTAAAAAAAATAAAAATACTTTAAATCTTTTAGAAAGATTTCCTAGATCTAATAAAAATTATTTAACAGAAAATAAAAATTGTAAGGATTTAGTAATTTATGGTTCAAATCTATCATCTACTTTAAATTATCCACCATATACTTCTATTGTGAGATACATGGTTAATATTCCTTTTAATTTAAAATCTTTAATAATAGGTATTTTAATTTCAGATGCTTGATTACAAATAAATAAAGCAGGTAATACAAGATTAGCTTTTAAACAATCTTTAGATAAATTTGAATATTTATTTAATATTTTTAATAAACTTTCTCATTATTGTTCTTCTTACCCATATATAACTAAAACAAAAATTAAAAACAAATTCCATTTTGATATTGCTTTTACAACTAGAACTTATCCTTGTTTTACTGAATATTATAATATTTTTTATATTAAAAAAATAAAAACTGTACCATTAGATTTATATAATTTATTAACTTATGAATCTTTAGCTCATTGGATAATGTGTGATGGTAAAAAAAGTGGTAAAGGTTTAACATTACGGACTCAATCTTTTACAATTAAAGAAGTAGTGTTTATTATAAATGTATTAATACATAAATTTGATTTAAAATGTAGTATTCATATGCAAAGAAATCATCCTACAATATATATTTCAACTAAATCTATGAAAAAAATACAAATGTATATTATACCTTTTTTTTATAAAACTATGAGATATAAATTATTTTTATAAATTTTAATTTTGCAGTGGCAAACTCGAGGGAAGTCTTAAATAAAGAATAAAAATGAATTTAAGATTATCGTCGAACTAAATCACAATTAGGAAACTTTTTGTGGTAAAGTGTAGAGGCCAGATGCTACATGATTTCTAATTATAATTAATTAATTAATTATAAATGAAATTATAAGGAATGGTCCAATTCACCGGTAACGGATTTTAGGATTAATCACCTGAATAAAGTATTTATGTAATTATTATTTTATATAAATACTGAGAAGATAAGCTAGCTGAATCTGTGATGATTGAAGGCTGAACCTTGAGCAACTTTATATGGTGGTAGCTTAAGATTTTCTACTGCTCTAATCTTTACAATTGGATTCAATAATGAAAATTATGAGTTCTATTATATTTTAAATTATAAATTATAAATTATAAATTATAAATTATAAATTATAAATATAAAATTATAAATTATAAATTATAATAATATTAAATTAAAAAAAAAAATGATTTATTTTATAATATAAATTGTACTATATGCTGGAAATATCTAAAGCATTTAATAAATATTAAATAAAGATTTAAATGATTCTTCAAAAATGGTTAATCAGCAAAAATTAAATTTCTTCAGAGATTATATGTACAAATCGTAAATTAATTTTAATAGTACGACAAGATAGATATCCCAATAATACTGAAAAAGTATTATCGAATTAATTAATTCGAAATATAAGTTTTATATTTTAACTTTATTTTGGTTTAATTTTTTTTTTATAATATTTTTAAGATCTCCAAATAATTTTGACTTATTTATTTATAATAAATATGATAATTTATTTTTAATTCTTAATATTATGCCTTTAACTATTTTAAACAAAAATGATAAAAACTTTAAACCCAATTTTAAAAAATTAAGTTTTTTTTTTTAATATATGATAATATAAATGATATTAAATATCGTAATTATATTTTAGATGAAAATGGGTATTTTATAATAGTAAATAAAATAAAATTGTTAGTTCAAAAATTTAAGAATGCCATTTCAATAATAAAAGGATTTACTGTATATGTTTATGATTCTTTATGTTAATTAGTAAAAATTTTTAATAGTATTATACTATTAAAAGCATTATGGAATAACATTACATAATAAGACTTTATACAAACGAATATGGACAGTATTTTATTTAATAGTTATAATTTTTTATTTATATAATTAGAAACTAGTTTAAATACAAATTCATTAATTATAATTAACAATTTAATTAAGTCAAGAAAAATACTACTTAATAATATTATTGACCCTAATTTATATAAAGTTTTAAAATTAATGTACAGCAGCATCAATTTATATTATTTAAATAAAAAAAAAAATAGACTATAA
>Ga0193697_1000718_pt1 | contig 11248 bp, 5 predicted proteins | sample L3m2metaG_FD_145073 | JGI IMG/M metagenome (GOLD analysis project Ga0193697, IMG submission 145073) | Soil microbial communities from a riparian zone of the East river system, Colorado, United States - L3m2 | ecosystem: Environmental > Terrestrial > Soil > Riparian zone | place: USA: East River... | reverse complement strand
GTCCGCCGTCGCGCTGATCGAGCCCGTGCTGCCGCCGCCGGTCGCGGTGAACACCACCGAGTCACCGCCCGTCGTCAGGAGATTGCCCGCCGCGTCCTTCGCCCGGAGCTTGAGCGTGGCGATCGCGCCCGACGTGAGCGTGTCGGTCGACGCCGTCACGACCGATGTCGCGGCCGCAATCGTCCCGGGCTTGACGGTGACCGTCGGCGCGGTGGTCGTCACCGCCGCGGCGTTGATCGTCGCGCCGATCGTCGTCTGCGTCCCAGCGAGGACTCCGGTGAACGTCGCCGTGTAGACGCCGTTGCCGCTGTCCGCCGTCGCGCTGATCGAGCCCGTGCTCCCGCCGCCGGTCGCGGTGAAGACCACCGTCGCGCCGCCGCTCGTGAGGTTGTTGCCGGACGGGTCCTTTGCCTGCAGACGCAGCGTGACGATCGCCCCAGACGCGACGGTGTCCCCCGACACCGTGACCACTGAAGTGGCCGGCGAAGCGGCGCCCGGTGTCACGGTGATCGTCGGCAACGTCGAGGTCACTGTGGTGGCGCCGATCGTCGCCCCGATCGTGACCGGCGTACCGGCCGTGACGGCGGTGAACGTCGCGGTGTAGGTGCCGTTGCCATTGTCGGTCGTGGCGCCGATCGTGCCGGCGCTGGTGCCGCCCCCCGCCGACGCGGTGAACGCAACGGTGGCTCCGCCGGTGGTGAGGGCGTTGCCCGCGGCGTCGCGGGCCTGCAAGGTCAGCGTCGCCGTCCCGCCCGCGCCCACGGTGGCACTGGAGACCGAGACCAGCGAGGTCGCCGCTGAGATCACGCCCGGCGTCACCGTGACGGCCGGCGGCGGCGTGGTCACGGGCGCGCCGTCGATCGTAGCACGAATCGACGTGGCAGGACCGGCGAGGACGCCGGTGAAAGTCGCGGAGTACGTCCCGTTCCCGTTGTCGGTCGCCGGGGACGGCGCGATCGTACCAGTGCTGACTCCCCCGGTGAAGCTGAAGACGACCGTCGCACCACCCGACGTCATGTTGTTGCCACCACCGTCCTTGCCCTGCAGCGTCAGCGTCACGGCATTGCCCGACTGCACACTGCCATTGGAGACGGTGACGAGCGATTGGGCCGGTGAGATCGCGCCCGACGTCGCGGTGGCGCTGACGTTCAACGCGACGGCGGGGAATGCCGGGACGTTGATCTGGAACGTCTGGATCCCGACGCTCGAGCCGAGCGCCGCGGTCACACTCGCGCGGCCCAAGTTGTCCGCGATGATTGTGGTGTCGGCCGGCGCGCCCCCAGCCGGCGCGCGGAACCGCACGGCGGTACCGGCGACGGGGAGGTTATCAGCGGCGCGTACCTCGACGGTGAGCGGAGCCGTGAGCGTCTGCCCCACAATCGCGCTCTGACCGCCGCCCGCGATCAACACGAGCTGCGTCGGCACGGGTTGGAAGGTCGCCAGTACCGAATCAGCGATTCCCCCCGGTGTCCGGGCGCGTACCCTCACTGAATTGCGTGTCGCCGGGGCGCGCAGCACGCCGAAGCCGTTCACCTGCGCTAGGCCCGAGTCGCTGGTACTCCAGCTGACGTAGAACTGCGTCACCGGCACGCCGCCCTGGAACGCCTGCACCTGGAAACGCAGGGAGTCGTTCACATAGATGAAAGGGGCAGCCGGCTGAATCTCGATGCTGTCCACGCCCGCCCCCGGCCCGACGTAGCTGTCGACCGGGATCTCGGTGGGCGTGGGGGTGTCCGCCCCTGACGTCACCTCGACGTTGCTCGTGCCCTGGAACAACGGCGTCGACCCCGAGAGCGCGATGATCGAGACGCTCAGGGTCTCCGGCGACGAGAGCAGGGAGACGTGGATGTCGAGCTCGAGCGACGACGAATCGGGCGGCAGCGCGACGGTGGTATCGACGAGCGTGTCCGGGGGAGTCTGAGGCCGGACGACGATAATCCGGACCTGATCGATCGCCAGACCGAAGCCCGCCAACGCGGCCTCGGACGGCAGGATCGGGGCGAACACGACCTGCCCTCGCCCGGCCCCGGTGCCGTGGGGCCCGGTGGCGTCGCGGCAGGTCACGACCAAGAGCGCCAGCGCCAAGGCGGCGGGCGCTCGAAGACGGGGTGACACCTAGAGCTGTGCTGGTGTGCTGGTCATGGTCCTGGAGTTCAAGGGCCGCCGAATCTACGTATCTTTTTGTGCATGCGCACCGCCCGCCGCACGCACGGCTTTACCGAATCGGTGATTCGCGGGATGACGCGCCTCGCCAACGAGCACGGCGCCATCAACCTCGCGCAGGGATTTCCCAACTTCCCGGCCCCGGCTGTACTAAAAGAGGCGGCGGCCCGCGCGATCCAGGATGACGTGAATCAGTACGCCATCACCTGGGGCGCGGCCCGCCTTCGAACTGCCCTGGCCGCGAAGTACCAAGATTGGTACAACCTGGCCATCGATCCAATGACGCAGGTCACAGTCACCTGCGGAGCGACCGAAGCGATGGCGGCATCGCTGCTTGCGGTGGTCAACCCGGGCGACGAAATCGTCGTTTTTGAGCCTTTTTACGAGAACTACGGGCCCGACGCGATCCTGTGCGACGGCCGGCCGGTCTACGTCCCGCTGGTGCCGGGTGAGCCTCTCGATCTCGATCGGCTGGCGGCGGCGTGCGGTCCCCGCACGCGGGCGATCGTGGTGTGCACTCCCAACAATCCCACCGGACGCGTCCTCACGCGTGCCGAGCTCGAGGGCATCGCAGACCTGTGCCGGCGGCACAACGCCTATGCGGTGACCGATGAGATCTACGAGCACATCTATTACGAAGGGGAGCACATCCCCATCGCCACGCTCCCGGAGATGGCGGAGCGGACGATCACGATCAGCGGGGCGTCGAAGACCTTCAGCGTCACCGGCTGGCGCATCGGTACGATTATCGCGCCTCCCGATGTCACCGACGCGATCCGCAAGGTGCACGACTTCCTCACCGTCGGCGCGCCCGCGCCGCTACAGGAGGGCGTCGCCGTCGCCCTGGAGACGCTGGGCGACGACTACTACGACGGCCTGGCACGGGACTACAAGAGGCGGCGGGATATCCTGTGCGCCGGCCTGGTCAAGGCGGGCTTCAAGTGCCGGCCGCCCCAGGGCGCCTACTACGTGATCGCGCAGTTCTCCGATCTATCTGACCTCCCGGACGACAAGTTTGCCGAGTGGTTGACGATCGAGCATGGCGTAGCGACGGTGCCGGGGTCGAGTTTCTGCTCGACGCCCGAGTTGGGACGGGACTGGATTCGCTTTGCGTTCTGTAAGACGGAAGACATGCTGAAAGACGCCGTCGAGCGGCTGGGGCGGGTGCGGGACTAGTTTAGCGCCTCGTCGACCTCGCGTTGTCCTTCCAGCAGCGCGTCGACCTTTTCGCCGATCTCGCGGGCAGCGCCCAGGTCGGCGGTCAATCCTTCCACGGTCCCGACGCCTCCCTGCAACCGCAGCAGGTCGAAGCGAATCGCCTCGAGAGCACCGAGCGCGTCACCGAGTCGCGCGTCTTGCCCATTGCCTCGCAGCCGCCGCACCCGTTCTTCGAGGCTGCGCACGACCGACGGCAGATCGCCCAGCTGCTGGCGCGTCTCTTTGGGAAGCGCTTCGAACAGATCGATCGCCGCGAGCCCGAGGGCCATCTCGGTGGGCCGATCAGCGGGGAGTGCGGGAAGCGACGGTTTCATGCCGAGGCCCGCGAGCTTTACGAGCCAGCGGCCGATGCGACCCCTCCAGAACGACAGCCGCCGCCGGTCGGCATCGTCCAGGCCACTGCGGCTCGCCGCGTACGCCGCGTACCCGGTGACGACAGTCGTGGCGGACGACAACCCGAACAGCGCGAACACCCACAGGGTCGCCGGATACGGCACGAAGAAAGCGGCGGCGCCGGACGCGATCGCGAGCGCGAACGAAGCGTGCATCTTGGACCGCATCAACCGTTCCCACCGCTTCGGATCCTTCCCGCCCGCGAACTCCTGCTCCTCACGGCTGCGGGCCAGCTCCTGCTCGAACCCGAGGACGAGGTCTTCGTGGCGATAGCCCGATCGCAGCAGACGGCGCAGGCTCCGCACCACGAGGACGAGGGGAGAGGCCAACGCGGCGCCGATCAGGGCCGCGAAGATCACGGCCAGGCCGCGCACAAAAATGGCGGGCGGTGACCCGGAGAACACCGCATCGAGCAAGATGCGCAGGCCGGCCGGCACGACGAAGGCGGTCGCGACAAACGGTGCGGCGAACCGCGAGCGCGCCTGTCCTCGGCTCTCGCTCAAGAATGCGCGTATGGGAACGGGGAGGTCCCTCCGCATCTCGAGCGCCGTCCCCAGCGCGGCCGCCAGTGCTTCGCCGCTCTGAAACCGAGTCTCGGGATCCTTCTGTAGGCAGCGTTCGATCGCCGCGGCGAGGGAGCGCGGCGCCCCCGGTGCCTCCAGGGGCGGGCACGGCTTGGTGACGTGTTGTGCCAAGAGGGCCGCCACGGACGGCGCCGTGAACGGCAGGCGACCCGACAGCGCGTAATACCCAACGACGCCGAGCGAGTAGAGATCGCTGCGGCCGTCGACGGCACCACCGCTCGCCTGCTCGGGGCTCATGTACTCCGGCGTTCCGACGAGCTCTCCCTCACCCGACACGCCCTGGGCCTGCACGAGGCGCGCGATGCCGAAATCGGCGACGAGTGCCCTGCCCGATCCGCGCTCGAGCAGGATGTTGTCGGGCTTTACGTCGCGATGCACCACGCCCTGCCCGTGCGCGTACGCGAGCGCCCAGGCCACCTCGCGCAGGATGCGCGCCGCGTCGTGCGGCTTGAGAGCCCCGTCGCGACGCACGCGGGCGCCGAGCGTCTCGCCATCGATGAAGGCCATCACGAAGAAGACGAAGTCGCCCGCTTCCTCGACGGCGTGGATCGGAATGATGTGCGGGTGAGAGAGGCGTGCCGCCGTACGCGCCTCGCGCAGGAATCGCTCGCGCAGGGGCGCCGCGCCACGGTCGGGCGGCAGCAACTTGATCGCGACGACGCGCTCGAGCCGCAGGTCGCGAGCGAGGTAGACGATTCCCATCCCGCCCCGCCCCAGCTCCCGCTCGATAGCGTAACGTCCCGCGACCGCCGTCTGGAATTCGAGGAAACTCACGATCCGAGCTCCGCGTCGATCTCGCGGTGGCCCTCGAGCAGCAAGTCGACGGCCTTGGCGACTTCGCGCGCCAACCCCAGATCGGTCGTCAGGTTCTTCACGCTGCCGGTGCCGGCGTGTAGTCGCAGCAGGTTCAATCGGATCGTCTCGAGTGCGGCGACGGCATCGGCGAGACGCTGGTGGACCAGTTCACGCTCGGCGGTGAGATCCGCAAAAATACGATCGTGCCGCGCCGCGATGCTCGCGTCAGCACTGCTGGCCTTCGCGCCACCCAACGCGTCCTGCAGCTCTTCGAGGCGACGCCGCGTGCGTTGCGCGTCGTCTTCGAGCTTGTGCACGACGTCGGGCAGATCGCGCAGCTCGCGTTGCGTTTCCTTCGGGAGCGACTCGTACAGCTGCTCGGCCGCCATCCCGATCGAGAGCTCCGTCGGCCGATGGGTGAGCGGCGCCGGCAACGCTCGCTTGCCGACGAGCGCGCGCGCGATCCCGAAGAGCCACCGCCCCACGCGGCCCGTCCACAGCCGGCCCCAGAACTCGACGTCCACATCGCGTCGCCGCTGGAGCATCGCGCCCCATCCAATCCCAGACGCGACGCCCACGGCCAGCAAACCACTGAACAAACCCATGAGCTCGCCCTCGGCGACACCAACGAAGACCATGGCCATCGCGGCACCCATGGAGATCCCGCTGACCCACTTGCAGACGCGCTCGAAGACCGAGGCCTGGTGGCCGACGCCGAACGCGCGCTCCTCGCGGCCGCGGTCCACCTCGGCCTTGAAGGCGACCCCAATGTCCCCGTGGCCGAATCCGGACTTGAGGAGGCGACGCGCGCGATTGATCAGGACACCGAGCGGAACGACCGTGTAGCCGCTGATCAGCGTAATGAAACCGACTTCCACGGAGCCTGTCAGCACGCCCGCCAGCGGAGCCACGACGAGCATCGCGAGCGGATAGAGCAGCACGCCCGGTCCGTCGAGGCGCGCGTCGTGCTTCACGAACGCCCGGAGCGCAACGGGCAGGTCGCGCCGCTGCTCGAGGGCGTGGCCCAGCTGCTCCGCCAACGCCGCCGTGCCGTCCGGCCGGTCGGCGGGATCCTTGGCCAGACAGCGGTCGATGGCTTGAGCCAGGCGTCTGGGTACGAGCGGCGCGGTTGTCGAGAGCGGCGGCGCCGGCTCCGTCACCTGCTTCGCGAGCACGTCGGTCGCCTTTTCGGCCTCGAACGGCAACGTCCCCGACAGGGTGAAATAACCGACAATGCCGAGCGAGTAGAGGTCGCTGCGCGCATCCACATCCTCACCCAGCGCCTGCTCGGGACTCATGAACTCTGGCGTGCCGATGATCTCGCCGGTCACGAGTCCCGCCGCGCCCGCGACGACGCCGGCGATGCCGAAATCGGCCACGAGCACGCGTCCCGACGCCTCCTCCAGCAGGATGTTGTCGGGCTTCACATCACGGTGGATCACGCCCTGGCCGTGCGCGTACGCGAGGGCCCACGCGACGTCGCGCAGCACGCGCGCCGCTTCCGACGGCGCCATCGGACCGCGGCGCCGCACTCGCTCGGTGAGCGTCTCACCGTCCACGTAGGCCATCGCGAAGAACACGAATTCCCCAATCTCTTCGACAGCATGAATGGGGATGATGTTTGGATGTGACAGCTTCGCGGCGGTGCGCGCTTCTTTGAGAAAACGCTCGCGCAGGCTGGGATCGACGGTCTTGGAAGGGGGCAGGAGCTTGATGGCGACGGGGCGATCGAGCCGTACCTCGCGCGCGAGGTACACGACCCCCATACCGCCGCGCCCCAGCTCGCGCTCGAGCGAGTAGCGGCCGGCGAGGGCCGACTGGAAGTCGAGGAACAGCCGATCGGGAGTGCCGGTCACCTACGCAGCTCCTCCTCCACGGCGCGCTGCCCTTCGAGTAGCAGGTCGATGTCTTGGGCGACCTCGCGCGCCAGGCCCAGGTCGGTCGTGAGGCTGTGCACGCTGCCGGTGCCGGCGTGCAGGCGGAGAAGATTCAGTCGGATCGTCTCGAGCGCGGCCACGGCGTCCCGGAGCCGCTGCTGCACGAGATCCCGCTCGGCTGTGAGGTCGGCGAGGATACGGTCGTGCCGGGCTCGCACATCCGAGTCGTCGGCGTTGTGCCCGCTGTTCGCAAGCGCATCCTGGAGCACCTCGAGGCGGCGCCGCATCCGCTGAGCGTCCCCCTCCAAGCGCCGCACCACGTCGGGGAGGTCGCGCAGTTCATGCTTGCTGTCGCGCGGGAGTTTGCCGAACAGATCCTCGACCGCCATGCCAAGGGATAGCTCCGTGGACCGGTGCGTCGCCGAGGCTAGCGTGGGAGTTCGCTGGCCGATGGTCGCGAGCTCGTAGAACGTCCGGCCCACCGGGCCAGACCAGATCCACTTCCACAACCGGCTCGCGATGTCTTTGCGCCGGTGCAACCGCATCACCGTGATCAAACCGCTCCCCATGGCGACTATGAGCGCCGACGGGAACCATTGCCACAGGTCTTCGTAGTAGCCGCCGTCAGTCCACAGAAGCCCCCCGGTGAGCACGGCGAAGGAGATCGAAGCCAGCGCCACAATGCGGATGGTGCGCTCGAACAGGCTCGGTTTCGCACCGTGTTCGAAGCGTCGTTCTTCACCTTGGCGGTCGAGCCGATCCTGGCATGCCCGCGCGATGTCGTCTGGGCGAAACCCCGTCTTGGCCAGCCGCCGCACGTCCCGCCACGCGAGCGCCAGCGGTGCCACGATGGCTCCGCCGAAAATGGTAGCAGCGAGGCCCTTCCACCAACCCGCCCCGACGTCCAGGCCGAATACCTCGAGGACGTTCATGACGATACCGAACCCCGCGACGATCAACACCACGACAGCGATGACCTGACCCTCCGAGATGTCCGACCGGCTGGCGACGAATACCCGCAGGGCGACCGGTAGCTCGCGGCGTTGCTCCAGGGAGCGGCTCAACTCCTCAGCGAGTGCGGCGGTTCCCTCCGGGCGTTCGGCGGGATCCTTCGCGAGGCAGCGATCGATCGCCTGCGCGAGCCGCCGTGGTACGCCGGAAGTCGCTTCCGCGACCCGCGGCGGGGGCTCGGTCACCTGCTTGGCCAGCACTTCAGTCGCGCGCCCGGCCTCGAACGGCAACCTCCCGGACAGGACGAAGTAGCCCACGATGCCAAGGGAATACAGGTCGCTGCGGGCGTTGACCCCCGTTCCCAACGCCTGCTCGGGGCTCATGAATTCGGGCGTGCCCACGACCTCGCCCGCGGTGAGCGCGCCGGCCCCTGCCACGACGCCGGCGATGCCGAAGTCCGTTACGACAGCGCGTCCCGTCTCTGTCTCCAGCATGATGTTGTCGGATTTCACGTCGCGATGGATCACGCCTTGCGCATGCGCGTGCGCCAGGGCCCACGCAACCTCGCGCAGGACGCGGGCCGCCTCCGACGGGGTCAGCGGCCCGCGCCGCCGCACCCGCTCAGTCAGCGTCTCGCCATCCACGAATGCCATGGCGAAGAACACGAACTCGCCGACCTCTTCGACCGCATAGATGGGAATGATGTTCGGGTGTGAGAGTCTGGCCGCGGTGCGCGCTTCTTTGAGAAAGCGCTCGCGCAGCTTGGGATCGACGGTCTTGGAAGGAGGCAGGAGCTTGATGGCGACGGGGCGATCGAGCCGCACCTCACGTGCCAGATACACCACCCCCATGCCGCCCCGTCCCAGCTCGCGCTCCAGCGAGTAGCGGCCGGCGACCGCCGACTGGAAGTCGAGGAACAGCCGATCGGACGGCGGGGGGGGCGTCATCGCACCTCTATTCTAACGCTCCCGCTGGACACGGGCGCGGTTTGGGACGCAGATTTTGCGGCTTATGACCAGTCACCAGCCGTACGTTCCGGCGTCGACGACCTTACCCGAGTTGACGCCGCGGGCCCTGATCCTCGGCGTGCTGCTCGGTCTCATCTTCAGCGCATCGAGCGTGTACCTGGCGCTCAAGATCGGGTTGACGGTCAGCTCCTCGATTCCCATCGCCGTCCTTTCGATCACGATCTTCCGCGCCTTGGGACGGACGTCGATCCTCGAGAACAACATCGTGCAGACCACGGGATCGGCCAGCGACTCCGTGGCGGCGGGGGTCGTGTTCACCGTGCCCGCGATTCTCCTCATGGGCTACGACCTGGACATCGGCCGCGTGGCGATCCTCGCGGCGGCGGGCGGCTTGATGGGGATCCTGATGATGATCCCGCTGCGCCGCGCCCTGATCGTGAAGGAGCACGGCACCCTCATTTACCCGGAGGGCACCGCCTGCGCCGAAGTCCTCATCGCCGGCGAGGAGCGCGGGCTCCAGGCCAAGCGCGTCTTCCAGGCGTTTGGGGTCGGGTTCGTTTACAAGTTCCTGATGGGTGGGCTGAAGCTGTGGCGAGATGTGCCGGGCAAGGCGCTCGGGTTCTACCCAGGGGCCGCAGTTTCCACAGAGATCTCGCCCGAGCTGCTCGGCGTCGGGTACATCATCGGACCGCGTATCGCAGGATACCTCTTCGCGGGTGGGTGTTTCGCCTACCTCGTGCTCGCTCCCGCCATCAAGCTGGTGGGATCGGGCCTGACCGAGCCGTTCGGATTCCCCGCCGTCAAGTTGATCCGCGACATGAGCCCGGGAGAGATTCGCGCCAGCTTCATCTTCTACATCGGGGCGGGCGCCGTCGCTTCGGCCGGTATCATCGCACTTGCCCGTGCGCTGCCGACGATCGTCACCTCCTTCGCGGCCAGCTGGAAAGACCTGCGGGCGTCGCGCCTGGGTCAGGCCGTGACCAAGCTGCGCACCGAGGACGATCTGCCGATTTCGGTCACCATCGGCGGGTCCATCGTGCTCGCGATCGTCCTCACGCTGCTGCCGCAGGTGGGGGTCAATCTGCTCGGCGCGATCCTGATCGTGATCTTCGGATTCTTTTTCGCCACCGTCTCCTCGCGCGTCTGCGGGCAGATCGGCTCCTCAGCCAACCCGATCTCCGGCATGACGATCGCCGCGCTGCTCGGGACGTGCCTGATCTTCGTCGCCATCGGGTGGACCGGCGTCGACCACCGCGTCCAGGCAATCGCGATCGCCGCCGTGGTGGCCGTCGCCACCGCGAATGCGGGCAATACGTCGCAGGACCTGAAGACCGGCTTCCTCGTCGGCGCGACGCCACGGCGCCAGCAGATCGCCATCCTGGTGGGTACCATCGGCTCGGCGATGGTCATCGGTTGGACGCTGACGCTGCTCAATAAAGCCTATACCTACCCCGTGCCGGAGACTCACCCCGCCTTCAGCGCGCAGGCGGCGGCGCCGACGGCTGGCGGTCGCCCGGCGGTCGAGGTGTTGCCTGAAACGATGTCGGGCTTCCGGCTGGCGGGCGGCGACTCAGTCGACCACAACGCGTACCAGGTGGTCCGCGTGTACGTGATCACGGAGGGAGTGGCCGCCGGGAAGTATCTGATGGATCCGGCGTCGCACGAACTGCGCTACGTCCTCGACCCGGGGATCGGCGGGCGCATCCACGAATTCGCCGGGCGCACCATCCCGCGGCTCGATTCACCCAAGGCGACGATCATGGCGCTCGTCACCGACGGGATCCTCACGCACAAGCTCCCCTGGGCGCTCGTGCTGCTGGGCGTGTTCATCACGATCGCCATCGAGCTGATGGGCGTGCAGGCGCTGCCCGTCGCGGTGGGTGTGTACCTGCCGATCTCGACGTCGTCGGCGATGTTCGTGGGCGGCGTGATCCGCTGGCTGATCGAGCGGCGCGCCAAGGCGGCGCAGCAGTCGATCGCCGAGGTCGAATCGGGGCCGGGCGTGCTGTTCTCGAGCGGCCTGATCGCGGGCGGCGCGATCTGCGGCATCGTGCTCGCGGCTATCGCGGGCTTCCTGGGCTCGGCGGACGCGCTGGCCGAGAAAGTGCCGCTGTTCCATTCGATCGGGTCGGTTGCGGAGTCGAACCTGCTCGCGTTCGCGCTCTTCGCCGTGCTCGGCGTGACGCTGTATCGGGTCGCCAAGCAAAAAGCGTAGGAATGCGCGTCGTTTCCCTGCTGCCCGCGGCGACCGAAATCGTAGCGGCGCTGGGCGCGACGGCGTGTTTGGTGGGTGTGTCGC
>Ga0193697_1000717_pt1 | contig 11257 bp, 6 predicted proteins | sample L3m2metaG_FD_145073 | JGI IMG/M metagenome (GOLD analysis project Ga0193697, IMG submission 145073) | Soil microbial communities from a riparian zone of the East river system, Colorado, United States - L3m2 | ecosystem: Environmental > Terrestrial > Soil > Riparian zone | place: USA: East River... | reverse complement strand
CTTCATTGCCACCAAGGGCATAGTTGTAAAGGGCGACCTGCTGGGTGCGGTTGGAATTGGCGATCATGATCTGAACCGAGTCGCCGTTCCACGCGCTGTTGGCGTTGTTCTCATGGTATTCGTCCGTCACAACAAAACCGAGATAGACATTATCCGCGTCGTAAACCAGTTGGACTGCGGAGGTTTGGTCATCCGGTCCCGTCCAGTCAGGTGTGCCGGAGATGCAGATGAAACATCGTTCAAACAATACCAAATGGGCACCAACGCCCCCGGTACCTTTGCCTGCGGGCGTGCCTTCGGCGCCGTCCTTAACGTAAAACTTCGGGTCCGCCAGGACAGGGACTCCGGTCCACTCGGAGAGATTGCCGTCGAGGACGATTGGATTAGGCCTGCGGCCGACCGTATAGAATTCCTTGCCGGGTTCGATGTCGTTGGCGCGCGCGGTGACGGAAGCGAGGGATAATAGCCCTAGCACTGCGGGAAGTATTTTTCTGCGCATAGTAGTGGTTGTTTTTGGATTTTCTTTAAAGCGAATAGCGCCCTGTCCCTGCTACGGCTTTTCTGATTGTTTTATTTGTATGGTGTTTTCTGTGCGTGCTTCAGGTAGGGAGCCCAATCACGAACCGCGTGATTATCAACCGAGGCAATGTCTCTTTGTGCATACAGCCTAGCCAGGTTGTCGGTGAACGGCCCGAGAGATAGCACTCCCGGGAAGACATGTAAAGCCTTTTTTGTCAAATAGCTTTATTTCTGCCGTGAAGCGTCCTCACGAGGAGGCTCTGATCCCTCAGTGATCTGCAACCGTATACCTTCAACCGCGGGCGGTACATGCCTCGGCGCTTGCCTCCTGGAATTCCTGTACTTGTAGGAGACGAGGTGAAGGCACCCCCCCCGGGGGGGTCAGTGTTAGAAATGTGTTAGTTTTGTGTTGGTTTTGCATTCGGTGGTGGCGCAGGGGCGTGGACGCAAGTCAGGGATTCGGAAGGATTTACGATTTACGAATTACGATTGACGATTGAGCACCCCCCCGGGGGGCAGGTGTTAGAAATGTGCTAGTTTTGTGTTGGTTTTGCATGTGTCCGTTTGAAGTGGTTTGCGCGAGTACGGGATAGCGTCCTGCCTGCCGAGCAGAACGGAGTTCTGCGCTACATCGGAACCTTTGGTTAAACGAGTCCATAAGGTAGCCGCGCAGGTCGTGGATCTCGGCCCAGTGTTCGTGGTCCCAATTCCGAGCAGTGGTGAAGCTAATGTCTGGTTGCTCTGCTATTTTGCTGAGGCTGCAGCCTCTGGCGCGGAGTCCGATGAATTGGGAGTGGGTTTCGGTGGTGATAGCAGCCCTTTTCGTAGTCCCTAACGGTTCTTGTTTGTTTAACACGCCCCGCAAGTAATCACGCGACCACCCCTCCGCGCACCCGAATTTTACGAATTTTACGAATTTTATGCGACGAAGGTCGGTTAGTGCCTTGGGATACTTTCAAACGGGGAGGTTCCGCAGGCGGCGGCGTGGTGATATCGTGCCTGTAAGGACGTGCCGCCGCCTGCGGAACTGGAACCTGGACCCGAGTTCTCTACAAATATGTCACCGCGCCGGGGGCTCTTTGACCTCATTTTGAGCAACACGCCCTCACCGGCGCTCCTAACGGCTTTACCGCCACTGAAGATTACCGGTGCCCGGCGGCGAAACTTTGCGGCGATCGGAATGTTTCTCCCTTCAGAACTCACCGCAATGACGCGGTAGTTCGCAGAAGAAAGGTGCTTTATGCAGTCACGAAGGACTTATTCGGCATTCACCCTCCTTGAGATCATGATCGTCGTCACGCTCATCGGCGTTTTGGCGGCCATCGCCGTTCCGAGTTATCAACATTCAGTGGCCAAAACCCAGGCGCGCGTGTGCGTCACCAACCTCAAAAACATCGAGATCGCCAAAGCCCAGTGGATGGCAGAGTCAGGAAAGGGCGGCGATGAAACGCCCGGCGATACAGACCTTTTTGGCGAAGATCGCCCGATCCGCGACAAGCCAAAGTGCCCGTCTGGCGGAACGTACGACCTGCGAGCCGCCCGGGCGAAGCCCACGTGCAGCATTCCGGGGCACAGTTACTAGTTCGGAGGGGTTACATGGTCATCGCGCCACTTCCGCCAGCGCAATGCGGAGGCCGACGAAGTTGATGGCGTTGGTTGGGGACATCATAAAGCGGTTCCGGGAGCGTGCAAATTCGACCGAATGATTCCAACTGCCACCGCGGAATACTTTGAATTTGCTCGGTGGCGGCCCGCCGGGGTCCTTTAATGGCATCGCCGGAAACTCGGCATACCAGTCGGAGGTCCACTCCCAAACGTTGCCATGCACATCGTACAAGCCCCATGGATTCGGGCGCTTGAGCCCGACAGGATGCGTCGTGGCTTCGCTGTTCTCCAGCGTCCAGGCGTATTCAGCGGCCTGAGTGGCGTCGTCGCCGAAGCTGAAGAGGTTTGTCGTCCCGGCTCGGCAGGCGTATTCCCACTCCGCTTCGGTCGGCAGCCGATACGTGTAACGTTTCGTTAATCGCCCCGCTTCTGTTTCGCGCTTCGTCAACCGCGAGCAATACGCGTCGGCGTCGTAGTAGCGCACCCGTTCGACCGGCCTGGCGCGATCACCCTGGAAACGGCTGGGATTGCTTCCCATCAGCGATTCGTATTCTCCCTGCGTGACTTCGTATTTACCGATCCAAAAGTCGCGGCTGATCGTAACCGGATACTTCCCTCGCATAAATGTGCCCGCCTTGATCAGCACCATGTTCGTTACCGGCGTCGGCGGCCGCGAATCGGACTCAGGTTTTGTGCGGTCACACCCGAGCAGAGCGAATAAGGCAAGAAAAGTGGGCAAAATCCGAAGTCCGCGGGCGGAAATCCGATAAGCAGAGGTCCTGTGTTGGTGTTTCACACTTTGAGATGCATTTTACAGTTCGGCTGACAGGCTCGGCAATCTTCGTCTAAAGGGATTTGTCGCTTCGGGCGCACAAAATCGATAGAATTTCCTGAAATGAAGCGATTGGCCGCCCAGGTATTGTTGTGCCTGTCCGTTCTGCGGGTTGGCGGGGCGATCATCTTTTCGAACGATTGTTATCACGTTTTTGCCGGCGATCACATTCAGGACGCTCTGCAGCAGGCAGCCGCAAACAAAACGAACAAAGTAGTGAAGGTCCATGCCGGCGAATATCGGCCAAACACGAAGCGGCAGGCGCTGATTTGGTTCAATAAAATGCACGATGGCATTCGGCTGGAAGCGGAAGGCGCGGTGACCCTGAGCGCCGCGAATCCGCAATTGAGTTCTCCTTCGGACCCCGGATTTCCGGCGGTGGTCAATCATGTCGTTTATTTCGGAAATGGGATTTCTTCGAACACAATCCTCAAGGGTTTTCGTATCACGGGTGCGACGAATTTTGTGACGCAGGAGAAGACGAGAGAAATGGAGCCGGACACGACCATTCCGAAGAATTTCTTTTTCTATTCCGACGGCGGTGCGATCAAGATTTTTGGGCGGTCATATCCGACGCTTCAGAATCTTGAGATCGTTGATAACTTCAGCAGCCCATGCGGCGGCGGCATATCGGTCCAGCACCAGGGATTCAGTCAATCCGCTGTGTCGATTGAAAATTGCGTGTTCCTAAGAAATCGGGCGCAAGGGACTGGCGCTGCCATCGATCTTCTGGCAGGCAGTGCGGCGCGGATTATCAACTGCCTGTTCGTTGGCAACATATCCAATACCGGAGAGGACCCCGTGGCGAAAAACTCGGGCGAGCGGCCATTCGTGAATAACGGGGTGTTGACCATTTTCTGGAATTCGCGGGCGGAGGTGCGGAATTGCACCTTCACGGGAAATCGGAATGGCATCGATGACATGGGAGGCCAGAGCACCTATGCGAATTGTATCCTCGCGAATAACAAACTCGATGCAGGCCTGAAAGGATACGCGCGATACGAATTGGCCGCGAACGCGGGAGGAAAAGTATCGGGATGTCTGATCAACGGTTCCCTGCACGATGTTAACCATGTTGTTTCCACCAATGACAACGTGCTCAATGCGCCACAGCCCGGATTCAATCAGAGCTTCGTTCCTGAAGCGCCCGAATACAAATCGGCAGGTTACCGCCCCGTTTTATTGCATCCGTGATCACCGCTCCTCCGTGAGGGTGAAAAGGGTGTTAGTCGGGATATTTTCAGTGAGGGTTTGCTTCTTGCCGGAAGGCCAACTCACTTCGACTCGATCAACTTGCATAGAATCCCCCAGTCCAAAGTAGAGCGGCATGGAGCTTTGTGAAAGGTAACCCGATTTTCCATCGTGATAGCGCGTGTGAGTTTTTGAGCCACAATGCACTTTGACGGTGGCGCCGAGTCCATCCCGGTTGGAAGCAGTGCCAACCAGTTTGATTTTGAGATAATGGATTTGTTTTTTCTCAGATAAGTTGCTGATCAGCACTTGTGGATGATCATTCCATTCGTCAGTTACGACGTCGAGGTCGCCATCGTCGTCCAGATCGAATGCCGCTGAGGAGCGGGAGCTCGTTGAGCCCATCACCGTCACGAGGCCCGTTTTTCCCTGGCAAAGCTGGTTTTTCTTGTCTTCACCCGAACAGTCTAACGTAAAGAACTCCTTCTCAATCCGCTTCCGCGGCTCCACGCCAAGGACCAGTTCGCTGTCCACGAATCGCTGGCCGGCGTCGTTCAGCAAAAGCGAATTGATTGCATAGCGCAACGGATACCCCATCCCCGCGCCCACAAACACATCTTCATAGCCATCGGCGTTCAGGTCGGCGACACTGATGCCCCAGGGCCAGAACGTCTCGGCGCCGACCTTGTCCGATACCTCGACGAATTTGCCGTTGCCCTGATTCTGGTAGAACGCATTGCCAAGGATGCAATTGGAAGCTCGCGCCAGGTTGTCGGCTGTCCAATCAACCGAGCACCAGCGCTCGCTCTTTTGTTTTTCAAAGCGAGCACTGTAATCCTTTTCTCCGGCTTTGATCTGCGCCCCGGTCATGTCCGAGTGCATGTCGGTAACGAAGAGGTCGATTAGACCATCCAGGTTGTAGTCGAAAAACTTTACTCCCATTGCTCCCCACGGGGTTTTTGGAAAAAAGGCTGCGGTTTTTTCGATGAAGCGTTTACCCTGATCGTTTTCGTAGAATTTGTCCTCGCCCGACATGCTGAGCACGTAAAGGTCGGCATACCCATCCTGGTTCAAATCGCAGAACGTGGCGTCACCGCTCCAGCCGCGATGTTCCAGGCCCATGGCTTTGGAAACGTCCTTAAATTTTCCGTTGCCCAGGTTTTGATACAGAATGCTTTGCTCGCTCCGCGATTGAAAACGCCAGCCCTGAAAAGCGTCTTCGCGTCCGCGATAGAAACCGCCGCGACCTTTCTCGTTCGTGGTATAGATCCCCACATTCGTGACGAACAAGTCCAGCAATCCGTCGTTGTTGAAGTCGAAGAAGACTGCGCCGGAGGAATGACGATACGGCAAGGTCGCGAGACCGGATTCCTGAGTAATGTCCTTAAACTTCCCCTGGCCCAGATTCCTGAAGAGAAAATTTCCCATTCTCACCGTCGTGACAAACAGGTCCGGCAAGGCATCGTTATCGATGTCAGCGAACGAAGCGGTCACGCAAATCTTGTCCTCGAGGCCAACTCCCGCCACTGCGGTGATATTTTCGAATTTTGCGTGGCCGAGATTTCGATAAAGTTGATTGCCGCCAAGTTGATTGACGAAATAAATGTCGAGTTTGCCGTCGCCATCCACATCTGCGACCGCCATACCCGTGCCATGATCATAATGGACGGCTTTGTACGTTTTGGCCGCGTCGTCCACCGGATGCTGTTCAAAGCGTATCCCGCTCTCCTCGTATCGATCGAAAAATTGGAAATCGTGAAAAGCCTTCCAGCCCTTCGCGGCCTCAACCTGCTTTTGCTTTTTCTCCTCCAAAGAACGGAGCGTATTTTCGTTTAGCCCGAATGGGTTAATGATTTGCTTCGCAGCAGTGTCAGCGCCGAAAAGAGCACGCGCTGAATTGAGAATCAGGAGGAGGGCTGCAACCGAGTACGATTTCGATACGAAGCTTCTATTGCGAAACGAGTTCACTTCTCCAAGTCTAGACTCCCTGCTGGCTACCGCGCAATGTCCCGATTGGGTCACCGCCCCCGCCATGCTGACTATTGACGCCAGTGCAAACCCGAATACGATCCACTCAGATGAGGCGAATGGCTATTGCCGATCAGCCCAAGACTCTATGAAAACTACGCCCTTCTTTTTCTCAGGTTTTCTGCTCGGAGCTCTGGTTTGTTGCGCCGTCGGTTCGCCGGAGCCCGTCCAGCCTCTCTTCGGCACCAATCTCAGCCCGCTGACCTTTAGCGGGGTTCTGCTCGATAAGCAATTGCGACTTGTAATCCAGGCCGCCTCGCAGCGCGATGGCCAGTCTGGGTTCAACCCGCGTTCCGTTCGTTTGAGTCTCGATCTACCTCGCACTGAGCCCTTGGCCGCTACCGGCGAGCTGCCCATACGGACCGATGTCAACGTCTTGCCCAACATTCCTTTGGAAGAGCGCGTCAACCGCAGCACCGAATCGGCAGAACGGGTAAATGTCGAGGCCATGCGAGACTATCGCGAGCGGTGGAAAAAATTCCTGGACGAATTTTCTTCACGGCCAGTGCCCATTCTTTACCCGTCAACAGTTCAGCGGACTTTGGAAAACACGAAGTAACGCGCTAACGCGAGCGCACAACGACATCCCACACTTGTTTGTCCATCTGGACCCGCTCTTCGCGGCCGCCGGGCCAGCGAATCCAGACCGCAACGGGTTGAGCGTCGAAACCCAGCACTTGAGTGGCCGAATCCTGTGACCAGTAACCTGATCCCGCGGTGACGCTTCGCGTCGGGCCCCGGCGGCCGTCACCGAATTCAAGCCGGATTTGCGCGCCCACCGCATCCGGATTCCCCGCCGAGCTGTGTACCGTCACGCGCAAGGCGCGCTTGCCGCCTTCATTCATATACAATTTCGTCGCGCCGTTATTTTGCGACACGCACAGATCGACGCGCCCATCATGATCGAAATCGGCGACGGCGGCGCCTCGCTGCTCGCCGTAAATTTTGATGCCGGTCTCGCTCCCATCAACCGCCTTAAACGTGCCGTTACCGTTGCCGCGCAACCACAAGCCCCGCCCGCTGTCGTTGCGCGAGAGCGCCTCCGCGCTCGTATTTTCCGGAATGGCACTGAAACAATTCTGGCTCACGAACAAATCTTCAACCCCGTCCCCGTCAAAGTCCGCCACATTGATCGACATGACCGGCGCGAGCTGCGCTTCGTTGGGCAATGGCGTCCACGCGAAACTCGGCCCGCGATTCAAAAGGACACCCGATCGAAACTCCGTCGCTTCCAGGACCCCGGTCTTTTCAAATTGTGCGCCGAGAATTTGTTGAACCGTCGCCCCGCTAAACGCCTGTTGCTTCGGAAAATGGGTCGCCAATTCCGGCGAACCGCTCGCGAGCCACGTGCGATTATGCACTGGAAACCAATTCGTGCCGGCTTGCCACGCTTCGATGAGCGCAATTCGTCCATCTGAATTCCACTCGCCGTAGAACGCGCGGATCACCGGATTGAGAGTTGAAGTTTGAGAGTCGCGAGGCGAAGGGCGGTACAGCTCATACATGCTATTGCGCCCCCAATTGCCCACGGCGAGATCCACTCGCCCATCGCCATCGAAATCGCCGCCCACGATGCTCGTCCACCATCCCGTCCTGTCCGCGAGTCCCCAGATGGAGGTCATGTCTTCGAGTTTGCCTTTATTGTTTCGAAACACGCGCACAGGGCCCCACTCGAGCGCCAGCGCAAGGTCCGGCCACCCGTCGCGATCGAGGTCAACGAACGTTGCTCCGCTCACCAGCCCGATCGATCGAAACGGCTCGCTTAACGCGCTGGACAACTTCAATTCTCCATTCTCATTCAGCCATATCGTCGACGATACCGGCTCCGGATATCGCCCCGGAGCGAACCGCCCGCCGACAAACAGGTCGAGGTCGCCGTCGCCATCGATGTCCGCGAGCGCCATCGGGCCGATGCTGGCCTTGCCCGCCGGCAGGCGTTGCGGTGTTGTCATGTTCGTCACCGAAAAAACGTCGATCTCGCTCTCCTGTTCGGGCTTCATCTCGAAGTTTGAAACCGCGACCAGCAGCTTCCGATTGCCCTTGCCGTCGGGCCAGCCGAGGACCGCACCCTGGTCTGCCTCGGCGGCGGACATGGCTTCGAGCGGACGAAAGCTCTGGCCGGTTTGACTCCTGAATCCCTTCAGCGTCCCGCCTTTCCCCGAACTCACGATCAAATCTTCCCATCCATCGCCGTTGATGTCGTACCAGCACACCCCCGGTCCCAGCCGGCTGAGTCGATGCGGTAACGACGGCTGTGCCGCCCAATCATCGAAGTCATCTTCGGCATGCGCGTGCCCCAGCAACGAACTCGCATCTTTGAAAATCGGTTTTGATTCTGGATTCTGACTTGCGACTTCTGAACTTTTCACTGCGCTGGCCTGATTTACCTCATAGGTTTTGTTCGCCTCGATATTGCTGAGCACAGTCTGGCCTCCATCGCGCCACCTTACCTCCAGCCGCATCGGCTTGCTCGAGTCCGGATCAACCGCAAAGACGCGCATCGGCTGGTCTCCCGATAAATACCGGCCGCCGGAAATCATCTCCTGGCTTTGCGTCAGTGAACCGCCCACCAGTCGAATGCGCGCGCCGATTCCTTCGGTGTTTGGGGGCGTACCCTTCAGACGTACGGCGACACGCCCGCCAGTCGCATCGTTGCGGTAAACGCTGGCCGCCTCATTGAGATTGTTGACCACCACGTCCAAGTCTCCGTCATTGTCCAAATCGCCCAGAGCCATACCGAACGAAATTCCGTTCTTATCGAAGCCCCACTGCTGGCTTATCGGCTCAAAGGTTCCGTCACGCCGATTTCGAAACGCCGCGTTTTGCGTGCGCCACCGCGGATACAGAGTGAGCGAGCGTCTCAGTTGCTCGCGGGTCCAGCGCCGCGGATCACGCACATCGTTTTGCGTATCCTGGTCCATAACATCGAACTCGAATCCATTGCTGACCAGCAGGTCCTCATAGCCGTCGAGGTCAACATCCAGGAAAATCGGGCACCAACTCCAATCCGTCGCCGCCACTCCAGCCATCAACCCCGCTTCGGCATACGTTCCATCCGGCCTTCCGAAGAACAGCATATTTCGATTGTACTGCGGCCTGGCTTCAATGCGCTCTCGCTCCTGCGGGTCGGGAAGGTCCTTGACCAATTGCGTCATGCGCTTCGCTTGCTGCCGCGCCAGCATGTCGACAACGATAATGTCGTCGTGATCGTCGCGGTTGATGTCGGCAAAATCGATGCCCATCGAGGAGCGGCTCGTGTGACGAAACGCGAACGGCTCGATGGCGCGGAACGTTCCCTTGCCCGAATTGATCCAAATTCGATCCGGCGAAACATTGTCGTTGCACACGTACAAATCGGGCGCTCCATCACCGTTCATGTCGCGGAACATCGCCGCCAATCCCCAGTCGCGATACGGCGGGATCGATCTTCCTTCTTCGTCCATGAACACGCCCGGCTCGAACTGAATCGCGGTGAAATGGCCCTTGCCGTCGTTGCGATACAGCCCGTGCACTTCCGGCAGTTCGCGCACCTTGCCGTCCGGCAGCGCCTCGAACCGGTCCTTCAATCCGGGCATTGTGGTGGGAAGATCGTTCACCTTGAGCACCATCCATTTGCCGTCGCGTTTGATCACCGCAAACCGCGTCGTCGGATCAATCAGGTGCATCACATCGATGTAATGCGTGCAGTAAAGGTCCAGGTCCCCATCGCCATCGATATCCGCAAGGGTCAGTGAAGTGGCGGACGCCGTGTGTGACAGGCCCGAATCTTTTATTTCCGTCCACCTTCCTTTGCCGTCGTTGAGAAACAGCCGTGTGCCGGCCGAAATTCCATTTACGAGCAAGTCCAGGTCGCCGTCTCCATCGACATCGGCGAAAGTTGCGCCGGTCGAAAACTGACCCGGGCAAGCGGCCTCGCCGATATTCATTTCTGCGAAGCGCCATTGGCCCAAATTGCGATAGAGGCGATTAGGTCCCTGCAAATTGCAAAGGTAAATATCCGCAAGACCATCTCCATCGATGTCGCCGATCGCCACGCCCGCGCCGTTGTGGGCGACCGCATTCGTTGCATACGCATCGCCCGTAAGATTATTGGTGAAAGCGACTCCGGTCGCCGATGGACTCATGAGCGTGAACCCCGCTTTATTCGTCACTGGTGTTGCGCCGGAAGGCGTGGCGCTAACAATCGTAGAAACGCAAATAAGGGTGGCCCACTTCATTTGCATCAACAGAACAAACGCTGCGCCTTCTGTGAATACTTATCTCGGCGCCCTGGTGCGGAAGAATTTTTTCGATTGATCGGGATCAACCAGATACGGGCTCGCGGCATTCGGGACATCGTTCCAGAGACCGGTGACGTTATCAGCGCTTTGCAACGTTCCATAGCCCCACGTCAGTTCCACGCGTTTGTTCAGCCACCTGAACCGAATTGGCGGCAACACCAACCCTTTGATCTGGTAGATCACACCGCGCCCGCTGCCGCTCAGGCTGCCGTTGGACGTCAGGTCCGCTATGAACAACGAATCTTCAGTCGCGACCAATCCATCGAGATGACCGATGTTCGGCTCGTCGTTTCCGATGAAATGGAAATAGTTCGTCGTGCGAAGGTCCACAAACACCAGCGGGTTTTCCTCATTTGCAAGACCGCCCATGTTATACTTTCCGTGAAAGCTCACGAAAATCCCGTTGTTCAATCCATCGGGAAATCCGGGCGGCGCAAAAACGATATCGTTTGGTCCTTCGCTTTCCGAGCCAGTGGCGGGATTGGGCAACGGTTGAAATGCAACGATCGGTTGAATCCCCTGCGTGCCGACAATCCTCCCGGTCCGGTACTCGACATAATTTGTCGGAAACCCAAAGAACTCGACTGCGCCGCCATAACTCGCTGCGGGAATTACATTCAATTCATCGGCGCTCAATGGTTCGTTCGCGTCCACCAGGCCGTCGATTCCATTGTCATCAAAATAAAAGTCGCCCGACTTCGGATGGAACAGGAACCCGGCCGGATTGCGAAGGCCAGTGGCGATTTGCGTCAGATTCGACGCCGTAACGCTGGTTCCTTGATCGATAATGGTCAGCCGATAA
>Ga0193697_1000715_pt1 | contig 11258 bp, 10 predicted proteins | sample L3m2metaG_FD_145073 | JGI IMG/M metagenome (GOLD analysis project Ga0193697, IMG submission 145073) | Soil microbial communities from a riparian zone of the East river system, Colorado, United States - L3m2 | ecosystem: Environmental > Terrestrial > Soil > Riparian zone | place: USA: East River... | reverse complement strand
GCTGAGAGGGGAACATCGAACCGTTGTAGACCTGCTGCATTCGGTGCGGGACATCAAGCGTACCGGTTCCCCCTCCAACAGCGTTGCGGCTCTCAAGACCAGGCGGGACTACCAGGCAATCGTGGCTTGGGATACGGTTCAACCTGGCCCGAATCTTCAACTGGGAATAGTGGAAGGAATCGTCCGCCCCGCGACCAATGGCGAAATCGATCGTGTCACCCGCTGCCAGGGCCAGGGTGTTGGTGTAGCCGCGGCTAGCCTGACCCGAAAGATTCACCCCGAACAGTTCAACTCCATTCTTGAGGACATGGAAATCGGTATCTCCTTGAGTAAGGTTGTATGAGGGTGCCACTGATGCATCCAGTCTGTAAGTGCCATCCCGTCCATTGGGAACAGTGAATCGAACGACACAGAAATTCCCCGGATTGCCTCCTTCGGGCGCCGGCCCAAACCATATGGTGCCGGGAGGATAAACGCCCTGGCCACCGTCTGTGATGACAGTGTTGGTCGTGGCATTATGTAAGACGGCCGGTTGGCTTGACGAATTAATCGCCCAAACTTCAACCGGAACGCCATTGGCATCGTAATTGTATTTAGAGGTTCCCAGGAGCGTGAAAGCGCCGCCCAAAGTGTCCTCGCGTCCGTAACTCCATGCGCCGTTAGGGTTACCAGCCAACGAGAAATCACGCGACAGGTCGTAATCGGCGGGAAGCGAAGGTTGTGAATTGACGGTCAAGACCGCACCCCCACTGGTAACGGACCCCCAAGGATTGCTGACTCTTACTGAATAGGTTCCAGCCACCGTCACCTGCACGTTGCTTAAAACCAGGGACGCGGCCGTGGCACCGAACACTTCACTTCCGTTGCGCAACCACTGATAGGCCAAGGGTGGGGTGCCGCTGGCACTCACCGTAAAGCTCACGTCTGCTCCCTCAGTTACCGTTTGGCTTGTGGGCCCGGTGACAATAGTCGGCGCGCTGCCTTCCGTTGTGTAAACAAGTTGAAAAACCTCCGCTGCCTTGTCGCGTGCCGCGCCCGTCGTAGCATTTGGATCAGTCGCAAATCCCCGGGAGCATCCGTCTGTGGCTGAACCGCCGGCATCAATTGGCGATGAAGCGGGCGGCGATGAGCTGCGAAATTCGACGAGCAGATTGCCAGCCGATGAGTCGTAGACGAATGACCGTGAGAAAGGTATAATAATATCGAAGTCTTTGGGACCAGTTGCGGGGCCGGTGAATCTACTCGATAATGTGATTGGCCCCTGAAATACGACCGTGTCGTTCGATCCCACATTCGACGCGAAAGTGGAACTCAACTGGTCGGGTTGTGCCTGTGTCGTCGAGAGGTTGAGCTGCACATTGGGGAACGTGGAGGTAAAGGCATTTCCAAAACGCGCCGGGCGCATCCGCAACTCGCGAATGATAAGGCGCCCCGCCGGAAATTGAGATGACGCATAAATCCCCTGTGATCGAATGGGAACCTGCAACATACCGGAACTACCGCCATCCGTCGCAGTTCCGTCCAGTGTTTCGTTAATGCGCGGCACCACCAGAGTCGACACGTTTGTCTGCGCTTCGGAAACCAACGCACCAACTAGAAATGCCGCGCCAACTGCGCCAATTAAGAGATTTTTTTTCATTTTAATTACTGTCCTTGGGTACAAATGTCCTCCGCGCTTTCCTGTCTGAGTGGTGTTAAGAATAACAGCGGCCGCGGCGTCACGTCAAGTGACAATACGTACTTATACGTGGCGGCGGGCATACCTGTTTATCGACCAAAAAGGCAGGTTTCTTGACGCTTGGCGGTTTTGCTGCGGATAATATTAACTGGAAATGGGCGTTCCAACGTAAGCCGCGTCAAATGAACAACTTGCCAAAAGTGAGTTTCATTATGCCGGCGCTAAATGCTGCCGGTATCATTGAGAACTGCCTGAAGTCGATTCGGCAGCAGGATTATCCCGCGGATCGTATGGAAATCCTCGTGGGCGATGCGGGATCAAAAGATGGCACTCAGGACCTGGTAAAGCGTTACGGCGGAGCGGTTTACTATGATCCCGGACGCAACATCGAGGATGGGAAAAAGGCCGCTTTGATCCATTCCACCGGCGAGTACGTGATGTTCATCGATGCCGATAATGAGATCGCTCATCCCGACTATACTCGCCTTGCTGTCGAAGCGTTAAGCCGAAGTCCGAATGCGTTTGGCGTTGAAGCTTACTATCTCCCTTCTTCACGGATGACGTCGTTCTGTGCGTACCTGACTCACTTGCTTCATATCAGCGATCCTGTTGCCTGGATGATGAGCATTAAGCCGGTATTTCTCGGGAGAGACGGCGACGTCGAGAGATGGACTTTCCCCGAGGGCAGCATGGCCTATCCGATCGGTTCGAATGGCTTCGTCTTTCGAACGTCGGAGCTGGATCTCGTCAAAGCGCGCGAAAACTATTCGGACACGCATACTTCCGTTCGTTTGATCCAGGCGACCAGCAAACGCGAATGGCTGCGCATTCGTGGCCGCGGAGTCCATCACTACTACGTCGCAACACTGCGTGAATTTCTCAAAAAACGCCAACGCGCCACCTGTCACTTCCTCGACATGACAAAAGAATATGGCTTCTCGTGGACACAACGAAAGCCCCGGGTGCCCGGTTGGTTTGCCTGCGCCTGCTGTATCAGCCTTGGTATTCCCATCCTTCAGATGATAAACGGATTTGTCCGAACCGGGGATCCGCGGTGGCGATGGCATCCGGTAGCAAGCATCTACTCGGCGTTGGGTGTGCTGAGCGGCTGGTGGATTTACAAACGTCGCGCCGGCGACAAAAAGCTGATCCATAGTCTCCAGCCGAGACAAAAGCTCTGACGCTCAAAGAGGCTGGAGATACGTGTGCGTCAAATCAACCTGGGAAACTTTCCAATAGGTTAGCGGCGGAATGGGGGCATCGACCAAAGTAGGATGCCACTCGACCAGGACGTGCACGTCCTTCAGCAGTTCTGGGCTTTTTCTGAAAATCGTGTATTCCTCGCCTTCGATGTCCATTTTGATAAAGGCTGGTTTGCCAAATTTCGCCAGTGCTTCCTTGAGCGCAAATGACACGATCCGCGGGCCCGTAGCCTTTTTCATGAAGTCGGGATCGTAGCTCGCTGGTATCGGTTCACCATCATTCGTAAGGGCTGCCGCAACAATGATGACATTTTTCAAGGCGGCTGTTCGATAGCCCAGATAATACAACGAGTTCAAGTTCGGCTCGAAGGCGAACACGCAGTGATTCGGGTTTGCTTGTGCCAGGATCGGCGTAAATTTTCCGACCGAGGCGCCGAGGTCCCACACATCACCGTTCCACGATTTAGTTACCAACTCCCATTCGGCCGGGTCGTACGGGTTGGTCAGGCGGAAGAAGAAATCTCGAAACAGTAACCGCGCCGGATTATGCCGCAGCTTGAGTGAGAGCTTGAATGCGTATCCGGCAAGGCGATTCATCCTATGTCCGTTCGGCGAGGATTTGCCGATTGCTCTTCAAAAAGCGAATTGTTCTCCTGATCCCTTCTTCGATTGAAGTCTCGGGTTTCCAGCCCAACTCACGGATCTTTGCAGTATCGAGATGCACAAATGGACTGTCGCCCACCCAGCCGCGCTCTGATCCTGTGAACTGCATTTTTACACCAGCAAGGCCGAGTTCATCGAAGAGAATATTCGCGAGGTCAACCACTGTAAGGTAATCGTGATGGCCGAGGTTAAACACGTTCTTCGTTCCCGGAGCCTTCCTCACGGCAAGCATAATTCCTGCGATACCGTCCTTCACATAAAGGTACGATTTCTTCTGTTGGCCGTTCCCGAGCACTTCCAGACGAGTCGAGTCTTTCTCGAGCTTTTTCATGAAGTCGAAAATGACGCCGTGGCTGTAGCGCTCACCAATCCAACTCACAAATCGAAACATGAAGCTCCGCATCCCGAAGTACTCGCAATACGCCTCTATCATTGCCTCACCCGCGAGCTTGCTGGCCCCATAGAGCGAGGTCTGGACTGGCGCGTAGCTCTCCGGCGTCGGGAACACGTCTGGCTCGCCGTAGACCGCCGAACTACTGGCGAACGCAATCCCTTTGGCGCCTGTAAGCCGCATCGCCTCAAGAACGTTCCATGTAGCGATGGTGTTTTGCTCAAGGTCGACGCGCGTCTTGTCCTTTCCGCCACGCACATCGGCATTCGCCTGCCAATGAAAAATAAAATCGCATCCTGTCATCGCGACCTGGAGTCGCGGCAGATCGAGTACGTCCCCTTTCACGATGTTTAGACCAGACGAGGTTTTCGGAAGAAACTCCTGTCGGCCGGTGCACAAATTATCATAGACGACGACCGGAATGTCGTTTGCCAGTAAGGCATCAACAATGTGACTTCCAATGAAACCTGCTCCGCCCGTTACAAGTGCTTTCTGGATGTGCATGTCGGTGGATACTAGGACTCAGCCTCGCTTCGTCTCAGCCGGTCTCAACAAAATCGCGAGATTCCGCCCGGCCCACTTTCCCAAACGTGCGATCGGTCCTTTACTTTGCTTCCACCACCCGGCCGTTTCGAACCCGCAGTGTCGAGCGAGATCCTTAAGTCCTCGCGGCGTGAAGTCGCGGATGTGTCCGGAAGGGTGAAAGGGTTCGAGCTTCTTTTGCATAAATGTCGGCCAAAATCCATATGTCACCTTCTCCAATCCCAATTCCGAACCGAGCGGCTGACCCGCGAAGAGAAAGAGTATCCGGTTAACCCACGCTGAAATATTCGGAACGCTAATTAAGCAGAGGCCGTTGGGATCCAGCACCCGATGAAACTCGCGAACCAGTTTCTCAGTTTGAAAGATATGCTCGAGCACCTGATTGCACGATAGGAAGTCGAAGCTTTGGTCTCCAAACGGCAACACGTTTCCGTCGAGATTCTGCTTCACAAACCGAAACCTGGGTGAAATTTGTGCGAAGAAGTTTCCCGGACTCTCCACCAGATCCGTGCCTGTCACCTCAATATCTTTAATTTGCGAACGACTCCGAATACCGTTAACGAAATCACGGGCAAAGAGGCCTTTGCCGCAACCGACGTCCAGGATGCGCAGGTTTTTACCGTTATAATTCGTCAGCCACTGGTTGAGAATCCGATGATTCAGCAACGAAGGCATGTGATACTCCCCGGCGGAATACTTCTCGTCGTGCGCGTGCAACTCGGGGTAAAACTGCTCAGCTTGATTCATAGAACGTCCCTACTGGTCTATATTCTCATGAATGGCCCGGTCGACAGCCTCGTTTGAAGTGAGTTTCGGTTTCCAACCGGCTTTTTTGGTTTTGCTGATCGAATACCTGAACCTTGGCACGTCACCAACCCAGCCTTTCGAACCGCCGGTGTACCGAATCTCAGCTCGGGGCGAAACCGCGCGGACTACCGCTTCCGCAATGTACTTCACCGTTGTCGCGGTTCCATCAGGAGCAATGTTGTAATAATTCAGCCGATCCCTTGCCCTTTCAAACAACGCCAGCATCGCGTCAATGAGTTCCGCCACGTGCAGATATGGTTTCTCCTGGCTGCCATCTCCCAGCACCTCCAACTCCCTGGGGTTCTCCCTCAGCTTGCGGATGAAATCGTAAATCGCTCCGTGCGTAGCCCGCCCGCCAACTACATTCGGAAACCGAAAAATCCAAACGCGTTTGAGGAAACGTTCGAGCGCGGCTGAGACGACGCCTTCGGAGGCGAGCTTCATGGCGCCATAGCTTGAAATTGGAAACAGCGGTCCTGTATCTTCAGTCAAAACCTGATCGAGTTCGCCGTAGATTGCTGAGGTCGAAGCGAATGCAAATTGCGGAATGTTCAGAGTTTGCGCGATGCGAAGGCTGTTATACGTGGTGAGAAACGTCAGATTCAAGTCTACGTCCGGGTCTCGGCTCCCCGCCTGAATGTCGGAATTAGCGGCCATGTGCCACATCGTATCCGCCGGCTTGCCGTGCAGTTCTGACTCAACAAATTCAAGGGCAAGTTTGACGTGGTTCACGTCGACTTCGCGGAAGACAAAGTTTTTCGAACCCAACGCCTGCTTCAGATTGGCCTTGCGGCCCAGGACCATATTGTCCAAACCGATCACGCGAAAATCGAGTGCGAGCAATCGATCCACCAGGTGGCTGCCGATAAACCCTGCAGCACCCGTGACAACGCAAGTCTTCAACGAACTCATCGTTCCGCATATTTCAACCCGGCAGCCCCCGGTTTGTCGATTTGTTTGTCCTTTTCAATGTTCCTGTTGAAACCGTCATCCAGAAGCGACACCTTGCCGCCGTGCAAGAAATCGTAATGCAGCGTCGCGGTGCCAACGGTGTATGTCGGTAAGGAAGAAGCTTTACCTGTTCCAAAACGGCACTTACGGCACCATGATCAGTGGTGGCGATATCCATTTCATCCATCAGGTAGCGGCCGCGAAAGATGCCGGTTTCGACGTCGCCGTTTTTGGCGGTAAGGCGATCGAAGAATTTGTTGTCACGCAAAAACTTGGAATTGAGGTCATGCTGACTGACCGGCACAAAGTCGGATTCGTCGCGGTTAACACCATTCGTCAGCAGTTAGGGCTGTTCCGCCACTATTGCGGGCAGTTCGTCCGAACGCTGCTTAAACTCGGCACGATCAAAAGAGAAGACACGGCCGTTGCTGCCACGGATGCCTGGTTTGACGTCCTTCCGGCTGTCTTTTCCCATGCCCGAGCCAAGGCGATGCTCCTCGGAATGGATGCTCCGAGTTTGGGTCAGGTTGCCCGTCGTAGCCGGCCTGACATCACCCGAAGTCGCGTCGCTTCAATCCATTACTGGCTCAGCCAATCGGTGTCGCTGTGGTGCTTTCGTTGGTGCAAAAGAAAGATCGTGTTCTATGTGCACCCATCGATGAGAGCTCGTCTTCTCAAGCTGGGGTTCTCTGATTCAGAGATCAGATTTGTGTCCAACGGTATCGATTTCGAGTTTGCGCATCGCGTTCCCGAGCAAGCCAAAATTTTTGACGTGATCTGGATTGGCCGCGTCCACCCGCAAAAGGGCATCGATGATTTGTTCAAGGTGCTTGCTTCACTTGCGCAGCACCTGTCCGATTTCCGCGTCGTCTTTGTGGGCAATGTGCAAGCGGCACTTTCAGGCCTCGTTGCGCAGTATAACCTGGCAAAATGCGTCACTTTTGCCGGTTTTGTCTCCGAGGAAGAAAAGTTCAGATTGTTCAAGTCCAGCCGCCTGTTCTTGATGCCAAGCCATTACGAAAGCTGGGGCATAGTGATTGGCGAGGCGCTCGCGTGCAAAGTGCCCGTGGTCGCCTACGACATTGCCGCTTATAGGCCGATCTTTGGAGATTTTCTGCGATACGTCCCGGCTTTCGACATCGAGGCTTTAGCTCGCGAAGCACAGGAGCAAATCCAGGCCGTCCGGGCTGGGAAGAACTACCTCGACGCCATGGACGTCGAGACTTTCAAGCGCGAGAATAGCTGGGCGGCAACCCGCCAGCGCATGTCCGCGGCTTTTCGAGAGCTTGCTGCCAAATGAACGGCACCGATTCCCAACAGCCGGTGATCTCGGTCATCCTCCTTAACTACAACGGTAAAGACTGGATGCACCGGTGTCTCGAGTCGCTGCGCGCGCAGACAATTTTCGATAAAATTGAAGTTCTTGTCGCGGACAATGCTTCGACAGATGGTTCCGACAAGCTCGCTGCAGAATTGATCGCCGGCTGGCCGAATGGAGTGTTCATCCAGAACGGCGCTAATATCGGTTTTGGCGCGGGGAGTAATCGCGCGGTCGAGCGGGCCAAAGGCAAATATCTGTTTTTCCTGAATCCCGATGTCTGGCTCGATCCAGATTGTCTCGAAAGAGCCTATCAGGGGACGGAGAAGGCGCAAGTCGGTGCCGTGGGCATTCTCGTTATGGATTACGACGACGATACCGTGCAGGCGCGCGGCGGTGTTGGGTTCGACTGGTTCGGTATCGCGATTCCGCCGCGACGCGGAAGAATTCCACACACTCTGTTTGCCGCCTGCGGCTTTTATTTCATTCGCGCTGATCTTTTCCGTCGCGTCGGAGGTTACGACGACCAGTTTTTTCTTTATGGCGAGGAGAGCGATCTTTCCTGGCGGGTCTGGCTCGCAGGGGAGAGAATTGTCCATATTCCTGAAGCGCGGATGCATCATCGTGGCGCCGCCTTTGTGAATCCGAAAGGCGGCACCAAAATCGTCGAAGTGCGCACGAGCGACCTGAAGCGCTTCTACGCCAATCGCAACAACCTGCTCATCATTCTGAAAAACTGTCAGCATCTGCTGTTGTTGCTCGCTATTCCGTACGGCCTCTGGATCCTCGCCGAAAGTCTGGTCGGCGCGCTGCTTGTGAGGCGCTTCTCCTTTTTCACCAAAACCGGGATGGCGGCGATTGCGGACTGTTGGCGGCTGCGTCACTACATTGTTGACCAGCGCCGCAAGGTTAAGACCTATCGCAAGCACAGTGATTTTTGGATGCTCCGGTTTTTCTCCCCGCGCTTCTCCCGCTGGGAAGACATCGCGCGCATTCTGAAACTCGGCCTGCCAAAGGTTGATCGCAGTAACGTTCCCAAATCCGCTGCGCCGCAATCCCGCGCTTAATTCTCTTTCGGAGCGGAGATCGTGATGAAGTGCATGCTGAGTTGCGGCCGCACCAACCCAATTGTCACTTGCAGGAATTGTTTGATGTGAACGAGAAAGCGCTTTAGGAGCGACGTGTGGAGATAGGCGGTATTCTGCGCCAGAAAAATGACTTCATTCACTTTGAACCCGCACTTCTCAAACATCTTCCCAATGGTAGTTGGACTGTAAATGCACACGTGGTCGGCATTGTCGATTTCCCGGCCAAGGATCAGGTTCTCGAGGAAGAAAATCAGGCAGTTTGCGTTGGGCGTGCTTGTCACGAGAACCCCGCCAGGCTTTAGATGCTTTTTCACCGACGCCAGGAAGCCCGCCGGATTGATCACGTGTTCCATGATTTCTCCGGCCACGACGACATCAAATCTGCGCCCCAAATCGAAGTTTGTGGCGTCGGCCGTCACGACATCGTAGCCCTCCTGCTTCATCTTTGCGACGTCTGCGGCTTCATAATCCACGCCCACGACATGTTTGGCTGTGCGTCGCAAATGATCGTGCAGCCAGTATTTGCCGCGTTCACCGAGCCGCGTGTCCAGCGTATGGTTCACGCAGCCGACATCCAGCACCTCCTTGCCCGCGACCAATTCGCGAAAAAGGTTATATCTGTCCGTTACCAACCGGGGCATATCTCAGATCCGCAATACAAAGGTCGTGAGACTAATGGCGACCTGCACATCGTCGAGAAGATTTTATGGCGATTTCGCTTCGGCGAAAGAATAATTGAAGGAATGAGTTACGAGATTTCGGTCGCTTTGCGGACGCTTCGCCAGGAGGGGATTTCGCCGCTCCTCAAAAAGACCGGCATGTACTTTCAGCAACTCGGCACCGGTTTAACATGCTCTTTTCGCGATCGGCCCCCTGCGTCCGATGTGGAAGGCGTCGTCGACTACTCGTTTGTTACGGCCAACGGCTTGATTCGCGCCGGCCAGGTACGCTCTGAAATTGTCGCGCTGGCTAAACGAGTGCAGCAGATCCAGCCCCGAACGGTCGTTGAAATCGGCACGGCGACCGGCGGTACCCTGTTTATATGGTGCGCCCTGGCGCATCCGGAGGCCACGATTGTCAGCATCGATCTTCCGGGGGGAATCCACGGCGGCGGATATCCGTATTGGAAAACTCGACTCTACAGGAAGTTCGCCGGCACCAACCAAACGCTTCATCTGTTGCGCGGTAACTCGCACGACCCCGCAATGCTCAACCGGCTCAAGACCGCCCTGGGGACCCAAGCCGTCGATTTCCTGTTTATTGACGGCGATCATACGTATGCCGGGGTCAAGCAGGACTTTGAAATGTATTCGCCGCTGGTCCGCAACGGTGGTCTCGTCGCTTTTCATGACATTTGCGCTCACGCGCCGGAACTCGACTGCCATGTCGATGAGTTCTGGAACGAAATAAAGAAAAACCGGCCTAGCCAGGAATTCATCGAGAACCCCAAACAAGGCTGGGGCGGCATTGGCCTGCTGGAGGCGTGAGCGCCTATCGACCTTGTAAGCGCTCGCAACGCCGATTAGTTTCACCACGCGATGATTATCAGCAAGACGCCACTGCGAATGAGCTTTGTGGGAGGAGGCAGTGACCTTCCCGTGTTCTATCGCAAATTCGGCGGCGCGGTCGTTTCCACGGCCATCAATAAATTCGTTTACGTCACGGTTAACAAGAAATTCGATGACCGCATCCGCGTGAGTTACTCCAAAACGGAGGAAGCTCGCACCGTCGATCGCATTAGGCATCCGCTCGTCCGCGAGGCAATGAAGATGCTTGGCATCAGCGGCGGAGTCGAAATCACGTCGATCGCCGACATTCCTGCCAAAGGCTCCGGCCTGGGTTCATCGAGTGCCTTTACGGTTGGACTTCTTCACGCGCTCCACGCCTACGCTTGTCGCTACGCCTCGGCCGAACAACTTGCTCGCGAGAGTTGCGAGATCGAAATCGATCGCTGCGGCGAGCCGATCGGCCGGCAGGACCAGTTCGCCGCTGCGTTTGGTGGTTTCAACTTCATCGAATTCTACCCTGACGATTCGGTGTCGATCGAACCGATCATTTGCAAACGCGAAACCCTTCAGCAACTTGAGGACAACACAGTTGTGTTTTACACGGGCATTACCCGGAGTGCATCGGCGCTCCTGAAAACCCAGCAACAAGTCGTCGCGTCAGAAGGCGCCAAGCAAAAAGTCATGCGCAAGATGGTCGAGTTGGCTCACCAATTGAAAGCCGAACTGCAAAAGAACAATCTTCAAGCGTTCGGCGAAATCGTCCACGAGAATTGGCAGCTAAAACGCAGCCTCACGAGCGCAGTAAGCACGAGCGCGATCGACGATTGGTATGCCGCTGGCAGAAAAGCGGGCGCAGTCGGCGGCAAGTTGCTCGGCGCCGGAAGCGGCGGTTTCATGATGTTTTATGCTCCCAAAGAACGGCACGACGCGATCACCCGCGCGCTACAGGGACTGCGTCGCATGGATTTTCAATTCGAGCCGCAGGGCAGCAAAATCATTTTTGTCCACGATTAGCGGCCAGCACGATTTCAACGGCTTCATTGAGCGTGTTGCAGGTATTGTCCGGTTGGACGGGATATTTCTTGTCCTTTCCGGCATATCCAGTGTGG
>Ga0193697_1000712_pt1 | contig 11304 bp, 6 predicted proteins | sample L3m2metaG_FD_145073 | JGI IMG/M metagenome (GOLD analysis project Ga0193697, IMG submission 145073) | Soil microbial communities from a riparian zone of the East river system, Colorado, United States - L3m2 | ecosystem: Environmental > Terrestrial > Soil > Riparian zone | place: USA: East River... | reverse complement strand
CTGTACGCCTTCCATCGATCGACGCCGTCCCAGCGTTCCGTGACGCGCTCGCCGTTCTCGAAAGTGACCACGACGTCAACCGGGAAGATCGCCTCGCCGTACCGGCGTGCAATCACGGTGGTGTGATAGACGCGATCGTCGCTCGTGCTCGTCAGGTCCTGGACACCATAGTCGAATGCGTTCGAGCTTCGGTAGACCTGATCGAAGAACCAGCTGTGATCGTGACCCACGGTCGCGTTGACGACGTTGAAGAAGTCCTGGGGCTTCGGGTGCTTGAACTGCCACGCCGCGAAGTGCGCCGCCAGAATCTTCTGCAGCGCCGGCCATCCCAGCCAGCGCTCCATGGTGTTCAGCCACAACGCCGTCTTGCTGTAGGTGATAAAGCCGCCCGTTGCCGGAAAGTACCGATACGTCGGCGTGGCCGCCCCGTCGCTCTTCGCATTGCGACGATAGCCCGGCAGCCCGTTGCCGTCGATCTCACGCTGGAGCGCGATGTCCTGGAACACCCATGGAATGAATCCGCCGAAATACCGTACCGCCAGATAGTTCGGCTCGTACGCCTGCGCGACCGCTCGCGCTGTTGAAAACTGGTTGAAGCCCTCGTCCATCCAGGCGTCTTCGAATTCATTGTTGCCGACGATGCCGTACCAGAACTGGTGACCGGCTTCGTGGACCGTGACCTCTTCCGGTGTCGTGACGTGCGAAGGGGCGAGCCATCGCGTACCTGCGGTGAAAAGCGTCGGGTATTCCATGCCGCCGGCACCGCTTTGCCACGCGGGATCCACGATTGTCACGTGTCCGTAAGGATATGCACCGTACCACTCGCCGTAGTACTTGAGCGTCGTCCGCGTCGCGTCGAAGTGGCGCTCGGCCTGCGCCGCGTGCTCCGGCTGGAGGAGCAGGCGCATTTCGACACCCGGCAGCGTCGCGTGCTCGAAGGGGGCGGTCCGCTCCAGATAGTCCGGACTCGTGGTCCATGCGAAATCGTGCACGTCCTCCTGATAGTACCGGTGCGTCGTCATTCCGCCGCCGTTGCCGGTGCGCGAGCGCTGGACACCGGTGGCGCCGACAATCCAGCCGTCAGGGACCGTCAGCGAGACGTCGTAGACCCCGAAATCCGAGAAGAACTCGGTCCCGGCATGGAACTGGTGACAATTCCAGCCCTCGTCCTGAAAAACGCCGAGCTTCGGGAACCACTGCGCGATGAAAAAGAAGTTGCCGATGGCGCCGGTACGGGCGAACGTGCGCGGCACATGAGCGGTCCACGCGACCTCGATCGTCGCGCTCGCGCCAGGAGCGATCGCTTCGGGCAGCGGAATCAGCATCACGGTTTCATCGTTCGGGTTGTCGTCGTCCGGAGCGACGTAACGTTTCGCGCCGGTGAGGTCGCGTCCCAGCGCCTTCACAGCGGTGACCTCGATTCGCCCCCAATCGTCTGCCGCGCGTGGGCTCTGTGATCCGCCGGCGAGCGCCCGCTCGCGCATGAACGTCGTGCGGTTGTTCTTCCAGGCGTTCAAGTACAGGTGAAACTGCAACTCGCCGGCTGGATGCCCGGTGATGTTGCGCCAGGCGATCGTTTCGGTCGCGGTGATCGTGCGGGTTGCCGGATCGAGCCTGGCGGCGATGGTGTAGTTCGCGTTGCGAGGCGACCGCGGCGGATCGACGACGCCCGTCACCGCCGCACGAGCGGCGGCGCTGGTCAGCGCGCTGAGCACTGCGGCCAGTACGGCGCGCCGGATCAAGGACATCTGCGCGGAAATGCTACATCACCCACTATAATTTCGCCGACCGATGTGGGGGCTGCTCGCAGTCGTCGCCCTGCTGTGGCCCTCGCGAACCGTCGGGCTGCTCGACGGGCTTCCGCTCGAACGCACCATCGCCAACGCTGTGCTCCTCGGCATCGTCCTGCCGACGCTGCTCTGGTTTCATCCACGCTTTCTACGCGCGCCGCTTGCGCGCGCCGCCGTTCTCGCACTGCTCGTCTGGAAGGCGTTCGGTGCGGCCACCATCACGCCTGACGGCTGGTGCGTGCGGTTCGAACCGCAGCGGCCGCTCGTGAAAGACGCGGTCAGCATCGTGCCGCACAGCTGGGACGTCCGCGCCGATTGGCTGTCAGACGAACCGGCGTGCTCCGCGATCGTCCGGCGGCCTTACAAAGGGCTCGGCGAGTTTCCGGTCTGGTTCTTCAATCTGCCTCCGCCCAACGAGAGCTGGCCCGGCGAGCTCGATCGGCCGCCGGGGGCACGGACCGGCATGGTCGTCTCGGGATTCATCGACTCCCGACGCGAGGGGACGCTGCAACTCGAATTCACCCGTGACATGCAGGCCGCGGCCTACGTCGATGGCGTGAAGATGGATCGAACGGCGAGCCTGACGCCTGGCGTTCACCATGTGAGGGTCGAGGCGATGCTCACCGGCGACCGCTGGCGCTTCGAGCCGCGCTGGAACGGCGCGGATCTCTGGAGCAGCCGGGGAGTGGTGGCGACGGTGAAGCGGCCGTCGGGGTTCGACGCGATCGTCCGTCCGTGGGCGGGTTGGCTCGTCACCGCGCTCGTCGCCGGACTCTTGATCGCATGGGTCGTCTCGCTCCTCGCGCGGATCGGTTCGGCGGCCGCGCTCGCGTGGATGGCTGGGGCGTCAGCGGTGCTCGGGGGCCTCGCGGCCACCAATCACGTCGACGCGGCGCGGTGGTGTGTGGCTGGATTGATCGGGGCGGCATTCGTGCCGGTGCCTGCGCGTCTCAGGAACGTCTTCGGCGTGTTCGCGCTCGTCGGCATTCCCTGGCTCGTGCTGATCGTGGTCGCGTTCGCCGACAACATCGGACATTTCAAGCTGTACGCGTGGGGCAACGATTACTGGATGTACCAGCGCTTCGGCTACCGCATCGTGATGCAGGGATACTGGCTCGAAGGGGGCACGAAGAATTTCTATTTCCAGCCGTTCTATCGCTGGGTGAGCGGCCTGCTCCATCTCGTCTTCGGCGATTCGAGCATCGGCGAATTCTTCTGGGAAGGCGGCTGTTACCTGATCGTCGCGCTGCTCGCGTTCTATCTCACGAAGGCGTCATCCGGTTTCCGGTGGGGCGTGTTCGCGGCGGTGACGACGCTGACGGTGCTGGCGATCGGATTGCCGTGGGGATTGATTGGCGGAAGTCTCAGCGAGATCACGTCCACCGGGTTCATTTACCTGGGCGCCTTCATGGCCCTGCGGAGCCGGCGCGGCTCGCTGCTGTGGGCGGTCGCGGCGGGTCTCCTCGCGTCGCTCGCGTTCTACACCCGTCTGAACAACCTGCCGATGGCGGCCGGCATCACGCTGTTCGCGCTCTCGGCGCGCGTGCCGTTGTACCGGTTCTTCCAACTGCAGCCTGCCTCGCCGAAGCCAAAGGCGACGGCGGGCCCCTGGCGAACAATGATCGCGTGGCGAACGCTCGTGGCGGTGCCCGCCGTCCTCGCGCTCGGCCTCGCCTTCTTTGCCTGGAGAAACTGGCACTACAACGGTTTGTTCAGTGTTTTTGGCGGCACGCAGCTGAACATCATGGTGCTGTGGCAGCCGGGGATGCCGTTCGCGGCCGTCGTGCCCAAGTGGGTCGACAGCGTGTTGATGGTCATCACGGTTCACGATCCGCCACAGTTCGACTGGAAATCGCTGCCGGTCTTGTTCGGCGCCGCCGTCGCGCCGCTCGCCGTGCTGGGGATCCCGCGGCTTCGCGAGGTGCCGGCGCTGCCCGCGCTGTTCTTCCTGGCGGCTATTTCGGCGGCGTTCGTGGCCAGGGGCTGGGCGTACCAGGGCCGCTTTTCCGTTCACATCATCGGTGTGACCTGCGCGCTGGCCGTCATTGGGATCCAACGATTGTTACGTGGGAGAAGGTCACTGAACGAACAGGACTGACATGATCCCGGTGCCTCCGGCATCGATTGGCGTGCCGTCGAGCGTCTGCGCACGGTAGCCAAGCGCGCGCATTCGCGCGAGAAACTCGCCGACCGTCGCGCCCGACGCGCGTTCCAGCTGGTCGGGATGCAGCTCGGAAAGAATCACAGGACGATCCTCGCGGAGGATGCGCTTGGCGCCGCGTATCACCTGCGGCTCCGCACCTTCGACATCCATCTTGATGAACCGCACGGGCCGCCGGAGATCCAGGCCGTCGAGCGCAACGACCGGCACGTCTTTCATCTGATGTCCCGCGAGCGGCGCGCCGCCGTCGCGCAGCAGATAGGCGCCGCCAGAGTTCAGGGTCTCTGCGGGAAATGTCAGTGTCGCGGATCCGGCCGCCGCGCCGACCGCGGCGCGGCGAAAGACCACCCGATCGTCGAAGCGGTTCTCGTGTAACGACTTCTCGAGGAGATCGGCATTGGCATCGAACGGCTCGAACGCGTAGATGCGTCCGGCGGTGCCGACGGCGGCGGCCATCTGCATGGTGAAAAAGCCGATGTGGGCGCCCACATCGATCGCCGTATCGCCGGCCCTCAGGATGCCAAGCGCCAGGCGCACTTCGTCCGCCTCGTAGCGGCCGCGAACGATGCTGAGACCGATGACGTGGTCGGCGAGGTCGACGAACAATCGCACGCCGCTTTCGAGCTCCTTGATCACGACGGTGCGGTCGTTCGTGTGCGCGTAGTCGCGATTCTTCTCCTGGAACTCGGCTGATGTCATCAGATGTCTGCGGAGTTCCTTCGTGTCGCGCGAGCCCGCGAGTTTGGGACCGATCGCGTCCTCGCTTTCCGGATCACGATCGAGAAGCAGCCGGTACGCCCAGACGACGTGATCGCGCGTCAGCCCGCCGGGATGATCCGACATGAACGGCGGATCGTACCAGATGTGGCGCGGCGCTTTCCGGCCTTCGCTCGCGGGGGTACACGCGAGCTTCGGCCAGGCACGCCGAAGCGCGGATGCGCGGAGGCGGCAGGGCCGCGTATAATCCGCAGGTTATGCCCAACATTCGCGTGATGCACTACGGGCTCGGCCCGATCGGCGCGGCCATCGTCAAACAGGTGGCGGCGCGACCCGGATTCAAAATCGTCGGCGCCATCGACATCGATCCGGCGAAGGTGGGCCGCGATCTGGGCGACGTCGTCGGACTCCCGAAGCGCATCGGCGTCAAGGTGTGGGACGATGCGGCGAGAGCGTTGAAGGCGGCGAAGGCCGACGTCGTCGTGCTGTGCACGAGCTCGTCGATCAAGAAGGTGATGCCGCAGATCGAGATGATTCTCAAGTCGAAGACCGCGATCGTGTCGACCACCGAGGAGTTGTCGTATCCCGGCTACACGCACATCCGCCTGGCGCGGCAGATTCATACGATGGCGAAGAAGGCGAAGGTCGGCGTGCTGGGGACCGGCGTCAACCCGGGCTTCGCGATGGACGCGCTGCCGATCGCGCTGACCGCCGTCTGCGAACGCGTCGACCGTGTCGTCGTGAACCGGATCCAGGACGCCCGCATCCGCCGCCTGCCGTTTCAACAGAAGATCGGCGCCGGGCTCACGACCGAACAGTTTCAGAAGAAAGTGGACGATGGCAGCGTGCGGCACGTCGGCCTGACCGAATCGATCGCGATGATTGCCGACGCGCTCGGCTGGACGCTGGATCGGATCACCGACGACATTCAGCCGAAGCTCGCCGCGGTGACGATCTCGAGCGAGTATCTGGCCGTCGATCCCGGTTACGTATGCGGCATCATCCAGGATGGCGTCGGCTATCGGAAGAAGGAGCCGGTCATCAAGCTGCACATGGAGGCGTACCTCGGCTCGCCCGAGACCTACGACTCGGTCGACGTCGAGGGGTCGCCGAGCCTGTCGATGAAAATCTCCGGTGGTATCCACGGCGACGTCGCGACCGCGTCGATCGTGGTCAACTCCATTCCGCACGTCCTGAACGCGCCGCCAGGACTGCACACCATGCGCGATCTCGCGCTGCCGTCGTTCTTCGCCGGCCGCTGAAAGTTAGCACCGCCTGACTGGATACTCGTAGCGCAGCCCTTTAGGGCTGCCGGCCGTCGAGGCAGGCCTGAAGGCCTGCGCTACGACTTAGGCGTCCCGGCGCCGAGCTTGCGAACCAAACGGCCAGGCCGCCCGTCTAAGCCTTCCGGTAGATGATCTTGTGGAGTATGATGGCCGGACCATGCCGAAACGCGGAAATGCGCCTATTCAGGGCGAATTGCTCCAAGGGACGCTCGACCTGTTGATCCTCAAAACGCTCGCGCTCGGACCGGCGCACGGCCACACCATCGCCTACGCCATCGAGCACCGGTCGGAGGACGTGCTTCAGGTGGAGCATGGATCGCTCTATCCGGCCCTGCATCGCATCGAGGATCGCGGCTGGATTTCGTCGTTCTGGGGCACATCCGAGAACAACCGCCGCGCGCGCTACTACCGGCTCACACCCGAGGGGCGCAAGCAGCTGACGGAGCAGACGAACCGCTGGGACGAAATCGTCAAGGCGATCAATCGGGTGTTGAGACCTGCTTGACGCAGGAAGTCTCAAGTCTCAAGTCGGAAGTCAGTAAGAGGGCGAGATGGCTTTTTCCAAGTTCCTCCGCCGTGGCCGCTGGGACGACGAACGGGCGCGCGAGCTCGAGGCGCACCTGGCGATTGAGATCGACGCGAACCTCGCTCGCGGCATGACGCCGCAGGAGGCGCGTGATGCGGCGCGCCGCAAGCTTGGAAACACCACCCTCGTCCGCGAAGAGATCTATCGGATGAACACCATCGCGTTCCTGGAAGCGTTGATTCAGGATCTTCGGTATGGCGTCCGCCTGCTGCGTTTGAACCCTGGCTTCGCGGCCGTCGCGATTCTATCGCTTGCACTCGGCGTCGGCGCGAATGCGACGATGTTCCAGCTGCTCAACGCCCTCCGCATTCGCACGCTGCCGGTCGCGCAGCCCGAGCAGCTCGCGGCAGTCCGCATCGCGGGCGACAACCCCAACCGGGCGGGATCGTTCAACGGACGGCATGCCGTCCTCACCAATCCACTGTGGGAGCGCATCCGCGATCGGCAGGACGCGTTCTCGAGCGTGTTCGCATGGGCATCCCCCACGTTCGACCTGAGTGCCGGTGGTGAGAGTCGGCCGGTGGATGGTTTGTGGGTGAGCGGCGAGTTCTTCAACACGCTCGCGGTGCGCCCGATGCTTGGGCGCGTACTCACGGCTGCGGACGATCGGCGCGGCTGCACGGCGCCGCCCGCGGTCATCAGCTACGGTTTCTGGCAGCGCGAATATGGCGGCAGCGCGGCCGCGCTCGGCCACGCGCTCACGCTCGACGGCAATCCCTACGAGATCGTCGGCATCACGGCACCCGGCTTCTTCGGCGTCGAGATCGGTCGCCACTTCGACGTGGCGGTGCCGCTGTGTGCGGAACCGCTCTCGCGCGGTCCGCATTCATATCTGGACAGGAACGACGGGTGGTTTCTCGCCGCGATCGGCCGCCTGAAGCCGGGCTGGACGGTGGAGAAGGCCGCCGCGCATCTTCGCGCCATCTCGCCGCCGATGTTCAAGGAGACGCTGGCGAAATACCGGCCGGAGGACGAAAAGTCCTATCTGGACTTCCGGCTCGGCGCGATCCCCGCGGGAACCGGCGTCTCGAGTCTCCGCGAGTACGAGCGGCCGCTGTGGCTGCTGCTGGCCACCACCGTGATGGTCCTGCTCATTGCGTGCGCGAACCTGGCGAATCTGATGCTGGCTCGCGCGACCGCTCGCGAACGCGAGATCGCCGTCCGCCTGGCGCTCGGCGCGTCGCGCGTCCGGATTGGCCGTCAGTTGGTCGCGGAAAGCGTGTTGATCGCCGTAGCCGGCGCCGGCGCGGGAGCCGTACTGGCCCAGTGGCTGTCGCGGGTGCTGGTCGCGTCGCTCGCGACGCAGAACGATCGCGTATTCCTCGAGGTCGCCGGCGACTGGCGTGTGTTTTCGTTCATCGCGATGCTGGCGGCTGCGACGTGCCTGCTCTTTGGCCTGTTGCCGGCGATCCGCGCCACCGCAACCGCCCCCGGCGACGCCATGAAAGCCGGCAGCCGCGGGACGACGGATACCCGCGAGCGATTCGGTCTGCGGCGCGTCCTCGTCGTCGCCCAGGTGGCGCTGTCGCTGGTGCTGGTCGTCGGCGCGCTGCTGTTTGTCCGCACACTGCGCAATCTGGTGACCCTCGATGCCGGGTTCGCACAAAGCGATCTGTTGATTGCCGTGCTCAATTTCCAGCGGGCGGGCATTCCGGACGTCCGGATGCCAGCGGCGCACGCGGACCTGCTGGATCGCCTTCGGCACCAACCCGGCATGGAGGATGCCGCCAAGGTTCGAAACGTGCCGGTCGGCGGCTCGTTCTCCAACCGCGATCTGATCGTCGGCGGTGTCGCACGCAGGGAGAGCGTGAACTTCAACTGGATCAGCGACCGCTATTTCCGGACGATGAGCGCGCCCCTGCTCGCGGGCCGCGACATCAACGAGCGAGACACCGCCACCTCGCAACGAGTGGCGATCGTCACCGAATCGTTCGCGCGCGTGTTCTTCGGCGGACAGAATCCGTTGGGCAAGACGTTTCAGATTGACGAGCCGCCGGGCACACCGAAGCCCGTCTACGAGATTGTCGGCTTCGCGAGAGACTCGAAGTACAACGATCTGCGCGATCCGTTCGAGCCGCTGGTGTACGTGCCGGCCACTCAGAACGAGCCGCCGGGTTCCACGCTTCGTGTGGTCGTGCGATCGCGGCTGCCGATCACGCAGGCGACGTCGACGATCACGGCGCTCGCCCGCGAAGTCCACCCATCGATCGTCGTCGAGTTCCGAACGATGCAATCGCAGTTGCGGGACTCGCTGATGCGCGAACGCCTGATGGCGACGCTGTCGGGGTTCTTCGGCGCGCTGGCGGCGTTGATTGCGACGATCGGTCTCTACGGCGTCATGTCGTACATGGTGGCGCGCCGCCGCAACGAAATCGGCATTCGGATGGCGCTCGGCGCCGACCGGCGCGAGGTCGTCGGGATGGTGATGCGCGAGGCTGGCCGTCTGTTGGGTGCCGGCGTGCTGGTCGGCCTGGTGGCCTCCATCGTGGCCGCGCGCGCGGCCAGCACGCTGCTCTTCGGCTTGAGTCCCGGCGACCCGCTGACGTTGCTGACAGCGGCAGCGGTGCTCGGTGCGGTTGCCATGGTGGCGAGTTATCTGCCGGCGCTGCGCGCGTCGCGCCTCGAACCGACGGAGGCGCTCCGCGAGGAGTAGGGGCTTGGGGCTAGGAGCTAGGGGCTAGCTGCCCCCGACAGGATCCATGTCCATTCGACGGTTTTTCCGCCGCGCACGCTGGGACGACGAGCGCGCCCGCGAGCTCGACGCGCACCTTTCGATTGAAATCGACGACAACATCGCGCGCGGCATGACACCGCGTGACGCACGCGACGCCGCACGGCGCAAACTCGGCAACATCACCCTGGTCCGCGAGGACATCTATCAGATGAATACGATTTCGCTGCTCGACAGCGCGTGGCGCGATCTCAAGTATGGCGCGCGCCTCCTTCGCCTCAGTCCCGGATTCGCCATCGTCGCGATCCTGTCCCTGGCGCTCGGCGTCGGCGCGAACACGGCGATCTTCCAGCTGCTGGATGCGGTGCGCCTTCGGACGCTGCCGGTGAAAGATCCCCAGCAGCTGGTCGAAGTCCGCATTGCGGACGCTCCGAACGGACGCACGGGCGCCTTCCTGGGGCGGCGGCCGATGATGACCAATCCGCTGTGGGAACAGCTTCGCGATCGTCAACAGGCGTTCTCCGATGTCTTCGCGTGGGGCGTCAACGGCTTCAACCTGACGACCGGCGGCGAGGCGCGCTACGCGCAAGGCTTGTGGGTCAGCGGCGATTTCTTCAACACGCTTGGGGTCACGCCGGTGCTGGGCCGCACCCTGACCCCAGGCGACGACCACCGTGGCTGCGCGGCGCCCCCCGCCGTGATTGGCTATGGCTTCTGGCAGCGCGAGTTCGGTGGCAGCCCGTCCGCGATTGGCCGCAGCCTGCAGCTGGATGGTCACGCCTTCGACATCATCGGCGTCACGCCGCCGAGTTTTTTCGGTGTCGAAGTGGGCCGCGCGTTCGACGTCGTCGTGCCGCTGTGCGCCGAGCCGCTGAGCCGCGGCGCCCGTACGGCGCTCGATGCACCGGACACCTGGTTCTTGTCGGTGTTCGGCCGCCTGAAAGGCGATTGGTCGGCCGAGAAGGCCACCGCGCAGCTAGCGTCGATCTCGGGGCCGATGTTCGCCAACACGCTCCCGACGCGCTACGGCGCGGACGATGCGAAGAGCTATCTCAATTTCAAGCTGGGCGCCTTTGCTGCCGGCAATGGCGTATCGTCGCTCCGTCGCAATTACGAGTCGCCACTGTGGCTGCTGCTCGCGACCACCGGCGTCGTGCTGTTCATCGCCTGCGCCAATCTCGCGAACCTGATGCTCGCCAGGGCAACCGTCCGCGAGCGCGAGGTGGCCGTCAGACTGGCGATTGGCGCATCGCGAGGACGCATCGTCCGGCAGATGCTGGCCGAAAGCCTGCTGCTGGCGGCCATCGGCGCCGCGTGCGGCGCCGCCATCGCCGTGTGGCTCAGCCAGTTCCTGGTCGGTTTTCTGACGACCGACTCGAATCGCATGTTCGTTGTGCTCTCCCTCGACTGGCGGATCTTCGGGTTTGCCGCCGCGCTGGCCCTGGCGACGTGCCTGCTGTTCGGGCTGCTGCCGGCGATCCGCGCGACTCGCACCCCGCCGGGCGCCGCGATGAAAGCAGGTAGGCTCCACCGACGCGCGCGAGCGTTTCGGCCTGCGCCGGGCCCTCGTGATCGCGCAGGTCGCGTTGTCGCTGGTGCTCGTGGTCGGCGCGCTGTTGTTCGTGCGCAGCCTCCGCAATCTGACGAGGCTCGACCCGGGCTTCGCGCAGGACGGAGTCGTCATCGCCAGCCTTGATCTGCGCCGCACTGGCATCGTCTCCGAACAGCTGCCGGCGGCGTTCGAGCAGATCACCGCGCGCCTGGCCGGGCTGCCCGGCGTGCAGGCCGCCGCCCAGGCCTTCATCGTGCCGGTCAGCGGCAGTGGGTGGAACAACAACATCCTGGTCGACGGAAAGAAGCAGAAAGAGCATCCCAATTTCAACGCCGTGAGCGCCGACTATTTCCAGACGCTGGAAACGCCGGTGTTGCTGGGCCGCGCGTTCGACGATCGAATCGATCACGCGCGGGCGAAGAAGGTGGCGATCGTCAACGAATCGTTCGTGAAGAAGTTCTTCGCGGATCGCAATCCGATCGGCCAGGGCTTTCAAATCGAAGAGGCGCCCGGAGCGCCCCGGCCGCTCTACGAAATCGTC
>Ga0193697_1000711_pt1 | contig 11304 bp, 9 predicted proteins | sample L3m2metaG_FD_145073 | JGI IMG/M metagenome (GOLD analysis project Ga0193697, IMG submission 145073) | Soil microbial communities from a riparian zone of the East river system, Colorado, United States - L3m2 | ecosystem: Environmental > Terrestrial > Soil > Riparian zone | place: USA: East River... | reverse complement strand
CCGATCGCCAGGTCAACCCGGAGACCGGCGCGATTCGGCTCGCCGGGTTGTTCCCGAATCCGGGCAACGTTCTGCGTCCGGGTCAGTACGGCCGCGTCCGCGCGGTCACCGAAACCAGAAGCAACGCACTCCTCGTGCCTCAACGCGCCGTCACCGAATCACAGGGTCGCTACCAGGTTGCGGTCGTCGACGCTGCCAACACTGTCAGCATCCGGCCGGTCACGGTCGGCGAACGCAGCGGCTCGATGTGGATCATCGAAGGCGGCCTGAAGCCCGGAGAGCGAGTCGTGGTGGAAGGCATCCAGCAGATCAAACCGAATCTGGTTGTCAACCCGCAGCCGTTCGTCGCGCCATCGCCGGGACCCGCGCCGAAGCACGGAACTGAGCCGTGATTTCCGACTTTTTCATCAGGCGTCCGATCGTCGCGATGGTGATCGCTATCATCACCGTGATCGGCGGCCTGATCGCGATGCTGGGACTGCCGCTGGCGCAGTTTCCTGAGATTGTCCCTCCCCAGATCATCGTGTCGACGGTCTACACCGGTGCGGACGCCGTCACGATTGAGCAGTCGGTGTCGACGCCGCTGGAACAGCAGATGAACGGCGTCGACAACATGCTCTACATGCAGTCCACCAACGCCAACGACGGCACCGAGCAGCTGACGGTCACGTTCGACGTGGACACCGACGTCAATATCGACCAGGTCAACGTGCAGAACCGCGTCGCGCAGGCGCAGGCCAATCTGCCGACGGACGTGAACCAGTACGGGCTCACGACGCGGAAGTCCACGGGACTGCCGATGCTCGTCATTTCGCTCTACTCGCCCAAGCGGAGCTACGATTCACTCTTCCTCGCCAACTACGCCAACATCAACATCAACGACGTCCTCTATCGCGTGCCGGGCGTCGGCGAAGTCAGGGTGTTCGGTTCCAGTGATTACGCGATGCGCATCTGGGTCAAGCCGGACGCGCTGGTCACACTCGGTCTCGGCGTTCCCGACCTCGCGAAAGCCGTGCAGCAGCAAAGCAACGTCAACCCCTCGGGCCAGGTCGGCGGAGAACCGGCGCCGCCGGGCATGGAAAAAACCTACACCGTCCGCGCGCAGGGACGACTGCAGACACCTGAGGAATTCGGCGAGATCGTGGTCCGCTCAAACCCGGACGGCTCGGTTGTTCGGTTGAAGGACGTCGCCCGCATCGAGCTCGGCGCCCTCAATTATCAGCAGAGTTCGCGCGTGAACGGCCAGCCGAGCGCCATCATCGCGATCTTCCAGGCTCCGGGCTCGAACGCACTGGCGGTTGCCTCGGGAATCAAGACGACGATAGAGGAGCTGAAGGGTCGATTTCCAAATGACCTCGATTACCAGATCTCGCTGGACACCACGCTACCGGTCACCGAGGGCATCCGCGAGATCGTTCAGACACTCATCGAAGCCCTGATCCTCGTCATCATCGTGGTCTTCCTCTTCCTGCAGAATTGGCGGGCAACGCTCATCCCGATCATTGCCGTGCCGGTGTCGCTTATTGGCACGTTCGCAGCCTTTCCATTCCTGGGCTTCTCGATCAACACCTTGTCGCTGTTCGCGTTCGTTCTCGCCATTGGGCTGGTCGTGGACGACGCGATTGTGGTGGTGGAAGCGGTCGAGCGTCATATCGAGGAAGGGATGTCGCCTGTCGCTGCCACGTCGCAGGCGATGAAGGAGGTCTCGGGGCCGGTGATCGGCATTGCGCTGATCCTCTCGTCGGTTTTCCTGCCGATCGCGTTCATGGGTGGCATTCAGGGGCGGCTCAACGAACAGTTCGCGCTGACCATCGCCATCGCGGTGCTGATCTCGGCCTTCAACGCGTTGACCCTGTCGCCGGCGCTTTCCGCGCTCCTGCTGAGGCCAAGGAAGGAATCGAAAGGTCTGTTCGCCCGGTTCTTCGGCGGCTTCAACCGAGGGGTCGCCAAGGCGACGAGCGGGTACGTGAACTGGAGCCACGCGCTGATTCGCAAGGCCGGTCTGGCCCTGCTGATCCTCGCCGCTGTGGCAGTAGTTGATGTCCTGATCAGCAGAAAACTCCCGGCGAGCTTTCTTCCCGAGGAGGACTACGGTTACGCGTTTCTGAACGTCCAGCTTCCCGCGGCGGCTTCGCTGGCAAGGACGGATCAGGTGCTGAAAAAAGTCGAGGGGATTCTCGGCCAGACCTCGGGTGTGGGGTCCTACGTGACGGTTGGTGGATTCAGTCTGCTGACGCGCATTTCAGCCAGCTACCAGGGCTTCTTCTTCGTCTCTTTCAGGCCGTGGGACGAGCGGCGGTCGAAGCCGCTTGCGGCGCGAGCCATTGTCGATCGCCTGAACGGGACGCTTGCAGCGGAAGTGCCCGAGGCGGTGGCATTTGCGTTCATGCCGCCGTCGATTCCAGGACTCGGCAATGCCGGCGGCTTCTCGTTGTGGCTCCAGGATCGCAGTGGCGGATCGATCGAGTTCCTCGAGCAGAATCTTCGTTCCGCGGATCTACGCCGAGGTGGATCGAGACAAGGCGTTGAAACAAGGCGTGGCCATCGCCGATGTCTACCAGACGCTGCAGGCCTATCTCGGTGGACTGTTTCTGAATCAGTTCAACCGCTTCGGCCGTCAATGGCGCGTGTTCCTGCAAGCGGAGGGTGCGGAGCGCGAGAGCGCCGAGGACATCCGAAACTACTACGTGCGGAATGACAAGGGCACGATGGTCCCGCTCTCGGGGCTCGTCACCACGCGAACCATCAGCGGCCCCGAGTACACCGACCGTTTCAATCTGTATCGCGCCGCCCAGGTCATCGGCGGCGCCGCGCCCGGTTACAGTTCCGGTCAGGCGATGGCCGCACTCGAAGCGGTCGCCAAAGAGATCCTCCCACCCGAGATGGGCTACGACTGGGCTGATCTTTCATACCAGGAGAGGCGAGCGTCCGGGTCCGCGATGAGGTCGTTTGGCCTGTCGTTGGTGTTCGTCTTCCTGATTCTGGCGGCGCTCTATCGCTGCCCTTCTCGGTGCTGTTGACACTGCCGATTGCGATCTTCGGCGCCTTCGCGGGCCTTCTCCTGCGCGGTTATGACCTGGACGTGTACAGCCAGATCGGCCTGATCGTGCTCGTCGGTCTGTCGGCGAAGAACGCCATCCTCATCGTCGAGTTCGCCAAGACCGAAGCCGAGAAAGGCCGGGATCTCGTGGACGCCACCCTGGAAGGAGCGAGCCGACGTCTGCGGCCCATCCTGATGACGTCCTTCGCGTTCATTCTGGGCTGCGTCCCGCTGTGGATCGCCTCGGGATCCGGCGCGGCGGGGCGCCGAATTCTCGGCACGGTTGTGATCGTTGGCATGTTGGCCGCCACGAGCATCGCGATATTTCTCATCCCGGTGACGTTCTATGTCGTGGAACGGCTGACAGGAAAAGGCAGTGTCAAAGCGGCCGCTACCCCTCTCGTCGGACCCGACACCGGCGACGGCTTGACTCCTTGAGCAACGTGAAGGTTTCGGAGACGCATCACAGATGAATCGATTCGTCGTGGGGATGTTGGCGGCCAGCCTGTTCACGGGCTGCACGGTCGGTCCGAACTACCGGAGACCGGCGGTCACAACACCCGGCGTCTTTCGCGGCGCCGCTGAGGCCACGCCGCCCGCCGACCTGACGTCGCTGGCTGACTTGAAATGGTTCGACGTGTTCAAAGACGACCGGTTGCAGGACATGGTCCGCACGGCGCTCGTGCAGAACTACGACCTTCGCGAGGCCATGGCTCGAGTGGATGCGGCGCGCGCCAATCTCGGGATCACCCGCGCCGACCAGTTCCCCGTCGTTGACGCCAGCGCCGACGTGACAGCGATGCGCTTTTCCTCGGCTGGCTCATTCCCGCTTCCTGAGGGCTTCCAGCAGCGACGGACATTCGGCAGTGTGGCTGTCAACCTCGTCTCGTTCGAAGCTGATATCTGGGGCCGGCTGCGCCGGGCGACGGAAGCGGCGCGGGCTGATCTGCTCTCCAGCGATGACACTCGCAAGGCGGTGATCACCACCGTCATCGCCGACGTCGCCGGCGCCTACTTCAACTTGCTCGAGCTCGACATGGAGCTCGAGATCGCCAGACGCACGCTGGCCGGCCGCGAAGACTCGCTGCAATTGATCAAAACGCGGGAAGCGGGTGGCATCGCCACGCTGCTCGAGGTTCGGGAAGGCGAACAGCTGGTGTACGGAGCGGCGCAAGTGATCCCTGGAACGGAGCAGCAGATCGAGCAGACGGAGAACGCGATCAAACTCCTACTGGGCGAGCCCCCGGGGGGAATTACGCGGGGTCGATCGTTGTTGGAGCAGCAGGAGCCACCGTCGGTCCCTCCTGGGTTGCCTTCTTCTCTCCTCGAACGCCGTCCCGACATCCGGGCTGCGGAGCAGAACCTCGTTTCCGCAAATGCCATCATCGGCGTGGCCAAGGCGGCCTACTTTCCCCGGATCAGCCTGACAGGTTTTCTAGGCTTCCAAAGCACCGCGTTGTCGAATCTCTTCAGTGGTCCGACGAACGCGTGGCAGTTCTTTCCCCAGGTGACGCAACCGATTTTCAACGGCGGTCGACTCAAATCGAATGTCAGGCTCGCCGAGGCAGAGCAGCAGATCGCGCTGGTCCAGTACGAACGAGTGATCCAGAACGCCTTCCGGGAAGTGTCGGACGCGCTTATTCAGTATCGGCAGACGAAGGAGATTCGTACCCAACGGGAGCTGCTGGTGGCCGCTCTCCAGGACCGGTCGCGTCTGGCTTACATGCGATACCGTGGCGGAGTCGGCTTGCTCCTGAACGCCCTCGATGCCGACCGCGACCTGTTCGAAGCGGAATTGGGGCTGACGCAAACGCGACGTGACGAGCTGCTGGCGCTGGTGCAGCTCTATCGCGCCCTCGGCGGCGGCTGGCAGTGAGACGCTTCGGATGCGGCAGGGAAATATGAACGAAAGCGCGCTGACGGCCTGTCTGCTGGCGCTCCTCGTTGGAGGCGTCGCCGGGTTGCGGACTCTCACGGCGCCGGCATCGGTGAGCTGGGCGTCACATCTCGGACGGCTCGATCTGGCCGATACATGGCTTGCCTTCTTGGGCTACACGTGGACGCCCTGGATCCTGACTGGGCTCGCGATCGGCGAGTTCATCGTCGATCAGCTTCCATCTACGCCCAGCCGTACCGCGCCCCCTGGGTTCGTCGGCCGCATCGTCACAGGAGCGCTCTCCGGCGCCGCCGTTGGCACAGCCGGAGGCACGATGATCGGCGGATTGGTCGCGGGGATCGCCGGCGCCGTGATTGGCACACTCGCCGGGCACGCCTTTCGGGCCCGGCTGGCCGCCGCATTCGGACGCGATCGCCCGGCCGCCTTCATCGAGGACGCGATCGCGCTCGGAGGGGCGCTGGTGATTGTGACAGCGCTGCAATAGGTAAGGTTGGACACGAGGTGCAAAGGACATCGAAGGAAGAAGTGATGACGGTGAAATAGATCCGGAATCGAGATCTCGTCTACGGCTGCGTCGCCCCGAGAGACGAGTAGTCGCCGTCACGCACAGCGTCAATGAACAATCACGACCGTTCCGATCGGCGTCCCATCGAAGATTTCCTTCGCGGCAGACATCGGGATGCGGATGCACCCGTGGCTCGCCGGCCTGCGGGGCACCGACGCACTGCCGTGAATGGCCACGCCTTGGTTGATGTAGATCGGGTAGTACAACATTCCCAACGGACTCTTGTGCCATCCCGCGATTTTGCGATCAACGGTGAATCGCCCCCTGGGCGTAATGGCTCTTCTCGTTCTTCCTTCGCACGTGAACCATTTTCCGCTGCCGGAGGAGACCGGTAAGGTTTTCACCACGAGGCCAGAGGCGTCCACGACACACAATCGCTGCCGGCTGAGATCGACTTCGACGTGCGCATATCCGGTCTCGAGCGGTGTGAGAGGATGTGGCGACGCGCGCGCCGACGCGCGCGCCCCCGATTCTTCTTCCACCGGTTGACTGGCCAGCCCGACCTCCCCATTAAGTACGACCAAGCTCAGCAACGCGACGATCACGAGATTCGGGACCTTGCCCCACAGCCCGCGAGCGCCATGCGACTTTCCACTTGCGAATGTTTGCCATTTAATTGCATGCTGTCATGTAGCCGCAAGTTGCTGACCAATCGTCGGTTGCAATTTCTGGCAGATGCGCTACGATTAATCGGAGCCGCCGTAAGTTCTGTGCGCTCTAACCCCAACAATTGAACAGGATTTCTAAGTTGAAGCGATTTGCCTCTCTTCGTGCACGTGACGTTCGTGCCGGGCTGGTGGTCTGCGCGCTCGCGACCTGTCCGATGGTGGTGCTCAATGCGCGCGCCCCAAGGGCGGCCTCCGGAGCGTTCGCCGCGAGCAACTGGAATCACGCATCTCTCGGAGCCATTGACCGGCACGTGTTCGATCTGGCGCTCGGCGCCGCGAACTGCGCCGTGCAGTCGGGTGCCGTGCCCGATCCGTCCACGCTGACGGTGATTGATTACTCGAAGCCATCGGCCGAGAAGCGGTTGTGGGTGTTCGATCTTCGCTCCCACGCGCTCCTGTACGAGGAGCTGGTCGCGCACGGCAAGGGCAGCGGCGACAGGTTAGCGACGGCCTTCTCAAACAATCCGGAGAGCCATCAATCGAGCCTTGGCCTATTTGAAACAACAGATACGTACAGCGGAAAGAACGGTTACTCACTGCGACTGAAGGGATTGGATGCCGGGTTCAACGACAAGGCCCTCGAGCGGGCCATTGTCATGCACGGCGCGCCCTACGTCAGCGAAAAGGTCGCCAAATCTCTGGGACGTGTAGGCCGGAGCTGGGGCTGCCCTGCCGTGCGCGAGGCGGTGGCGCACGACATCATCGATCGCATCAGGGGCAACGGGCTGCTCTTCACGTACTATCCCGATCAGAAGTGGCTGGCGTCTTCGAGATTCCTCGGCAGTTGTTCGGCGCCGACAGCCTGATCGCGCTCGTAGAATCGTCGCGAACTGCCAAGATTGCGCTCCCGAGCTTCAGGAGCTGTTCGCGCCTGACGTCGCGTGCCCACTTGCGGCAAGGACGACGGATCGTCAAGGTTTCAGATCGGTCTTTCGTCGGTTTCTTGCAGTTGGCAAGGGCGCGACGGTCATCGTCTGCTTCAATCCATCGAGAACCAGTTCTAACCGGCAGACGTGGCAGCGGTAGACCCGATTGGGTTCCGGCCTATCACGCTCGTGGCGGATCTGCGTTTGGCAGGCCGGGCACTTCCACGGTGGACTAGACGCACTCTGCGAGGAGGGATCACCGTCGCGCGGCCGTTGACTCATGCCCGTGGAAGGAGCAACCGACTGGCCGCGACATCGCCGAGAAATCCCCTGCATTTTGCGGCCGCGGTGTCCCTTTTTCGAGACGAGCGACATTCGTGCGGTCAGGTCAGCCAGTCACGCAGCGATGCGGCACGCAGCTTGTAAGCCCATGAGCCGCATCCGGCGCACCCAGGAAGCTCTGCACCAAGAAGCGCGACGGCATATCGCGGCGGTGCGCGCGTTTCACACTGGCCTGGTGGCCGAGAGTCAGAAGCATCTGCATGTGTTAGCCACGTTTACCCGCCACGTGGATGTGTTGCGCGAAGAGGGGCGTCACGTTCGCCACAAGCTCGCGTCGGCCCAGGCCTGTTGCCAAGAGTTGGCACACCTGCGTCGCTTGCGGGAGCCATGGCGTGAAACGTACCACGATTTAAGGGTCAGCCTCGTCCGTGTTCGCGCCATTTTTCGGCGCCTCGCCGAGACGTCCAGTCGTAAGCGGAGACGCGCCTGAATCTCGCTGTGCTGGCCACATTCGGGCGACACAACTCAGAGGTCCGTCAACATGATTGATCTTTACGACAAGGTCACCAATCAGCTCATCGGCTCGATCACCGAAGCCGATTTGCAGGTGCTGGTCGACGCCCTAGAAGAGGAATCGCTCGACGATCGTGATTACTACATTGACGCCGCGACCATCGACGTCGTGGCGGATGGCAGAGCCAGCGACCATCTCGTCACGCTCTTGCGAGCCGCGCTTGGTCCGAAAGAGGGCGTCGACATCCGGTGGCAGCGGCGATAGTTTCGGGCACGGGCTATTTCGACCCTCTCTCCTCTTGACATCCCACACGACGGACGGCTACTCTCCTCTGTACATCACAGAGGTGATCGGCATGGTGGATTCTGAGTCGTTCATTCTCCAAGGCACCCTCGACCTGATGGTCCTCAAAACGTTAGAGCACCTCGGGCCGCTACACGGCTACGGTATCGCTCTTCGCATCGAGCAGCTGGGGGAACGTGCCTTGATTGTGAACCAGGGGACCGTCTACCTGTGCCTGGTCCGCCTGGTTCAGAAGAAATGGATCAGGGCAGAGTGGGGCTTGTCCGACAACAACCGTAAGGCCAAGTTCTATTCCCTGACGAAGGCCGGTCGGAAGCAACTGCAGGCCGAGACTGAGAATTGGGAGCGCGTCGCGGGCGTGATGGGCCGGGTGTTGCACCCGCAGACTGGGAGCTGAGTCGTGCTCGCGTTCTTCCATACGATCGCGGCCCGTATTCGCGGATTCCTCCGTCCGGGCGACATCGAGTCGGACTTCGACCAGGAAATGGCTGTCCACCTCGAGATGGCGGAAGAAGACGGCCTACGCCGGGGGCTCACCGTCGAGGAGGCACGCCGGGCTGCCCGCGTGCAATTGGGCGGCGTCACGCAGTTGCGTGAGTCGTGGCGCGCGGCGTGGGGCCTGCCGTGGCTCGATGGCTTCGCGCTCGACGCCAAGCTGGGGCTCCGCATGTTGCGTCGTTCGTGGGGCCTCACGCTCGCCGGGGGGCTGGCGATGACGATCGTGATCACCATCGCCGCGGTCGTCTTCGTCTTTCTCGACCAATTCATGGGGCGCACCGCGCCGCCGCTTGATCAGGGCGAGCGCGTCGTTGCCCTTCAGAGCTGGGACGCGGAGGCGCATCGCCGACGTGATGTATCCCGGGGCGACCTCGAGCGGTGGGGCGCGACGCTGCAGACGGTGGAGGATCTCGGCGGGTTTCAGACCATCGAGCGCCGACTGATCGTCGACGGCCGTCCGGCCGAGTGGGTGCGCGTCGCCGAGATCAGCGCTTCGGGTTTCCGGCTGGCGCGGGTGCGGCCGCTCTTAGGGCGGTGGATTGCCGAGGCGGACGAACACGTCGCTGCGGCGCCTGTGGTGGTGATCGGGTACGACGTGTGGCAGTCGCGGTTCGCGTCCGATCGTGCGGTCATCGGCCACACGGTGCGGCTCGGCGAGATCATCCACACCGTGGTCGGTGTGATGCCCGAGGGCTTTGCGTTCCCGGTGAACCATCGCTACTGGATCCCACTCCGCTCGGATTCCTTTGGCTCCCTGAAGGCCGCGCCCGAAGGCGTCGTGTTCGCCCGGCTCGCGCCCGGCGTCTCGCTGGACGGCGCCCAGGCGGAGCTGACAACCGTCGGGCTGCTGCCGCCAGCGACAGCGCCGCCGCGCGGTGACGCGCGCCGCCCACGCATCGTGCCGTATACGTTTGCGTTTACCGATGATGTCGAGCGCGGGGAGCTGGCCTGGCGACAGCGGATCATCCTGTTTCTCGTCAGCCTGCTGCTGGTGCCACCCTGCCTGAACATCGCCATTCTCATCTACGCACGAACGGTCACGCGCCAGGAGGAGTTCGCCGCCCGCTTCGCGCTTGGCGCGAGCCGCGGGCGCATCGTGGTGCAACTGTGCGTGGAGGTGCTCGTGCTCTCTTCGGCGGCGGGAGCCACGGCACTGGTCCTGACACGTCCGATCCTCACCCAGATAGGGGAGATCATCAGGCGGTTCCCGGAGCTGGGCGGCTCGCTGCCGTTCTGGGTGGACTTCGACTTCTCGTGGCGCGCTGCCGTCTTCGTCGCCGGCCTCTCCGTGCTGGCCGCGCTGATTGCCGGCCTCTTACCGGCGCTGCAGGCTACCGGCCGAGTCATGCCGACCGCACTCCGCTCGTTGGGCAGCCGGACGGGAATTCCGCTCGGCGCGACGTGGACCGCCTTGATCGTCGCACAGGTTGGCCTGGCCTTGGCCGCGCTGCCCTCCACGATGGAGTTGGCATGGGGGAACCTGCGGCCCGCCGGACCCGGATTTCCCGCAAGGGAATTCCTTACCGTGCGGCTTTCAGTGAATCCCCAGAGCGTGCCCTTCGACTCGCGTGTCCGAAATCTTCAGGCCGAGGTCATTCGCCGGATCGACGCGGAGTTCGGCGCATCTGCAGTGACGTTCGCCGCGGGATTGCCCGGCGCGGAACCTCTCACCTTCGTCGAGATGGAGGAAGGGGTCCCCGGAGGCCCACGCGTCAGACGTTACGTCAGAGCGAATCAAGTCGACCGAGCCTTCTTCGAGGTTTTCGACGTCTCGGCGTTGGCGGGCCGCACGTTCGACGGCAGGGATTTCGGCGCAGCGGCAACGGCGATCGTGGACCAGACGTTCGTCCGACAGGTGATCGGCGACGGCAATGCCATCGGCCGCCGGGTCAGGCCGGTTTCTGCCCCGAGGTCGGACGCCGCACCCTGGTACGAGATCGTCGGGATCGTCCCCGACCGCCCCGCGAACACATCGCAGGGACGAATGTATGTTCCTGCGCAACCGAGTGCGCGTGGAGCCGCCAGCCCGATCCAACTCGCCCTGCATGCCGGGCCCGATCCGGCCGCGATGGCGCGGCGCCTTCAGGAGATCGGCACGAACCTCGATCCGACTCTGCGTCTCGAGACCGTACGCCGCCTCGATGAGGTCTACGGCGAGACGCAGATGTCCAGCAACCTGACGTCCTATGCCCTTGCCATCGTGACGCTGAGTGTGCTCGTTCTGTCAGCGGCTGGACTGTACGCCCTCATGTCCTTCACGGTCGCCCGGCGGCGCCGCGAGATCGGTATCCGGATGGCGCTGGGCGCGCGGCAGGGGCGACTGCTGGCGAGCATCTTCGCCCGCGCGCTGTGGCAGATCGCCGCCGGCGTTGTTGTCGGCGTCACGGCCGCACTCGTCCTTCATCTCAGACTGAACATTGAAGTCGAGGGCGGTTGGCACATCCCAGGGATACTCCCGGCGGCCGCCATCTTCATCATGGCCATCGGCCTGCTGTCCGCGGCCGGACCGGCCCGTCGCGCTGTTCGGGTCGACCCGACCGAGGCCCTGCGGGACGGCTAGCGACTACTTGTCACCTTCGGAGCGCGGGCACTAGAACTCATCTCATAAATGCGGCGCAGCACCGAGGGCGGCGAGGCGCCCGGCTGGCAAGGCGCGACGACCGAGAATATC
>Ga0193697_1000710_pt1 | contig 11368 bp, 9 predicted proteins | sample L3m2metaG_FD_145073 | JGI IMG/M metagenome (GOLD analysis project Ga0193697, IMG submission 145073) | Soil microbial communities from a riparian zone of the East river system, Colorado, United States - L3m2 | ecosystem: Environmental > Terrestrial > Soil > Riparian zone | place: USA: East River... | reverse complement strand
CTCCCTGCTGCTGTTCGCCGTACTCGCCGCCGGTTGCCATCGCGGCGGCGAGTCGCGGTCGCACTATCCCGGCGCGCCCGTGATCATTATCTCGATCGACACGCTGCGCGCCGACCACCTGCCGATGTTCGGATACAGGAACGTCGACACGCCGGCGCTCGATGCGTTGCGCAAGGACTCGATCCTTTACACGAACGCCTTCTCCGCGGTCCCGTTGACGCTACCGTCGCACACGGCGATGCTCACTGGGCTGCTGCCGCCTTCGAACCAGGTGCGCAACAACATCGGCTATCGACTCGATCCCGCGCTGCCGACGATTCCGAAGGCGCTGAAAAGCAAGGGATACGACACCGGTGCCGCGGTATCGGCGTATGTGCTGCGCGGCAGCGCCGGTCTTGCACCGTCGTTCGATTTCTACGACGACGGAGTGGTGACGAAGGCGAACACGCCGATCGGCACGCTGCAGCGTCCGGGCTCCGACACCGCCGCCGTGGCCAAACGCTGGATCGGCGAGCACAAGGGAAAGCCGTTCTTCTTCTTTCTGCATTTGTTCGAGCCGCATTCGCCGTACGAACCGGTGGAGCCATTCCGGTCGCGCTACACGAATCAGTACGACGGTGAGATCGCGACAGCCGATCAGATCGTCGGCGACTTCATCGACGACCTGAAAGCGCAGGGCCTGTACGACGAGTCGATCATCATCGTGATGTCCGATCACGGCGAAGGGTTGCTCGAACATGGCGAGCCGGAACACGGGATCTTTCTCTATCGCGAGGCGATTCACGTTCCATTGCTGGTGAAGCTGCCGAAGCGCGATCGCGCGGGCGAGACGGACGCCGCGCCGGTGAGTCTCGTCGACATCTTCCCCACCATCACCGAGCTCGCGGAAGTCACGCCGCCGGCGAAGCTGCAGGGGAAGTCGCTGCTGCATCACGTCGCCGCCGACGCGGAGCGCCGCATCTACAGCGAGACCTTGTATCCGCGCATTCACCTCGGATGGAGCGAGCTCCGTTCGCTGGAAGGCGCGCAATACCACTACATCGAAGCACCTCGCCCCGAGCTGTACGACATGAAGAACGATCCGGGCGAGAAGCAGAGCGTGCTGGCAGAGCAGCGCCGCACTTACGCCGCGATGCGCGACGAGCTGACCAGGTACGGGAACGAGATCACGCTCCCTTCACACATGGATCCCGAGGAGGCGAAGAACCTCGCGGCGCTCGGCTACCTCGGCTCGGCCGCCGGCAAATCGGCCGGACCGCTGCCCGATCCGAAGGACCGGATCAACGAGATTACCGAGATGATGGCGGCCACCAAACTGGCCACGCTCGGGAAGCATGAAGAGGCGATCGCCGCGTTTCGCCACATCAGTGAAGAGAACCCTCGGCTGACCGATGCCTGGCAGCAGCTGAGCACCGAGCTCGAGGTCGTCGGACGTTACGACGAAGCGGCGGAAGCATGCCGCAAGGCCATCACCATCGCGCCCGATCTGGCTGGGGAGTTCGGCCTGCGGCTGGCAGCTCTCTACCTCAAGCTGGAGCGCTTCGACGATGCGGAAAAGCACGCCAAGCTCGGAGAGAAGGTCAACTACGGCTCGTCGCACGTGCTGCTGGCGCGCATCGCGCTGGCGAAAAAGGATTACGCGAAGGCGGTCGCGGAAGCGCAGCTCGCGGGCCGCGACGAGTTCGCGCATCTTCCCGCGCTGGTCCTGCAGGCGCAGATCGAGGCGACGCAGAACCATGCACAACGCGCTCTGGAGCTCGTGCAGCAGGTCGAGCGTGAAGCCGAGGAGCGCCACCTCGGCAACGTCGAGACGCTGAACTTCGTGAAGGGCGATGCCTACGCGCGCATGCAGCGGTTCGATGACTCGATCGCGGCATTCAAGCGCGAGATCGAGCTCTTCCCGCTCAACCGGCAGACCTACGCCAGTCTGTACATCGTCTACATGCTCACCGGCCGGCCGGCGGAGGCGAACCAGACGCTCGAGTCGATGGCCGCCGCCAGTCCCAGCCGCCGCACGTATCTGTTCGCCGCGCACACCGTCGAAGCGGTCAATGATCTTCGCACCGCGGAAGAGTGGAAGCGCCGGGCGAAGGCGCTTCGCTGAACGCTACTGCTCGGCGAAGGTGGCGCGGGCGCGCCTCGTCACGCGCCCGTGCCCGATCGCGGATGCTTCAGTTTCGCGAGGTGAGCGAGCGCCACTCCGGGTCTTTCTGGACGTAGAGCGGGCGTTTCTGTTTCACCTGCTGCAGGTCGGCCGCTGTCTCCAGCATCACCTGCATCTTTGCGATCATCACCTTCTGCACCGGTTTGGGGAGATGGTGCAGGTCATCGACCAGCCTCGTCGTGGCGAACTCCTCTTCATTGAGCTCCCACGGCGCGATCTGTTTCTCCACCGAACCGCCGAAGAATTCAGCTTCCGTCAGACCGTAGACCGTCAGCAGTCTGCGGAGCTGTGCGATCTTCAGTGAACCGATCCGCTGTCCGGTCTCGAATGAGCTGATCGTCTTTTCACCGACTCCGGACAGGCGCGCCACGTCTTTCTGACTGAGGCCGCGCATGCGGCGGATTTCGCGTAGTTTCAGAACGAGATCCATCGTGCTTCCTCACTTTCAGAACCGCCGCATGAGGCCGACGACCACCCCCTGCACCGCGACGTCTCGGGCAGAGGCATAGATCGGGCTCATCATCGAGTTCGCCGGCTGCAGGCGGACGTGTTCTCCCTCGTGGTAAAAACGCTTCAGAGTTACTTCACCGTTGACGTTTGCGACCACCATCTCCCCGTTGTCGGCTCGCTCCCGCCGCGCGATGATCACGAGATCCCCATCGAGAATCCCGTCGTCCACCATCGAGTCGCCGCGCACTTTGAGGACGTAGTTCTCGCCGCGCTTGGTCAGATGTTCGGGGACGGTGATCATCTCGTCGGAGACGTCGACATCGAGCGGACGACCCGCCGCGATGTAACCGAAGAGCGGCAATTCGCGGACGTTCGATGCCTGCTGCTGGCCGGGCTTCGCAGGCTCTTCGTCCACGACTTCCACACCCCTCTTCTGGTTCCAGTCACGCCGGATCAGACCTTTCTTCTCGAGCAGCGACAGGTGCTTGTACACCGTGCCGTAGGACGAGAAGCCGAAGTGATCGCAGATCTCGCGGTGCGTCGGTGCGACGCCACGTTCCTTCTGGAAGCTCCGGATGAAGTTCAGAATGTCGCGCTGTCTTTCGGTCAGGTACTTCATGACGTCTTCCCTTCCCGAGCAATGTAGGCGGTAATAGGGCGAAAGTCAAGCGTAAGTACGGCGAATTATCGCCGTAACTCGAAATCCCTCGCCACTCTCCGCCCCTCGAGATCGAAGAACGTCACCGTCATCTTCTCCGCCGTCACTTCGACCACCGCGAACCCGCCCTGCGTCTGCGTGGTGTTCGGATAGAGCGTGTGCGGGTGGAGAGCGACGGGGCCGATCGGCTCGGAGGCCGCGCCGCTGATGAGCATGCGCGGGCGGCCGTCGACGAGCTCGAGGTGGTGGTCGTGGCCGCAGATGTACAGATCGACGTGCGCGGCGCGAAGCGGTTTGAGTAGCGCCAGCATCCGGCGATGCTCGCGGCGGGGGAAGTAGCCGTGGTATCCGGACGAGACGATGGTGTGATGTCCGATGACGATCCGCCACCTCGCCTTCGACTCGGCGAACATGGCGCCGACGTCAGGCGCCCGCGCCTTGCGGCGAACGTAGGGCGTGGTGTCGATCATCGCGAAGTCCGCCACTCCACCGTGCAGCACGTACTCCCGTGCGGGGAAGCGCCACTCCGGAAAGCGGTCGCTGGCGGCGATCTGCGCGTCGGGATCGCCGCAGTAGTCGTGATTGCCGAGGACCGGGAAGAGTGGGATCTGGAGCGCGATCAGTGGCTGAAGAACCGACCACTTCGGGTCATCGGCTGATTTCACGCCGCATGGGTAGATGTTGTCGCCCGGCAGGATGATCGCGTCGAGCGGCTTCGCCGCGTGCACCCGGCTGATCCCGCGCGCGGCTGCCGCCGTTCCGTCTCCCGCGTCGCCGACGACGGCGAACCGGAGCACGCCATCCCGTGGGGCGACGGTGACGGCCGGCGGAGCCGCGAAGACGGTCCACGTCCAGAGGAGAAGAAATGCAAAATGGCGCACCTACGCCGACATCGTCGCACGACACGGCCGGGAGCTCGCCGTCCGGCCCGACGATGTCCTGATCTCGCTCGTCGAGGTCGCGAAGGAGAACTGGTCATTTGGCAACGGTTTAGCCACCTATGGCTAGACCGGCATGACCGTCCCGCCTGGGGTAGAATGCGCCGCACTTCCGGGCTGTTCTTGCCGCGCGTGACCTGAACCCGGCCTCGCTCGTCTCAGCTAGGGTTTATTTCTAACCACTTCTTATGAATCGACTGCTACCTACTTCTCTTGCGGTCATGCTGGCCGCGAATACCGCTCTCCAGGCGCAGACGGCCAACCAGCAGCAACAGCCTCCACGCCCGAAGCCCGGGACGATCATCGACACGCCGTCGAGCGGCAAGATCACCGACGCTCCGCTGAACAGGCCGCCCGCGGGCGCGCCTCCTGTTCCCGGCACGAAGGGCGAGCTCGCGGGACAGAAGATCGAGCGCTTCGAGGCGGTCGGCAACTCGACCGTCGCCAGCGACACGATCCGCGTCTACCTCGGCATCCTTCCGGGTGAGCCATACAACCCCGACCTCCTGCAGCACAACTTCCTCAACCTCTGGCAGACCGGTCTCTTCGACGACATCCGCCTCGCGGCCGACAAGGGCGGTGTGGTCGTTCGCGCGATCGTGAAGGAACGTCCGCGCATCGGTTCGGTCGAGTATCGCGGCAACAAAGACCTCGCCACGAACAAGATCACCGAGCAGCTCGAGAAGGACAAGGTCGACATCCACGTCGGCAACACCATCGAGCAGACGCTGATCCGCCGCGCGACGGAGTCGATCCGCAAGGCGTACTCGGAGAACGGCTACGAAGGCGTGACCGTCGAGCCGTCGACCGAGGATCTCGCGGCGCCGAATGAAAAGCGCGTCGTCTTCATCATCAATGAAGGCATCAAGGCCAAGGTCGCCTCGATCGAGTTCACCGGCAACAAGCGCTTTTCCGATCGCCGCCTGCGGATGGCGATGAAAGAGGTGAAGCCGCACGGCATCATCTCGTGGATCCGGAAGAAGGACCTCTACATCCCGTCGAAGCTCGACGAGGATCTCGAGAACCTCAAGAACTTCTACCAGGACTCCGGCTACTACGGCGTCTCGTTCGGCGAGCCGCAGATCGTCCAGGTGAAGGGGCGGCGGAAGAAGCAGCGCGTCCGCCTGATCATCCCGGTCAAGGAAGGCAACGTCTACACGATGGGCGAAGTCGCCGTGAACGGGAACAAGGTGTTCACGAACGAGCAGCTCATCGGCGAATGGCCGATCAAGAAGGGTCAGACGATCCGCCGCAAGCCGATCCAGACGCGTGCCGATGCATTCGGCGACGCATACCGCATGCGCGGCTACATCTACGCGTACGTCAACCCCGAGTATGTCGAGAAGCCAGGGAACGTGATGGACGTGAACATGACGGTCTACGAAGGCGATCAGTTCCGCCTCGGCCGCCTCGAGTTCCAGGGCAACACGACGACGAAGGACAAGGTGCTCCGCCGCGAGATCTTCCTTGAGGAAGGCTCGATCATGGACATGGAGACCTTCAAGTCGAGCATCTACAAGCTCGGCCAGCTCGGCTACTTCAAGGTCTCGGAGAACCCCGACTTCAAGGTCAATGGGGAGTCGAAGACCGTCGACATCACGGTCAAGGGCGCCGAGGAAGGGAAGAACGACATCCAGTTCGGCGGCGGTTACTCCGAGGGTGGCGGCTTCTTCATCCAGTCGCAGTTCTCGACCCGCAACTTCCTCGGAGAGGGCGAGACGCTCGGCATGTCGTTCCAGAAGGGCAGCCGGACGAACCTCTTCAGCTTCTCCTACTCCGATCCCTGGTTCATGGACACCCCGAACAGCTTCGGCGTCTCGATCTTCAACCGCAACACCAAGTACCCGTTGTCGGTCGGCTTCGAAGACCGCGGCAAGGGCGGCACCGTCGCATACGGCTATCGCCTCCACCGCTTCGACAGCTTCTCGATCGTGTACGGCGTCGAGCGCTCGCTGCAGCACTACGAGACGACCGAACGTCCCGACGAGAACGGCAACGTTCCGCTGACCGACGTCGCCGACTTCCGCTTCACCACTTCGTCGATCGCCCCGTCGTACGCGTTCGACTCCCGCGACAACCCGTACGATCCGACGCGCGGCGGCCGTTTCCTCCTCACCACGACCTTCTCCGGCGGACCGCTCGGCGGCACGATTCACATCCTCAAGCCGACGATCACCGCCACGAAGTTCTTCAAGCTCTCGAAGAAGACGGCGTTCAGCATCAACGGCGAGGCCGGCTACATCAAGCCGCTCGACAAGAACTGCGCGACCACCTACACCGAGCAGGCCGAGACGAAGGAGCGCCTCTGTGTTCCGCAGTCCGAGCGCTTCCTGGTCGGCGGCGAGTACTCGGTCCGCGGCTTCCGCCTCGGCGACCTCGGCCCGAAGGAGACCATCAACGGTTTCTCCAGCAGCGTCGGCGGTTACAAGTACAACGTCATCAATCTCGAATACATCTACAAGATCAACGATCCGCTCCGCTTCGTGCTCTTCGCGGACAGCGGTTACGCGTACAACTACGGCGAGAAGTGGGACCTGTCGAAGATGCGTTACTCGACCGGCGCGGAGCTCCGGATCTTCCTTCCGGTGTTCCAGTTCCCGCTCCGCTTCATCTACGCCATCAACCCCCACAAGTTACCGGGCGATAACTTCGAAGGGTTCCAGTTCACGATCGGGAATACCTACTAAACGGGCTCCGATTTCATCGGTTGCTCAACGGAAATCAAAGGAGAGTTTCATGAAGAAAGTGCTCATTTCGATGGCGGTTGCTGCTCTGGCGGCGACGCCGATGTTCGCTCAGGGCGCGCCGTCGCGCATTGCGGTCATCGACGTGCAGAAGGTGTTGCAGCAGTCCTCGGCCGGCAAGCAGGCCTACGAGAAGCTGAAGAAGATGCAGGACGACCGGATCGCCAGGGCCAAGAAGATGGACGAGGAGATCGCCGGTCTCGACAACGACATCAACAGCAAGAAGCTCTCGCTCAGCGAGGACAAGCTCGCCGACATGCAGAAGCAGCTGTCGGACAAGAAGATCGCGATGCAGCGTTACGCCCAGGATGCCGACCGTGAAGTCGGTGAAGCCCGCGACCGCGAGCTGATGGCTCTCGAAGCCAAGATCAAGCCGGTCATCGACCAGATGGGCAAAGAGATGGGCCTGGCGATGATCTTCAACAAGTTCGAGTCGGGTCTGGTGTACGCCTCCGAGGCGATCGACATCACCGATTCCGTGATCACCAAGTTCAACACCGCGCTTGGTGAAACCGCCCCGGCCAAGAAGTAACTCACTGAAAACACGGTGACGAAAAGCCTCCCCTCCGCGGGAGGCTTTTTATTTTGGCGATGACGCTACAATGCGCGGCCATGTCCGTCCCCATCGGGGAAATCGTTGAGTTTGTAGGTGGAAGTTACGCCGGTCCGAGCGATCTGGAGATCGCCGGCGTCGCGCCCCTTTCGGCCGCCGGCGACGGGCAGCTCAGCTTCCTCTCCAACCCGAAATACGCCCCGCAGCTCGCGACCACCGGCGCCGGAGCGATCCTCGTTTCGAAGTCGCTCGAAGGGGATGACCGGCGCTTCATCCGCGTCGACGATCCGTACTTTGCCGTCGCGACGGTCGTCGCGCGCTGGTTCGCCAAACGTCCGATGCCCGAGGGCGTTTCGCCGCACGCCTCGATCGCGGCCTCGGCGCGGCTCGGGAAGAACGTCCGCGTCGGCGCCTTCGTCTCGATCGGCGACGACGTCACGATCGGCGACGACACCGTCATCTACCCGAACGTCACCATCGAGCCCGGCACGACGATCGGCAGCAATTGCACCGTCTACGCGCAGGTCTCGATCTACCACGGCACGAAGATCGGCGATCGCTGCATCATCCACAGCGGCGTGGTGATCGGCTCCGACGGCTACGGTTTCGCCACGCATGGCGGACGGCACCACAAGATCCCGCAGGTCGGGATCGTGCGGATCGAGGACGACGTCGAGATCGGCGCCGGCACCACCATCGATCGCGCCGCACTCGGCGAGACGGTGATCGGCGAGGGGACCAAGATCGACAACCTGGTGCAGATCGCGCACAACGTCCGGGTCGGCAAGCACTGCCTGCTCGTGTCGCAGGTGGGGATCGCCGGTTCCACGGAGCTCGGCGATTACGTCGTGGTTGCGGGACAGTCGGGCTTCGGCGGACACCTCAAGATCGGGAACAACGTTCAGGTGGCGGCGAAGAGCGCCGTGCTGAAGGACGTCCCGGACAACACCAAAGTCATGGGCATCCCGGCCATCGAGTTCGGCCAGTACGCGCGGCGCGAGGCGATGATCAGGAGACTGGTTAGGAACAAGGTGTCATCCTGAGCCGCGCAGACGGCGAAGGATCCGTCGCCGCCGATGCGGGTCCTTCGGCGTCTCCGCGCCTCAGGATGACACGTTGCATGAAAAGGTAACTATGTTGACCATTCAGCAGATTCTCAAACTCCTGCCGCATCGCTATCCGATGCTGCTCGTCGACCGCATCCTCGAGCTCGAGGAAGGAAAGCGCATCGTCGGCCTGAAGAACGTCACGGCCAACGAGCCTTTCTTCCAGGGCCACTTCCCCGGAGCGCCGGTGATGCCGGGCGTGCTCATCGTCGAAGCGATGGCGCAGTGCAGCGCGATCATCTTTCTGCTCGACCTTCCCGATCGCGAGAAGAAGCTCTTCATGTTCGGCGGCGTCGACAAAGCGCGCTTCCGCAAGCCGGTTGTTCCCGGCGATCAGCTCATCATGGAGTGCGAAGTGCTGCAGCGCCGCTCGAGCACCGCGCGGGTGAAGGGCGTGGCGAGGGTGAACGGCAATGTCGTCGCCGACGCCGAGATGCTCAGCGTGATGACGGACAGGCCGGAGTAAAGATGACGCAGATCGATTCCTCCGCCAGCGTCAGCAGTGAAGCCGCCATTGCCTCGGACGTCGTAATCGGGCCGTACGCGGTCATCGGACCGAACGTCACCATCGGTGCCGGCACGGTCATCGGACCGATGATGCGCATCGAAGGGCCGGTTACCATCGGTGAGCGCAATCGCTTTTTCGGACAAGCATCCGTCGGCACCGAGCCGCAGGACCTGAAGTACAAAGGCGAGCGCACCGAGCTCGTGATCGGCAACGACAACGTCTTCCGCGAGTTCATCACGTTGAACCGCGGCACGGTCGGAGGCGGCGGCATCACCACGATCGGCTCGAACAACTTCTTCATGGCCTACAGCCACGTCGCGCACGACTGTCACGTCCGCGACGGAACGATCTTCGCGAACAACGCGACGCTCGCGGGTCACGTGGAGATCGGCGATTACTCGACGATCGGCGCATTCAGCGCGGTTCATCAGTTCTGCAGGGTCGGCGATCACGCCTTCATCGGCGGTGGCTCGATCTGCACGCAGGACGTGCTGCCGTTCGTGAAGACGGTCGGCAATCGCCCGGCGAAGACGTACGGCATCAACCACATCGGCCTGGAGCGGAAGGGTTTCTCAAAGGAATCGATCGAAGCGCTGCAGCGCGCGTATCGCATCCTGATCCGTTCGAAGCTGCGAGCGGAAGAGGCGCTGGCGAAGATCGAAGCGGATTTCGGTTTCTTCGCCGAGGTGCAGTATCTCGTCGACTTCGTCCGCAGCTCGAAGCGGGGGATCATCCGCTGATGCGGGCCGGAGTCATCGGCACCGGCTACCTCGGACGCCTCCACGCGCGCATCCTCACGGAGATGGACGTGCAGGCGGTCGGATTCGTCGAGACGAACGACGCGATCGCTGCAGAGGTTCAGGAAAACCTGAAGCTCCGCCGCTTCGAATCGGTGGCGGCATTGGCGAAGGAGATCGATTGCGCGGTCATCGCCACGCCGACCACGACGCACTTCGACATCGCGCGAGAGCTGCTCGAAGCAGGCGTCGACGTGATGATCGAAAAGCCGATCACCGCCTCGGCGGACGACGCGCGGCGGCTCATCGAGATCGCGAAAGGACGCGGCCGCATCATCCAGGTCGGCCACGTGGAGCGCTATAACCCGGCGATCGTCGCGGCAGAGCCGTTCCTCAACGACGTCGGTTACATCGAGGCCGAACGTCTCGGCGTTTTCGTCGCGCGCTCGCTCGACGTCGACGTGCTGCTCGACCTGATGATCCACGATCTCAATCTCGTCCTGTCGCTGGTGCGGCAGCCGGTGATCGACATCAAGGCCGTGGGCATTCCTGTGCTGACCGACAAGGTCGACATCACGAATGTCCGCCTGGAGATGGCGAACGGCGCGGTGGCGAATCTGACCGCGAGCCGCGTCTCGCAGGATCGCGTGCGCAAGATCCGTTTCTTCGGCCGCGAGGCGTACATCTCGGTCGACACGCGCGAGCAGGAAGTGAAGGGGTTCCGCCTCAACGGCCGGTCGATCGAGCCGCTGGAAGTGAACGTGGAGAGGAAAGAGCCGCTGCGCGCGGAGCTCGAGTCGTTCGTGGAGTGCGTCCGCGATCGCAAGCGGCCGGTCGTCTCGGCGGAGGATGGCGTGGAAGCGGTCGAGCTGGCGGTGCGTGTCGCTGCGGCGATCGACGACGCGGTGAAGAGGTGGCGGCATGCCTGACACACAGATCGGCATCATCGGCGGCTCCGGGCTTTACGAGATGGACGGGCTGAAGCTCGTCGAAGAGAAATTCATCGCCACGCCGTTCGGCGATCCGTCGGACGCGTTCGTCGTCGGCGATCTGGACGGCACGCGCGTGGCGTTCCTCTCGCGGCACGGACGCGGACATCGCCTCCTGCCGAGCGAGCTGAATTACCGCGCGAACATCTACGCCTTCAAGACCCTGGGCGTGCAGACGATCCTCTCGGCGAGCGCCGTCGGCTCGATGAAGGAACAGTACAAGCCGACCGACATCGTCTTCCCCGATCAGTTCATCGATCGCACGCGTCACCGCCCCGACACCTTCTTTGGCAACGGAATCGTCGGGCACGTGACGTTTGCCGATCCGATGTGCGGCGCGATCTCCGACGCGCTGTTCGCGTCCGCGAAGGAGCAGGGGGCGACGTCGCATCGCGGCGGCACGTACGTCTGCATGGAAGGGCCGCAGTTCTCCACGCGCGCGGAGTCGAAGCTCTATCGCAGCTGGGGCGTCGACGTCATCGGCATGACCAACCTGCAGGAAGCGAAGCTCGCCCGCGAGG
>Ga0193697_1000704_pt1 | contig 11438 bp, 13 predicted proteins | sample L3m2metaG_FD_145073 | JGI IMG/M metagenome (GOLD analysis project Ga0193697, IMG submission 145073) | Soil microbial communities from a riparian zone of the East river system, Colorado, United States - L3m2 | ecosystem: Environmental > Terrestrial > Soil > Riparian zone | place: USA: East River... | reverse complement strand
ACTTGCGATCCTTGCCCTGCCGTTCCTGGATCTCATGCTGGCGTTCGTCCGGCGTACCTACGCCGGCAAGTGGTGGTTTCTTCCCGACAAACAGCACCTGCATCACCGGCTCCTGGAACGTGGACACAGTCAACGCCGGGCGGTGCTGCTGATGTACGTCTGGTCAGCCCTGGTCTCATTTGGAGTGATCATCTTGGGGCTGGTCCAGACCGAACGACAGTGGACAGTGGTAGCCGTGGTCGCCGCCTTTGCCCTGGTCCTGCTGGTGGTCACTCTGGGTCGTCCAGTACGCACCAAGCAGCAAGTACGCCGGGGCGAGTCGCTCTAGTCGGCCCGACAACCTCCGGACGCCCCGGATCGCGCTCCGCCGTGCTGAGGAGGAGCGAGCAGACACGCTTTATCGTCTGCGATCGACAACGAAGTAGGACACGCAGCGCGATCCGCGCTGAGCGAGCGGGAGCGAGCGAAGCAATCAAACTGTGTGTTAGTTTTCACGCACGCAGCCCAGCTACCCTGGCTCGCGCCGGCGGCCCGGCCTGACATCCGATCAAGATCCAGCTTCGAAACCGGCACCAAAAGGACTGCCTTTGCTATGACCGTCGACAGCAAATCAGAGCCCGCGGCGACCCCTGCTGATGGCCCGAGCATTCACGTCATTCGGGCGCGCAAACTGCTGATCGGCGGCGCCATCGGTGGAGTGACATCGGCTCTTCTATGCATGATCGGCTTCGCGATCGGCTACGGCACGAGCGGCCTGATCTCGGCTGCCCTGGCATCGGCCATGGTGCTGTTCTTCTACGGAGTTGGCCAGTATGTGATGGTGCTCTTCGCCGATGCGGGCGCTAGGACGCTGCTCACTGTGTCGATGTGCAGCTACACCGCGCGGGTCGTGATTCTCGGGCTGGTGCTGGTGCTCTACAACGCCCACCACGAGGCGTGGCCCACGCTGGTGCCTATGGCGATCTTTGTGACCACGATCATCGTCGTCGCGGGGTGGCTGATCGTCGAGGTATTTGTCTTCTCTCGCTTACGAATCGGCGTGTACGACACCGAATACGAGCCGCCTAGCAAAGGAGTCTTGGAGCCGTGACCGTCGCAACAATCACTGCTAGCGTGTGTCACGCCATGAAGGAACAACCCATTGCGGCTCACGACCAGCCGAGATCGCAAGGAGGCGGGAAATCAGAAGGCATGGACTTGGGGCTACGAGTGCTCTCCTACTTGATCTCCGGCGTCTTGGTTTACGGATTGCTGGGATGGCTTGGAGATCACTACCTCGGAACCAAGTTCTTGCTGCCAATCGGCATAGTTGCAGGCGCCGCCTTTGGTGTGTACATGATCATCCGGCGCTATGGCCGTGTCGATGAAGCAGCACCTGCCTTAAGCGCCAATGATCGCAGCAACCGAGCCACGATAACCGAGCACAGGCACGAGGCGGAGTAGGGGGAACGGTGAGCGTTTTCTTGTCGGGCCTGGTGCCGCTGGAGACGGGCGGCTTCGAAGCTCCTGGCGTGCAGAGCTTCGACGTACCGCCATTCTTCGCAAGCGTTCCCTGGTTCGACAAGTACATGCTGCAAGGCATTGTCTCGGTGATCCTGATCTTGGCCTTCTGGTTGATCATGGCGCGGAAGAACGCGATGGTGCCCAGCAAGGGCCAATACATCGGTGAAACGGCTTACTTCTTCGTCCGCAACTCGATCGCCCGGGACATGATTGGGCACGACTTCCGCAAATATCTGCCACTCCTGATCGCCCTTTTCTCCTTCGTGCTGGTCAATAACCTGTGGGGAGTCTTCCCGCTCACCTTGCTGCCTACTCCCGCCCACGTCGGTTGGCCGTACGGTCTGGCGATCATGGTCTGGCTGATCTACAACGGCATCGGCATTTCCAAGCACGGGTTTTTCGGCTACCTCAAGGCCACTACGCTGCCTGCCGGCGTGCCAGTATTCATGTGGCCGCTGATCATCCCGCTGGAGTTCGTCTCCAACATCATCGTCCGGCCAATCACGCTCTCCTTGCGACTTTTCGCCAATATGTTCGCGGGCCATCTGCTGATTCTGGTCTTCGTATTAGGCGGGGAGTACCTGCTGCTGCATTCTGAGTCGATCATCAACAAGACCGCCGGCGTGGTGGCTCTGATCTTCAGCATGGCGATCTTCGGCTTGGAGATCTTCGTTCAGTCCCTGCAGGCTTTCATCTTCACTGTTCTCACCGCCCAGTACATCTCCTCGGCCTCGGCCGAGGAGCACTGATCACCCTCGGTTTCGGCAGCCCGAAGCGAAACCCCGTCACGAAAGAAGTCCAATGACTCCACTGGAAATCGTCGGATCCCTCGGCATCGTCGGCTATGGCCTCGGCGCCATCGGCCCCGGCATCGGCGTGGGCTTGATCTTCGCCTCAGTCATCCAGGGCACGGCGCGGCAGCCGGAGGCCCGTGGCGCGATGATGGGCACGGCTTGGATCGGATTCGCGGTGACGGAGGCGCTGGCGATCATCGGTATCGCCCTTGCCTTCGTCTTCGGCGGCCTGTGAGCGAGTGGTCGGCGATGACCACCCTTCTGGTACCGCTCGCGGAGAATCCGCTGCTGCCAAATGTGGCAGAGATGATCGCCGCTGTTGTGTTCGCGCTGCTGTTGACCTTCATCATTGCCAGGTTCGTGGTGCCGAGGTTCGAGGCCACGTACGCCGAGCGCACCGCAGCTATTCAGGGTGGAATGGAGAAGGCGGAGAAGGCTCAAGAAGCTGCCGAGGCAGCCTTGCGGCAGTACAACGAGCAGCTCGCTGAGGCACGCACCGATGCGGCGAGAATCCGCGAGGAAGCCAAGAGCGAGGGCACTCAGATCCTTGCGGACTTGCGTGAGCAGGCACAGGCCGAGGTCGCTCGGATCCGGGCTCAGGGCGAAGCCCAACTCGAGGCGGAACGGACCACGGTGATGACGCAGATGCGAGCCGAAATCGGTACGTTGGGCACCACCTTGGCGAGCCGGATCGTCGGCGAGTCGCTCGAGGACGATGCGCGAGCACAGCGTACGGTCGACCGCTTCCTTGCAGAGCTCGAAGGTGAGGGCGAACCTACTCCCGTTGGCAGATCATGACTGCTGCAACCGACGCGCGACTGAGTTCGCTCGACCGGATGCTGAACGAGAGCGAGGTAGGCGACAACTTCGCCGCAGGCATGTTCGCTGTGGTCGATGCGCTCGGCTCCTCTGCGACGCTGCGGCGCGCGGTGACGGACCCAGGGACGCCGGAAGGCGCACGACGCGCATTGGTGCACGGGTTGCTTGATGGAAAGGTGGACAAGGAAGTTGTCGATCTCGTAGCGGAGTCGGCGACGCTCCGCTGGGCCGGAGGCCGCACCTTTGCGGCTGCGCTCGAGCGGCAAGCAGTACGCGCTCAGCTCATAGTTGCCGATCGCAACGGTGATCTAGAGAACACTGAGGACGAACTCTTCCGATTCGCTCGGCTCGTGGAATCCAACCCGGATTTGCGTAACACCTTGTCCGATCGCTCCATCGACCTCACGAGGCGGCAGGAGCTGATCGGCGACCTGCTGAGAGGCCGTGCGACCGTCGCAACACGTCTTCTCGCCAAACGGGCCGTCGTTGCGCGGGAACGAACCTTCGGCCACACGATCGAGGGTTACGTCACGCTGGCCGCAGCACAGAAGAATCGTGTGGTGGCAACGGTGCGTATCGCGAAGCCTCTTTCCTCCGATCAACGAGGCCGGCTCCAGACAGCCCTGGGCAGACAGATCGGCCGCGATGTCACGATCCAGGAAGTGATCGATCCTGGCATCTTGGGCGGAGTTCGCATCGAGCTTGGCGACGAGGTGTTCGAGGGTACGGTGGCGGGCCGGTTGGAGGCCGCCCGACGCCTCTTCGAATAGCCGGTGGACTAGATCACAATTGAAAATACGTACTCCGAGATAAAGAGCAGAAAGCGCAGGCGATGGCAGAACTCACGATTCGTCCAGAGGAAATCCGCGATGCACTGGATCGCTTCGTCCAGGGCTACACGCCAGAGGCAGCCAGTCGCGAAGAGGTTGGAACAGTCGTCACCTCCGGCGACGGCATTGCGCGGGTGGAAGGCTTGCCTTCGGCCATGGCCAACGAGCTTCTCGAATTCGAGAACGGGACGCTCGGCATTGCGCTGAACCTCGACGTACGAGAAATCGGCGTCGTCGTCATGGGCGAATCCGGGGGCATTGAGGAAGGCCAGGTCGTCAAGCGCACCGGCGACATCTTGTCTGTGCCGGTTGGCGACGGGTACCTGGGACGTACCGTCGATGCGTTGGGCAACCCGATCGACGGCCTCGGTGAGATCAACGACATCGATGACCGTCGCCCGCTCGAGCTACAGGCTGCCGGCGTCATGGACCGGCAAGGAGTGAATCAGCCCTTGCAGACCGGGATCAAGGCCATCGATGCGATGATCCCGATCGGCCGTGGCCAACGGCAGTTGATCATTGGGGACCGCAAGACCGGCAAGACTGCCATCGCGGTCGACACCATCATGAATCAGAAGAGCGCCTGGGACACCGGTGACCCGGAGCAACAGGTGCGCTGCATCTACGTCGCAATCGGTCAGAAGGGCTCGACCATCGCTGCTGTTCGCGGAGCGTTGGAGGACGCCGGCGCGCTCGAGTACACCACGATTGTCGCGGCGCCGGCGTCGGACCCCGCTGGCTACAAGTACGTCGCCCCGTATACGGGCTCGGCCATCGGGCAGCACTGGATGTATCAGGGCAAGCACGTGCTGATCATCTTCGACGACCTGACCAAACAGGCTGAGGCGTACCGTGCCATGTCGTTGCTGCTACGCCGCCCGCCTGGACGCGAGGCCTACCCCGGCGACGTGTTCTATCTGCACAGCCGCCTGCTGGAGCGCTGCGCGAAGCTTTCCGATGCGCTGGGCGGCGGCTCAATGACCGGCCTGCCAATCATCGAGACGAAAGCCAATGACGTGTCGGCCTACATCCCAACCAACGTCATCTCGATCACCGACGGACAGATCTTCTTGCAGTCAGATCTCTTCAACGCCAATCAGCGACCAGCTATCGACGTGGGTATCTCTGTGTCACGTGTTGGTGGGGCTGCTCAGATCAAGGCGATGAAAAACGTCGCCGGCTCACTCAAGTTGGAGCTTGCGCAGTATCGCGACATGCAAGCTTTTGCAATGTTCGCCTCAGACCTCGATGCCACAACCCGCCGCCAGCTCGATCGAGGCGGCCGGCTGGTCGAGCTGCTGCGCCAGCCGCAGTACTCGCCGTACCCGGTGGAGGAACAGGTCGTCTCGGTGTGGGCCGGGCTCCAGGGTCTGATGGACGAAGTGCCAGTCGACGACGTGCTTCGCTTCGAGCGCGAGCTGCTGGACCATCTGCGGCACCATGGCAGCGAGCTACGCAACATCCGGGAGACCAAGGCATTCGACGACGACACGGCGGCTGCCCTACGCGAGCAGATCGCCGAGTTCAAAAAGAGCTTCCAAACCTCGGAGGGCAAGCTGTTGGCCGGCCGCGAGGAGCATGTGGCGCTGGAGGAAGAGGACGTCACGCAAGAACAAATCGTGAGGCAGAAGCGTGGCTAGCGTGACGAGAATAGGGCTTTGAGATGCCGGCAAGCCTGCGTGAACTAAGACAGCGCCGCTCCTCGGTTTCGACCATCAAGAAGGTCACCCGAGCGATGGAGCTGATCGCGGCCTCCAGAATCATCAAAGCACAACAGCGCGCGCGATCGGCCGCACCGTACGCGCGGGAGCTGACCAGGGCTGTATCCGCCGTGGCGACGTTCTCCAACGTCGACCATCCGCTGACCACCGAGGCAGAGAATCCGACCAGGGCTGCAGTCTTGCTGATCACCTCGGACCGTGGTCTGGCCGGGGCGTATTCCTCCTCGGTGATCAAGGAGGGCGAGAAGCTGAACCAGATGCTGCGGGAGGCGAACAAGGAGGCGGTGCCCTACTTGACCGGCCGGAAGGCGATCGCTTTCTACGGCTTCCGGCGCCGCAATGTCGCCGCGAAGTGGGAGGGCTTCTCCGACGCGCCGACCTACGCTCAGGCCCGCGAGATTGCCGACGCGCTGATTGCGGCGTTCCGGACGCCAACCGAAGAAGGCGGCGTTGATGAGATCCACGTGATCTTCACCCGCTTTGTCTCCATGCTCACCCAACGACCTGAAGTCATCCGGCTGTTGCCACTGGAGGTCGTGGAAGGCGAAGAACCACCACCAAGTGATGAGATCCTTCCGCTGTATGAGTTTGAGCCGGATGCCGAGACCGTGCTCGACGAGTTGCTACCCCTGTACGTGGCTAGCCGCATCCACTACTGCCTGCTCCAGGGCGCTGCCTCGGAGCTGGCCAGCCGGCAGAAGGCGATGAAGTCAGCAACCGACAATGCGCAGCAGCTGATCGAGCGATTGACTCGCGAAGCAAACCAAGCCAGACAGGCCGAGATCACGCAGGAAATCTCCGAGATCGTCGGCGGAGCGAGCGCCCTGGCCGAGGCAAACGCGGCCGCCGAGTGACATTGCAGCACCGAACGATCAGATATCGCCCACTGATGAATGAGGGAATCAGATGACCGCCACGATCGAAGAACAAGACACCGAAGCTCCCGCCGGCGGTATCGGCCGCGTCTCTCGGGTCATTGGCCCAGTCGTCGATGTTGAGTTTCCCGCCGATCAGATGCCCGACATCTACAACGCGCTGACGGTCGAGACCACTGTCGGCGATGAGACGCGCACCATGACCATGGAGGTTGAGCTGCACATCGGCGACAACCTCGTTCGAGCAATCGCACTCAAGCCAACCGACGGCATGCAGCGCGGCACAGAGGTGCGGGATACCGGGGCGCCGATCTCGGTGCCCGTCGGCGACATCACGAAGGGCCACGTCTGGAACGTGACCGGAGACGTGCTCGACGTCGACCCGTCCTCGGTCGAGATCACTGAACGCTGGCCGATCCACCGCTCGGCACCCAAGTTCGACCAGCTCGAGTCGAAGACGGAGATGCTGGAAACTGGCATCAAGGTCCTCGACCTGCTTACCCCGTACGTGACCGGCGGCAAGATCGGCCTGTTCGGGGGCGCCGGCGTGGGTAAAACCGTGCTGATCCAGGAGATGATCTATCGCATCGCCCATAACTTCGGCGGCACCTCGGTGTTCGCGGGGGTGGGGGAGCGGACCCGTGAGGGCAACGACCTGATCCACGAGATGGATGAGGCCGGGGTGTTCAAGGACACCGCGTTGGTCTTCGGTCAGATGGACGAGCCGCCGGGCACCCGGCTGCGGGTCGCCCTCTCGGCACTCACTATGGCCGAGTACTTCCGTGACGTGCAGAACCAGGACGTGCTGCTGTTCATCGACAACATCTTCCGGTTCACTCAGGCGGGCTCGGAGGTCTCCACCCTGCTCGGCCGGATGCCTTCGGCCGTGGGCTACCAGCCCAACCTGGCCGACGAGATGGGCCAGCTACAGGAGCGGATCACCTCGACGCGCGGGCACTCGATCACCTCAATGCAGGCGATCTACGTCCCGGCCGACGACTACACCGACCCCGCTCCAGCCACCACCTTCGCCCACCTGGATGCCACCACCGAGCTGTCGCGCGAGATCGCCTCCCGGGGTCTGTATCCTGCGGTGGATCCGCTGAGCTCAACCAGTCGAATCCTCGATCCGCAGTACATCGGCCAGCAGCATTACGACGTCGCGGTGCGTGTCAAGCAGATTCTGCAACGCAACAAGGAGTTGCAGGACATCATCGCGATCCTGGGCGTCGACGAGCTGTCTGAGGAAGACAAGATCGTGGTCAACCGTGCCCGGCGCATCCAGCAGTTCCTGAGCCAGAACACCTACATGGCGGAGAAGTTCACCAACATTCCTGGGTCTTCTGTGCCGCTGAGCGAGACTATCGAGTCGTTCCAGATGGTCTGCGACGGGGAAGTTGATCACATCGCAGAGCAGGCATTCTTCAACGTCGGGGGCATGGACGATGTCGAGCGACGTTGGTCGGAGCTCCAGAAGGAAGCCTGATCTTGATGTGCGGACCCGAATCTGCCTCGAGGCGGCGTCTTGAGCAAGCTTGGTCGTAAGCTCAAAGGATCGAGAGGCCAGCGGGAGATGGAGCGATATGGCTGAAGCTATGCAAGTGGAAGTTGTCTCGGCCGATCGGGTGGTCTGGTCAGGCAAGTCTTCCAACATCATTGCCAAAACTGTCGACGGTGAAATCGGTATCTTGCCCGGTCATGAACCGGTGCTCGGAGTGCTCGTGCCGAGCGCGGTCGTGATCTTCTGCGAGGATTCCACGAAGAGGGAGATCATCGCCGTGGAGGGCGGCTTCATTTCCGTCTCTCAGGGACGAGTTTCGATCTTGAGCGAGTACGCCCGGATGGCTGACGAGGTGACCGTCGCTGAGGCTGAGAAGGAACTCGCCGAAGCCCAACGAGTTCTCGACTCGGGCGACGGAAGTGACGAAGATCGAAAGCATTTTCTGCGTGCCACAGCGCAACTGCGTGCAGCACAGAAAGCGCAGTAAGGTCGCAGCTACTAAATATTCGCGCGCGATCTGAGGACTTTCATGCACGGCTGGCTCGGGGTCGTCGAGATCCTTGGACTGCTGGCTGGCCTACTGGCCATAAGCGTGTTGATGCTTGCTGTGCGGCGCCGCTGGCTTGATCGGCTGGGCGGCACATTCAGCTGTAGTTTGCGGCTGCGAATGTCGACTCCGGGTGCCGGATGGGTGCTCGGAGTTGGTCGTTATAGCGAGGGGATTTTGGAGTGGTTCAGATACTTCTCCTACTCGCTCCGCCCCCGGGTGGCGTTCCCACGACGAAACGTACGTGTGCTGGAAACGCGCATGCCGGACCCGGTAGAGGCCGTGGCACTGAACACCGACGAGAAGGTACTGCGCATTGAGATGCAGGACGGCCACGTCGAGACGGAGTGGGAGCTGGCTATGAGCCAGGAATCGCTGACCGGCCTCCTCAGCTGGCTGGAAGCCGCACCCCCTGGCGTACGCCGATTCGAGTAACTTCGGTCGGCTGAGCTGGAAGCTGGCTATTCCTTAGTGGCGAAGGCGGCGTCGAAGGACGCCCCCGATGGACGGATGCCGTTCATGCTCCGAATGAATTCCAGTGCCTCGGGTGCTCCGTCGAGACGATCCATGCCGGCGTCCTCCCATTCGATGGAGATCGGTCCGGCGTAACCGATGTGGTTGAGCATGCGGAAGATGTCTTCCCAGCGGGTGTCACCATGGCCGGTCGAGATGAAATCCCAACCTCGACGAGGATCTGCCCAGGGCAGATGCGAGGACAGCAGGCCGTTACGACCGTTGTTCAATCTGATCTTGGTGTCCTTGCAGTCCACGTGATAGATGCGATCTTGAAAGTCCCACAGGAACCCGACGTAATCGAGTTCCTGCCAGACCATGTGCGAGGGATCGAAGTTCAGGCCGAAGCCCGGTCGGTGATCGATGGCATCCAACGTGGCAACCGTTGACCAGTAGTCATACGCGATCTCGCTCGGGTGAACTTCGTGGGCGAATCGGACGCCGACCTCGTCGAAGACGTCAATGATCGGGTTCCAGCGGTCGGCGAAATCGGCGTAACCCTCCTGGATGATCTTGTCGTCGACCGGCGGGAACATGGCCACGTAGTGCCAGATGGCCGATCCGGTGAATCCGACGACGGTATCCACGCCGAAGTCCGCCGCTGCGCGTGCCGTGATCTTCATCTCCTCGGCGGCCCGCTGTCGAACGCCCTCGGGGTCACCGTCACCCCAGACCCGTGGGTTGACCATGTTCTTGTAGCGATCATCGATGATTGCCTCGCACACGGCTTGGCCATTGAGGTGATTCGATATCGCCCAGCACCCGAGCCCATGCTTCTCGAGGAGATCCTTCCGTTCCTGGACGTAGCTGTCGTCCTCGGCTGCCTTCGCAACATCGAAATGGTCACCCCAGCAGGCGATCTCCAGTCCGTCGTACCCCCAGCCCGCGGCGAGCCGACACATCTCTTCGAAGGGAAGATCGGCCCACTGTCCGGTGAACAGGGTGACCGGCCGCGGTTGGGCTGGCTCGGCCTTGCCAGTGGCTTCCTTGAGATCGGCGGCCTCAGTGACCATCGGATCCTCCCTTGTGGCTCGTATCGATTGAGAGCGGCTTTAGTGCGTCGACACTGAACTGTGGCTTCGATCGCCGCCGGGTATCCACAGCACATCGCCATCTGTTCCATTGACTACCCGGGTCAGGATGAACAACAAATCGGACAGTCGGTTGAGATAGGTGATCGCCAAGGTGTTGATTCCGCCCGAGTGTTCCCCAGCCGCGACCGCCTCGGTTCCGTATTCCTGGACCGCAAACCACGCGGCGCGCTCGGCTCGTCGCACCACCGTACGCGCCACGTGCAGCTGCGCGGCGGCGGGTGTACCACCCGGCAGGATGAAAGACGTCAAGTTCGGCAGTGGATCGCCGAACCGATCACACCAGGCCTCTAGGCGGCCGATGTAGGCCTGGGTAACGCGAAGCTCCGGCGGCGGATCGGGCCTGCTCGGCACACGCAGTGGGTTTGACAGGTCGGCACCGACATCGAACATCTCGTTCTGAATTGTTCGCAGCACGTCGGCAATATCGTCGGGTAGCTCACCGGCTGCAAGAGCCACCCCGATCGCGGAGTTGGCCTCGTCGACATCTCCGTACGCCTCAACCCTCGGATCGGTTTTGCTGACCGGGGACAGGTCCGAGAGCTGTGTCTTTCCGCCATCGCCCGTTCGGGTGTAGATGCGGGTGAGCCGAACCATGATCACACCCTACGCAAACGCCGTCGGCGAGCTCTGGGCGCATCCCTGCGGTAGCGGCCTGTCGTTGCCAGGAACGGGGTTTTCGCTGTGGCACAGTACAACGGTGATGCGCGTTGGTAGAGCTAGTGCAATCGCGATCATGAGTGTTGCTGTGTTGGCGACTGGCTGCGGGCAGATCCCTGTGGCGCCACCACCACCGAGCCCTTCGGCAACGTCGGCGTCGCTGTCTCAGGCACCTAGCGCGTCACCCGCAGCGGTGGATGGGAGTGGCGTCTGTGAATACTTCCTTTCCGGTAACGCGGCGCGCCCGGTCGCGCGGCCGCCGACGACTGGCGTGCCGACCAGCGGGACGACCAGTTACCTGCTCTCGATGACCAATGGCGCTGTCACGATCACCTTGGATTGGGCCAAGGCGCCGTGCACGGTCAATTCCTTTGTTTCGCTGGCCGAGCAGGGCTACTTCGACGACACCCAGTGCCATCGGCTGGCTGATTCGGGGATCTTCATCCTGCAATGTGGAGACCCGACCGGCACCGGGAAAGGTGGCCCTGGCTACGAGTTCGCCAACGAGACTGACGGCACCGAGACCTACACCGAGGGCACAGTTGCCATGGCTAACGGCGGGCCCGGCAGCAACGGTTCTCAGT
>Ga0193697_1000699_pt1 | contig 11475 bp, 11 predicted proteins | sample L3m2metaG_FD_145073 | JGI IMG/M metagenome (GOLD analysis project Ga0193697, IMG submission 145073) | Soil microbial communities from a riparian zone of the East river system, Colorado, United States - L3m2 | ecosystem: Environmental > Terrestrial > Soil > Riparian zone | place: USA: East River... | reverse complement strand
TTCCGCCCGGCCCCGCTGCTCGGATACGGCGCGCCGACGCGTATCGCCGTGCAACGCACTCGTCCAGGGGCGGTGTCACCAAACACGCCGATCGTCACCCATGTGGAGCCGCCGCCGCCGACGGTCGAGATCATCCGCGGAGACAAACGCGCGCAAGAAGTTGTGCGCTAGGAGCAGTGAGATGCGTAAATTCGTTCTGATCCTGCTGATTATCGCGGTGGCCTCGCCGAGCACCCTGTATGCCGACGATGCGTCGGCCGTCAAGCTGCTCGTGGGCCGCTCGACCATCATCGACGTCGGCTCCGCGATTCAGCGCGTGTCACTGACCAGCGCGGACATCGCCGACGCCGTTGTCACGTCGTCGAATCAGCTGCTCATCAACGGCAAGATGCCCGGCACGATCTCGATGTACGTCTGGGAGCGCACGGGCGGCCTGAAGCGCTACGAAGTGATCGTCCAGCGCGATTTGGCGCGCCTCAACGACCAGATGAAAGAGCTCTTCCCGGGCGAGACGATCGAGGCGCAGAGCAGCGGAAAAGGCATCGTCCTCTCCGGCCTGGTCTCGAGCAAGGACATCGTTGACAAGGCGGCCAATGTCGCCGGCGGCTATGTCGAGAAGGCTGCCGAAGTCGTGAACCTGCTCCGGCTGCAGGAAGGGCCGGCGAGCAACCAGGTGCTGCTGCGCGTCCGCTTCGCGGAGGTGAGCCGCAGCGCGCTGACCGATCTCGGGGCGTCGTTCTTTACGGGCCCCAACGGCTATAAGAACGTCATTGGACGCTCGACCACCCAGCAGTACGCCGCGCCGGTGTTCGATAACTCCAATCCGCAGGAAGAGAAGCTGGTGTTCAGCGACTTCCTCAACCTGTTCCTGTTCGATACGAAGCACCAGCTGGGCACGGTGATCAAGGCGCTGCAGACCAAAGGGCTCTTCCAGAGCCTGGCGGAACCGAACCTCGTCGCCGAGAGCGGGAAAGAAGCGAGCTTCCTGGCGGGCGGCGAATTTCCGGTGCCGATCGCCCAGGGATCCGGCAACAGCGTCGCGATCTCCGTTCAGTACAAGGAATTCGGTGTCCGGCTCAACTTCACGCCGACCGTGATCGGCTCCCGCGTGCACCTGAAGGTCAGGCCGGAAGTGAGCACGCTGGACTTCGCCAACGGCGTGGTGCTCCAGGGATTCCGCATCCCGGCGCTCAGCACCCGCCGTACCGAAACCGAGCTCGAGCTCCAGGACGGCCAGACGTTCGCCATCGCCGGGTTGATGAACAACACCATCAACTCGACGCTGCAGAAGATCCCGGGCATCGGCGACATTCCGATCCTCGGCCTGTTGTTCCAGAGCAAGGCGGCCGCGAAGAACCAGACCGAGCTCGTCGTGATGATCACACCGCAGATTCTGCCGCGGACCTCGAACGGTGTGACCGGCAACCTGCCGCGGACGCCCGAGCAGTTCCTGCCGCCGATGCCGGAGAGAAAACTGATCCAGCCGTTACCGCCGGCGTTTACGCCGTCGCGTCAGGGATTCACGCCGCCGTCGGGATCGGGTGCTGCCGCTGCCGCGCCCGCCGCGAACACGTCGACGACGAGCGCGGAATCGGCGACCGCCGAAGCCGTCAAGGCGGCGATCGCCGCCGCCACCGCCAATGCCGCGCCGGTCGCCGCTGCGCCCGCGCCGGCCCCGACGCCGGCTGCCGCCGCTCCGGCTCCGATGACGTCCTCCGACAAGAAGACGCAGGAGAAGGCGCTGAAGCAGGCGAAGGCCGAGCAGGAGAAGCAGGCCAAGCTGGACAAAGAGAACCAGGAACGCCAGGCGAAGCTTGCGAAGGCGCAGGAGAAGGCCGACCAGGAACGTCAGGTACTTCAGGCCAAGGCCGCTCGCGAACAGGCCAAGCGCGACGCCGACGCGGCGCGGAAGCAGCAGAAATAGCTATGGCGCAACTGGTCGGACTCATCGTCTCTGAAGACGACGGCTTCAAGAAGCACTTCGCGCGGCTGCTGCGCACGGGGGCGATTCCAGTCAGCGTGATGGACGATCGCGCCAGTCGCGACGGCGCACCGCCGGACCTTGTCATCGTCGACACCCGGGATGCGTCGTCCGCGATGGCGAGCATCGAGCGGCTGCGGGCGAACGCGCCCGGCGCCGGCATCTTCGCCATCGCGCTGGTCGCGGAGCCGGATCTGATTCTGCAGTCGATGCGCGCCGGGGCGAACGAGTTCTTCACCTGGCCGCCGGCCGAGGAAACGTTCCATGGCGCGGTGCGCCGGACCGCCGCCCGCCGCGAAACCGCGGTCGGCGCGCGCCCGGCAGCCACGACGCTGGTGTTCTTCGGCGCCAAGGGCGGCGCCGGCACGACGACCGTATCGGTCAACTGCGGTGTCGAGCTCGCGCGGCTCAGCAAGCGTTCGACGGTCATCGTCGATCTCAAGCCGGGACTGGGCGAGGTGGCGCTGTTTCTCGGGGTGCGCCCGCGCTACAGCCTGCTCGACGCGATCGACAACCTGCACCGCCTGGACCGGGAGTTCCTGAAGGAACTGGTGGTCAAGCACAAGTCGGGCCTCGAGATCCTCGCCGGATCGGATCAGTTCGATCGGCCGGGCGCCGCCGATGGCGCGGCCATCGAGGAGCTGTTCCGGCTGCTGGCGCGGCAGTACGAGTACATCCTGGTGGACGCCGGGAGCCAGATCAATTCGTGCACCGTGGCCGGGCTCTACACCGCCGACACCATCTTCATGGTCGCGAACCCCGACGTGCCATCGGTGCGCAACGCGCAGCGGCTGCTCGAACGCGTTCGACAGCTCGGGGCCTGCGGCGAGCGCGTGCGCGTGCTCCTCAACCGTGCCGCCGAGCCGTACCCGATTCCACCGAAGCAGATCGAGGGCGCGCTCGGCCACCCGATTCATCACACGTTCCCGAGCGACTACAAGACGGTCTCGACCGCGCTCAATTCGGGCGTGCCGCTCGCGCTGGCGGGTAACACCGACATCGCCACGCAGTTCGATCACTTCACGCGGCAGATTCTGGAGCCGGGCGCCGCGGCGCCGGCACCGCAGCCGGCGCGGCGCAAGCTGCCGGGCCTCGAACGTCTCGCGTCCATCTGGTGAGCCTATGAATAGTGCGACGATGCCTGCCGCGCTGCCACAGTCCCGCGTGCCGCCGCCGCCGGCGCCGGGTCAGCGGTATCTGGATCTGAAAGCGTCCGTTCACAAGAAGCTGCTCAACCGCCTCAATCTCGAGGCGCTCGCGCAATCGGATCGCGCCCGCGCCGAAAGCGAAATCCGCACGCTGCTGACGGAGCTGCTGGCCGAAGAGGGCACACCGCTCAGCCTCGGCGAGCGCGACCTGCTGTTCATCGAGCTGATGGACGACGTCTTCGGGCTCGGACCGCTCGAGCCGCTGCTCCGCGACCCGTCGATCAACGACATCCTGGTCAACACCTATAAGAACGTCTACGTCGAGCGCCGCGGCGTGCTCGAACGCGTGTCGGCGAACTTCCAGGACGACCGTCACCTGATGCGCGTCATCGATCGCATCGTGAGCGCGGTCGGCCGCCGCGTCGACGACAGTTCGCCGATGGTGGACGCCCGGCTGCCGGACGGCTCGCGCGTCAACGCCATTATTCCGCCGCTGGCGGTGGACGGCCCGCTCGTCTCGATCCGCCGGTTTCCCGCCGAGCGCTTGAAGGCCGAAGACCTGGTGACGCTGCGCGCGCTGACCCAGCCGATGCTCGAGTTCCTGACCCACTGTGTCCGCGCCCGGCTGAACGGACTGATCAGCGGCGGCACCGGCGCCGGCAAGACGACGCTGCTGAACGTGCTGTCGTCGTTCATCTCGGAACGCGAACGCATCGTCACGATCGAGGACGCCGCGGAGTTGCAGCTGCATCAGGACCACGTCGTCCGTCTGGAGACGCGGCCGCCGAACGTCGAAGGCAAGGGCGCCATCCGACAGCGCCAGCTGATGATCAACGCCCTCCGTATGCGGCCCGATCGCATCGTCGTCGGCGAGGTCCGCGGCGAGGAAGCGCTCGACATGCTTCAGGCGATGAACACCGGCCACGACGGGTCGCTGACGACCGTCCACGCGAATACGCCCCGCGACGCGCTGAGCCGAATCGAAACGATGATTGCGATGGGCGCGACCAACCTGCCCGAGCGCGCCATGCGCCAGCAGGTCTCGTCCGCCATTCAGATCGTCGTGCAGCAGACCCGACTGAGTGACGGGTCGAGGAAGATCACCAGCATCTCCGAGATCACCGGCATGGAAGGCGACATCATCACGATGCAGGAGATCTTCGTGTTCGAGAAGATGGGCGTCACGCAGGACGGCAAGGTCATCGGCCGCTTCCGCGCGACCGGCGTCCGCCCGAAGTGCTGCGAGCGGATGAAAGCGTCGGGCATCCATCTGCCGGCCAACATGTTCGAAGGCGTGACCGAGGTGCGGTGATGGGTCTGGCTTTCTTCGTCTTCGTCGTCGTTGCCGGCACCATCATCGGCGGCTATTTTGCCGTGACGATCCTGCCGGAGAGATTCGCCGCCCGGAAACTCGACCTCCGGCTGCGCGACAGCGGTGCCGACGGCGAGGCACCGTCCGAGAGCGTCGGCGAAACCGTGGTGAAGCGCGCGCTGGAAGGGCCGCTGCCGGGCGTCGATCGCCTCGTCGCCGGCACGCGCGGCGGCATCAGTCTGCAGAGCCTCATCGATCAGTCGGGCGTGCGCATCACGCCGAGCGCCGTCGTGTTGATCAGCGTCATGGGCGCGCTGATGGCCGGCCTGATCACCTATCTGCTGTTGCCGCTGGTGCTGGTCGCGGCGCTGGTGGCTTTTGCCGCCGCTTTCGCACCGTTCGGTTTTCTGCTGCACCGACGCGGGCGCCGCCTCAAGCGATTCGAGGAGATGTTTCCGGAAGCGCTCGATCTGCTGTCGCGCGCCATCCGCGCCGGTCACGCCTTTCAGACCGCGATGGGCATGGTGGCCGACGAGCTGCCGGAACCGGTCGGACCGGAGTTCAAGAAGACGTTCGACCAGCAGAATTACGGCCTGCCGCTGCGCGATGCGCTCAATGAGCTGTCCGAGCGGATCCACCTCCTCGACGTCCGCTTCTTCGTCACCGCCGTTCTGATCCAGCGCGACACCGGCGGCAACCTGTCGGAGATCCTCGACAACCTGGCGCACGTGGTACGCGAGCGCTTCAAGATCCAGCGGCAGGTTCGCGTCCACACCGCGCACGGACGTTTCACCGGTTACGTGCTCCTGGCATTGCCCGCAGCGCTTGCTGTCGCGTTGTCGGTCATCAACCCGGATCACATGCAGCTGCTGTTTCACGAGCGCATGGGACAAGTGATGTTGATGGGCGCGATTGTGATGCAGTCCATCGGCTTCGTGTGGATTCGCAAGGTGATCAAGATCGAGGTATAGCCGTGCTGATGCTGCTTCCGCTTCTCGCATTTCTCTTTGCCTCGCTGCTGATCGCCGCCGGCGCGATGGCGCTCGCGCCCGCGTCGGAGGCCACCATCGAACGCCGGCTCGGCGAGGTGTCGGGGACCCGCCGCAAGGAAAAGACCGAAGACGAGGGCTACAACCGCACCGTCATCGATGCGCTGAAGAAGATCGGCAGCGTGGCGCCGCGGCCGGCCAAGGAGATGGGCAAGCTGCAGCAGCGGCTGGTGACGGCCGGGTATCGCAGCCACGAGGCGCTGGCCATCTTCTTCGGCATCCGGCTCGCCTTCGCGGTCATCGTCTTCCTCGTCCTCTCGTCGCCGATCGTCCGCCATCCCAACATGGCGCTGTCGCTCGCGGGCTGCGGCCTCGGCTACCTGCTGCCGAGCATGGCGCTGGGCCGGATCGCCAAGAAGCGGCAGCACAAGATTCGTCTGGGCCTGCCCGATGCGCTCGACCTGCTCGTCGTCAGCGTCGAAGCCGGCCTCGGCCTCGATCAGGCCATCCAGCGAGTCGGCGACGAGCTCGACTTCGCGCATCCCGAGCTGTCCGGGGAGCTGCGGCTGATCAACCTCGAGCTCCGCGCCGGCAAGGGCCGTGCGGAAGCCTTGAGGAACCTCGCGGACCGCACCGGCGTCGACGACATCGCATCGCTCGTCGCGATGCTGGTGCAGACCGACAAGTTCGGCACCAGCGTGGCCCAGTCGTTGCGCGTGCACTCGGATACGGTGCGCACCAAGCGCCGCCAGCGGGCGGAGGAAGCGGCCGCCAAGACCGGCGTGAAGATGGTGTTTCCGCTGGTGTTTTGCATCTTTCCAGCCATCTGGGTGGTGACGATCGGACCCGCCGCCATCAAGTTCGTCCAGGTCCTGGTGCCGATGGCGTCGAAATGAGCACGAACTTCCTCGACCTTCCGGAACCGCGGAGCCTGCAGGAGACCGGCATCGGCGGCGATCAGATCGAGCAGGTGCTCGTGAAGACGCTCTACTCGGGCGAGGCGACCGGCCTCGAGATCGCCGACAAGATGTGTCTGCCGTTCCCTATTCTCGAGCCGCTGATCGAGCGCCTGCGCAACGAGCGCCTGATCGAAGTGAAGGGCTCGGGCGGCTCCGGCGCGTCAAGCTATCGCTATGCGCTGACCGACAGCTGACGCGACCGCGCCCGACAGTACATGGAGATCAGCCACTACGTCGGTGCTGCCCCTGTCTCGCTCGCGCGCTACGTCGCCTATATGACGGCGCTGCAAGCGGCGCGCGGCTATATGGACAAGGAGCGCCTGCGCAACGGCTTCTCGCACCTGATCATCAGCGACGAGGTGCTCGAGATGGTCGGCCCCGCCGTCAACGCCGGCAAGGCGGTGTTTCTCTACGGACCGCCGGGAAACGGCAAGTCGGTGATCGCGGAGGGGATGGGGCGGTCGCTTGGCGGCGACATGTACATCCCGCGCGCCATCGACGTCGACGGCCACACGGTCATGATGTACGACCCGATCGTTCACGAGTCGCTCGAGAATCCCCGTGAATCGTCGATTGTGGTCGGCCCGGTGGCGCACGATCGACGCTGGGTCCGCATCCGCCGGCCGGTCGTCATGGTGGGCGGCGAGCTGACGCTCGACATGCTCGACCTCCGCTTCAATCCCACCGCGCGGTTCTACGAAGCGCCGATTCAGCTGAAGGCGAACGGCGGGGTGTTCCTCGTCGACGACTTCGGCCGGCAGCGCATGCGCCCGCAGGACCTGCTGAACCGGTGGATCGTGCCGCTCGAAAGCCGCATCGATCACCTCACGCTGCATTCCGGGAAGAAGTTCGTCGTGCCGTTCGACACCCTGGTGGTCTTCGCGACGAACCTGCCGCCGGAATCGCTCGCCGACGAAGCGTTCCTCCGCCGTATTCCCTACAAGATCGCGATCGAGGATCCGAGCCTCGACGAGTTCACGAAGATCTTCGAGTTGAACTGCAAGCGCCGCAACATGCGCTTCCACCAGGTGATGGTGGCGTACCTCCAGCGCCGGCACTACAAGCCGTCGGGGCGGCCGCTGCGCGCCTGCCATCCGCGCGACCTGCTGGATCAAGTGAGCGCGCTCTGCCGCTATCGCGGCGTGGAGCCGACGATTTCGCGGGAACTGCTCGACGCCGCCTGCAAGTCGTATTTCGTCGGCGAAGCGCCCATGCCGCAGCTGCCCGCGACGCCGAAGAGTTCGGCCAGGCGGATGGACGTGCACTGATGGACGTGTCCAGACGGCGCCGGCTCACCGATCTGCTCGCGCGAGTCCTCGTCGGTGCGCAGTCCACGCTGCTGTCGATCAACGTACTGGCGGACTTCCTGCGCACCGGCCGACTGACCGGGCTGCTGCTGCTGGCCGGCGAGCTGCTCGTCGTCGTGCTGATCGTGATGCGCCGGCCGGCCACGCTCATCAACCGGTCGTTCGCCGCCGGTCTGGTGACGATGGTGTCCGTCCTCGGTCCACCGATGCTGCGCACGGGTGATGCGCCGGCGCTCGCGCCGGATCTCGTCACGACCGTGCTGTCCGCGATCGGCCTGGCGATCGCGGCCGTCGGCAAGGCGTCGCTGGGGCGGAGCTTCGGCCTGGTGCCGGCGAATCGCGGCGTGGTCGTCCGCGGCCCGTACACGCTGGTGCGGCATCCGATTTACCTGGGCTACTTATTCACGCACGTCGCCTTTTTCGCGCAGTACCCGAACCTGTGGAACGCGGTCGTGCTGTTGCTCGCCGACACTGCCCTGATCGTCCGTGCGCTGATGGAAGAACGGGTCTTGAGCGAGGACGTCGAATATCAGGGCTACTGCCAGCGGGTCAGCTGGCACCTCGTTCCGGGAGTGTTCTGATGGCCACCATGCTGATGAACGAGCGCACGCACGAACCGGTGGCGACGGCGCTGGAGGTGGCGGTCACGCGCCGCGCCCGGCGGCGCGGGCTGCTCGGACGCGACGGCCTCGACGATTCGGCGGCGCTGATGCTCGCGCCCTGCACCGCCGTGCACACGGCGTTCATGCGCTTTGCCATCGACGTGTTGTTTCTCGACCGCGACGGCTGTGCCGTGAAGATCGTGCCGGATGTCGCCCCGTGGCGGATCGCCGCCGCCGCGCGTGCCTACGCCGTCGTCGAAATGGCCGCCGGCAGCGCCCGGCGCCACGGCGTCCAGGTTGGCGACCGCCTGTATGTGTCACCGGAGGGTATATGAGACGCCTGCGATCGCGATTCGCGGAGGCTCGCGGCACCGCCCTGGTCGAGGCCGCGCTCATCACGCCGCTGCTGCTGTTCCTGACGCTGTCGATTGTCGATTTCGGCGCGATGTTCTACTGCTACCTCGCCCTCGAGAACGGCGTCGGCCAGGCCTCGCGCTTCGCCGTCACGGGCAACCTGTTGAACGATCCGAACAACCCCGGCAACGCGCTGTCGCGCACCGACTCCATCAAGTCGGCGATGCGGCAGGCGACGCCGACGCTGACGATTCCGGATGCGGCGTTCAGCTTCAATCACATGGCGCAGGGCGGCAACGTCTGGCTGGGCGGCGTCGGCGGACCGGATGAGATCGACAAGGTGACCGTGACCTACACCTGGACCTTCTACAACCCAGTGCTCTGGCCATTCTTCAACAACGGCCAGATCACGCTCAGCGTCGATTCCGCGATGAAGAACGAAACGAGGTGGCAATGACTTCCCATCGCCAACGGCTTCGCGACGCGCGAGGGACGGCCCTCCTCGAGTTCTCGCTGGTGGTGCCGCTGGTCCTCGTCCTCTGCCTGGGCGTCGTCGAGGTGAGCTACGCGCTGCTCGATCAACACGTCGTCACCAAGCTGACCCGGGAAGGCTCGAACCTGATTTCGCGCAACACCAGCCTGCTCGACACGGCGAACGCTCTGACGAAGATGGGCACACGGCCCGTGAACTTCAATACCAGCGCGCGGGTGATCCTGTCCGTCGCCAAGAACGTCAATACCGCCGGCGCCGCGAATTTCGGCAGGGATGTTCTCTATCAACGGTACGAGTTCGGGGCGCTCGCCGCATCGAGTGCGTTGCAGACGGCAGGAGCCGCCGCGTTTGGTGCAGCGCCGGACTTCCAGGCCTCCAATTCGGACAACAACGTCAACCTGCGGCTGGTGAATCTGCCGCCGAACCTGATCGGTGCGGGCGGCCTCCTCTACATCACTGAGATCTACTCGAGGCATCAACTGATTACGCCATTCGATCGGTTCGGCATCCAGGTGCCCGACACGCTGTATTCGATTGCGTATTTCTGAAAGGGAAACGGACATGCGTACGCGCCAATCGCATCTTCGGAAGAACGACGGCTTTACGCTCGTCTACATGGCGGTGACGCTGACCGTGCTGCTCCTCGGCACTGGAATCGCCGTCGACTCGGGGCGCGCCTACGTGGTGAAGGCGCAACTGACCAAGGCGGTTGACGGCGCGGCGCTGGCCGCGGCGCGCTCGCTGAACAGCGGCAACCCCCGGGCCGCCGCCGCGCGGGTCTTCAAGGCGAATTTTCCGAATCAGTATCTCGGAACAGTCCCGGGCGATCCGACCGTGGCAGCCAACTTTTACGTCTCGGCCGTGAATCCTGCCTCGGGCACCAACACGGTGACCGTGACCGCGACGGCGGTGCTGCCGACGACGTTCATGCAGCTGGGGAACATCATGACGGTGACGGTGGGCGCCACCGGCGAGGCGACGCGCCGCATGGTGGACCTCTCGCTCGTCATCGACGTGTCGAGCTCGATCGGCGTCAGGTGGCCGGCGGTGAGAGACGGGGCACGGATGTTCATCGATTCATTCGACCCTCTGAACGACCGCTTGGCTCTGTTGACGTTCAGTAACGGCGCGACGGTGCTAGACCCGATGCCAGCCGCCCGCGGGTTCGATAAAGCCAGGCTGATCAACGACGTGCCGCAGAACTTGCCGGGTGGCAGCACTCTTATGGTCGAGGGTCTCTACCGTGGGTGGGACGAGTTGCGGGCAGTTCCGGCCGGTCAGCAATCGGGTCTCCGCATCATCGTGCTGTTCACAGACGGAGCGTCCAACGGCGTCCCTGGCGACTGGGACGGCACAGGCCTGGCGAAGTCGCTCCGCACCTGGGATTTCCCTGATCGGCCTCCCGATCCCGACGGCCAGTTGTGGGACAGTCCGCATATCGACGGGTTGTACGATACACAGACGGGAGCGCAAAATCCTGCCGTCAGCGTGACGCTGCCGTGGAACTCGCCTGCGACGGGCGCGATTCCATTCATGCCGCTTCAAACGTGGCATACCCATCATCGGAGCGCCGGCATCCCGACGCAGTTCCCGCTTCAGACCGCGGCGCTGACAGTCAACGGTGCGCCACAGAACGCCATGCGGGGCCTGCGGAACCTCAACGGCGCCACTGGCCGATATCCCGCCGAGGTCTTCAACGTCAACAACGCTGCGCGCAATGTCCTCGAGATCATCGCGAACGAGGCCCGGACCGACGCGGGCGGCGACTACAGGGTCCGCATCTACACGATCGGGATGGGATATCTGATCCGAAACCTCCTGGGTACGATGCCGGAAATGCCGGAGGACATCCTCAAGCGCGTGGCCAATGACAAGACTTCGCCCGATTTCAACAATGCCCAGCTCGAGGGCCGCTACTTCTTCGCGGAGACTGGTGCAGACGTGGCTCCCGCGTTCCAGGGGATTCAGAACCAGATCCTGCGGTTGAGCAAGTAGGCCGCGATGACGAGACCTCGCCCTGGGCGTGATACGGAGCCGGCGATCGTTCGCGGCGAAACCGAGGGCGGCGAGGAGCGTGTGCGGACGGAACGCGATCAGGCGTCGCACCTGTTGCCGCGCCGCTGGCGGCCGCGGAAGGCCGGCCCTCCGACCGTGAGCCTGACGGAGGGGTTCGCGGATGGCATTGATCCGGCACTCGTCGCCCGGCGCGCGCGGATCTAGAACTAGCGTTCGGGAGCTACCCGGCGAAGTATCCGCTACGCGCTTTGACGACCGTCGACGGACGCCTGACCCTGACGTCGAGCCGCCGCCACTCGCGGCCGTTCGCCGCT
>Ga0193697_1000698_pt1 | contig 11475 bp, 9 predicted proteins | sample L3m2metaG_FD_145073 | JGI IMG/M metagenome (GOLD analysis project Ga0193697, IMG submission 145073) | Soil microbial communities from a riparian zone of the East river system, Colorado, United States - L3m2 | ecosystem: Environmental > Terrestrial > Soil > Riparian zone | place: USA: East River... | reverse complement strand
TGGCTGCAATCCTGGTCGGCATGGCCGATGTATGCGCGCGCGGCGCTGTTTATCGCCGCGATTTTGATCGCCAGCCTGTTCTTCAGCGGCAGCGTGGTGCTGGATGATCAGGTGCGGACGATGGCTGCGCCCACGTGGTTTAGCAACATTATCAACCAGCTTGCCACCTTCGGCAACACGATTGCCTTGTTGTGGCAAAAGGTCGGTCAACCGCTCTTTCTTACCCGCCTTGCGGTCTGCCTCGCGATGTATTTTGTCTGTCTCGGTCTCGGTAGCGCAATGTTCCGAGTCGTGCGTCAGCCAACTGTCCAATGAAAAAACTGCTCCTCCAACTCCATATTCTCAGTTCGTCGCTATTGGTTGCGCTGTCCTTGCATGCGCAAGCGCCGGACGACCCGCTCGAACAGCCTAAGAAAGCAAGCGACGAACCGGCCACCACAAACGTTCTCGAAAAGCAAGACGAACCACCTGCCGAAAGCAGTGTGCCCGTGAAAAAATCACGGTCCAGCCGGCATCGTCATTATTCTGATCGCACCGTTTTCGGGGGCAATGCAGTACTCGACGAAGGCGATGCCGTGCATGACATGGTCGTGATTGGCGGTAGTGCGGAGGTGAACGGCCAGGTGCGCGGTGATTTGGTAGTGATTGGCGGGTCGGTCACGATGGGAACCAATGCCGAAGTGCGGGGAAGTCTGGTCGTGATTGGCGGCAGTCTCGACGCACCACCCGGCGTTCAAATCGGTGAGGACAGGTGGGTGCTCGCTCCGGGCAAGGCGTTGATCCCGCGCTTCGAAGCGCTCGAACCGGCGTTCGCGTGGTTGACCGGCGTTGCGATGACAGCTCGCCCATTTCCATACCGCTTCGGCTGGAGCTGGGTCATCGCTGGAATTTTCCTGCTGCTTTATATCCTCGCCTCGATTCTTTTTCCGCGTCCCCTCGAACGTACCGTGCAAGTGCTCGAACTGCGACCGGGCGGAGCGTTTCTCACCGGCTTGCTGGCGATCATGCTGACGGCGCCTTTGATTATCTTTCTGGTGTTCTCGGTGATTGGAGTGGTGCTCGTGCCTGTGATCGTTTTTGGGATGTTGGTTGCACTGTTCTTCGGCAAAATAGCGGTCTATCGCTACGCGGGCCAACAACTGGGTGGGCAAGTCGGCGGCCAGTTTCTGCAAAGGCCGCTCATCGCATTATTGATTGGAGTGGCCTTGTTTTACGCCCTGTACATGGTGCAAATTCTCGGCTTCATTGTGTGGGGAGCGATCGTGCCGCTCGCCCTGGGGGCGGCGTTGCTGGCGTTTTTCAAACGGTTTAGCGCGCCAAAACCCGCTGCCCCGCCGGTCGAAGCACAAGCTCCTCTGCCGGGACCGCCCCCGCCGTTGAGTGGACTACCCGCCGGGGTCGTCGCTGCCTCCTCGTATTCGTCTCACCGGGTTGGATTCTGGTATCGTTTTCTTGCGACGATTGTTGATGCGGCGATTATTGGCGCGCTCCTGGCAAGTCTTCACATCAAAGGACCTGCTTTCATCCTGATCTGGGTCGCATACCACGTCGGAATGTGGGCATGGAAAGGCGCGACTGTCGGCCAAATGGCGCTGCGTCTCAAGGTCGTGCACGTGGACGGTCAACCGGTGGACTTTGGGACTGCTCTGGTCCGTGCATTTTCGGCGTTCATCTCTGCCGCGGCTTTGTGCCTCGGTTTCTTCTGGGCCGGATGGACCAAAGAACGGCAGTCCTGGCATGACCGGATCGCAGGCACCTGCGTCGTAAAAGTGAATCCCGCGCTTATGCCGGCATTCTAGAGGCAAGCGTGACGTAGTTTGCCGCACGATAATTCGCAGAAGCATCAAGCGGAGGCTTGCAAATTCTTCAGAATTGCCGGACATTATGTCCGGCATGAAGAAGATCGGCTCACGAGAATTTCAAAAGCAATTCAGCAAAGTGGCTGCAACTCTCAAAACTGGTGACGTAGTTCAAGTGACGAAGCGCGGCAAACCTTTTGTTCAAGTGACCAAGCTTGGACACAAGCGCCTTCCGACTCCCAATTTTGCGAAGCGCGTAGCGGCACACCCTTATCCGCCGGAAACAGGAGAAGCCTTGCTCGCCCATCTGGATGAAGCCGTATCTTGAGCCACGGTTTCTCGGAGCGCTCCTTCTCAAGACTCGTCATGCAGGAACCGCTCAGGGGCAAATGGAGAACTTCAAAGCTCCATATTTTGTAACGCCACTTGCTGCGGTGCAGATCGAACACTTGCTCTCTTGGGGCCAGCAAGACGCACCAATGCGGCCTGCCTGCCAGGAGGGCAAGGTGGAGTGGGACTATTGGTTCGCCGAGGGCATTTTCCAGATCGAAAGCTCGGACTGGGACAGTGCCGTCAGGTTGGCCCGTGCTATGATGCGCCGGACGCACCGCGTAGCGGAATCCTGGCTGGTTTATTTGCACGCGACGCTGGCTGCCAGTTCCGGCGCCACACATTATCTGAGCTTCCAGCCCGCTTATCGCGCCGTGGCGAAAACTCTAAGTTTGAAGCTTCTCCCGGAACGGCTTTAGACCTCTCGACTCAGCAACCTCGTAAGTGTAAACCGCACGTATGCGTGTAATACTTTTGTTCGTGGTGCTGGCCATGCTGACATGTGAGGCGGCATCAAAAAGGAAATTGATCGAATTCGGATGGGATGAACCGGACCCGGTGTTCATGCGGGAGCACGCCGAGCAACTCGACAACTCACCGTTCGATGGCTGTGTGTTTCACATCGATGCCCGGCGCACAAATGGCTCGAAGGCGCGGTTCACCTGGGATGCGTGGGGCAACGAAGCGTTCACGAAAGATTCGCTGCAGCCGGCAATTGATGAGTTGAAAGCCGCGAAACTTCGCCGCTGCACGGAGAACTTTGTGCGCTTCAATACCACGCCGGCGAAGCTCGATTGGTTTGATGATCATAGGGCCATTTCGAACAATTGTTTCCTCGCAGCGTGGTTCGCGCTCGAAGCGAAGATTCCGGGCGTGCTTTTCGACATCGAGCAATATGATGGGAATCTCTTTGATTTTCGAAAACAGCGGGACGGCGCGCAAAAAGGCTGGGATGCGTACGCCGCTCAGGTGCGCCTGCGTGGGCGTGAAGCAATGCAAGCGTTTCAAGCCGCTTATCCGAAGGTCACTCTCTTTCTCACATTCGGCTACAGTCTTCCATGGGCCGAATCCGGTAATGGCAAAAATGGACTCACCAACTGCCATTACGGTTTGCTTGCGCCGTTCATCGATGGCCTGCTCGAAGCCGCTGGCAACGGAGTAAAACTGGTTGATGGCAACGAGTTGGCTTACGGGTACAAAGAACCGGAGCGGTTCACCAAATCGTATCAAACGATGAAGCACGATTTGCTGCCAATTGTGCGCGATCGTGAAAAATACGCACTGCACTTCTCCCTCGGGTTCGGGTTATGGATGGACCGCGATTGGCGAAAGCTTGGCTGGGACACCAACGATGTCTCGAAAAACTATTTCACTCCGGAAGCCTTCGAAACCAGCCTCCGAAAGGCGCTCGAGATGTCCGACGAATACGTCTGGATTTACACCGAGACGCCACGCTGGTGGTCGAAGGAGGGTGGGCCTCTCAAAGTTCCGGCTGCGTACGACGCGGCGATGCGGCGAGCCAGGCAGGATCAGTTACCTGGCAAATCGGGAAACGTAACGCGATAGCCCTCGCGCTCAAGGCGATCTTGCAGCCGGCCAATGTGCGCGAAGTCGCGTGTTTCAACGACGCAGTGAACGGTCACGGTAGTGATATCTTCGCTGGCGAAGGCGCGGTCGTGTTCGATGTCGTGAACGCTCGCGCCCTCCTCCGCGATCAAGCCCGTAAATCGCGACAAGCCCCCCGGCCGATCACTGATGATGGCCGAAAAACGACAGAGCCTGCCATCTGCAGCCAACCCGCGCTCGATGATTCGACCGAGAGTCGTTGTGTCGATATTTCCCCCACACAACGGGAGAACAACTTTCTTGCCACGCAACTCCGGAAGCAAATTCGCCAAAAGTGGAGCCAGTGCCGCAGCGCCGGCGCCTTCCACGACTGCCTTTTCCAGTTCAATTAACCGCAGCACCGCCAACGCCAGATCACGTTCATCGACCAACACATGCTTGTCCACGAGCTTGCGTACTGCCGCAAAAGCATTCTCACCGACACAGGGCACGGCCAGACCGTCGGCCAACGTTGGCTGCATATTGACGTGCACGGGATGCCCTGCGTCGAGGGCAGCCTGGAAACTCGCGGCGCGGCGCGGTTCGACGCCGATTATCTGCACGGAGGGTTTGCGACTTTTGATTGCGACGGCGATACCCGCGATTAATCCAGCGCCGCCGACGGGCACGACAACAGCGTCGAATTCAGGAACTTGTTCCAGGATTTCGAGGCCAAGAGTGCCCTGTCCTGCTATCACGTCGGGGTGGTCGTAGCCGTTGATGTAAGTGAAACCGCTTTTCTCGACGAGCTTTATGGCGTGTTGGCGCGCCTCGTCGATGTTTGTGCCCTCCAGCAGGACGTTTGCGCCCATCTGCTGGCAGTTGCTGATCTTCGTCAGGGGTGCGAACCGAGGCATCACGACCGTCACCGGCGCGTTCAACAGTCGTGCGTGATAGGTTAGGCCGAGTGCGTGATTGCCAGCCGAGGCCGTGATTACACCCCTGCGTTTTTGCTCCTCGGCAAGTCTTAACAGCGCATTGCGTGCGCCGCGTTCCTTGAAACTTCCGGTGCGTTGGAGGTATTCGAGTTTGCAAAAAACCTCGCAGCCGGTCGCGAGCGAAAGCGGCACGGACGGCGGGCAGGGTGTTCGCTGGACGCCACCCTTAATGCGCTCGGCCGCGTCCAGAATGTCCTGCAATGTGGTCACGTGTCAGATGCGCTCGAAGTATCGCTGACGCTCCCAATCAGTGACGGAATTGCCGAAGGCCTGCACTTCGAGCCGTGCCGTGTGCACATAAAAATCCACCACATCATCGCCTAGAGTACGGCGGGCGAGCTTACTGCGATCCAGCAAGTCAGCCGCTTCGCGCAGGCTGCTCGGCAACGCGGGCAACTTAGGGTCGACGTAGGCATTGCCTTCATAAACGTCCCCGCAATCCAAGCCTTCCTCCACACCCGCCATGCCCGCGATCAGCGTGGCGGCAAATGCCAGATATGGATTTGCATCGGCTCCCGGCATGCGGTTTTCGATGCGAAATGAATTGCCGTGGCCGACGACGCGATAACCAACCGTGCGGTTATCGTACGCCCACGCCATCTTTGTCGGCGCCCAGCTTGCCGATTGATAACGCTTGTACGAGTTGATCGTCGGCGCAAAGAGATAACACAACTCACGCGAATATTTGATAAGGCCGCCGAGGAATTGGCGGAAAAGTTTGGAACCGGCCTTTCGGCTCGTGTCCCAAAAAAGATTGCGCGCGCCTTGCCAGAGGCTGCAGTGAATGTGACAGCTATTGCCGGGTTCGTTCATCGCCGGTTTGGCCATGAACGTAACGGCCGACTGATGTTGCGCCGCAATCTCCTTGACGCCTTGTTTGAAGACGACGTGCCGATCGGCCATTTCCAGGGGTTCGGTATACGTGAAATTCACCTCATGCTGTCCGCGGCCCCATTCGCCTTTGCTCGACTCGACAGGCACGCGCGCTTGCGTCATGAAATTGCGGATGCTCCGGAACAGCGGCTCATCGCGAGCAGGCTGCATCGTGTGGTAATCGATCCGATAGTCGCTTGACGGGACAAGATTGCGAAAGCCATCTGCGAAAATCTCTTCGTAGGTCTGCCTGTAGAGAAAAAACTCCAACTCGCTCGCAATGTTGCACACGAACTTCCGGCGGGCCAGGGCGTCGATTTGCCCCCGCAAGACCGACCTTGGCGCCTCGTCCACCGGCTTGCCATCGTGATGCACGAAATCGCAGAGCACCAGCGCGGTCCCTGCCAGCCACGGAATCGCCCTGAGCGTGGAAAGATCGGGTTGCATGCCAAAGTCCCCAAAACCTTTCTCCCAATTGGCCACTTTGAAGCCGGTCATCGGCTCCATTTCAATGTCAACCGTGAGCAGGTAATTGCAGCCGTGCGTGCCGCCGCGAGCCACCTCGTCCACGAAGAATTTCCCCGCAAAACGTTTGCCGACGAGGCGTCCGAACACATCAGGGAACACGGTGATGACCGTGTCGATTTCGCCTTTGCTCACCCTCGCTTTGAGTTGCTGCAGATTCATATCCCGCCGCGGACTATAAGCGGGTACCACCGGAACGCGCTAGTCTGGCCGAAATAAAACTGCGCGTCAGGTCTGGACGCGTTGCATCAACACCATTTGTCTGGGCACATTCTCGCCTCGCTTCATTAAAATAGGATGACAGTGGAATATGAGCACACTTGACCAGCGCTCCAGATTGGCTCTAAGACTCGCGTGGACATGGAAGTTTTTGTGCGCTACGCCGATAAACGATCCGGGATATGAGATGGATCCTGCGATGGCTCGTTCGGCTGCTGTTCCGCTTCCGCGCGTTTAACGAGGAAGTCCTGCGCACTCCGGGTCCGGTGCTGCTCATCCCCAATCACGTCTCCTGGCTTGACTGGCTGTTCCTCTATGTCTGCGTCGATAAAGATTGGAAATGCGTAGTCTCCAGTGTCTCGGCGGAAACGAGCTGGATCCACCGCAAGATCATGATCAATCGCCGGACGTTCCCCATCGACACGACTTCCCCGTACGCCGTCAAACGCATGGCGGAATATCTCGAAGGCAAAGGCCGCCTCGCGCTTTTTGCCGAGGGGCGCCTCTCCCGCACCGGGACGCTGATGAAATTATTCGAGGGCACCGGCTTCCTGCTCCACAAAACGGGCGCGAAAATCATCACGTGCTACCTGCGCGGCGCGCATCGGATGCCTTATTCGCCGAATCCGAACGCGAAGAAGTGCTTCCCTGAAGTGACCGCGCATTTCAGCGAGGTGTTGGTGCCGCCGCCGATACACGATATGAGCACGAGCGAGGCGCGCACCCGGCTCACCACCTGGTTGCGCGATAAGCTGGTGGAGCAGCAGTTCGACGTTGAGATGGAGTTCGGCCCTCGCAGCGTGCTGGAGGCTGTCGTTGAAACTGCCCGCGAATTCCCCAAAAAAGTTGTGCTGGAAGACATCAATCGACAGCGTCTGACGAATCGGCGATTCCTCGTCGGCGCAGGTTTGCTGGCGCGACAATGGACAGAACTCAAAGGTGGCGAGCGCATCGGCGTCCTTCTGCCGAACGTGAATGCGATGCCCGTCGTGACGCTCAGTTTGTGGGCTGCGGGCCGTGTCCCAGCGATCCTCAACTACAGCACGGGCGTGCCGGTGATGCTCTCCTGCGTCCAGCTTGCCGGACTGAAACAAATCATCTCCTCGCGCACTTTTTTGGCTCGCGCGAAAATCAATCTGACGGCTCTCACGGAGGCGGGCATAGAAATCATCTACATTGAAGACGTCCGCAAGAGGATCGGTTCAGGTGAGCGGATTCGCGCATTGCTCGGCGAAACCTTCCTCCCGCGGGCGTTGGAATTTGCGCCCACGCCGGACGCTGCCGCCGTCGTATTATTTACCAGCGGCTCGGAAGGCGTGCCCAAGGGCGTGGAGCTGACGCATCGCAATCTGCTCGCCAACATCCGGCAAATGCTTTCGGTGATCGATCTCGTGGATACAGATCGCTTCTTCAACGCACTGCCGCTCTTCCACAGTTTCGGCCTGACCGTCGGCACCTTGCTGCCGCTTGTGCGCAGCCTGTTCGTTTTTCTTTACCCCTCGCCGTTGCATTATCGCGTCGTGCCGACCGCGTTTTACAACCTCAATTGCACGGTGATGTTCGGCACGAACACCTTCCTCAATGGTTATGCGCGCAAAGCGCATCCCTACGATTTTCGTGGCTTGCGCTATCTTTTTGCCGGCGCGGAGAAGCTGCAGGAAGCGACCGCCAACACCTGGATGCGGCGCTTCGGCGTCCGTGTGATCGAAGGTTATGGTGCAACCGAGTGCAGCCCGTGTCTGACCGCGAACACCCCTATTGCGCCGAAGCATGGCTCAGCAGGCCGTTTCCTGCCGCGCATCGATTATCGCGTCGAACCCGTCGAAGGCGTTGAGGAAGGCGGGCGTCTCCACGTCCGGGGTCCCAATGTCATGCGCGGCTATCTCAATGCCGAGGCGAACGAGAAATTCAAAAAGCTCGGTGGCTGGTACGATACGGGCGATATTGCAAAGGTCGATGGCGAAGGATTTCTGTTCATTCTCGGGCGGCTCAAGCGGTTCGCGAAAATCAGTGGAGAGATGGTCAGTCTCACCGCGATCGAGGAAGCGTTGGCGGGCGCCTTCCCGCAGCATGGGTTGCGCTGCCAGATCGCCATCGTGAGCCGGCCTGATTCCGACAAAGGCGAGGCGCTCGTCGCAGTCACCAATGAACCGAAACTCAAGATCGAAGACATTCGCGCAGTTGTTCGCGAAAAGGGCTTGCCAAACATCGCCGCTCCGCGCGAAGTAAAAATCGTCAAAGAAATCCCAAAACTCGGCACGGGCAAAACCAACCATCGTGAACTTGAGAAGATGATTTGAAGGAGCGCGGGCAGCTCTGCCCGCTCACACAAACATCGTCTTAGCGCAACACAAACTGCCGGTGCTTTCGGAAAATATCTCGCAGAGCAGTTGAAGTTTCGTCCTGGAGCGCCTGCAATTCGCGGTAGGTTTCGACCGTTTTGGAATCCGGCGTTGCGGTTTCGGTCGGGTTCAGCTCGACAAATTGGTCGGTGATTTCCTGGATGGAAATTTTCTCCCCCTTTTCGCGACGCCAGCACCAAAGCGCCTGTAAGGCGGCGCCATAAGCCGCGCCTTCGCTCACTTTGAGCGTCACGACTTCTGCATCGAAAACATCCGCCATGATTTGCCGCCACGTCTTGGATTTCGCGCCGCCGCCCGTGGCACGAATTTGCGTAGGTTTCACTCCGAGTTCCGCGAGGCGTCGCAAACCGTAATTCATCCCGAGAGTTACGCCTTCCATGGCGGCGCGCGCGAAATACTCCGCCGTCCACGTGCGTTGATTGACGCCCAGCAGTACCCCCGTGCCATCAGGAACATTCGGAGTGCGCTCACCTTCGAGATACGGTAGCAGGATCAGACCTCCCGACCCCGCGGGTACCCGCGCAATGGCCGCCGAGAAACGCTCATGCGTCCATCCCAGGTAATTGCGCATCAATTCCGTCGCGACAGTGACATTCATCGTGCAGAGCAGTGGAAGCCAGCGATTGGTCGAGTCGCAAAACGCGGCAATCTCGCCCTGTGAGTCAATGATCGGTTTTTCCGCGCAGGCGTAAATCGTCCCGCTGGTGCCGAAGCTGGCGGTGATCACGCCTTCGCGCGTGTTGCCGGTGCCGATCGCGCCCATCATGTTGTCGCCTCCGCCGGCACTCACGAGCACGTCACCGGGCATATCCAAAGAGCGCGCGGTTGCGGGTTGCAGTTTGCCGGCCGGTCGATCGCTGGACTGAATTTCGGGCAGCTTCGTCGCCAACTCCGGATCGATCGCATTGATGACCACCGATGACCATTTGCGTTTCTTCACGTCCATTAGCGCCGTGCCGCTGGCGTCGCCGTATTCCATCGTCTTTTCGCCCGTCAGCCAGAAATTCAGGTAATCATGCGGCAACAACACGTGCGCGAGCTGTTTGTAATTCTTCGGCTCGTGTTTTTTGAGCCACAGAATTTTCGACGCCGTGAAACCTGGCAGCACCGCGTTGCCGATGGTGCGAATCGTTGCCTTTAGCCCGCCGAGTTTCTCCATGATCTCATCGCATTCCGCCGCCGTCGAAGTATCGCACCAGAGCTTCGCGGGCCGGATCACATGACCGGCTTCATCGAGGGGAACAAACCCATGTTGCTGCCCACTGACGCCGATGGCAGTGACTTCCGAGCCAGAAGCTCGCGCCTGGCGTAAAGCCTGGCGAATCCCGGCAGCGGTCGCATCGCGCCACGTGTGCGGATGTTGCTCCTTCGCTCCTGGTGGCAGGCCGGGGACGAGATCATACGCCTGCGACGCCGTCCCGACGACTTTGCCATCGCGCGCGTCGACCGCGAGCACCTTGGTGGACTGCGTGCCACTGTCGATGCCCAGAATCAGAGTTCTCATAGGATCATGCGAAGATGCCTCATCGGCTCCGAGCCTGTCTATGATTTTGCCATCATGGGGTCTTGGCCCGACTTGTGCCGCTTTGGCAGGGAGGGATGCTACAAGCAGACGGGCGGGAAGAGAGATTTTTATCACTATGAATGCAGCAACCACTGAATTTGACACGGTGCGGGCTTACACAGACCCGGAGGTAAATCAAAAAATCGATTCGACCATTGAGGAACGCATTCGGTTTTACGCAACGCAACCGAAGGACGTGATCTCGAAGCGCATCGAGGAACTCGACCAGGAGTGGGACATCGAACGCGTCCTTGAAACGAACGCTGCCGGTATCGCCCTCTCCGGAGTTATCCTGGGGCTTTTCAGCAAGAAATGGCTGCTGGTGAGCGCAACGGTGCTCGGTTTCCTGCTCCAGCACGCGATCAAGGGATGGTGCCCGCCGGTGCCACTGCTGCGCAAATCAGGCGTGCGCACCCGCCGTGAAATCGATCGCGAGAAATATGCCCTCAAGATTCTACGTGGCGATTTCCAAATGATGCCAACGGATCCCGAGCAGTTGCGCAAAAATCCGGCCAACGACGTCTTAACAATGGTTAGCTCATAGCCCGTCTTTCCAAACGCGACAGAGCGGTTTGGGCACGCGCTGCCAGTCGGCGCCGGCCGTTTCGCCGTCTATCAAATAACGTCGCTCGCCATTCGGGTGTCGCCACTCGTAAAGCGAAGCCACGTTTGTTGCGGGTGGCAAAATCGCTTGCGCTCGAGTTGCCTCCCAGGCGCCGCTTTCCGATTGATCGGAGTGGGACCATTTACCATTGAGTTTGCCATCGCGCCAGTCGCCTTTCACAATGTATACGTCGTTCAGGTACTCAATTCTCAGTTCGAACCGATTGGACTGGAATGTGCCTCCCGCGACACGCGCAAAGCGAAAGCTTGTGAACTGGTCGAACCGGCCGGCGACTTTTTCGTCTTCGATTGCCAGGTCCCAGCCGAAGAACTCCTTCGCATCGGGCCCCCGTGTGGCAATACATTCCCAGCTCCCTGCGAGTTTCACCGCTTCCATCTCATCACTTCGCGGCAAAGCAAAAAACACCGGCTCGGATGAGTTTTCGACGCCGATGGCCGGCCTGCGACGTAATTCAGTGCGATTGGTTTTTTCTACCGCAAAGATGGGCACCAAACCGGCAGGCCAGGTATTTGTGCACACCGCCGAAAATGCGAGTTTTTCGACCTCAGCTCGCCGTTTCTCCAGCCGAAAATCATTGCCTGCGATCCATTCCTGTTTCCCCTCGACCGGTCTCAACCGATAGACCGGGTGCAAG
>Ga0193697_1000697_pt1 | contig 11478 bp, 20 predicted proteins | sample L3m2metaG_FD_145073 | JGI IMG/M metagenome (GOLD analysis project Ga0193697, IMG submission 145073) | Soil microbial communities from a riparian zone of the East river system, Colorado, United States - L3m2 | ecosystem: Environmental > Terrestrial > Soil > Riparian zone | place: USA: East River... | reverse complement strand
CGGCGTGGCCGTAGTAGCCGGTCGCCGAGGCGTGGCCGGAGTAGCCGGTCGCCGAGGCGTGGCCGGAGTCGCCGGTCGCCGAGGCGTGGCCGGATTTGCCGGTCGCCGAGGCGTGGCCGGAGTAGCCGGTCGCCGAGGCGTGGCCGGAGTAGCCGGTCGCCGAGGCGTGGCCGGAGTAGCCGGTCGCCGAGGCGTGGCCGGAGTCGCCGGTCGCCGAGGCGTGGCCGGAGTAGCCGGTCGCCGAGGCGTGGCCGGAGTAGCCGGTCGCCGAGGCGTGGCCGGAGTCGCCGGTCGCCGAGGCGTGGCCGGAGTCGCCGGTCGCCGAGGCGATCTCCCCTTCTTTGGTAGCAACAGACTGCGGCTTCGCTTCTTGCAGCAGTTTGGCGCGGATGAAGGTCATCGCGTCGCGCCAGTGATCGAACGTGCCGACGACGACACCCTTTGGAAACTTCACCTTCTGGCCGTTATCGATCGAGACGATCGAGGATGTTTCGACCTCGACGACGAGCCACTTCGCCTGCTCGTCCTTGCGTTTCAGACCCCAGTCGCCGGCGCCCCAAAGCCAGCCGTGCAAACCGCCGCCGCAAACGGGCTGCGGATTCCAGTCGGGACACGCGACCGGCCCGGATGCCGGCCATTGGAAGTCGTTGTAGGAGCGGAGATCGCGATCGGTCGTACGCAACACGTAGGAGAGGGCAACCGGCTCATGCTTCGGCGCCGATTTGACCGGCGATTTCTTCGGGCGCGGTGACCTCGTCGCCTTGGATCGCACGGCAGGGGCCTTCGTCTTTTTCGCCTGGCTTTTCATTAAAGAATCCCTTCCCTACGAAATTCGATCTAAGCCGCAGTACCGGTCCGACGGGAGCCGGACTGAAGTTGAGAGACAGGAAACGGCATGCAGACCCACCGGTACTCGCCGTCGCTGCCGATGACGGAGACGGGGCAGTTCATCGTGAGCTCGGCCTCGAACGCGTACTCCAGCGCGCCGCGTCCGCTGTTCGTGCGGAGGACGCCGACGCCGTTGCGGGCGATGACGATGGCGACGTTTCGATCGGCCATCTCGACGAGGTACTGGGCCGCCGCGCCGCCGCCGATGAAGTGCCGGTCGTTCGTCACGAGGTTCATGCGCATCGCGATGCACTCGGACGGGGACATCTCGTTGAAGACCTCGAGGTCGGCGACGCGCCCGGTCCACTGGATCTCGCCCCCGTTGTCGGGGTCGGTGAGAGTGACGACGGTGTCGTCGGTGATGGGGTCGGTGAACTTCATTCCGGCACCTTCTCGGAGGCGCCGGTGGTGAGCGATGGGTGGAGGGCGCTGGCGTTCACGCCGTATTTAGAAGCGAGCGTCAGGCGGATCTCTCGACGAATCGCGTCAACCAGTGGATCGCCGGTCACAGCCGCGAACCCTGCCGGGCTGGCGTGCTCCGCGATGGAAAGGTCTCGGTTCATCTCTTCGGGTTCAGCGTTCATGCCGCCCTCCGCAAAGCCTTGCGAATCTTCGCAACCAGCGCCATCACTTCGGCGTTACTTGCCCGCTGCTGGCGCATCTGTGCGGCGTGGCACTTCTTGCCCCAGCGTTGACCGCGACGGCGTGGTTCGTTACCACATTTCGTGCAGAGTTTTTGTTGCGACTTCATGGAGGATTTCATGATCACGCAAGCCTCCAGTGCCCAGCGTCAACCTGCTTCGCGTAGCCGGCGGCGGTTAGCGCGACGAGCGCCGCGCGGACGTCAGCCGCTGACCCAACGCCGAGCCGCTGCCGCACGTCGCCGACCGTCATGCCGCTGCTGCGGAAGAAGCCCTTCGCGTCACGCAGGACAGCCAGGACTAACTGCTGAAGCGGCGGCAGGGAAAGGTGGCGCGGGGCGGGGCGGTAGCAGTGCAGCGCAACAGGCATATTTACCATGCCTAGTTCTTGCGCCTGTTTCACGTGAAACATTTGCGCGGAAGTCATTACGCTGCCGCCTTTACCTTCGCGTAGTAGTCGCGAAGAACGTCAACCGGTACGCCAGCGAACCTCGCGATTCGGTCCGCGAGATCGGACCTCGTGTCGAAGATGTCTGCCGGAATCGCGTCTGGGTATTCGGCCGGCTTGATGAGACCGTAGGTGTGCCAGCGGGTGATGCCCAGATCCTTGCGGAGTCGATTGATCACGGGCTGTTTTGCCTTCAGGAGATCGGGCGGTGCTACTCGTTTCGGCATGTGTTGTTGTTTCCTACATAGCGAAATGTAAGACCACCTTGTCGGATTGTCAAGTGGAACCTGAAAGAGACTTTGTTGAATTCGACATGGGAAGTGCCATCGCACGGGCACCGATCGGCGACAACATCCGCAGGCTCCGCGAATTACGTGGGATGTCTCAGGCGGAGCTGGCGCGCCGTGCGACGATGGACCAGGCTCACCTCTCGCGTATCGAGGACGGGACCTACGCCAGTCCTCGCCATGCGAATCTTGAGAAGATTGCGCGCGCTTTAAACTGTGAGATCGCAGAACTAACCGGTCGCGAAGCTTTGCGCCAAGTCACGCCGTACGAGAGCAACCCCGAATACCGCGAAATGATCGACGCCCTCGAGAAGGCCACCGCGGAGGACCGTCGGGAGATAGTACGCCATACCTTGTGGGCCGCGCGTCGCGCGGGTCGCAGTGGCGCGGACTTGTCCGATCACGAACGCATGATGATGGCCGCGAACGAGCATGCCGAGGTGATGTCCCGCCCGATCGAGGTCCGCTTGATGCCGCGCTCCGAGGGCGCAGATGACGGCTTCCCTTTCACACGCGAGACCTTCATCGAAAAAGACTTCGACTTTCCGCGCTCCCTTCATGCGCTGGCAATCCCTATCGACGCCGAGATCGCCGCCGGCGAACCGATGAATCCGGATGACGTGTTGATCCCTGAAGCGCCGGCCGCGCGCGTGCTCCACTCGGTGAAGGAGATCAGGGACGATCGGCTGAAGGTGATCAAGGTGTACGGCGACTCCATGCAGCCGACGTTTCGCAGTGGGTGGAAGGTGCTGCTCGACACGACGCGGAAAGACCCGCGGTTCTGGAAGACGAAGCAGATCGTCGCGGTCTATGTGAAGGATGAAGGCTCGGTGCTCGGACGATTCAATCGCGAAGAGCGGGCGATCGAAAAGGACAATGCTGCGTACCGAGCAGTGAAGCTCGTCGCCGGCGAGTGGTATCCGCTGGGGCTGATCACGATGATCGTCGAAGCGCCCGTGGAGCTGGAGTGATGCTGGCCTTGGCGGAACTGCAGGAGATCGACTGGCTGTCTGAGCAGCAGCTCGACGCGCTGCCGTTCGGCGTCATCGGGCTTGACAGCGACGGTAAGGTTATCGCCTACAACGCGGCGGAGGCGCAGCGCGCCGGCTTCGAGCGGTCCCGCGTGATCGGCCGGAACTTCTTCTCGGATGTTGCTCCGTGTGCTGACGTCGCGCAGTTTCGTGAGCCGTTCGCGCGTGGCGTTGAGCGCCGCGAACTCCACGTCCGCTTTGTTTTCCGGTTCGCGCTGCCGGATCGTACGCGAGATGTAGCGATCACACTCTTCTACAGCAGACGAGCTGAAGCCGTCATCGTAATCGTGGAGGATGTATGAGAATAAGCGCCACGGTAGCCGTGTGTTTCATCGTCGCCGTCGCTTGCGGTGAGAAGGTCGATGCTGTGTCGAAGGTTAAGAAACGCGCGCCCATCCCGTCGTCGAATGTGCACATCGGCGTTGGCGTGGATATCCGCAAGGAGCCGGACGCGTTTCGCGGAGTGAAGTGGTTGGCGACACAAGCTGAAGCTGCTGCCGAGGTCGGATTCGGTGAGGACTCATGTCACGAATTGTCGGTGCTTGATGCTGTGGAAATATGGTGCGCTGACGATTTCGAACTTGGGCGCATCACGGCGACGAGTGAGTTTGTCTTTGTGCGTGGTCACTTCGTCCAGGCACAGGTGAGTTATTACCCAAGCGAGTACGACTTCGTGCGCGCGGTGTTCGTTGAGAAATACGGGAAACCACTGACGGAAGCCGTCGTACCGGTGCAGACGCCCACTGGCGTTCAATACGACAACGACACCGCCGTTTGGGAGTTTCCGAATCTGAGCATTGAAATGCACAGATACGGGACGACAATTCAACGCGGAGTCGCGTTCATGACGTTGAAGACGTGGACCACTGAACGCGCTCTGGCGGAAGAAGCGGCAAAAAAGAAGGCGCAGGGTAGCTTCTAAAGCGGGGCTACGCCATTGCGGCAGCAGCGTGGAGGAATCATGAACATCAGGCTCGTGGTGGTTATTTTCGGTTGCTTTATCTGTGGCGCCGCTTTGTCCCAACAACTCCTCCCTTCTACCGGCACCTTCGCCTACGACGCGGACGGCAAGTTCGTCGGCGCGGTCTCGCTGTACGGTGACGTAATCATCAAAGGCGTCGTGCGCTTCACGATCACCCCCAGCGGGTCGTCTGTCGCGGTAAGGCTGGCGCCTGACGGCGCCGGCGGCGTTCACTGGGATACGTCTCAGCGCCTGTATTTTCAGACGCAAAACTGTATCGGCAACGCTTTCGCGGAGCGAGCCCTGACTGAGGGGGTGACCGGAAAGACGGGGTTTGTTGGTCCCGACTCCATACTCTATGTCGCCATACCTGGTTCGCAGGTAATCGGCGGCCTGACCTTCGGCTCCTTCTTCAGTGACGGCCAGTGCATAGCCATCAACGCGCCCGCAGGGTCGGTCATACAACTGGCTCAGACCGTACGCCTGAACGATGCGTACCGGTTACCGTTCGTCCTCGGCGATTACGTGGGACGCTCGCGCGCGGCCGGTCATTGACCACATGCCGCGCTACATCTTCTTCGCCGGCCACGTGGACATCACCATCTGCGGTGAGGTAATCCAGCAAGAGATCTGGCTCGGTCTCGAGACTCCCGAGCCGATCGACCTCGAGGAGTTCTCGCGCGAGCACGGGTACGATCTCATCCCGGCTGGCGGGTTATCGGCCGAAGAACTGCAGAGTGTCGGTGTGACGGACTTCCCTCTCCTGTAGTACCCTCATCCGTTAGAGCTCGTCGGCCATGGTCCGCCGCGCTCCCTCACAACCTGCATGGAGCACGGCGTCTGCGGAACGACCGCCGAGCCGGACGAGCAAATCAGCCCGGCAGCTCTTGCTATCGCAGCCGAGTACCTACAGGAGCGGAACGTCCCGAAGCGGCCGAAGTTCACGCCCTCTCATCTGGCGATGGACCTCGGTGGGACGACGCGAACTTGGCAACGGCGGTTCGAGGCTGGTGAGATTACCGGCGTCCGCGAGGGGCGTGGGTACGTTACCGTCTGGGTTTGGCTCGTGCGGTACTACGCGGTGAGACAGAACGTGGTGTCGATGAACTGATAGCCGCGTGCGGATGGGCCGATCGTAGGCGCATCTCGCCAGCGTAGAAAGTGTAGCGGTCTTCGTCAGGAGATTGGCCGGCGACTATCTTATCGAGTCCGACGTAGATTATGCCAGCCTTGAATTCGATCGTAGTGACGCCGCATCTGTAGAGATCGCGAACCACGCGGCTGCGATCGGAAAGGCGCATGCCAGTTCGAATCGCGTCGAGATAGGCATCGATCGCGCGGTTTTGCTCTATTGTCGGGCGCATGACGCCGAGATGATACGACAGTAGCGACACCTCGCGACACTCGCGCGTACAGCCGACGCCTGACCTCTAGTTCTATAGGCGCGTGCTTTGGCGCTGCCCCACAACAGGCTGTCCCGGCCGGATGAAGGTGATCATCAGCCGTGGGCACGAAGACGCCGGCGGCGACTCACTGAAAGACATCGGCCTGCGCTCGCGACAGTGCGGAGTTTGTGGCCGAAAGATCCGGACGCGGGAAACGGTCAGTAACCCTGACGCATCTACGACTTGGATTCCACCACAACAGCACCGGTAAGTGGAGTGTTTATGACGGTTTGCGCGGATACCTATAGTTCTATTGGCGGTGACCTTGCGAGCACTCGGGGAAAATCGCATCATTTCGCTATCGTCGAAGTGGTGTCTGAAGAAGACACAACGCCCGCCGACGAGCCAGCCCCGACCAGCCAAAACGCAATGCTCATCGACGCTCAGGCGTACCGCAAGGACGTAGAGCGAACAATCGAAGCCTTTGTTCGGGATGACATCGCTCGCATCGGTTCGATGATGGGGCGGCTCGCGATCCATGACAGCCGAGTGGAGCTTCGCACGCTCCGGCCGGAACTCTACCGGCCGCCGACGCGCCCTCGGGTGATGTCGACTCCTGACAGGTCAGACTGTGGATCGTTGAGCCGCCCGGTTCCTCTACGTCATGTTGTGCCGTCTCGACTCGTGGCGCAGGTCGTCAACGTCAAGGCGTCTCACGGCTCGATCGGAGCGGACAAGCCGCACCAGACGTGGCGCCTGGACATCGGCCGAGTCTTCAGCCGGATGGAATGGGCGTGCCCGTTCTGCCGGAATCACCCCGGCAGGTGCGAGCACTCGGCGGCTCTCCTCGATGCAGCGTCGGTCAACGTGATGAAGTGGCGCCACGAGCAGGAACGTGACCTTTGCGACGGGCAACTGCGCAGTCAGCGCTGGCGAACGTCACACACGAAGGACGAGATCGCGAAAGTCGAGGGCGCTCGAGCCGCGGCGAATCGTGCGTTCTCCGCTCTCGCAGCGGCGAGAAAGCAGATCGTGCACACGAACACCTACGAGGATGCGCCGGTGCTGTTCGCCCGCGCGTGCGGGAAGGACCTGCACTACATCCTAAGACTCGACCCGCGATGAACCTGGTGCTCAGTCACCCGACCTCCCGCGGTGGCGGGATGATGTGGCTTCCGGTCAGCGGCGTGGCGCACATCGACGCCGGCGACAGCGTCGTCAGCGTGCAGCTTTCGGACGTCACGTTCGATCTCCTCGGTCGGCTCGACTTGGTCGGTGTTGGATTGCCGGAAGGAGCAGAGATCTGGTTCGAGGATGAGCGGGAGAGGTCGCATTGAACGTTCTCATGATGGTCGAACTCTTCGTTTCGGCTGTTTTGCTCATATTGGCGGTGGGGTTACCGGTAGGCTCGTCTGCAGTACTTGAGGCGGCCAGTGCGGCAATCGATCCGTGGCCCGGTGGTATTGAGGTTAGTGGCGACCGGTTGATTGAAAGTATCACGGCCAAAATCGCGAGCAAGAACGGCGAACCGATCATCCTCGGCGGCGACGTGATCGTCGTCGATGCGTCGGCTGTGACTTGTAGCTACTGCGGCACCGCGCGCGCATCCGAAACCAAGAATTGTCGGAACTGCGGCGCGCCGTGAAGGACATCCTCGCCTTCGACGAGATCCGCCCCGACGAATACTCGGAGGCGGTCGACGCACGGGAGCTCGGAACAATCCTGATCGAGCAGGTTGAGCAGCACGCTCATCTACAGGCGGGAGTCGTCGGCTACATCTTCCGTGACGACGAGTTGAAGCGTCACGGCAAGGTGAAGTGGGCCGAAGCGATACTGGTCGAGCGGATACTCCAGAGCGAGAAGCGCTGGTCGCGTGTGGTGAAGTGGGCGATCCTCCGCATCCTTGACGCCGAGCAGTTGCCTGATTTTCTGATCCTGATCGATCGGAACATCTGGCAAGGACTCGACGCGGATCAGAAGCTCGCGCTTGTCGACCACGAGCTGAGTCACATGGCCCAAGCGACCGAGGACGACGGCGAGACGCCGAAGTTTCACAAGGACGGCTCGCCCGTGTGGACGATCCGCGGTCACGACCTCGAGGAGTTTTGCGGAGTCGTCGAACGCCGCGGCTTATGGAGCGAGGACCTTCGCGAAATGGCTCGGGCGATCATCGATCGACTGGCCAGCGAGCGGCCGGCGCGGGTGGCCTGATGCGAAAGACGCCAAGAACGGAGACGGACATGAGCGAAACCAACGCGGTTCTTGAGGTGACGATCTACTCGGGGACGTCGAAGTCCGTTCGCATTCGCAAGGATGGCAAGGTCGTGAAGGCCGCCGACATGATCGGTGGCACACCGGAATCGACCGTGAGCGATCTCGCAAAGATGGCGGAGGGCCACGGCTGCAGTTCGGTTCTGCTCGACGGTGAGGTGCCGGTGGAGATGGTCGAGTCGCTTCGGGCGTTCGGGCTCGAGGTGAATGTCGCGGAGGCGAGGAAGTCGGGGGAGAAGAACGGCGCGCCGCAGGTTGCGGTGCCGGATGCCCCGATTCCCGTCTGACGGATGCCACCACTCCCCTTCCTGAACACGTACAACGATCCCAAAGTACAGAGAGCGTACGAGCGGTATCTGTCCGGCGAGAGCCAGCGCAAGATACTGAAGTCAGTCAAGATAGCGCCACGTACACTCGCCAGGCGCTGCAAGGACGACGGGTGGGAAGCCGAGCGACAAGCGCGCCGCGTGGCAGCAGAGGCGTCGCAGTCGCTGCCAAGTGCGGCAGCAGGTGAGTCGGTAGCGCCGGAAGTCATTGACGCCACTGACGAAAGCCGTCTCACCACCATCGACCGGATGCTGCGGGAGTGGCAAGTTGTCACGGGTCATCTGCGACGCTGGGTTGTGTCCGAGGCGCACTCGCTCTTCACGCCAGCCGACGGCAAGCGACCCCGTCTCCAGCAGGTGATGCAACTCGGCGTGCTGACGGAGAGGCTGGCCAGCCTCGACAAGAAGGTCCACTGCGTCCCTGACAAGATCGAGACGAAGGACACGACGCCGAAGGACGTGGATCGCGTTCGGAGCCTGACGGATGAACAGCTCGAACGTGAGCGAGAGGAAGCTGCAAGAGCACTTGCTGCTTCTCGATCGCGAGCACCTGCGCCGGCGAGCGTCAACTAACCTTCACGAGTTCGTTGCGCAGGCGTGGCACGTTGTCGAGCCGGCAACGGAGTTCGTCGACAACTGGCACGTAGGCGCGATCTGCGAGCACCTCGAGGCGGTGTCGCGCGGCGAGATTCGCCGGCTGCTGATCAACATCCCGCCGCGGTTTCTGAAGTCGACGATCTGCTCGGTCATGTGGCCGGCGCACACGTGGATTCACAAGCCGGCGCACAAATGGTTGTGCGGTTCGTACGCGCTCAAGCTCGCGATCCGCGACAACCTGAAGATGCGGCGGCTGATCCAGTCGCCCTGGTATCAGGAACGCTGGGGTCGCGGGTTCAACCTCGTCGACAACGCCGACTGGGGTGACCCGAACGGCTTCGTGATGACGGGCGATCAGAACCAGAAGATGCGGTTCGAGAACGACCGCAGCGGATACCGGATCGCCTTCAGCTTCGAAGGCGGCGTGATGGGAGAAGGTGGGGACACGGTCCTCATCGATGACCCACACGATCGCGAGGGCGCGAACAGCGACGCGGAGCGAGAGCATTCGATCGGGACGTACCGCGAAGGAATCACGACGCGGCTCAACGATCCGGCGCGATCGCCGATCGTGATCATCATGCAGCGGCTGCATGAGCATGACCTTTCGGGGCATGTGATCGCGGAAGGTGGTTACGAGCATCTTCTGATGCCGATGCACTTCGACCCGAAACGGTCGACGGTGACGTGCATCGGATGGAGCGACCCGAGGAAGACGGCTGGCGAGTTGCTTCACCCGGAGCGCTTCACGCCGGTGGTCGTCGATGAGTGGGAGCGCAACCTCGGCTCCTACGCCGCGGCGGGACAGCTCGAACAGGCGCCCGCGCCGGCCGAGGGCGGCATCCTCAAGAAGCACTGGTGGCGGTTCTACAACGACGACGAGTTCCCTGAGCAGTTCGATGCTCAGGGGCAGTCTTGGGACATGGCGTTCAAAGGGAAGCAGACGTCGAACTTCGTCGCCGGCCAGCACTGGGGACGAAAGGGCGCAAACTGCTACATGTCGCCCGACGAGGTGTACGCGCAACTCGACATGCCCGGCACGGTTACCGCGGTGCGGGCCTTCACGGTTCGGCACCCGAAAGGTGCGAAGTGGGTCGAGGACAAGGCGAACGGTCCGGCGGTCATGGACACGCTGAAGGGCGAGATCCCTGGATTCATTCCGGTAAATGACGGCGGTGGCGCGGAGGCGATGGTTCGCTCGATCGCCGTGTACGCTGAAGCCGGAAACGTCTGGCTGGCGAACCCGTACAACGCGCGCGCCGACAAAGACGGACGCGTGCCGCCGGGGAGCAGCGAGCGCACGGATCGGAAGTGGGTGCTGCGGTTCATTCAGAACGCGGCGACGTTCCCGAACGGTTCGATCCCGGCGGGGTCACACGGTGACGACGTGGTCGCCGGCGCGCAGGCGATTCACAAGCTGATGCACCGGAAGCGGTCGATCGTTCTGTGAGGTAGCCATAAATGATTGCAACTATTACAGACTGTGCGCGTTGTGGTGGTTACCACAAGGAAATGCAATTCGTCGCGCTTGGCAACAACTGCGGTGATTGGACGCATTACGGTACATGCCCGGTAAACAGGCAGCCTGTTCTCGTGCGCGTAGTGCTGGAGAATTCTGCGACCCAGTCGCCAATCGCCGCTCTCGTAACCGCCGCGGCAGATGCTGTCTATCTGCGCATTTCGGAAGACGTGCGTACGGGCGGTCCTGTCTGCCGAGAGGTTCTGAATCGTGGAGTTCTTTGTCGAATGATCGTCACGTTGTCGCTCATCGGCGGCGCGGCCGGCGGCCTTCTGATCAGGTACGGCAAGCGCGCGGCGCGGGCGGCCCGCGCACTCTTCTGCCGACACGTCACCGTGAGCGTCAAGACCATCGGCGCCGCAGCCTTCTCGGAAAACGGTGATGTCGAACTGACAACCCAGATGACCTGCGACGCATGCGAAGAATCGTGGATTGCATCGCTCGCCGCGGGTGAAGCGCTGCGGCTTGGGATGAGGACATAGCTAATAGGCGCTCATGATCTTTCGAAATGGTCCGTCCGCCGCACTCGCAGAACGATCCGAGTGGCGACGGAGGGGCGGTGTCGAAAGAAGCCGGAGCGCGCCGAACGAGTTCACGCACCCACAACTCTCGCGAATGCTCAGTGGCGGTTATGTCCCAGGCACGTACTCGCTGGCCGATGCGTACCGGCTCTCGCCGTGGTTGCAGCCGTCGATCCATGCGTTCGCCGGCGTCGTTGCAGCGCGGACATTCCGCGTCAACCAAGGCAAGTCTGCGCTCGATCGCCACTGGCTAATCGATCTCATCTCGCGGCCGAACCGCACGCTCCGCATGTCGGAGTACCAGTTGCTGTACTACACCGCGGCGCTGTGGCGCTACAGCGGTCAAGTGTTCTGGGAGCTCGAGTACGGCGACGCGCGGCCGGGTGCCGACAAGCCGCGCGGTGGTAAGCCGCGACCGACGGACATCTGGATCTGGAATCGTGACGCGGTCACGCCGGATATCAACCCCAGCACCCGCGAGTTTCGCGGATGGTTCGTGACATGGAACGGGATGCGGAAGTGGGTCGATCGGCTCGACATGATCGACTTCCCGTTGTTCGATCCGACGCAGCACAACCCTCACGGGCCGTCGCCTGGGCGTTC
>Ga0193697_1000696_pt1 | contig 11483 bp, 8 predicted proteins | sample L3m2metaG_FD_145073 | JGI IMG/M metagenome (GOLD analysis project Ga0193697, IMG submission 145073) | Soil microbial communities from a riparian zone of the East river system, Colorado, United States - L3m2 | ecosystem: Environmental > Terrestrial > Soil > Riparian zone | place: USA: East River... | reverse complement strand
CGTCGAGGCCACGCCGAGCGCGGCCGCCTGGGCGCGCGCCGTGCCGGCCGTCGCCGCGTTGCGGCCGGGGTTCCTCGCGCCAGGCGCCATCATCCTGCCCGGGCAGTCGACGAACGCTGACTTCGACATCGCGCAACTCCAGACGCCGCAGATCGTCTCTGAGACCGCCGCCAGCGGTCGTTTCGATATCAAGATGAACAACCGCTGGTCGAGTTACGTCCGCGTATTTCACGACAAGGGTGTGAGCGACGCGCCCGACAGCGTGTCCGGCCGCGTGGTACACACCGAAGCGAATCCGAGCAACGCGATCTTCAATCTCCAGGGCGTCCTGTCGGATCGGACGACGAACGAGTTCAAGTTCGGTTACAACGCGGCACCGACGCAAATTGCGGGCGTCGTACCCGACGGGGCGAGCGCGCTCGCGGCTTCCATCATCAACCTGACCGGTTCCGTGGCGAACAACGGCATCGCCGGACAGGGGTCGAGCTCGGGCATCACCGTCCCAGGGGGACTGATTCGTTCGAACAGCGCGCAAAATGGCCGCGCGCAGCCCTACGATCCGTACACCCTTTCCTTCATCGACTCGCTCGGCTCGCTGCGCGGCAACCACTACATCAAGGTCGGCGGTGAAGTGCGTGTGATCCGCATGTCAACCGACCGCCTGGGAGGCACGACCTACTCCTTCCAGAACCTGAACGCCTTCCTGGCGAATCAGCCATCGACGATCCAGTTCCTGGGTGACGAGAGCGCGCCGAGTGTGTTCAACAACGGCGCCACGGGCGAGCGGCACATCCGCCAGGAGTATTACATCGCTTATGCTCAGGACGAGTTCCACGTCAGTCCGAAGCTCACGTTGAACTACGGCGTGCGCTACGACTACTACACGCCGATTCGGGAAGCCAACAATCTGCAGGTCAAGTTCAACGTCGATACCGGCGCGATCGATCCGAACACCACGCCCGTCTTCAGGTCGACGAAGACCAACTTCCAGGCACGATTCGGCACGACGTTCTCGGCCACTGAGAAGACCATCATTCGCGCCGGCTTCGGCATGTTCGTTGGTCCGGGCCAGACCGAAGATCAAGTGCAGACGATCGCTGACTCCGATCGCGTCAGCGTGACGTTGTCGTCCGGCGCGGCGCTCGCGTACCCGCTGGATCCAAACGTCGCGACGGCGACGTTCATCAACAACCCGAACAACCGGTCGTACCAGCCGCGTGCTTACCGGAACGAGTACACGATTCCGGAGCGGGTTTGGCAGTACACGACTTCGGTCCAACAGGATCTCGGCGGACACATGGCGGCGACGGCGGCGTATGTCGGCGCGCAGGGGCGCAACCTGTTCCTGCGGAGCATCGCGAATCCGATCGTCAACGTCGTGACCAACCCCAACCCGGCAAGCGCCGCGCTGGTCATCCGCCAATTCTCAATCGTGCAGCGCGATGCAGCTGGCGCCATCATCGGCGTGCAGAATCCGTACGCGGAGATTGATACCAAGACCAGCGGTGGTCACGACAACTACAACGCGCTGCAGCTCGGCCTGTCGCGACGGTCGGCGAGTGGCTTGTCGGTGAACGCGCAGTACACGCTGTCGCGGAGCTTCGGCAACACGAGCGGCTCGAACGAAGCGCTGACGGTCGGCAATGCGGCTCAGACCCTGGCTGATTACGACTACGACACCGGCTACAACGCCTTTGACGTGCGCCACACCTTCACACTCGGCGCGCTGTACAACCTTCCCTATGGACGCGGCCGAGCGCACCCGGCAACGGGAGTCGCCGACGCCCTGCTCGGCGGCTGGGATATCGGTGGCATCGTGAACGCGCGAAGCGGCTTGCCGATTGACGTCCGCATCACGCGACCCGATTTCGTCTATGTGGACGCCGCCGGGACTGTCTTCAACAACCCGGCGGTCGGTCGCTCGGCGATCATCAACACGCCGAACGGCGGCGGTTCGCGCAACGTGCGGAGACCCGACCTCGTGCCTGGCGCAGATCCGTTCGTGACCAGCGGCGGCCTGCTCTTCCTCAACCCGGCCGCATTTGCGACACCCAAGCCGGGCACCTACGGAAATCTCGAGCGCGGCTCGCTGCACGGACCGGGATTCAGCCAGGTCGACTTGGTGCTCGCGAAGCACTTCCCCTTCGGCGCCACCACGCGGAACGCCGAGTTCCGCATCGAGGTCTTCAACGTGTTCGACCGGGCCAACTTCTCGAATCCGGTTGCGACCCTGCCAAACGCGCTGCCGACCACCGCGACAACTGAAGCGAACAAGGTGCAGCCCGGTCAGGCCTTCACCGGCGCAGCGGCTGGAGCATTCGGTACGCTCACTAGCACGGTCGGCCGTACCGTTGGTCTTGGCACGCCGCGTCAGGTGCAGTTCGCGTTCCGGTTCAACTTCTAACGAGGACAGACCGGCGTCGATGCGCCGGTAGTTCACACAAGCGCCTGGATCCTCGGAGCCCGCTCTCGCAAGAGGGCGGGCTCTTTTTTTGCACGCCGGAAAACTCCGGCCGGCCCGAATATGCCGGGGCTCCGGCACCGATTCAGGAAGTCAAAGAACGTCCGGCCTCAGCAGTAACAGCACTCCGCATCGACGTTGAGGTCACCAGCGCCATTTGTTTGCGCGCATGTGACGCGAACGCCTCCGCATGGTCGCACGCGACCGGGATGATCCGAATCGATGGTTTACGCGTACTTCCGCATGCTGTTCAGATCGCGCCCTGCGTTCCCGCTGGTGGTGACCATCGTCATGGCCGCGTGTAACATGCATCCGCCGACGTCCGCAAAGACGACATCGATTCCCGTGCTCAACGTGTCCTGCAAAGGCCTGGACGACGCGCTCAATTGCCGCGCGCTCGAGCAAGTCGCCGGGTCGCCTGTCGACGCCCGCGAGAGCGTCGACGTGACCGATGCAGTGGTGTGGACCACGTCCAACGCCGGGACCGCCGTTGTTGTCCGTGGCCTTGTTACGTCGGAGGAACCTGGCACTGCCACCATCAGCGCGACCCTGCATGCTGGGGGCGAGACCGTCACTGCCTCCGTTCTCGTAGTGGTTGGCGACGATGGCGCGTCTCCGCAAGTGGCGTACGACCTGAGTGGCGCGGTCCGGGATGTGTCGAACACAGCCGTTCCAAATGTCGAATTGACGCTCTCAGACGGTCAGGGCGGCAACCGGATCGCTGTCACAGGACAGAACGGTGGACGTTCGGAAGGGGCCTTCCGCTTCTCTCCCGTACTCAGCGGTACGTATCGCCTGCGGGCCACGAAGTCCGGGTATCGACCGGTGGAACGGGTCGTGAACGTGCCCGACACGTCGCCTCTGACGCTGGTGCTGTTGTCCGAGCCGCGTTGAACAACCAGGGGTTAGAGCTGGGCGACCGCCGCTAGATCTGGCCGAGCGCTCTGACAGCGAGCTCGTGACGTCGTCGAGCGTAGATGCCGTGGGCCGTGCTGCCGGCGGCGCGCTCGAGTACAGGCGCCGCATACTTCAATTCGCGGAAGGCTTCGGGGGCATCCATCTCGCTGAGCGCCAGGACGGTGTACCAGAACGGGAACCGGCGCCATTGTCCGTTGCCGTCGCGCATGGACCGCAGGTGCCCCGCGCCTCGGCGGAGTCGCTCTTCCCGTCTATCCAGGCTGCCCGAGAGAAGATTTCGCCACAATCCCACGCTGCATTTCCCGCAACAGAACAGCCCGGGATTCGTCCTGCGCGGGTCGAGCGCGGCCCGCTCGAGACAGCGCATCAGCCCGTGGCAGGCCCGATCGAGAGCGGCGGAGACAACGCGGTCGCGCACTCTGAGCAACCGCAGCGCACGACAAGCCTCCTCTCCCACGATGTGCCGCGCCGATGCCGAAGTGATGCGCTCGCCCGTGAAGACGACAATGCCTTTCTCACGTTCCGCGGCAAAGCCGGCGAACGTCTCGGCGTAGGCGCCGGGCACACCCTGCCGCGACGCGATCCATCGCGCGGCCGGCTTGCGTTCGTTGGAGCCGAGCGGTCGACGGTCAAACACCGCCGCATTGACCGCATCGACTGTTTGCGAAAGACTTCGTGCGTCGATCACCGTCCCTCCCCGAACGTGGGTCCGGGCAAGAATACGTCGTCAGGATGTCCGTTGAGCACCGCGCGCATCACCAGCGCACTCGAGGGGCACGCGGACCTGAACTCGATGGACTGCTGGACATCGTCGGGAACTTCTGCGCGCTCCACCCGTGCGAATCCGAAGCGTGGAAAGAACTCGCCGGCGGTCGTCGTCAGCAGGAACGCGGCATCGGCGCCGAGCGATCGCGCCAAATCGAGACCCGCGGTCGTCAACTGATGACCGATCCCGCGGCCGCGCCAGGCAGCGTCAACCGCCACCGATCGCAGCAGCACGCCCGACGAATAGACCTCGAGCGCGGCGCACCCAATGGCGCGGTTGCCCACGCGGGCGACCAGCGCCGTATCGAGCGATGCCTGAAGTCCAGCCGTCGGCAGCTGGTTGGCGGCGAGCAGCGCTTCGATCGCGGCACGGTCCTGCGGGGTCGCGCGTTCCACGTTGACGCCGCTCATGCCGGCACCTCTTCCCCGCAGCAGGCGAGACCGCGCGGCGCTTCGACCGCCTTGAGACAGCAGCCGGTCGCTTTACGAAACCGCTCGGCGTCTTTGGCAATGGTGTCGACGTGCGTCAGCGCGTGCTTGACGATGTCGGTCAGCGTGCGCAGAACCGTGTCGTCGAGCGACGCCAGCCGGTAATGAATCCAGAGCCCTTCCCGGCGGGTCTCAACCAGCCCGGCGCGCCGGAGGTAGGCCAGGTGCCGCGAGACCGTCGGCTGCGGCAGCTTCAGGGCGTCGTGCATCTCGCAGACGCAAATCTCGCCGCCGACGAGCAGCGCGAGGATGCGCAGCCGGGTGGCATCCGCCAGAGCCTTGAACAACGCTTCGACGTGGATCAGCCGGGTGCTCATATATTCGCCTTGACAAATATAGCACGGTTCCATATATTCGGCTAGGCGAATTTAAAAGGGGCACACATCATGAACTCCACGACCGGTTTGAAGGAGCAGATCCAGGAGAAATACGGCGCGGCGGCGCGGCTCGCGGCCTCGGGCGCGAAGGATGCCAGCTGCTGCTCGGGCACGAGCTGCTGCGGGGCCGAAGAGATCACGGAGAACCTGTACAGCGACCGCGAGCGCGGCACGCTGCCCGACACCGCGGTCGCTGCCTCGCTCGGTTGCGGCAACCCGACGGCGCTGATCGAACTGCGGTCAGGCGAAACGGTGCTCGACCTGGGATCGGGCGGCGGCATCGACGTCCTGCTGTCCGCACGACGCGTTGGCCCGACCGGCAAGGTCTACGGGCTCGACATGACCGACGACATGCTCGCGCTCGCGCGCGAAAACCAGCGCAAGGCCGGCGTCGGCAACGTCGAGTTCCTCAAAGGCGAGATCGAACAGATCCCGCTGCCCGACTGCTCGGTGGACGTCATCATCTCCAACTGCGTGATCAACCTCTCGCCCGACAAGGATCGCGTGATTGCCGAAGCCTTCCGCGTCTTGAAACCGGGCGGGCGATTCGCCGTGTCCGACGTCGTGGTGCGCGGCGAGGTGCCGGACGACATCCGTCGCGACGCCGAAGCGTGGATCGGGTGCATCGCCGGCGCGCTCGAAGAGGAGGAGTACCGCGGCAAGCTGACGCGCGCCGGATTCAGCGGCGTCGATCTGGAGCGCTGGCGCGTCTATGACATCGCCGACGGTCGATTCGCCAGCGCGTTCGTGCGCGCCACCAAGCCAACGCCCCAACCCTGCTGCGGCACCGACTGCTGCAAGCCGTGATCACGGTCGTCTTCGCCTGCGTGCACAACGCGGGACGATCGCAGATGGCGGCGGCGTTCTTCAACCGCCTGACCGATTCGTCGAAGGCGCGCGCTCTCTCGGCGGGCACGCAGCCCGCCGACCGCGTGAACCCGGTGGTCGTCGAGGCGATGCGTGAAGCCGGGATCGACATATCCGGGGCGACACCGCAGCGGCTGACGCAAACGGTGGCCGAGCAGGCTTCGCTCCTCGTCACGATGGGTTGCGGCGGCGACTGCCCGTACGTGCCAGGGCTGCAGCGAGACGACTGGCCGCTCGAGGATCCGGCCGGTCAGCCGCTCGAGCGCGTACGGGCCATCCGTGACGATCTCCGCCAGCGGGTTCACACGCTTGTGACCCGCGAGGGAGTCGGCGCAACGCTATAATCGCGGCCATGAGCCGACTGCCAACGGCCGCGATCCTGATGGCCATGCTTGCGACACCGCGCGCCGCCGACGCCCCGAAGCAGCTGATCGCCCACCGCGGCGCGTCAGGGTATACACCCGAGCACACCGCCGCGGCCTACAAGCTGGCGATCGAGCAGAAGGCCGACTTCATCGAGCCCGACCTCGCCGTCACGAAGGACAACGTCCTCATCTGCCTGCACGACGACACGCTCGAGCGCACGACGAACGTCGCCGAGGTCTTTCCCGATCGCGCGTCCGCGGCGACTGCCGCGACCGAGTCGACGCGACGCCCGGGCAAACACTGGCTCGCCAACGATTTCACGCTCGCCGAGATCAAGCGCCTCGACGCCGGCAAGTGGTTCAACCCGAAGTTCGCCGGCGAGAAGATCCTCACCTTCGAGGAGATGATCGCGCTGGTGCGCGGACACGGCGGAATCTACCCGGAGCTCAAGTCGCCCCCGCTCTACACGTCGCGCGGCGTCGACATGGAGAAGATCTTCGTCTCGGTCGTCAAGAAGCTCGGACTCGACACGCCGGCCTCGTTGAAGACCATGCCGGTCATCATCCAGTCGTTCGACGAAGCCACCATTCGCCGTGTCGCGGCCGACCTGCCGGCCATCCCCCGCGTCTTCCTGACGTCGCGGGACGAGGACGTCACCGACGCGCGGCTCAAGGAGCTGTCGAAGTTTTCGAACGGCATGGCGCCCGAAAAGGTCGTCATCGCGCGTCATCCCGAAATGGTGAAGGCCGCGCACGCGCTCGGCATGACGGTGACGTCGTGGACGTTCAAGAAAGACGACGACAAGATGGCGTTCCCGACCGTTCGCGAGGAGATGCAGCACTTCCTCTACACGTTCGGTATCGACGCGCTCTTCACGAACAACCCGGATCAGTTCCCGAGACGGTAGAATCGACGACGCGGGCGGGCCTGCGCGTCACGTCAAGCCCGCACAATCCGACGTACATCATGGGGAGGCCATTTACATGCGACGTTCCTGCGGCGCTGTCCTGTTCGGTGTGATCCTGCTGCTCGCGTGCGCCTCGTCGGCGCGCGCGCAATTCGAAACCGCATCCGTCGTCGGCACGGTCCGCGACCAGTCCGGCGCCGTCGTGCCCGACGCCAAGGTCACGTTGACCAACACGGCGACCGGCGTCTCCATGACCCGGACCACCACCGGCGACGGCACCTACGAGTTCGTCACGGTCAAAGGCGGTATCTACCTCGTGACCGCCGAGAAATCCGGCTTCTCGATCGCGCTCACCGACAACGTGCAGGTGCAGGTCGGCGCGCGCCTGCGCGTCGACATGCAGCTGGCCGTCGGACAACTGTCCGAGAAAGTCGTCGTCACCGGCACGTCGCCGCTGATCGAGACCGACTCGAGTCAGCGCAGCCAGGTGATCACAGGCGACCAGATGCGCGAGCTCGCCCTCAACGGCCGCGAGTACTCGGCCCTCGCCCTTCTCTCCACTGGCGTGCGCCAGTCGGCGCTGAACAAGAGCACCAACGGCACGCCACGCGAGGGCGCCTTCAATGTCAACGGCCTGCGCAGCACGTTCAACAACTTCCTGATCGACGGCGTCGACAACAACGCCTACGGCACCAGCAACCAGGGGTTCTCGAACCAGGTGATGCAGCCGGCGCCAGACGCCGTCAGCGAGTTCCGCGTCGTCACCAACAATCAGAGCGCCGAGTACGGGCGCGCCGCCGGCGCGACGGTGAACGTCGCCTACCGCAGCGGCGCGAACCAGTTCCACGGCGACGCGTGGGAGTTCTTCCGCGACACCAAGCTGAACGCGACGACGTTCTTCACGCCGCCGGACGGCCAGAAGCCGCCGCTCCGGCGCAACCAGTACGGCGGCGTACTCGGCGGGCCGATCGTCAGGAACAAGGCGTTTTTCTTTGCGGACTTCGAGGGATTCCGGCAGACGCGGAAAACGACGGCGTTCTCGACGCTGCCGACCGCGACGCAGAACGCCGGCATCCTCAACGTCGACATTCGATTTACCCCGCGGGCACAGCGATCCCGATGACGGCGTTCGCGCGCAAGGTCCTCGGCGGCCTGCCGGCGCCGAACGTGGCGGGCGCCGCCAACAACTACTCCATCCTGCAGGAGTTCACGAACGATACCGACAAGGCCGGTGGCAAGATCGATCTGCAGGTGAGTCCGGAGCTGTCGTTGTTCGGCCGCTACGGATGGCGCAGCCTCAACACCAACGATCAGGCACCGATTCCGCTGCCCTCCGGCGGCGGCGGCAACGGCAACATCTACACGCGCAACAAGCAGATCGTGCTCGGCACGACTTACGTCGCGAGCGACCGATCGCTGCTCGAGGTCCGGTTCGGCTGGTCGAACACGCAGGGCGGCAAAAATCCGCCGGCGCTCGGCGAGGCGGACACCTTCGGCATCACCGGGCTCCCGACCGACACACGCATCTCGGGAGGATTGCCGTCGCAGGCCATCAACGGCTACTCGGCGTTCGGCCGCCAGGCGACCAATCCGCAGTGGCAGTTCCCGACGGTGTTCAACCCGAAGATCAACTACTCGTGGCTGATGGGCAAGCAGTCGCTCAAGGCGGGCTACGAGTTTCAACGGATCAACGTCGAGGTGCAGGACGTGAATCCGCTCTACGGTCTCGATAGCTATACCGGTCAGTTCACCCGGCCCGCGACCGCCGCGGCGAACAACCTGTACAACCTGTCGGACTTCATGCTCGGCCTGCGGTCGCAGTACGCACTCAGCACGTTCTATATCGCCAACATGCGCCAGAACCTCCACTTCATGTACGTGCAGGACGACATCCGCGTCAACGACAAGCTGACGCTGAACGCCGGCCTGCGCTACGAGTACGCGTCGCCGATGTGGGAAGCCAACAACGCGCTGACGAATTTCGATCCAGTCAACAAGGTGATGCTGACCGCGAAGGACGGATCGATCGCCGATCGGGCACTGGTCGATCCCGACCGGAACAACTTCGGCCCGCGGCTCGGGTTTGCGTACACCGTGGCGGCCAAAAACGTCGTCCGCGGCGGCTGGGGCACCAGTTACGTCCACGTCAACCGCATCGGATCCGCCAACCTGCTCGGGATCAATGGCCCCCAGGTCGTGAGAGCGGCGGTGGTCCAAGGAGACGCGACGGTGGCGTCGTTCCGGCCGACGGAGCAAGGTTATCCGGCAGGTCTGACCGACTCGTCGAAGTTCAACCCGCTGACCGCCCTCATCAGCTACATCCCGAGGGATTACCACTCGAGCCCGGTCCAGAGCTGGTACCTGTCGTATCAGCGTGAGTTCGGTCCGAGCATGCTGGTTGACGTCGCGTACGTGGGCAACAAGGCGGACGACCTGCTGCTGGTCGCGAACTACAACCAGGCGGTGCCCAACAGTCCGACGACCAACATCCCGCTCGCGTCGCGGCGGCCGATTTCGACCTTCGGCGACATCACCTACGTCTTCAACGGCGGCAAGTCGCGGTACAAGGCCTTCCAGGCCAAGTACGAGTGGCGGATGGGCACCGAGGTCACGCTCCTGAGCTCGCTGACGCTGTCGAAGGCAGAGGACAATTCGGCTGGCGCGCTCGAGAATCAGAATGGCAACTTCCCGGCGCCGCAGGACCTGAGGAACCTCGACGCCGACTTCGGCCTCGGGTCCTACCATCAGCCGTACAACAGCACGACGAGCTTCGTGGTGGCGCTACCCTTCGGCCACGGCAAGCACTGGGGCAACGGCATCCCGAAAGCGCTCGACGTCGTCGTCGGCGGCTGGCAGCTGGGCGGCATCAACACGATCACGCCGGGCGAGATGGTGACGTTCACCTACTCGCCGGCCGCGCCGTTCCAGGTGTCGGCGATCACCAACGACTTCTCGGGCGCGAACAACTATCGCCCGAACATCACGTGCGACCCCTACGCGCCGTCCGGTCAGTCGATCACGCAGTGGTTCAATCCGGCGTGCGTCGTCCTGCCGACCGATCAGAGTCAGCCGTTCGGCAACGCGCCGCGCAACAACGTGCGTGGACCGAACTTCTGGCAGTTCGATCTCGCCGCTAGCAAGAACGTCGCGCTCGGCGGACAGGCGCGGCTGCAGCTGCGGCTCGAGGCGTTCAATCTCTTCAATCGCGTGAACTTCACGCCGCCCGCGGCCAACCGCAGCAATTCCACGTTCGGCACCATCACCGGCACGTTCGATCAGCGGCAGGTGCAGCTCGGAGTGAAGGTGCTTTGGTAGCAAGTAGCGCAGCCCTTTTAGGGCTGCCCCGACGGCCGTTGGCAGGCCTGCCAGCCTCCGCACTACGTGCTTCGGCTAGGTCTCGCCGGAGCTCGCCAGAACTGGCGGCGAGCGGAGGCGGAAAGGCCTGCGCTACGAGAGGCCGTCGGCTGCGGGAAACAAAGGACACAGAGGTGGCGTGCGGCCTCTGTGTCCTCTGTTCTCCTCTGTGTCCTTGTCTGGTTACTGCTACGCAGCCCAGGAACCGTTGCGATAGAGCGTCAGCGCGACGTCGACGTTAGCGCGCAGCGTTCGCGCGATCGCGTCCCAGCTCTTCTCGCACCGCAGCAGCGTCTTCCACGAATAGAGGTGTTTGGGCTTGTGGAAGTCGCTGCTCGCCACGTAGGGATAGTGTTTGAGGCTGGTCACCGAAAAGAGGTCGTCGCGGTTGGCGGCCTCCCAGACGTCGACCAGTTCCGCCAGCCGCTTGCGGTGATCCCACAGATAGCAGGTGCTGATCTCGATGCGGCGCGTCGTGCGGTGATGCGGGTGGCAGGCGATGCTCAGCGCGTCCTGCCGCCGGATGTCGCGGAGGATTTCCTCGGCGGGCTGGTCGGCACTGATGAACTCGCGGATGTTCAGCGCGACGATGTGCGAGTTCTTCTTGCTGCGGATGTGATTCTGCGTGATCTCGGCGCCGGGGAGGACGAGCAGGTCGTAGAGACGGCGCGCCCGGCGCGCTTCCGCCTCGATCTCGTTGAGATACGCGTCGAACCGTTCCGCCGTCACCGAGAACTCGCGGCGTCCGAGCGACATCATCCGGCCGGCGCGGGCGAACATGTCGCGCTCCATCAGAATGTGATCGGTGATCGCGATGACGTCGAAGCGCCTCGTCTTGCCGTAGAGATCCACGACCTCGCGCAGCGACAGCCGTCCATCGCTCCAGCGGGTGTGGACGTGAAAATCGCACAGCAGAAAGGGCTCGTATCCTGGCACTGCTACACCGCCTGTGCGTTCGTCGATCGCCACGAAGCCTCGA
>Ga0193697_1000695_pt1 | contig 11483 bp, 9 predicted proteins | sample L3m2metaG_FD_145073 | JGI IMG/M metagenome (GOLD analysis project Ga0193697, IMG submission 145073) | Soil microbial communities from a riparian zone of the East river system, Colorado, United States - L3m2 | ecosystem: Environmental > Terrestrial > Soil > Riparian zone | place: USA: East River... | reverse complement strand
CCAGCGTTCGAGGTTATCGTAGTTCGGGACGACGAGGACGATCGGATATTTGCGGCGATCGCCGTACAGGACGGCGTTGACCACGAACTTGTTTCGCTTCACCATCGCTTCGATCGGCTGCGGCGCGATGTACTTGCCCCCCGCCGTCTTGAGGAGCTCCTTCTTGCGGTCGGTGATCTTCAGGTACCCGTCCGAGTCGATCTCGCCGATGTCGCCCGTGTGCAGCCACCCCTCGGCGTCGACGGTCTCGCGGGTCGCGTCCGGCAGCTTGTAATAGCCCTTCATGATGTTCGGGCCGCGCGCGAAGATCTCGCCGTCCGAGGCGAACTTCAGCTCCACCCCGGGGATCGCCTTGCCCACGGTGCCGAGCTTGATGCGCTCGAGCGGATTGAGCGTCAGCACCGGTGACGACTCCGTCAGGCCGTAGCCCTCGATCACCGGCAGGTTCGCCGAGTAGAAGAACTTGGCAATGTCCGCGGAAAGGGGCGCCGCGCCGGACACGAAGAACCGCACGCGGCCGCCGGTGCGCGCCTGCAGCTTCGAGAACACCAGCTTGTCCGCCACCTTTTTCTTGAACGCGAGGCTCCCGGGGATCCGCAAGCCTGCCAGGTGATGTGTCGCCCAGTCCTCGCCCGCGCGTTTCGCCCAGAAGAAAATCGCCCGCTTGATCGCGCTCCCCGAGAGCGCGTTCTCGAGCACGCGCGCGTACACCTTCTCGTACAACCGCGGCACGGACAGCACGACCGTCGGCTTCACTTCCTGGAGATTCGCGGCCACCGTGTCGAACGATTCGGCGTAGTTGATCTCGACACCGGCCTGAAACAGCGTGTAGTCCACCATCCGCTCGTAGCTGTGCGACAGCGGCAGCATCGACAAGCACGAGTCCCCGGGGCCGATCGGGATCATCTGCAGCACGGCTTGCACGTTGGACCAGATGTTGTGGTGGGAGAGCATCACGCCCTTCGGGTCCCCCGTCGTCCCCGACGTGTAGATCAGGGTCGCGAGATCGTCGGGCCCCACCGCCAACGCTTCCTTCTTCCAATCGGGGTACTTGCCGACGGCGGCTCGGCCCTTGGCCTCGACCTCGGCGAGCGTCAGCACGCCCTCCCGCCGGACCGAGGCGTCGAACGCGATCACGTGCTTCAAGTTGGGAAGCCCGCCCCGCACCTCGAGCACTTTCGCGACCTGCGCGTCGGTCGAGCAGCACACCACAATCGACTCGGAATCCTTGAGGATGTATTCGGTCTGCTTCGGGGTCAGGGTCGGGTAGATCGGGACGTCGGCGGCGCGGGCGGCGAGGCAGGCGTAATCGGTCAGGGCCCACTCCGGTCGGTTCTCCGACACCAGCGCGACGCGGTCCCCGGGCCTCACACCCAGCTCGCGCAGGCCCAGCGAGATCGCCTGGACGCGCTGCACGGTCTCGCGGTGCGTGATGGGGATCCACTCGCCGCCGACCTTGGAGCGGAACGCGAACGGCAGGCCGGCGTGCCGGTCCACCGTCGTGAAAAACAGTTGGTTGAGCGTTCCCTTGCTCATGATCGACTCATGGGCGGAACTCCACGACGAAGCGCACCGGACTACCGGGTATCTGGGTACCGTTGGGGCGCAGAACGGCGGCGCTGACGACGACCGAATCAGGGACCGTCGCCTTACGGAGCCGGACCTGTACGACGGCGATCCCGCTCGCGTTGGTGAGGACGGTTCCCTTGGGGACTAATGTGACGGTCGTGTCGCTTGGCGGATAGGTGTCGAAGGTATACACGACCGGGCGCCCCGGCGCCCCGGCCGTGTCGGCCCAGGCCTTCACGATCAGGGAATCGGAGAGGGAATCCGCCGGGGTGAGCGTGTCCGGCGGAGTCACCACCACCGTGTCTCGCGTGACTCCCGGCGCGCTCGCCGAGTCGAGCCGCACAAACACAAACACATTCTCGGGGTTGGAGCGGAGGGCGCCGAAACGTGCCTGGAGCCGCCCGGTCCCGACCGCCTTGGCGAAGGTCTTTCCGGTGCCGCTGTCCACGACCGATACGATCCCGGTATCGAGGGACGTCCAAAAAATCTGCGCGGCCACTGAATCGCCGTGGCCGTTCAGTGCCCGCGCACTGGGATGCAGCGTATCGCCGATCTCGAGGAGCCCGCTGTCGGGGAAGAAGACCTCGAGCGCGACGACCTGATTGAGATCCGTACCGAGCTGTCCACAGCCCGCCGTCGCCGCCAAGGCGAGCAGGAAGATGCTCGTTCTCAGGCGTTGCCCCCGCCCCCGTCCGGGGAAGGCGATGGCGTGAGGCCCGCGCCGAGATCGCGCAGCGCTTCGTTGGCGTGCGCGACCCACTTCTGAGCGTCGGGGCCTTTTGGCGGGTTGGCCAGAAACGCTTTGAGGTGCTGCGCGGCGCCGTCGGGATCGCCGCGCTTCAACAGGAGAAACGCCAGCCCGTAGTGCGCGCCGCCGAGCCCGGTGTCGAGCTCGAGCGCGCGACGGTAATGACGGATGGCTTCGTCGAACCGCCGCGTCTTGGTGAACGCGATCGCCATGTTCTGCAGAATGCGGGCGTCGTTGGGATGGTCGCGCAGCGCGAGGCGGTACGACGTGAGCGCCGCGTCGTAGTCTCCCTGACGCTCGAGTGCGAGCGCCTCATTCAGGTAATCGAGACGCTGCGGACTGAGATCGTCCGGCGACGAGCCGCTGAAGAGGCGGCGCCAGAAACCCATGGGGCGAAAATAGCTTGCGGCCTCCGACGTTCGCAATGTAGCTTCCGCCACGATGCCGCCCCTTCCTCCCAGACCGAGCCGACCGAGCGCTGGAGCCCGCGGCGCGCGCCAGACCCCGCGCGGCGTGCTCGAGGTGGACTGGCCGTTCTTCGGCGAGCTGTGCCGGGCGCTCGCGCTCAAGATCTTCCGCGAATACGACCCCGAGGTCGTGATCGGCATCGCCAAGGCCGGCGTGATCCCGGGCGCGGTCGTCGCCAGCATCCTGCAGCGCGACTTCGCGTCGATCGCCATTACGCGTAACGCGCCCGGCGAGGCACCCAACATCATCGCGGGCCCGCCGCGCCTCGTGACCGCGAAACGCGTCCTGATCGTGGACGAGACGTGCGAGTCGGGAAGCACGATGAAGCTCGCGCTCAACGTGGTACGCGACCTGAAGCCCGCCGCCGTGAAGACGGCCGTGTCGTTCAAGACAGGCACCTACAAGCCGGATTTCTACGCCCTCGAAAACGAGAACTTCATCATCCTCCCCTGGGACCGCGAAGTGATCATCGGCGGCGAGATCGTCGTGCGTCCCGACTACGCCGAGAAGCTGAGAGAACTGGGACCTGGCGCTTGAAGGACCGCCTGGCGGCCGCGCTGAAGGCCTCCCGCGCCGACTACACCGAAATCCGTCTCGAACGCACCTGGAGCTCCGCCGTGACCTTTCGCGGCCGGCGGCTCGAAACCGCCACCGTCAGCGAGGATCAGGGCGGTTTCGTGCGCTGCCTGGACCGCGGCTGCGGCTGGGGGATCGCCTCGTTCACCTCGCTCGACGCGTTGCCTCAGATGGTGGCGCGGGCGCACGAGCTGTCCCGGGCCGTCCGGCTCGAGCGCCCCATCCGCCTCGCGGAGACGGCGGCGCAGCAAGCCGATGTGGCGCTCGATCTCGACGGCGACGTGCGCGGCATCTCGCTCGCCGAGAAGAAGAAGCTCATCGAGGCGTACAACGGCGCCATGCTCGCCGTGTCGGACGCGATCGTCGACACGCAGGCGATCTACCGCGACGAGGTGAGCGAGGTCTGGTACGTGAACTCCGAGGGGACGGCACTGGCGCAGGTGCGCCCCGAGGTCACGGTATCGGGTACCGCCATCGCGCGCCGCGATGGCACCATCGAGAAGGGGCTCGAGTCGATCGGTCTGCGGCGCGGCTGGAACAGCGTGCACGGGTTCGAGGAGCGCTTCCGGGTCGTCGCGCGGCGGGCCGCGGACCTGCTCGACGCCCCACGCGTGCAAGGCGGCGCCTATCCGGTGATTCTGGACAACGAGCTCGCGGGGGTGTTCATCCACGAGGCGTTCGGTCACCTGTCCGAGGCGGACTTCGTCTACGAGAACCCGCAGGCGCGCGAAATGATGACGTTGGGTCGCCGCTTCGGGAAACCGGTGTTGAACGTCGGGGATAACGGGGCCGCGTCCGGCCTGCGGGGCACGCTGCCCTTCGACGACGAAGGCACGCCCACGCAGGATACGGTGCTCATCCGGGACGGGATCCTCGTCGGCCGGCTCCATTCTCGCGAGACGGCTGCGGCGATGTCGGAGCGCCCGACCGGCAACGCGCGGGCCATGTCGTTCCGGCACCCACCCATCGTGCGGATGACCAACACGTACATTGCGCCGGGCCAGGGCGGCGCGACGCTGCAGGACCTGATCAAGGACGTGAAGCTCGGCGTGTACGCGTGCGGCGCCTTCGGCGGCCAGACGATGCTCGAGAACTTCTCGTTCACCGCCGCGTGGGGGCACATGATCCGGGACGGGCAGATCGCCGAGCTGGTGAAGGACGTCGTGCTCGCGGGCAACCTGTTCCAGACCCTCGACCGCATCGACCACATCGCCGGCGACTTCACGTGGAACCAGATGGGCGGCGGGTGCGGCAAGGGCGGCCAGTTTCCGCTCCCCGTCACCGAAGGCGCCCCCCACGTCCGCATCGAGGAGATTCTCGTCGGAGGCGACGTGTGATTGACCGGATCTTGGCAGCGGCTGGGCACGCGGATGTGCTTTGGCGTCGGGAGGAAAGGACCACGATAGCGTTCGAGTCGGGCCGGCTCAAGACGACCGGAATCATCGAAGAAACCGGCGTCAACCTCCGCGTGGCGACGGGGGGCCGCGTCGGTGTCGCAGGGACCACGGCGGCCGCGCCGGATGTGACCGCGCTCGTGGATCGCGCCCGCGCCTCGGCCGAGCTCGGTGAGCAGCTCGACCTGACGTTTCCCTCCAAGTCGAAGTTCCCCAACGTCCCCACGTTTTTCGACGGTGCCGCCAACGCCTCGCTCGACCGGTTGATCGCGATCGGCAAGGGCCTGGTCGAGCGGCTCGCCCGCGAAGGGTGTCAGGTCAACGTCGCCATCGAGCGCGAAGTGGGAGAGACCGCGGTGGGGAACAGCGCCGGGGCGCGCGGCGGCTACCCGTCGACGGGAGTCGCGGTGACAGCGGACGTCGTCCGCATCGCGTCCGACGACGTCCTGATGATCTACGACCAGTACGTGGGCGGCGATCTCCCGACCGACGCCGACCTCGACGCCCTGGTGCGGTCGATCGAAATGCGGCTCGTGCCGGCGCTCACGATCGTCACGCCACCGGACGGCGCCCTGCCGGTCGTGTTCACGCCCGCGGGCCTCGCCGCGATCGTCCTGCCGCTCGAGCAGGCGCTCTCCGGCAAGACGGTGCTGCAGGGCAGCTCGCCGCTCGCCGCCAAGGTCGGCGAGCAGGTGTTCGACACCCGTCTCTCGATCAGCGACGATCCGCTGGCGCCGCAGGGCCCGGCGTCGCGTCCCTTCGACGACGAGTGCGTGGCATCCACCGCGACGCGCCTGGTGGAGGGCGGGATCGTCCGCGCGTTCGTATACGACCTCGAGACAGCCACCCGCGCCAAGACACGGACGACCGGAAACGGCCATCGCGGCATCTTCGGCAAGCCGGGGATTCGCTACACGAATCTGATCGTGGGCAACGCCCCCCCCCCACGCCCCGCACCCCACGCCCCCGGGTTGGGAGGCGGACTGATCGCGGATATCCAGGACGGATTAGTGGTCGACGACCTGATCGGCGTGGGGCAGGGGAACGTGACCGGCGGAGGATTCAGCCATCCCGTGGGACTCGCCTATCGGGTCCAGGGCGGCGAGATCACAGGGCGAGTCAAGGACGCGGCGGTGGCGGGAAACGTCTACGAGCTGCTCAAGCACATCGGCGGGTTTGGGAGCGACGGGCGGTGGTTGGGGTCACGCTGGTCGTCGTCGCTGCGGCTCGAGGGGGTCAGCGTGGCGCGTCGCTGAGCGCATCCTCGTAGGTCCGTCCCTCCGTCATCGCCTCATAGACCCGCTGCAGCACGTCGGGCGTCGCCGACAGGAAGCGGCAGCGCGCATCGCCCCGACTCCGGCATTCGACCTCCATCACCGACACCGGTTCGTCCGAGAGTCGGCCCAGGAAATCGGCCAGCATGCCCGCGGAAAAGAAGCACATCGGCGTTTGCGACGTGCCGGGTTCGGCCTCCACCCAGTCGCTCGAATCGAGCGCGAGCGCCTCCGTCCCTACCGGACTCATGGTCAACGCGCCCCAGCCGCCGCTCGTGAAGAACTCGGAGAGCGTTTCCGCGAAGAGGTCGGCATCGAGGTCGGACGGATTGTTCGCGGCCGCGAACGCACGATACAGGCCCTCGCCCGCGGCATAGCCGGCCTCCTGCAGGATCGCAATCGCTTGATCGGGGGCGCGGCTGAGGAGACTGGTGTGCAGCTGCCGGACGACCGAGGGTGTCATATGGGAGGCCAACTTAGGCTTCGGAGTGTATGCGGCGCAAGAGTTCTTTCTCGGTGATCTGCTCGATGCCGAGCGCCTTCGCCTTCTCCGCCTTCGATCCGGGGTCCGCACCGACGACGACGGCGGTGGTCTTCGCCGACACGCTGTCGGTCACGTGTCCGCCCGCCGCTTCGATTTTCTCCTTCGCCTGCGGGCGGGACAACGTCGGGAGGGTGCCGGTGATGACGTAGGTTTGTCCCGCGAGCGGTCCACCGCTCGCGGCGGCGACCGGCTCCTTCATCGTCAAGCTGAACTTCTCGAGGCGTTCGATGAGCTTGCGGTTCCGGGGCTCCGCGAAGAACCCCACCACCGCCTCGGCGATGGCAGGTCCGATGCCGCGGATCGCATTGACTTCCTCCACCGAGGCTTTGGCCAGGGCCTTCATCGTGCCGAAGTGCCGCGCCAGGAGCTTCGCGCCCTGCGCGCCCACGTGCCGGATGCCGAGTGCAAACAGCAGGACCGACAGCGGCTGTTTCTTCGAGGCGGCAATCGCGTCGACCAGCTGCTGCGCCGACTTCTCGGCGAATCCTTCGAGCGTGAGGAGCTGCATCGTGGTGAGCTCGTACAGGTCCGCCACGTCCGCGATGAGCTTGGCGTCGAGCAGCGCTCCGACGCGCTCGTAGCCGAGGCCGCGGATGTCCATCGCGCTGCGCGACGCGAAATGCACGATGCCTTCCTTGACCCGGGCGGGGCAGGAGACGTTGGGGCAGTACGTCATCACCTCGTCCTGCGGGTGCTCGACTTTGGACCCGCAGCTCGGGCACTTCTCCGGCATGCGGAACTTCTTTTCCTGTCCGGTGCGGCGGTCGCGCACGGGGCCGAGCACCTGCGGAATGACCTCGCCTGCCCGCGTCACCTCGACCCAGTCGCCGATGCGAATGTCCTTCGCTTCGACCAGGTCCGCGTTGTGCAGGGTGGCGGTCGAGACGGTGACGCCGCCAATCTCGACGGGCTCGAGCACGGCATAGGGATTGAGCGCGCCCGTGCGGCCGACGTTGATGCGAATGTCGAGCAGGTGGGTGACCTGCACCTCGGGCGCGAACTTCCGGGCGATCGCCCAACGCGGCTCGCGTTGACCGCCGCGCGTGCCCAGCTCCGCGTGCAGCGGGAGCTTGTCCACTTTCACCACCACGCCGTCCGCCCCGTAATCGAGATCGGGGATCTGCTTCTCGAGCTTTGCCACCTCCTGGTGGGCGCGCTCGAGGGTCGGGACGCGTACCAGGTGCGGCTCGACCGGGAAACCCCACTTGTCCAGCTGGTCGAGCAGGTCGTGCTGCGTGGCGAACGGCAGCTTCTGTCCCGGGGCCTCGACGTGAAAGCAGAAGACGCGCAGGCCGCGGGAGCGCGTGATCTTGGCGTCGAGCTGGCGCAGGGCACCCGCGGCGGCGTTGCGGGGATTGGCGAAGAGCGGCTCGCCAGCCTTCTCGCGCTCGCGGTTCACGCGCTCGAACTGGCTCTTCGACAGGTAGACCTCGCCCCGCACTTCCATCTTCTTGGGCCACGCCTTGCCGCCCCCCCCGGTGGTGAGCCGCAGCGGGAGGTCGAGCACGGTGCGGAGGTTGGCGGTGACGTCTTCCCCGATCACGCCGTTGCCGCGCGTGGCCCCCGTGACGAGCAGGCCGTTTTCGTAGGTGAGGCACACCGCGGCGCCGTCGATCTTCACTTCGAGGGTGTACCCGGCCTCTTTCACCTCGGGGACGAGCCGCGCGTTGCGCTCCTCCCACTCGACGAGCTCCGCTTCGTTGAAGGCGTTCGCCAGCGAGAGCATCGGGACGAGGTGGCGGTGCTTCTCGAAGCCGGAGGCCGGCTCGGCGCCGACGCGCAGCGTAGGAGAGTCGGGGGTGCGAAGCTCCGGGTGCTGGGCTTCGAGGGCTTGGAGCTCACGGAACAGCCGGTCGTACTCGGCGTCCGAGATCTCCGGCTTGTCGAGGACGTAGTAGGCGTTGCTCGCCCGATCGAGGATCCGCCGCAGCTCGGCGGCCCGTGCCGCCGCGCCTTTCACCGACCCTTGGCTTCTTCCTGGATGACCGCCATGGCCACGCCGACCAGGCGATCGATCTCTTCCGCGCTCGCCTTGGGCAGGAGGGCCTCGCCCCAGGCGCCCTCGCGCTGGCCGAACGACTCGAGGAGACGGCGCAGGAAGGCGAACAGGGCCACGCGTTCCAGCTCCATGCGGTGCAACTGGTCGCCGGTTTCCTCTTGCCGCTTGGCGAGGCGCTCGAAGCGGTGCGCGTTGCGCAGGGCCTGTGCGGTGAGCGAGGCGACCACCTGCACGAAGCGCACGTCGGCGTCGGAGAAGGTGGGGCCGTCGCGGAAGGTGCGCAGGAAAATCGCGCCGATGGCGACCGACCGCCACGTGATCGGCACTACCGTGATCGACTTCACGCGGCGGCTGATCATCTCACCCTTCACGTGCTTGAGGCTCGGGTCGTTCGCGGCGTCGGGGATGAACACCGTCTCGCCGCTCTGCATCGCCTTCTTCAGCTCCGGATAGCGCTCCAGGTCCACGACGTAATTGCGAATGGTGGGATCTTCGTACGACGCGACGAGCCGCACCGACTTGCCGCCCTTTTCGCCGAGGAAGATCGAGCACCGGTCGAGCCCGAACGCCTCACCAAGCTTCCGGGCGATCGCCTGCAGGATGTCGATGAAGTGGAGCGACCCGGACACCTCTTTGAGGATCTCGATGACGGCCAGGAGATGTTTACGCTCGTGCTCGAGCTCGGCGATCCGCGCGGCGAGCCGCTCGGCTTCCGCGTGGGTCAGGGCCGAAGAGATGGTCATGCTTCAAATATAGACGTCAAGTTGCTGGGTCGCAGCGGGCGCGATAGCTTCGGGCACCATGCGAACCTTGTCATTCTCCGTCGTCGCCGCCGTCCTCGCACTCTCATCGTTGTTCGGGCAGACGCCGCCGACGCCCATCGGGCGGTACGACGTAGTCCCGCAGCTCCCCGGCATGGGTCGCGCACCCGACACGGCCGCCACCGCCGCCCGCCGCCGGGCCCTGCTGCAGCGCATCGGACGCGGCACGGTGCTGATTCCCGCCGCCCACGAGCGCGACCTCGAGAAGGATTACGTGCAGGACAACGACTTCCGCCAGTGGAACACCTTCTTCTATTTCACGGAGTTGGAAACGCAGGACGCCTGGCTGCTGCTGACGGCCCAGGGCCCCGACTCGTTGCAGACCGTGCTGTTCCTCCCGCCGCGCCGCCCCAGCCAGGAGCGCTGGACGGGCCTGCGCCTCGGCGCCGATACCGTCGCCGCGCGGCTGTCCGGGATTGCCACCGTCCTGCCGGTCGACTCGCTCGAGCGGCGCATCCGCTTCGCCCGCTTCCGCGTTGGTGGGCCCATCTACGTTCCCCTCGACGAGAAGACGCGCAATGAAGATCGCATCCTCGACCTGACGTTCGGGGGCGCCGACGTGCGCAATCTGCTCCCCCTGGCCGACTCGATGCGGGCAGTGAAGGACGCGGATGAGATCGAGCGGCTGCGGCGGGCGGTGAACATCAGCGTCGCCGGTCACATCGCGGCGATGCAGGCGGCGCGGCCCGGGATGTACGAATACGAGCTGGAAGCGGCGCTCGAGGATGGCTTCCGCCGCAACGGCGCCGATCGGGTCGGCTACCCGTCGATCGTGGGGAGCGGTCCGAACAGCACCACGCTGCATTACGACGTGAACCGCCGCCGTACCCAGGACGGCGATCTCGTCGTGATCGACGCGGCCGCGGAATGGGGCCAGTACACGGCGGACGTGACGCGCACTTTCCCCGTGAACGGCAAGTTCACGCCGCGCCAGAAGGCGATTTATGATCTGGTGCTCGGCGCGCAGCAGGCGGCGTTCGACTCCGTGCGTCCGGGGATGACGATGCGGCAGCTCGAGGGGATCGCGCGCCGCTACATGCGCGAACACTCCGGCACGCTGTGCGGCGACAGGACCTGCGATGACCCGGACATCTTCAACCACGGGCTCGGGCATCCCATCGGGATGGACGTGCACGACGTGGGGTTCAACCGGCCGCTCGAGCCCGGATCGGTGTTCACGCTGGAGCCCGGCATCTATCTGACGGCGGAGAATCTGGGTGTGCGGATCGAGGACGATGTCCTCGTCACGGCGACCGGCGCGGAATGGCTCTCGGCCGGCGCGCCGCGCACGACCGAGGCCATCGAGCGGTTGATGCGGTCAGGCAGGCGGCGCTAGGTCGCGTCCTTCTCGTTCTTGATGTCGGCGAGGAGAGCCGCGGCGTCTTCCTTGTACTGCGCATCGAGGACGTCGCGGATCGGCAGGGTGGGGATGATGTTGAGTTGCTCGCGTGCCTTCGAGTACTGCTCGAGGTCGGCATAGACCTCGGCCAGCTCGAGACGGTGGTAGATGTGCTGTGGGTTCAGGGCGACGGCCTTCTCGAGATGCATAACCGCATCTTCCCAGGTCGCCACACTCATGAACCCGCCGCCGAACAACGCCTTGGCGAAGAACCGCTGGATGCCCGACAGGCGCTTCACCTCGGCGTTCCAGGCGCCCAGCACGTGATGGGCCCCGTCGTGGTTGGGGTTGAGCGCGACCGCGCGGCTGGCCTCGTCAAAGATCAGTTTGGCGTAGCGCACGCGCTCCTTGCTGCCTTTGGTCCGCGAGAGCCGGCCCAGCACCATGGCGAGGGCGTAATGGCCGTCCGCGCCCATGGAGTCGGCGCGGATGGACCGCTCGGCGAAGCCCCGGCCGACAGTGTAGAGGCTGTCGCGGCGCTTCTTGAGGGAGTCGGCGTTGCCCTCGATCTGCTTGGCGATGTCCGCGATGGCGCGAGCCGCTTTCCAGTTGGCTTCGTAGTTCAGAGAGTCGAGGGCCAGCGCGGCCTGGAAGTGCCGCAGCGCCACGGCGGGCTGGATCGCGTTGGTGGCGCTGTCGCCCAGCGCGATGTGCGCGCCGGCGGTCTGCGCGGCCAGCGGTGAAGCAGCGG
>Ga0193697_1000694_pt1 | contig 11485 bp, 10 predicted proteins | sample L3m2metaG_FD_145073 | JGI IMG/M metagenome (GOLD analysis project Ga0193697, IMG submission 145073) | Soil microbial communities from a riparian zone of the East river system, Colorado, United States - L3m2 | ecosystem: Environmental > Terrestrial > Soil > Riparian zone | place: USA: East River... | reverse complement strand
CCCTTCGCGCTGGTCGGGCGACTTGGTGAGGAACTGCTCCGACGCCGTCTGGATCGAGACGGGATCGGACTTGACCTTGATCTGCGCGACCGCTTCGACGGTGACGGCGACGCCCTGTTTCGTGTACAGGTCCTGCACCGGCGCAACGTCGAACGACATCAGCTCCAGCGACAGCTGCCGGCACGCCTCGATCATCGGGAAAATCACCGTGCCGTGCCCCTTGACCACCCGCGTGCCGCGAAAGCCGTAGACGACGAGCGCTTCGTGCGGGCCGGCCTTGCGATAGAGCGTCGCCAGAATGCTCGTGAGCAAGATCACGGTGAGACCCATCAGCCCCACCGTGACGCCGATACTGGTCGTAATTCCCAGATCCATGCTGCCTCCTTAGCGCTTGCCACCCGCCGTTTTAACGCTTACTGCGCGTCATCCGCCGCCAGTTCCGCCCACGTGCGCACGTAGACGAGCCCCTTCTCGTGCCGCGTGATGACCACCTCGATGCCTTTGTCGATTGCCTGACCGTCTTCGCTCCGCGCGCCAGCCACGCGGCGCGCGCCCGCCTGCGCGAACAGAATCTCGCCGGTGCCGCCGGCGCGAATCGGGCTGCTGACGACGCCGAGCAGACCGACGATTTCGTAGTCGTCCGGATCGAGGTTTTCGTGCGGCGACCAGAGGACGCTGGCCATGAACCAGAACACGAGCGACGCGCCGACGCCGCCAACGGCGAGGGCCGCGAAAAGTGCAACCGGCGGCCAGAGGACACCGTAACGTGTGAGGAGATAGCCGGCGCCGCCGAACCAGGCGAGAAACGCCGTGGTGGTCGAGAAATTGAATGGTGCGGGCGCGCTCGCCAGGTGTGCGCTATGTGCGCCGTGTCCCGCGTGTCCGCCGTGTCCCGCGTGCGCGAGCCCGCCGTGACCGTGCAGATGGGGGCCGCCGTGAAACTCGTGCGGCAGGTGCAGGTGGAGCGCCCCAAGCAGCCAGGAAACGGCACTCAGCGAGAATCCCAGCAAAAAGCAGACGAGATAGAGCGACGTCCACGTCATGGCGAGTCCTCATCGCGTTCCTATTGCACCCAGGCGCCTTCGGCAGCAGGCGGCGGAGCAGCCGGCGGAGCGCTGAGCGCGTCGAGCAAACGATCGACCAGGTGCGGCGTCTCGACGATGGTGCCGAGAAGCAGGAGACATTTCCGGGAGTCGTCGTGCTGCGCGAGCCGGAGGATCGCTTCGCGCAGCGGAACGTCGCCGCCGAACTGCTCGGCGCCTTTGATGAGCCAGTTGTCGAGCCGCCCTTCGACAGTCCGCAGCGCGGAGGTCAGCTCGGTGTGATAGCCGGGAGGGTCGGTGACCAGATAACCGGGGTGCACCTTGAAGAAGCGCGAGAGCAGGAGCCGCGTGTGGTGCGTGAGATGCGGGCGGGTGCCGCTTTCTATCTGCGAGAGGTAGGACTGGCTGAAGGATTCGCCGAGCTCCTGACGGATGGCGTCCGCCACTTCCTGCTGGCTCATCTCGCGCCCGAGCCCGCGGAGGTCGCCCTCGACGGATCGGAGCGACCGGACTTTCTCGCCCAAGGTCATTGCAATTCGCAATATACATATTGCAGATTGCGATGTCAACCTGCACACCGTGGCACGCCTGACCGCTACACGCGAACCCAGAAATTGGTGAGTGAGTGAATCAGGGAATTGGTGATTCAACAATCACCAATTCCCGCCTTCGCCAATTACTGTTTGATCGTGCTGTATGTCGGAAACTTCGGGCGCACCAGTTTCTTCGGCGGGTTCTTCTGCAGCTCCGCCAGAATCTCCTGAACCGCTCGTTCGAGCTGCGGGTCGTGGCCCTGGCGTACCACTTCCGGATCGTGCTCGACTTCGATGTCGGGGCTGATCCCAACGTTTTCAGCGATCCACTGACTCTGGTCCGGATCCCACACCGCGGATGACGGGGCCGTGACGAAGCCGCCGTCCATCAGCGGCGGCGAGCCCGCGCGGCCGACCAGTCCGCCCCACGTCCGTTTGCCAATCAGCTTGCCGACACCCGCGCGGCGGAAGTACCACGGCATGGCATCGCCGCCCGAGCCGGCAAATTCGTTGATCAACATTACCTTCGGTCCGAAGATCGCGCCCTGCGGCTCCACTTCGTCGCCGCCATCGCGCGTCGCGACGCTGGACAACAGCTTGCGGTTGAGGAACTCGATGATGTCGGTGGCCAGGTTGCCGCCGCCGTTGAACCGCTCGTCGACGATGACGGCCTGCTTGTCGACCTGGGCAAAGAAGTAGCGCGTGAAGTTCGTGAACCCGCCGAATGCGGTGTCCGGGAGATAGACGTAGGCGACGCGGCCGCCGGTCATCTGATCGACCTTGCGGCGGTTGTCTTCAATCCACGCGAGATTCCGCAGACGGTTTTCGTTCGCGATGGGCACGACGGTCACCGTGCGGGCACCGCTGCCGGACGGATCGGCGCTGACGCGAATCTGCACCTGTTTCCCGACCGTGGCTTCGAAGAAGCTGTAGACGTTGTCGGCTGCCGCCACATTGCGGCCGTCGACCGACAACAGGTACTCCCCGGCCACGACGTTGACGCCGGGCTGCGTCAGCGGCGCGGTCGCCTGCGGATTCCAGTTCTCGCCGTTGTAGACGCGGGCGAACCGGTAACGTCCGTTCTCGATCTTGTAGTCGCACCCGAGCAAGCCGGTCTGGACGCGCTTGACGTCCGGCTGCTCGCCGCCGCCGACGCCGAGATGGCCGACGACCAGGTTCCCGAGCATCTCCGCGAAGAGATAGTTGAGATCCGCCCGCGATCCGATGCCCTCGACGAACGCCGCGTAGCGCTCCTCGGCGTTGCGCAGGTTGAGGCCGTGATACCCGGGGTCGTAGAAGTAGTCGCGCTCGATGCGCCACGCCTCGCGGAACATCTGCTTCCACTCGTCGCGCGGCGAGATCTTCAACTCCAGGTTGGCGGTGTTCAGCTGACCCGATCCCGCGCCATTCGGTCCACCGCCGGGCGCACCGCCGGCCGGCGGTGCCGGACCTCCGGCAGGCGGAGGCGGTGGTGGCAGGTTCCGGATGAACCAGTTGTTCGCCTGGCGTGTCAGCATCTTCTCGCCGCTCTGCGAGACCTCGAAGAAGCGCACCCCGCCGACCGCGACATCCGTCCGGCGGGATTTCAGATCGTGACGATGGACCGTCATCGACGGCGGCTGGCCTGGAACCGGCGGCTGCGTCTCGAGCGCGAAGAGCACACCGGGCTTGCCGATTTGCAGGCCGACGTAGCTGCGCGGCGGCAGCGGCATGCTGAGAATCCGCTGACCGATGTTGTCGAAGTCGATCCTAACCTCGGGCGTCCGTGGCGCCGCGGGTCGCGGCTCGGGCTTCGGCTCGTCCGCCTTCGGAGGTTCGACGCTTTTCTCCTCGTCGCTCTCAGGAGCGAACGGTGACGGCAGATCCTTGGCAAGGACCGTCAGGTAGATGCTGCGCGTGACGGGCCTGCTGAAGCTGCCGACGTCCGGCTGCAGCGACGGACCGGAGTCGGTCGACGCGGTGAAGTACAAATACTTCCCGTCGCGGTCGAACACCGGTTCCTTCGCGTCGCTCATGCCGTCGGTGATCTGCGTCGCCTTGCCGGACGCGAGCGAGTACACGTGTATCGCGCCCAGATAGTTCGAGAGCCGCGTCGAGTACGCCAGCCATTTCGAGTCGGGCGACCACACCGGCACCCAGTCATCGCTGAAGTTGTTCCAGTAGCGCTCCTTGCCGACCTGCACCGGCTTGCGCTGCTCGACGTCGATGTACCAGATCCGCATGTGCGAGTCGACGAACGCGATCTTCTTCGAGTCGGGGGACCACTCCGGCGACCGATAGAAGCCCGGCTCGGGCATCGCGATCTTCGTCACCTCGCCGATGCCGGTTTGTGGGGCGAGGTGCAGCGCGTATTCGCCGGATTCGTCGGAGAAGTACGCGATCGTCTTGCCATCCGGCGACCACGAGGGATATCGCTCCATGACGCCGGGCGTGTGCGTGATGATCCGAGGGTCCCCTTTTTCCGCCGGGACCGTCAGAATCTCACCGCGCGCCTCGAACAGCGCGCGCGTCGCGTTCGGCGACAGGTGAGCGTTCGACAGCCGCGCGCTGATGTTGACCATTCGGGCGCGGACTTCCGGCAAATCTCCAGCGATGCGCACCGGGACCGGTTTCAGCGTGCCGGTCTTCAGATCGACCAGCCCCAGTCCGCCGAACTGCTCGACGACGATCGCGTCGGCCGTACCGCCGATCGATTTGAAGTCGAAGCCGGTATTGTTCTTCACTTCTTCCTTCACCTGCTTCGCCCGCGTGTCGTACGAGAAGAGGGAGACGGCGCCGTTGCGGTCGCTGAGGAAGTAAACCTTGCCGGCGAGCCAGAGCGGGTTGTAGTCGTTCGAGTTCTCGCGCGGCACCTTTTCGACTTTCGAATCGGTGAGCGTGGCGAGCCAGATCGGGGTGGTGTCGCCGCCGCGGTAACGCTTCCACACATTGAACGCGCGGCGCATCGGGACATACGCCAGCCGCGCGCCATCCGGCGAGTAGGCGGCCTCCCAGCCCCACGGCAGCGGCAACTTCTCGGGGAAGCTGCCATTCACGTCCATCGTGAACAGCTGGAGCACTCCCACATAGCTGTCGCGATTGGAAGAAAACAGGATCTTCTTGCCGTCAGGAGACCAGCCGAGCGCGGTGTCCGGCGCCGGGTGCCACGTGAGCCGCTTCGGGACGCCGCCGGTGGCCGGCACGGTATAGACGTCGACGTTGCCGTCGTATTCGCCGGTGAACGCGATCGTCGAGCCATCCGGCGAGAAGATCGGATTGGTCTCCGTCCCGGCGCCGCTCGTCAGGCGCTGGGCGTCTCCGCCCTCTCGCGGCACGGTCCACAAATCGCCGGCATAGACGAACGCGATCTGCGTCCGGCTCAGCGTCGGCTTCTGGAGGAGCTGGAACGGCGCGGAATCGGCGCGCAGACCCGCGACACATCCGATCACGAACAGGAATGACAAGGCTCGGTTGCGCACTTAGCTACCTCCTCCTAGTCGAGTAGGTCGGATGGGTCAGGTAGGTCGGATAAGAACCTCTCGTCCCCACCCGGCCCACCTGGCCCACCTGACCCATCCGGCCTACCTGGCCCACCTGGCCCACCCGGCCTACTAGGCCGACCTGCTACTCGATACCGAAAGCCAACAGCACGTTTCCAGGCCGCCCGCCGAGCGCGCCGTACCCCGAGTTGATGTAGAGCATGCCGCCCGCGATCACTGGGCCTGGACCGCTGATTGACGCGCCCTTTGCCGGCACGCCGTTCACCGTGTCGAACGAGCGGTTCGTGTCGTACTCCCAGAGCAACGATCCGTCTTTGGTCGAGTAGCCGCGCACCGCGCCGTCGTTCGATCCGGTGAACACGACGCCCGGGATCACGGTGATAGCGGCGAGAATCGCGTTGTTGCAGCCGCGTCCGGTGCCGCACTTCGGCGTTTCGGGCGCTGTGTACCAGGCGCGCTCGCCGTTCGAGAGCTTGACCGCATGCAGTCCGCCGGGCGTGCCGCCCAGCATGTCCGAGACGGCGAAGTACGCTTGCGTCGAATCGACCGCTGATCCGAACTCGACGCCGCCGAGCGCGCTGCCCTTCCCCGCGCGGTATTGCCACAGCACAGCGCCCTTGTTGTCCGGATCGAACGCCCAGCCGACGCCCGATTTCTGGCCGGCGACGATCACGTCCTTGCCGTCCGGCCGCTTCACGAGAATCGGCGCGTTGCCGAAGTCGAAATCGGGGCCGAGGTCTTCGGCCGGCGGACAATTCGCGCCGTTCTGCGGGCCGCCGCAGCCGACGATGAAGATGTCCTTCGCGGTCACCTGCGACGTCCATTTGACCGCGCCAGTGGCGAGGTCGAAGGCCATGATGGCGTCGCTCGTCGGCTGCTGCGGCTCCGTATACATGTTGCCGGTGGCGGCGTAGACGAGTTTTCGCTTGATGTCCACGGTCGGCGACGACCAGACGCCGCCTCCCGACGGACCCCACCGCGTCGTGCCCACAGAGTTCTTCCCGATCGGCTTGGCCTCGGCGCTGATCGTGTACGTCTTCCAGAGCAGCGATCCCGTGGCAGCGTCGAGCGCGACCAGGCTGCCGCGGAACGTGCAGCACTCGTATTTGGGGTTCATCCCCGACCCTTCTTCAATCGAGGCGATGGGGACGAACAGCCGACCCTCATACAGCGTCGGCGTCCCGGTGATGTTGGCGCTCTTGTGGTCCTCGAGACTGCGCGTCCAGATCTGCTCGCCGGTCGCGGCGTCGAGCGCATAGGCGTTCGCGCGTCCGTCGCCGAGGTACGCGACGTATTTCCCAGGGCTGCCGGCGCGCGGTCCAATCACGACGCCTGCGCGCACGCCGCTCTGGGCTTTGAAGGTCCAGATGATGCAGCCGCTCTTTGCGTCGAGCGCGTACACCGTGCCGCTCATGCTTCCCACGAACACTCGACCGCCGACAATCGTCGGAAGCCCACGCGCTGAGTTCGCGTTCGGGAAGCCAAAGGCCCATTTGAGCTTCAGCTTCGGCACTTGATCGGCGGTGAGACCGGCCTGCGCCGCCGGCTGGAAACGCTGATTGGTCACGTCGACGCCCCACCCGTTCCACTGCGGGCCTTTGGACGGATCGAACGGCGGTGTCGAGGTGCAGGCGCCAGCCGTCGGCTCGGTCGCGGCGGTCGTCGTCGACGCGGCCGGCGCCGAAGGCGTCGTGGTACCGAGAAACTCAGCCACGGCGCGCTTTTCGGCGTCGGTCATGTCCGAGCCCTGCTGACGCATCACGCCGTTGTTGAGCGAGTCCACGATCGCCTGCGGGGTCTTCTGCCTCAACGACGCGAGTGTGGGTGTGCGCGGGTCGGTGCCGGCATGGCACGTCGCGCAGCGGTTCTGATACACGGTCGCGCCAGTCGGTGATTGAGCGAGGCCAAGGGCCAGTATGAGTGTCAGCATCGGTCAGTTGTCGCTCGGCTAAAGCCTTCGCGCTCCATCTGGGGGTTGTACCGCTAAGTTCTCAGTTCGGGACGCCTCATGCTTGAGCCGGCGCCCCGCCTTGTCAACTGATCTTTTCGATTTCACTATCCGGGTTAAACCTTTGTGAAACCTTGACATTCGGGCCGACTGCGGACAGTATGAGCCTCTGCGGGGAGGCTGTTTCACGTGCGAAAAACGGTCAGTGCGGTGATTATCGCGATTGTCGCGGCGGCCGGCGGCGCGCTCGTCGCCACATGGGCTACGCCGCTCGCCGGGCAGGCGCCGGCGGCCTATCGAGCGCCGAGAACGTCCGACGGCAAGCCGGACCTCAATGGCATCTGGCAAGCGCTGAATGAAGCCAACTACGATCTCGAGATGCACATGGCGCGGCCGGCCATGGCGCTTCGCCCGGGACCATACGGGCCGCTGCCCGCGGCGCCCGTGCTCGCGCTGGGCGCGGTCGGGTCGGTGCCGCCGGGTATGGGGGTCGTCGAAGGTGGCACGATTCCGTACAAGCCTGAAATGCTCGCCAAGAAAAAAGAGAATCAGGAGAAGTGGCTCGAGCGCGATCCGGAGATCAAGTGCTATCTCCCCGGCGTGCCGCGCGCGAACTACATGCCGCAGCCCTTCCAGATCCTTCAGAGCCCGAGCGCGATTTTTTTTGCGTATCAATACGCCGGCGCGGTCCGGAACATCTACTTGAAGAACCCCGGCCCGGCGCCGGTCGATTCGTGGATGGGCCAGTCGGTCGCGCGCTGGGAAGGCGACACGCTCGTCATCGACGTCACCGGCTTCAACGACAGCACGTGGTTCGATCGCGCCGGAAACTTCCACAGCGAGCAACTGCACGTCGTCGAGCGCTACACGCGCACCGCCCCCGACGTGATCAGCTACGAGGCGACGATGGAAGATCCGCAGACGTTCACGAAGCCGTGGAAGATCAGCATGCCGCTGTACCGGCGGCTCGAGAAGAACGCGCAGCTCATGGACTTCAAGTGCGTGGAGTTCGTCGAAGAGCTGATGTACGGCCAGTGGCGCAAGAAGCCGCTCACCAAGTAGCTCGGAGGCGAGTGTGACTTTTCAGAAGACGAGGGTTCTGCCGTTTGTCGTGATCGGGGCCGCCGCGATGGTGTGGTCGATGCCGGTCGGCGTCGACGGCCAGGCGGCAAAAACCCCGGCGCCAGCGGCATCCAAACGCGCCATTCCGCGCCTCGCGGATGGACACCCGGATTTGCAAGGCACCTACGACCTCGCGACGCTGACGCCCGTCGAGCGTCCCGCCGGAAGCCCGCTCGTCATGAGCGATGAAGACGGCGTAAAGCTCGAGCGCCAGGCCGCGGCGCGGCGCGATCAGCTGGGGGCGCCGATCGACGGGAACCGCGCGGCGCCGCCGGTCGGCGGCGACGGTTCGGCCGGCCCGGCCGGCAACGTCGGCGGGTACAACAATTTCTGGATCGACGCCGGGTCGCGCTATACCGTTATCGACGGACAGCGTCGCGCGTCGCTCCTCATCGATCCGCCGGACGGCCGCGTGCCGCAGATGACGCCGCAGGCGCGGCAGCGGTTCGCGCGCAATATCCGGCCGACGTCGGATCAGTCGGCGCGCGAGGACGACCCGGGATTCGAGGGCGGCGGCGCCTACGACGATCCCGAGCGCCGTCCGCTTGGCGAGCGCTGCCTCATGGGCTTCGGCTCGACGTCAGGGCCGCCGGTCCTGCCGAACTACTTCTACAACAACCTCCATCAGATCGTGCAGACGAAGGATTCAGTGCTGATCCTCACGGAGATGGTCCACGACGCGCGCGTGGTGCGGATGAACGCCGAGCACCTGCCGAAGACGGTCACCAAGTGGATGGGCGATTCGGTCGGTCACTGGGAAAGCGACACCCTGGTCGTCGACACGACGAACTTCTCGGAGAAGACGCGGTTCCGGGGATCCACGCCGAACCTCCACATCGTGGAGCGTTTCACGCGCGTCGATCCCAAGACGCTCATGTACCGGTTCACGATCGAGGATCCCGACACCTGGACGAAGCCGTGGACGGCCGAGTACACGTGGCCGGCGACCGACGAGCTCCTCTACGAATACGCGTGCCATGAAGGCAACTACGCGATGGGCAACATCCTGCGTGGCGCGCGGCTGAAGGAAGTCAACGATGCGAAGAAAACCAGCAAGCAGCAGTGAGGTGGGAACGATGCGAAGCAAACTTCTGATGTCCGCGGCGGGCCTCCTCGTCGCCATCGCGCCGGTGATGGGTCATCACGCCTTCGGCGGCGAGTTCGATCCCAACAAGCCGGTCCTGCTCAAGGGCAAAGTGACGAAGCTCGAATGGGTGAACCCGCACGCGTGGATTCACGTCGAGATTCCGAAGGCCGACGGCGCGGAAGCCTGCCAGTTCACGCCGAACGCGAAATGCGACGAGTGGATGGTCGAGGGCGGCACGCCGAACACGCTGCTCCGCCGCGGGATTACGCGCGATTCGCTCAAGGCCGGCACGGAGCTGGTCATCGACGGCTACCAGGCGCGCGACCACTCGCTGAACCGCGCGAACGGCCGCAACGTGACCTATCCGGATGGCCGGAAGCTGTTCCTCGGGTCGTCGGGCACCGGCGCGCCGACTGACGGCGCGGATCCAACCGAAGCGCCGAAGGGCCGGGGACGCGGCGGACAGTAAGACACCGATCGATGCCCGCAGCGGCCGCTCGTAGCGCAGGCCTTTAGGCCTGCCAAGGGCCGCTCGGGCGGCCCTGGGAGCGCCGGCAACATCCTGCGTGGCGCCAGACTCAGGGAGAGAACTACGAGCAAAGAACGCTAACCGCAGAGATCGCAGAACTCGCAGAGAGCGTTTTCTCTCTGCGTTCTCTGCGCTCTTCGCGGTTAGATTTCAACCGGAGAAGCCGACCCAGCGCCCGCCTGCGCCGACCCCGAACCACAGCAGCAGCGACACGACGCCGACCAGTTTCAGCACCAGGGGAGGCGTGCGTCCTTCACCCGTCAGCGTCACCTTCCGCCGCACGCTGACCGCGAACAGCGTCCCCAACAGCAGGCACGTCATCTTCCAGAAGAACGGCGTGCTGTAGTACAGCTTCAACGGCTCCGAGACGAAGAGCAGGCCGCCGGTGACGATCATCACGATCCAGCTGCGGACGAACCACGGCCAGGCGTCGCGCGCCACGTGTTCGAGAGGCTGCGTCCGCAGCCCGAGGCCGAGCAGGCGAAGATCGACCATCAGCACGGCGCCGCCGATGACGGCGAGCGCCAGCAGGTGGACCGACTCGATGACGGCAAACGCCCACGTCGAGGTACTGATGGCCTGACCCAGGCGGCTCGCGGCGATCCACTCGACCCACGGCAGCACGTTGAGCATCGACAGATTCATCGGCGCGCTCCATGGGCCGGCACGACACACCCCGCGAGCACGTTCACGATCCGCGGCTGCGGCTGTCTGTCGCAGTCGAACCACTTGTAGGCGATCATCCGGCCGGTCACGACGATGACGGCCCAGAGCATCAGGGAGGCTGCGCCGGCGCGCCGCGCGGCCGGCGGCGGCACGCGCTGGCGGTCCCACTCGGCGACGCGGCGATCGATGCCGGAATGAAACACGAAGGCGTTCAGGCCCGCAAGGACCAGCGCGACGACTTTGATGCGGAACCAGAGGCTTTGGTACGAGCGCACCGGGATGGCATAGAACAGCAGCGCGCCGGTGATCACCATGAGGACGAAGCCGCCGGCCATCCAGGGCCCGAGCCGCTTCCTGATCTCGGTCATCGGCACGCCGGTCAGGGTCACGCCGAGCAGTCGCAGATCGAACATGACCGCCATGCCGAGGAACAGGCACAGCGTCAGCACGTGAGCGGACTCGACGACCGGATACATGTAGAGCGATTCGCGCAGCGCGATGCTGCCCGGCGTCTCGGCAAGCCACTGACAGAACGACAGCAGCGACATGGGGCCCACGTATTATAGGTGCCCCACTGAACGACACTTCAGCTGACGCCACTACACGAGTGCCGCGGGCGAACGGTTCGGGCGCGAGCCGGTTGCTAGAATTTAACGGCGTTCGCGGAGCCGTTGCCTGGTCAGGAACCGCATTCCGCAACGCATACAGGCGAACCAGCGGGCAGAGCTGCCCGATTGGTCTTCTTCCTCGACGCAGTCGGTGCGCCGGCATTTCGGGCACGGCGGGAGCGGACGCGGCGTCGTCACTGGCCGGACGGTTTCGTCTCTAGACGGGCGTAGATCTCGACGGCATCGACGAGGATGCGCCACATCGAACGCCGCTCGTGCATCGCCAGTGCGCGAAGGCTCTCGAGCGTGGCCGGCGGAACCCGGGTCGCCAGCTGGGGGTACTTGGAGGTCGGCTCGCCGTTGAACCCCGCGGGCGGACGTCCCCCACGACCTGCGTCTCCACGTTTCATGCGAACCTTCGTTTGGACCCGGTGGGGCATGTCAGCATCCACTCAGTGGCCGGCCCAACA
>Ga0193697_1000693_pt1 | contig 11493 bp, 8 predicted proteins | sample L3m2metaG_FD_145073 | JGI IMG/M metagenome (GOLD analysis project Ga0193697, IMG submission 145073) | Soil microbial communities from a riparian zone of the East river system, Colorado, United States - L3m2 | ecosystem: Environmental > Terrestrial > Soil > Riparian zone | place: USA: East River... | reverse complement strand
CCGCCCTTGTGAATCGAGCTTCTTGAAACTCCGGAACCGAATCGTGCTCACCATGAGGATCGCCGGCACGATTACCATCGCCAGGGCCGGCAGGGCGGCCCGATAGTCGTAGAGGCCCACTGGATACGCGTACACGGTTGCGGCGGGGATGGCGGCGGCCGCCGGACTCGGCATGCCGACGAAATAGCGCTTGTCGCCGCCGCTGGCGCTCTGGATGTTGAAGCGCGCGAGGCGCATCGCCGCGCAGGCGACGAACATGAAGCCGGCGGCCCAGCCCAGTCGGCCGAGCGACTGAAGGCCCCAGGCAAACGACAGGATGGCCGGTGCGATGCCGAACGAGATGATGTCGGCCAGCGAATCGAACTCGACGCCAAAGGCGCTGGTCGTGCCGGTCATGCGCGCGATCCGGCCGTCGAGGCCATCGATGACGACCGCAAACCCGATGAAAGGCGCCGCGGTCTCGAACTCGCCGCGCATCGCGTAGACCACGCACGCATAGCCGCAGAACATGTTGCCCATCGTCAACAGGCTGGGCAGCAGGTACACGCCGCGGCGGAACCGGCGCCGGGGCCGGTCGTTGATGCGGCGAAAGAAGCGGAGGCGCCCCTCCTGTGGACTCAGCATGCTCTGCCGCCGGCGTTCACCTGTCAGTGTAGCACCGCGATCACCGTTTCGCCCCCCCGCACCATCTGGCCCAGTCGAACCTGAAGCGTGGCGTTGGGCGGGAGAAAGATGTCCATTCGCGAGCCAAATTTCATGATGCCGAACCGGTCCCCGGCGAGAACCTGGGCGCCCACTTCAGCGCGGCAGACGACACGGCGCGCGAGAATCCCGACAATCTGGCGCGCGACCACCATCTGGCCGCCGTGATCGATCCAGATCTCGCTGCGCTCGTTGCTGCTCGCGGCATCGGGGCGGTACGCCGGAAGGAATTTACCGGGAGAGTAGGTGACGCGGGTGACCTGACCGGACACCGGCATCCGGTTCACGTGCACGTCCATCGGCGAAAGAAAAATGCTGATCTGCTGCCAGGCACCGGGTGGGGCCGCACCGGGTTCCGCCGGTCCGGCCACCAGCACGCGGCCGGCGGCCGGCGCGAGCACGGCGCGCCCGCCGTGCGAGTCGACGGGCGGCGAACGTTCCGGATCGCGAAAGAAAAAGACGAAGAACCCGCTCAGCGCGACGAACAGGACGGCAGGCACCCAGCCAAGCACGATACCGGATACCAGCGCGAGCAGCAGCGCGCCGCCGATGAACGGCCGCCCTGCGGGATCAAGACGCATGATGGGAAAAGGAGTCTGGCGGGCGCGTCAACAGGCGCGCCCGCTGAGGCATCGGACGCTTATCCGTGCGCGAGTTCTTGCCGGTACTTGCGCAGGATGTCTTCCATCCGATCTTTCAGCTGCAACTTCCGTTTCTTGAGGGTGACTTCTTCGACTTGTTCGGGTTCCGAGAGGTAATGCTTGGCGGTCAGCTCGTGCAGGCGATCTTCCAGCTCGTGATGCTTGGCCGCGAGGTCATGAAACTCCTCGTCGGTCTTCAGCAGCTTGGCCTTCAGATCGTGCGGCTGTGCATCCATTGTCCGCCTCCCTTCGACATGGCGGCAAAGTAACACAAGGGCCCCCCCGGTTCAAGCAGGAGTACCCAGATCTTCGCGCCATAGCACGAGGGCATCTTCGACCGGCCGGGTGTAGTATCCGCGCCGGATACCGGCCACGGTAAACCCGAATCGCTCGTACAAGTAACGGGCCGGATCGTTGGACTGCCGCACTTCGAGCGTGGCGCGTTTAGCGCCCTGGCGCGCCCCTTCGTTGAGGACGAACGTCAGGAGAGCGCTGGCGACGCCCTCGCGGCGCCGGTCCGGGACGACCGCCAGGTTGTTGATGTGCAGCTCGTCGAGCACGCGCCAGAACGAACAGAAGCCGATCGGGTGCCCCTCGGCGTCGTACGCCAGATAGCAGAACGACACCCCCGGGTTCTCCAGCTCAGCGAGGTACATCTCCCGCGTCCAGGGGTTGCTGAACGACGCCTCCTCGATCGCGAGGACCTGGTCGATTTGGTCACGCGAGGTGACCGGTTGGATCGCCACTGCCACCTTATCCCGACGAGCCTTTCTCCCGTGTGATTTCCGCATCGGGACGCCGAACGTACAGCGGATGCACGGCCGACGGGTGCACAGCGCCGCCGCGGCGCATGTAACTCACGGCCAGGCGGCCAATCGCGCCGGCAATGAGCGGCGGCCGCATCACGCGGGATGGCCTCACCAGCGCTTCGTAGAGCACCGCGCCGTCGCCGATGATCACGGACGGCACGTCGAACTCGTTCGACCACCGCGCCCAGGTCACCGACGGGCTGTTCACGCTCGGCGGATCGAGCTCGACGAGACGATCCGGGTCGAAGGCCGGCGCCTCCGTCACGCGGTACAGCGCCGCGAAGACGTCGCGGCGATACGCGTCCATCCACGCCGCCACCTGCGCGCCCGGCGACAGCCCGACACTGGCGCAGTGCGCCAATGCTTCGAGGGCCGAGACGCCGACCATGCCACGACCCTGCACGAACGCGAACCCCTGAACGGTAGCGATGCCGATGCGCAGCCCCGTGAACGATCCCGGTCCCGACGCGACGGCAAAGAGATCGACGCTGTCCAACGGGGTCTGGTTGGCCGCCGCAATCGCGAGAATCTCGCCGGGCAGACGCTCCGCGTGGCCGCGGGCTTCGTCGCCGCCGCGCTCGTCAATGACGTGGTCGCCGTCGACAATGGCTACGCTTCCCGCGCGCGTCGTCGTATCGAGTGCAAGGACCTTCATCGTTCAGCTCTCGGCTATCAGCTATCAGCCATCGGCTCCGGCCATCACGTTCGGTCTCCACCGTCAAGACGCAATCGACGGGCGCATCTTCAGGGATGAAGGCCGACAGCTGAGAGCTGATCGCTGAAAGCTGATCGCTTAGACTCTAAGGATATGTCAGCGACGGTGACTCCCGCGATGCGTCAGTACCTCGACGCCAAGCAGCAGCACCGCGACGCCATCGTCCTGTTCCGGATGGGCGATTTCTACGAGATGTTCTACGAGGACGCGCTGGTGGCCGCGCGCGCCCTCGAGCTCACACTCACCTCGCGGTCCAAGGACGCCAACGGCGGCGGCATCCCGATGTGCGGCGTCCCGTTTCACGCCGTCGACGGCTACATCGCGCGCCTGGTCAAGAAAGGGTTCCGCGTCGCGATTTGCGATCAGGTCGAGGATCCACGCAAGGCGAAGGGGCTCGTCAAGCGCGAGGTCGTGCGCGTGATCTCGCCAGGCACGTTGACCGATTCCAACTATCTCGACGCGCGCGAGCCGGCGTTTCTGATGTCAGTGGCCCCAGGCGCCCACACGATTGGCGTCGCACTGCTCGATCTGTCGACCGGCGAGTTCTCGGCGGCCGAGTATAGCGGCGACGATGGGCTCCAGGCGCTGGCCGACGAGCTGTCGGTCCTCAAACCTCGGGAGATCATCGCACCGCGATCCGACAACGGTGCGACGAGCGGCGCGGCGCGCGCCATCGCGCTGTCGGGTCTGCCGACGACGCCCGTCGACGAATGGACCTTCGGATTGGAGTCGGCGACGCGCACGCTGCTCGATCAACTGCGTGCCGGCGCCCTCGACGGATTCGGCCTCGACGGCCGGCCGGCGGCGGTGGCGGCCGCGGGCGCGCTGGTGCACTACCTGCGCGGCACGCAGAAGGCCGATCTGGCGCACGTGCGATCGATTGCGTTTCGGCAGCGCGCCGATGCGCTCCTCATCGACCCGACGACGCTGAAGCATCTCGAAATCGTCGAGGGTTCCGAGGGAGGCCGCGACGCGTCGCTGCTGGCGGAGCTCGATCGCACGGTGTCGGCGGCGGGCAGCCGGCTGCTTCGCGCCTGGCTCCTCCGCCCACTCGTCGCGCTCGAGCCGATTCGCGACCGGCTCGACGCCGTCGAAGAACTGGCGTTTCGCACCACCGAGCGCGGCAAGTTTCGCGACGCGATCAAGTCGGTCCAGGATCTCGAACGGCTGGTCGGACGCGCCGCGCTCGGCACGGCCGGCCCGCGCGACCTCGTGGGCCTGGAACGCTCGCTGACGGTGGTCCCTCGCGTGCGCACCGTGCTGGGCGAGTTGCAGGCACCGCTCGTCCAGTCGCTGATGGCCGGGCTCGACGATCTCGCTGACGTCCGCGGCGCCATCAACACCGTCCTTGTCGACGACCCGCCGGTGCTGGCGCGCGACGGCGGCTTCACGCGCGACGGCGTCGACCCCGAGCTCGATTCGCTGCGTACGATCAGCCGCTCGGGCAAGCAGGTGATCGCGGAAATGGAGGAACGCGAACGGGCGCGGACCGGCATCGGCTCGCTCAAGATCCGCTACAACCGCGTGTTCGGGTACTACATCGAGATTTCGAAGTCGAATCTGCACGCGGTGCCCGCCGACTACCTGCGGAAGCAGACCATCGCCGGCGGCGAGCGCTTCATCACGCCAGCGCTCAAGGAGTACGAGGAGAAAGTCCTCGGCGCCGACGAGCGGATTCTCGAGCGCGAGCTCGAGATCTTCGAACGGCTGCGCGACAGCGTCGGCCGCGAGGCGCCGCGGATCCAGCAGACCGCGCGAGCCCTGGCCGCGCTCGACGTGCTGGCGGCCCTCGCGGAGACGGCGGCCGTCAACGACTACATCAAGCCGCACGTGCACGACGGCGACGAACTGGCGGTGACCGACGGCCGCCATCCGGTTGTCGAGCGTCGAACGCTTCAAGGCAGCGGCGCCGCGGGCGGGGGCTTCGTCCCGAACGACGTGACGCTGAACGGCACGTCGTGTCAGCTGGTGATTCTGACCGGGCCGAACATGGGGGGAAAGTCGACCTACCTTCGTCAGACCGCCCTGCTCTGCGTCATGGCGCAGGCCGGGTCGTTCGTGCCGGCACGCGAAGCAAAGGTACCCCTCGTCGACCGCATCTATGCCCGCGTCGGCGCATCGGACAACATCGCGCGCGGCCATTCCACATTCATGGTGGAGATGCAGGAGACCGCCAATATCCTGCTGACCGCGACATCGCGGAGCCTGGTCGTCCTCGACGAGATCGGACGCGGCACCGCGACGTTCGACGGCCTCAGCATCGCCTGGGCCGTTGCCGAGTACCTGGCAACGAACCCGAAAATGCGACCCAAAACGCTCTTTGCCACCCACTATCACGAGCTGACCGACCTCGCCGACGCGACGCCGGGCGTCGTCAATTGTCACGTCGCGGCGCGCGAGTGGAAGGACGACATCATTTTCCTGCGCAAGATCGTTCCCGGCCGATCCGATCGCAGCTACGGCATCCAGGTCGCCCGGCTCGCCGGCCTGCCGCGTCAGGTCATCGATCGGGCACGCGAGATTCTCGGCGCGCTGGAGCGCGACGAGTTGGCGCGCGGCGGCCGGCCGTCGGTCAGCGGAACAACGACCGATCCGCAGCGGCAGCTCGGACTATTCCAGGCCGGCGAACCGCGGAGCGATGCGCTGCGCGAGAAAATCTCGGCGGTCGACGTCGATCGGATGACGCCGCTCGAGGCGCTGGCGCTGCTGGCGGAATTGAAGCGGGAGCTATGAGCGTCAGCAAGCGCGACGTCATCGCGTCGCTCGGCCAGCCGAAGGTCGCGGCGATGCTGATGCTCGGCTTCTCGTCGGGCCTGCCCTTCTTTCTCACTGGCAATACGCTCGGCTACTGGATGCGCGACGAAGGGACGACGCTGGCGGCGATCGGATTCCTGTCGTGGGTCGGTCTCGCGTATTCGTTCAAATTCCTGTGGGCGCCGATTATCGATCGCGTCGACGCGCCGATCTTCGGACGGCTCGGCCGCAGACGCGGCTGGATGGTGCTCACGCAGATCCTGATCGGCATCGGCCTGGTGGGCATGTCCACGGTCGGTCTGGCCGCCGGCCTGGCGTGGATCGGCGTCCTGGCGCTCCTGGTCGCGTTCTCGTCGTCCACCCAGGACATCGTGGTGGACGCGTGGCGGATCGAGGCCGCCTCCAACTCCGACGAGCTCGGCCTGCTCTCGGCTGCCTATCAGTTCGGATACCGCATTGCGATCCTGGTGAGCGAAGCGGCGATCCTGATCGTCGCCAACCACTTCGGCTGGCGCATTTCGTACACGGTGATGGCGGTGCTCATGGCGATTGGCGTCAGCGCCAGCCTGATGGCGACCGAACCGCTGCGCGCGAAGAAGGCCTTCGCCGCGACAGCGGAGATGCCGTTGTGGACGCCGCGCGGCTTTTTCGACGCCGTGATCGGCCCGTTCAGGGAATTCTTCCGCGTCTACGGCTGGCTCGCGCTGCTGATGCTGGCGATGATCAGCTTCTATCAATTGCCCGAGTACATGACGGGGCCGATGTACAACCCGCTCTATCACGACATCGGACTCTCGAAGGATGTGGTCGGCGCCGTGCGCGCCTCCATTGGCCTCGTCGCAACGCTCGTTGGCATCACCGCGGGCGGATTCTGCGCGCTGCGCTTCGGCTACATGCGGACGCTGATCGCGGGCGTCATCCTGAAGATGATCGTCATCGCGAACTTTGCGACGCTGGCGCACGCCGGGCCGAGCGTTCCGGTGTTCGGTGCCGTGATTGCGGCCGACAATTTCGGGATCGGCTTCGCCGGTGTCGCGCTGGTGACCTACATGTCGAGCCTGACCAGTCTTGGCTATACTGCGACGCAATACGCGCTGCTCAGCTCGGCCTACACCTACGTCGGCAAGTTCGCGAAAGGGTTTTCCGGTCTGTGGGTCGAGCGACTCGCGGCCGGGCGTCCGCTGCTCGACGCCTACGGACTCTTCTTCATTTTCGCGGGTCTTCTTGGCCTTCCTGCGCTGGTCCTCTGCATCGTGCTCGCGCGTGCAACGCGTGACTCGTCCAACGATCGCGGCGCTGCTCGCTAGCGCCCTGCTCTGGGCGGCGGCCGCGAACGCCGCCAGCCTGTTCGATCCGGCGCTTCGCTTTCGCCAGCTGCGGACCGAACACTTCGTCATCTACTTTCACCAGGGAGAAGAGCGCCTCGCGCAGCGCCTGGCCCCGATTGCCGAAGAGACGTGGCACCTCCTCCGGCCGCGCTTCAGCGCCAGTCCGCCCGCTCTGACTCGCGTCATCCTGGCCGACCAGACGGAGCTGTGGAACGGCTACGCGACACCGCTGCCGCGCGACACCATCGTGATCTACGCCGTGTGGCCGTCGGGATCGGAGCTCGCCTTCGACGACTGGCTGCGCCTCGCGTTCACCCACGAGTTCACGCACATCGTTCACCTCGATCGGTCGGAGGGGTGGGCGCGAGTCGCCCGCACGATTCTCGGGCGGACCACATACGCCTTTCCCAACTGGTTTCTGCCGGCGTGGCAGATCGAGGGGCTCGCGACCTACGAGGAAAGTGTCATCACCGGCGAAGGCCGTCTTCATGCGGGCGACTTCCTGGCGATTGTCGGCGAGGGCGCCGCCCGAAAGCGCCTCGAGCCGTTGGACCGCGTCAACGGTGGTCTGACCGACTGGCCCGGAGGCGCCGGGGTGTACGCGTACGGCGTCGGATTCCACGCCTACCTGGCCGACCGGTTTGGCGCGCAGACGCTGGCGGCGCTCGCCGACCGGACGGCGCGCTCGTTGCCGTACACGGGCACACGAGCGTTCAAGGCCGTGTACGGCCGTCCGCTCGGCACGCTGTGGCGCGAGTATGAGGCGGCGGCCGCAGCCGAGACCTCCCGACGACCGCCCGCCGACGCCGCAGTGATCCGCCTGACCCGTCAGGGATTCTCGGTACGCGGACCGCGGTTCGATCGGTTCCCGTGTCCCGGCTGCCCTCCTGCGATCGTCTACTCCGCGAACGACGCGGATGGCTTTCCCGGACTGTATCGCATGGCGGCTGACGGCACGTCTCGAGTGCGTCTGGCGGATCGGTACCTGGGATCCACGACCGCCGCCGGTCGTGATGCGCTCTACTTCGACCAATTGGAGCGGCGGCGCAACGTCGGCCTCTACAGCGATCTCTACGAGATGAATCGGCAGACCGGACGCGTCCGGGCGCTCACTTCTGGCGCGCGCCTTGTCGAGCCGGATCTGTCTCCGGATGGCTCCACCATTGCGTGCGTGCGGTTTCGCGCTGACCGGCGCGATCTCGTCCTCGTCCGGCTCACCGGCGTCGAGGCTTCGCCGGTCGGGCAGCCGGCCACTCCGGCCCGGCTGAAGCCGGACACTACGTACGAAGGCGTCACCGTTCTCCTCTCGGAAGCGGACACGCACTTCAATGCGCCGCGATGGTCGCCCGATGGCCGTCAACTCGCCGTCGAGCGTCATCGTCTCGGGTCGCCACCCGACATCGTGATCGTCGACGTCGCGACGAAAGCGCTGCGCGCCGTCGCGTCCGACGCGCAGGCGAGGATCGTCACGCCGGCCTGGCGGCCCGATGGCGCTGCAATCGTCGCCGCCGTCGCGCTGCCGGACGAGACCTTCAATCTTCATGAGTTCGCGATCGACGGCACACGCTCGCGCCAGATCACCTACACCAGCGGCGGCGCCACGTGGCCGGATGTCTCAGCCGATGGGACGACACTCGTATTCGTCGGTTACAGCGTCGATGGCTACGACGTCTATTCGATGCCGTACCCCGCCTCGGAGCCTGGCCATCGAGACGCCGGGCGTACCATGCTGCAGAACTCGGAGGCCGCGTCAGAAGCCACCCCGACCGGCGTCAGCAATCTGGCGTCGACCGTCTACCGGCCGTTGTCCACGCTGGCACCGACATCGTGGACACCAGTCATCGAAGGCAGCGGCGATCAGTGGCGGATCGGCGCCGGCGTCGCCGGCTCCGATGTGCTCGGATATCACGGCTACGCCGCGACGGCGACGTGGCGCCTATCGAGCCCCGACGGAGCGCCGACGCCGGCACGAGCAGCACCCGACTGGCAGGTCTCCTACGTCTACGCTCGATGGCGTCCCAGCTTCTTCGCCTCCGCGTCGGCGCAGACGTCGTTCGTCGCCGGACCTGCGACCGACGCCGGGACACCATCGGCCGCGACGCTGCTGGCGCGAGAACTCGAGGCCGGCATCGTGCTGCCGATGCAGCAGGTCCGCGTGTCACACCGGGCGCTGGTCTCCGTGATTCACTCAGCCAACGAGTACACGAGTCCCGCCGAGCAGCTGTTGCGAACCCGGCGTGCGGCTCGGGCCGCCTGGCTGACGTCTTCGGCGCATACCTACGGCTATTCGATCAGCCCTGAAGATGGCGTCAGCGCCGGAGCCACGGCGGAATTCGCCCGCCGCCGCTTTGGGTCATTCGCGGACGCCACCGTGCTGACCGGCGACGTTCGGGCGTACCTGCCGGCGTTTGCGCCTCACCACGTAGCGGCCGTCCGTGTCGCGGCGGGCATCTCCACCGGGGACGCGACGGCAGGACGGACCTTCCTGCTCGGCGGCCCCGACTCCAACACGCTCAACGCCGCTTTCGGACGTGACGCCATCAGCCTGTTGCGGGGCTTCGCGACCGACACCTTCGCCGGCAGCCGCGTGGCGCTCGTCAACGCGGACTACCGGTGGCCGATCACTCGGCCACAGCGCGGCGTCGGCACGTGGCCAGTGTTTCTCCACACGGTTCACGCGGCGGTCTTCGCCGACGCGGGTCATGCCTGGACGCAGACCTTCGATGCCGGGGCCATCAAGTATTCCACCGGCGCCGAGCTCTCCACGAATCTCGTCGCCGGTTACTCGATTCCGTTCGCGGCAACAATCGGGGCCGCGTGGGGCCACGACGGCAGCGGACTGCTCCGCGACCGCGCGACGGTGTATTTTCGCGTGGGCACGGCGTTCTAGCTGAGGGCCGGCTGCTGAGAGCTGACCGCTGATTTGTGTTTTAATGTCTGCGCATGAAGAAGAAGTCGCGCTTCCTACAGACGCCGATCGAGCCGTTCGCGGTCGAGGCGGGGTTGAGCGCCGACCAAATCCTCGCGCGAATGGAACGCATCTCCTTCCAGGGCCGCAACCTCGCCACCGCGCACCGAATTTGGCAGAAGATGCTCCAGGACGACGTCACGATCTTCATGGGGATGGCGGGAGCGCTGTCGGCGGGCGGCTTGCGCATGGTGGTCGCCCACCTGATTCTTCATCGCTACGTCGACTGTCTGGTGTCGACTGGCGCGAACCTCTACCACGATCTGCACGAGACGCGCGGTCAGCACCACTACGTCGGGTCGCCGCACGCCGACGACGCGGCGCTGGCGGAAGAGCGCATCGATCGCGTCTACGACACCTACGCGAGCGAAGAAGAGTTCATCTCCAACGACAACTGGATCGCGGACTTTGCGACCACGCTCGAGGCGCGGCCGTTTACCACACGCGAGTTCCTCCACCTGCTCGGCGGGCATCTCTGGAAGACGACGAATCGGGAAGGCATTCTCACCGCGGCGTTCCGCGCCAACGTGCCGATTTTCTGCCCGGCCATCGCCGACTCTTCGATCGGAATGGGCCTGTCACAGGCGCGTCAGAAGATGCCCGGCACCGGCCACATCGACATCATCGGCGACATCGTCGAATCGGCGAACCTCGTGATCCGCCGGCCCCGGACGGCATCGGTCGTCCTCGGCGGCGGCACGCCCAAGAACTTCATCAACCAGGCGAGCGTGCAGGCCGAGTTCTACAGCGACGAGGTCGGCGGCCACCGCTACGCCCTGCAAATCGTCACCGATGTGCCGCATTTCGGCGGTGCGTCGGGATCGAGTCTCGAAGAGGCGCAAAGCTGGGGCAAGCTCGCGACCGATTCCGCCAGAGTGTCGGTTCAGGCCGACGCGACGATTGCGCTGCCGCTCCTGGCCAGCGCTCTCGCCATCACGGCGCCCCCGCTGCTCGCGAAGCGGACGGTGCCGGTCTTCACCCTGGCCGGCCGCGTGATGACGGTCGACGGTCAGACCGTTCCCAACGCGCGCTTCGTCGAGGAAGTGAATGAACCTACCGTTTGAGTACGATCAGCTCGCCCTGGGCGAGTTCGGCGGCACGACTCCCACAACGACCGATTTCGCCAAAGCCCGCGTCGTCATCTTTCCCGTTCCGCTCGATCGCACGACGTCCTATGTCTCGGGCACGCGCAACGGGCCGCACGAGATTCTGGTGGCGTCGTCTCACATGGAGTTGTGGGACGAGGAAACCCAAACCGACGTCCACAGCATCGGCATCTACACGCTGCCGGAGATGGAGTTCCCCTTCGCGGGCATGGACGAGGTCGTGTGCGAGATCCGGCGGGTCGCGTCCGAGCTGGTCAACCGGGGCAAGTTTCCGCTCGTCCTCGGCGGCGAGCACTCGATCACGCCGGCCGTCGTCGGCGCGGTCGCCGCGAAACATCCAGGGCTGTCGGTGCTGCAGATCGACGCGCACGCCGACCTCCGCGACTCGTTCATGGGCACGCCGCACAACCATGCGTGCGCGATGCGGCGGACGCTCGATTTTGCGCCGACGACCCAGGTGGGGATTCGGA
>Ga0193697_1000688_pt1 | contig 11560 bp, 8 predicted proteins | sample L3m2metaG_FD_145073 | JGI IMG/M metagenome (GOLD analysis project Ga0193697, IMG submission 145073) | Soil microbial communities from a riparian zone of the East river system, Colorado, United States - L3m2 | ecosystem: Environmental > Terrestrial > Soil > Riparian zone | place: USA: East River... | reverse complement strand
CAGTATGCGCGGGCCACACGCGTGCTTGCCTGTACCGGATTGATGTTCGCGTTGTGTCTTTCCTCGCATACCCAGGAAACGCAATTCACCTTCGATCGCAACGGCAATCTCCTCATTGAATCACCAGCCATCGTCGCACCGCCACAGATTGTTTCGCAGCCCCAGCCGCAAGTCGTCGCGCCAGGCGAACTCGCGTCGTTCTTCGTGGTGGTGGCAGATTCGCGGGCACTCACTTATCGGTGGCGCTTCAACAACGCGGACATCAACGGTGCGACGAATGAAACGCTGCTGCTGCAAAACGTCGACGCGACGAGCGAGGGGCAATACTCCGTCGTGTTGATGAATCCCTCCGGAAGCGTGACCAGCGCGCCCGCGATGCTCTGGCTCGACGGCGATTTCGACCGCATGGGTGACTCCTGGGAATTGGCGAACTTCGGCAATCTCACCAATTACGCCACCGGCGACTTCGACGGCGACGGCATTTCCAACTTGCAGGAGTTCCTCGATGGCACTAGCCCGACGAACAGTGCGTCGGCGCGTTTTCGGCTCACGATCTTGAGTGATGGCGGCGCCGTGTCTGTCTCGCCCAACCAGCTCAGTTACACCAATGGCGAAGTAGTGACCGTTAACCTCACGGTGTATCCGGGAGAGAAATTCCGAGGTTGGACCGGCGCTGCGATTGGGACGAACAACCCGGTGATGGTTGTCATGACGAACAATCAGAGCCTGTTCGCGCATTTCGGTGCGGCCGCACTCATCTGGACGAATGGAGCCAGTGGGAACTGGCACACGCCGATCAGTTGGTCGCCCAACCTCGTGCCGGTCGAAGATGATGCGGTGACGATTCCGAATTCGGCGACCATAACCGTCAATGACGACGCGCGTTGCCACGGTCTTTCTCTGCCCGCCAGCAGCATAGTTAATTTCAACGGCACAGGGACTCTTATGTTTTCCAACTCGTCCTTGGACAGCGGCATGACTTTAGGGGGAAGCAGTACGCTAATCGTGCTCGGCGAGTTTGATTGGTCCGGTGGAACAATCAGCGGCAGTGGCCGGACGGTGATTCCTACGGGGGCCACGCTGAACATCAGCAGCGCGTCGGTCCATTTCTTAAATCGCACCCTGGAGAACGGCGGGACGATTCTCTGGAGCGGAGGCGGCCTTACCATGGGCGGCGCAACGATCACCAATCGCGCCGGCGCGTTGTTCGACAACCAAACGGCAGTGGCGGTGAATGCCGGAGGAGTTAACCGATTCGACAATGCAGGCACTTTTCGAAAGTCGGTCAACGCCGGTACGGCGACCTGGGGGGTGACCTTCAACAATTCCGGACTGGTGGAGATTCAAACGGGCAGGCTGACTTTGGGCGGTGGTGGCACGCACGGCGGCAGGTTTGAGATCGCGGCGGGCGGCTCGCTGAATCTTTCCGGCGGCACGCACTCCGCCGACGCAGCCTCGATCATCGCCGGTGCGGGCGACTTCCTGGTGAGCGGTGCCACGGCGACGCTGGCCGGCCTGATCAATCCCAGTGGCACGCACACGTTCAGCGGCGGCATCGTTAATCTGAATGGCAATTACATCTGCACAAACAACCCCGCTACAATTTCCGGCAGCACAGTGAACTTCAACAGCACAAGCGCAGTGCCGGTAGTGAATTTTAGCGACGGCACCATGGGTGGCAGTGGTGTGCTCAATGTGCTCGACACGATGAACTGGTCTGGTGGCAATATGCTTGGAAGTGGCCGAACCGTGATTGCGCCGGCAGCTACGCTCAACTTCATCAACCCTGCAACGGTACTTTTGACCACCCGCACCCTCGAAAATGCCGGGACCGTGCTTTGGACTGGCGCGGGCGGCCTCAATGGCAGCGCCGGAGTAATCACCAATCGCCCAGGGGCGCTGTTCGAGCTGAGAAATAACACGTCGTTTGCTCCCCAGGGGTTTGTGCCATGGCGCGTCGACAACGCCGGCGTGTTGCGCAAGGCCGTGGGAGGTGGCACGAGCACGTTCGCGGTGGGCTTTAACAATTACGGCACAACCGAAGTCCAGACCGGCACGTTGTTGGTTAGCGCCGGCTGCACCAATAGCGGCGCCTTCGCTCTGTCTCCAGGCACTACTCTGCGTTTCGCAGGTGGCGGCTCTTCCAGAGGACCTTTCACCGCACCCACCAACGCTCTGGTGGAATGGACCGGCAACACATTCACGCTCAGCGCCGGGGCACAACTGAATGGGGCAGGCCTTTACAGACTCAGTGGCGCCACGCTCACGTGTAACACCGACGTTGCCGTGGATAATCTGGATGTGCTGGCCCGTTCAATGGGACCGGCGTGGTCACGGTGAACAATGTGATGAATTGGACGAGCGGCACCATGAGCGGAAGTGGCCGCACGCGTATTGCGCCGGGCGCTACGCTGAACGTCAACAATTCAGGCGTTCTTATGCTCCAGCGCACATTGGAAAACGGCGGCACCACTCTTTGGACCGGCGCAAACATCACAATGGACAGCGCCGTCATCACGAATCGGGCTGGCGCGTTGTTCCATGCCCAGAACTCCGCAACGCTCATGCAGCGAAGCGGGCTCAATCGCCTGGATAATGCGGGCACCTTCCGCAAATCGGCCAACACGGGAACGACGACGCTTACGACCGGCGTCAGTCTTAACAACTACAACACGGTTGAACTCAGGAGCGGCATTCTTGCGGCGAACGGCGGCTACATCTCTGGTAGTAACGCGTTGCTCAACTGTGCCATCGGCGGAACCACGCCGGGAACCGGCTTTGCCCGACTGCAAGTCGGCGGCACGGTGAACCTGAACGGCTCGCTCAGCGTGGATTTGATCAACGGATTTCTTCCGGCGACGAACGATTCGTTCGCGGTGCTCACCGCCGGCACGCGCACGGGAGCATTTGCAAATTTCTTCTATCCGTCAAACGAGGTCACGATGCAGTTGAGCAACACTGCAAACTCCGTGATCGTGCGCGTGAGTGGGGTCGTCTTTCGCCAGCCGATGCTTTTCACGCCGGTGCCTTCCGGTTCCAACGTGCTGCTCTCCTGGACAGCCCAAACGAACAGGACGTACCGGCTGGAATTCAACCGGGATGTCAGTCCGACAAACTGGGAGGCCGTGCCCGGGGATGTCACCACGCTCAGCAACACCGCCAGCAAGTTCGATTCATGGACGCCGAGCAATCGTTTCTATCGCGTCCGTGCTCTCCCGTAAGCGCCGCCGGTCCGTTTCGGGAGATCAGTCGTTGCCTGATAAAAAACTCCGGGCAGCGCACGAAGCGACCTGCCCGGAGACCCAAGTCTATTACCGGTGCCAGTTTAACGATCGCGGCCGGAGCATGCAACAACTCCCGGTCCAGGTGGTCACGCGCAACCAACCGCGTGTTGAGCACGGGACAACGTCAACCGGCGCCGACAGTAGAAACCGAGCGTCACACCAAACACCAGATGTGCGGTGAGCGTCAGGAACAGGAACCGAGCGTCGAGTTGCAGACCAAAGAACTTCGCGTAAGGCGTTAAAAGCAGCATCAACTCGACAAAGAGCGCCCAAACGACCGCGCCCCAGAACAGATTCGGACGCCGGAACAAACTCACCAGCGCCAGGAACATGATCCCCAGCGCGGCTGCGTTGGAAAGATGATATGTCCAGCCAAGAGCATGCACGAGCCAGCGCGGTTCACCAGCTCCCAAGAGCAACGCGCCAAATTGCGGAAACACCTTGAACAACGGCGCTCCCGCGAGGACGAACGGCAACCGGTACAAATCATAAGCCACCGCTGCGACGACGCCCGCCATCGACCCGTGCACGATCCACGTGCGGGCGCTATTGAGGCCGGAAGCGCGATCACCCCGACGGGCAATCAGAACCAGCAGCACCGTGGCGGGAGGCAACACCCAGCAGCCAAACAGTCGCATGGTCCACAATCCGTAAAATTGGCCCAACAAACAGGCGAAGGAGAGAGACGCCAACACGAACACAACCGGACGCGTGCTAAAAAACCGGGCGAACACAACCGGAGAATACGCCCGGAACATTGAACAGCCAAGCAACTTGGCTTCTGCTGGAACTCCGACAGGAAGTTTGGGAAGTTCGCTTTGCCGAATTGCGCCAATTCAAGCGCGTCAGGTCGCCTTTAATTAGTTCGCCAGCGTCACCGCTCGGCTTCAACGAACCGGTGTGAACAAGCAATTTACAACCTTCTCACAATTCCGTGACAACCGACGCCGAACCTGTGCAAGACTTGATGCCATGAAGCTGATTTTCACCGCCGCGGTATACCTGGCCTTCGTCACCGCTTCCATCCATGCCGCTTCCGACGCAGATGTCACCATCATCAAGGCTAAAAAAGTCGTGATCGAAACAAACACCATTACGATCGTCGCTGAGGCGAAGACATCCATCACCTTGATCCGGGACGATTACGATCCGGCATTCACCGGGGATAACTGGCACGGAATGCCGGTGACGAGAGTTCAAGTGATATGCAACAACGGCACATTTATTATCAAGCGGCCCCCGGGCGGGAGCTTGCCAGAAGCGTGGCACGAATCATTGAAGGCGGCCAAAGATTTGCAGGAAGGCAAGGAAGTTGGACGAATCGGTTACTACGCGCCCGATATCGTGATCAAAGGCAACATGATTGATTCCATCACGGGAAGCGGATATCTCTACCCAGGGAGGAAGTGAACGGAACGGCTAGAGCAATGTTAAGGAAAAGCGTAGCCATTGTCAGATGTAGCGCAGGACTCCGTCCTGCTGTATCGCCGAACTCCGTTCGGCTGACTCCCCGCATTGCCACGGCTACAACATTATTTAAAACGCTCTAACCATGCGCTGCTGCCGGATTTCAAATTTGAACATTTGAGATTTGAAATCGGAGCGCGAGGCGCGGTTTCGAGTTTCGCGTCCGGTAATTTCAAATCGGAAATCGCACATTTGAAATTGAGACAACGTGATCTCAATTCTTCGCTGTGCGGTATTGCTCTTCGGCCCGGGACATGTGTTCTCGCAGACGTTCGATACGCGTGCCGTGGGAAGGATGGGATGAAGCGAACTCAGGCGGTTGCGGGCCGGAACTGCTTTGATCCATCCGTTCCCAGAATCTGATCGCCTCGTGCGGATCATACCCCGCGCGGGCCATATAGTAGAGGCCCACTTCATCCGCTTCTGACTCGTGATTTCGACTGAAGGGGAGCAGAACGCCATATTGCGCGCCGGCACCGAGCGCGGCCATTACCTCCATTTTCTGGCGCGAATCCATGTCGCCCAGGGCGAGAGAAGCATTGGCTCCCGTCAGCAGGGTTTGGGAAAGCCTGCTTTGCAGCAGGCGCTGTGAACCGTGCCGGCTGGTGGCGTGGGACATTTCGTGTCCCAAAACAGTGGCAAGGCCAGCCTCGGTTTCGGCAGTAGGCAGGATGCCGCTATAGACCACCATCTTGCCGCCGGGGAGGCAAAAGGCATTCACTTGAGGGCTGGCCACCAGGCTCACCTGCCAGGCCATGTTCTTACCGGCATCCCCGGTTGCGGCGACGAGCTTGCGCATGACCTTTTGGACCAGCTCCACCTCCGGCCCCGTGGTGATCACCTGCGACTGCGACAGGACTTCCTCATAACTTTGCAATCCCAATGACGCTTCCTGTCCCTCCGAAAGGGCGACACGAGCGGGGCGACCGGTCTCCGGATTCACAAACTTTTGCGAACTGAAATATTGAAAACCCGCGATGACCCCGGCGATCAGCAGCGGCCAAATAATAAAGTGTCTTCTACGTGGTCGACCCTCTTCTCCGTTCATAACGTCACGCTAGCCCGCCAGAGCTTTTCGCGGAAGTCGCTCAAAGTAGGGAGAAACCCGCACGGCGAAGGTCGGAAGGGGATTTATGATGTATGACTAACGATTGACGATTGGTGAGGTCCAAAGAGTGGAAATGCACCTTGAGGGGCAAGGTGCAAAAAGTTCTGCGGATTTGCTGGGGTTTTTGAAAAGTTGGCCCAAAACAGCGTGCATTTTTGGTGCATTTTTCTGAAGGCTGGCAGGCCTGGTGAACTGCTGCGGAAAATGGTGAAGAAATGGTGTAGTGCTTCCGCATGGGAACGTTGAGAGCACGGGGACGATTTCCGGCACAGGTTTGGCATAGTTTCGAATTTCGGGTTCGGTTTATGGCATTCAAACATTCCGCCTCAACGAAGCTGTTAAACGCAACCGCGAGCGTTTCCCGGAGGATTTCCTTTTTCAGCTCACTTCCGAGGAGTGGAATGCTTTGACATCGCAAATTGCGATATCAAAAACCGGACGCGGTGGCCGCCGCACTCTGCCATACGCCTTTACCACGGGGCCATTATGGCGGACGATTGGAGGGACTATACAGCGATGTCGGGTCTTGTCGCGACATAAGCCGACATGAGCCGACAAAATTTCTGTTGCCTATTTGTCTTGCATCGCTTCTGGACTGCCACGTTGTTGCTCCGCCAGTCACAGGGCGCGCGAGGCCATGCTCCTTTGTCGCGCCTAGTGGCAGCACGCAGAATCGATTGCAATCCAGCACCCGATGCGACGCTTGCTGTGATCAATCGTGGTGCCAGCAGGTCACTGAGCCAGTCTGCCGGTAGTCTCTCCCTCTTGCAGCCGCCTCACTTCGCCCGAATTTGTGAGTCTTCCCGTAGTATCGCGCCTCTCGCTGCCGCCCAACTCGTTGCCTCCATCTGCAATGGTTGTGCATCGAGGTTCATAGGTCTATATTCGTCGTGAGCCAGGACAATGAGCGTTTCGTTGTGCCGAGCAGATTTCGCGTGGCAATTTGGGAACACAAACCGGTCACGTCGGTCAAAGATGCCCCGGATTCACTGAAAGTCTGGGGTGGTTCGCGCGGCTGGCTCACTCCGGATTGTCTCTACTGCAACTGCAAACTCCGTCCGCTCGGATACGGCGTATGTGCCTGCCCGATCTGTGGATGGTGGATTATCTCAACGTACAAGGACTCTAATCGAGGAAGTGAAGGAGCGTGGCACCTTTACCGCACTTGGGGTTCGCTGTGCAACCTTGACGTCTCAGACGTCTCAATCCCAATGCAGGAGCTTCGCACATATCTTTTACTCAAATATGAAGATCGATTCAACCTCCATCCCAGAAAGTACGAGGAATTAGTTGCGAGCGTATTTTCGGATTTCGGCTACGAGGTTCGGCTGACCTCGTTCTCCGGAGACCAGGGTATCGACGTTTTTATTCTGGACGGTCAATCCAATGATGTCGTTGGAATACAAGTCAAACGTTATCGCGGAAAAATAGAAGCTGAGCAGATTCGTGCCTTTGCGGGTGCCTTGGTGCTTCAGGGAATAACTCGCGGAATCTTTGTCACTTCTGGTGAATTCCGCAGCGGTGCGGCGGCTACTGCCCAGAAATACATTCACCGTGGAACGCAGATAATCCTACAAAATGCAAAATCCTTTTATGACACAATGAGAATTGTCCAACGACCGCCTTACGAGTCAACCGACGACCCTTCGGCACCATTTTACAAGCTCTCCCGATCGCCGGACGACATCCCGCATCTTTGGAGTGAGGGCTGGTAATCTCGCCGTTCGAGACTCTATCAAATTCCCCAAGCCCGCCCGCTTCGTGGGATCGGCCCAAAAGCTGCCGAACTCACTCCGCCCAAAGTGCCCGTCCGGAAGGACTCGCAAGCGCATTTCGGGCAGCCCCTTAGGGTATTTACCCCAATTGTGACCAACACCCGTTTCGCCGTCCAATGCCCCCGGTTTTGGCCCCCGTGGATGATACATCGCGCAAATCCAGTGACCTCGTGTTGCTTGCCGAGGACAACGAGAACGATATCGTCCTTTTCAAACGCGCCTTCAAACAGGCAGCTATTAAGTGTCCACTTCGTGTCGTTCGCGACGGCGAGGAAGTAATTAAATACCTCAAAGGCACGGGAAAATTCTCAAACCGCAACGAACATCCGTTTCCAAAGCTCCTTCTCCTCGATCTCAAAATGCCTGGGAAAGACGGTTTTGCGGTCCTCGCATGGATACGTCAAGAGCCCTCCGTCAAACACCTCCGCGTTGTCGTTCTGACTACTTCGGGCGAATTGCAGGCCGTCAATCGCGCTTACGAACTTGGCGCTAATTCCTTTATCGTCAAGAGCGCCAACACCCAGGAATTCGTCGCCCAACTTCGAGATATTAAACGCCACTGGCTTTAAGCCAATCACTGGCTTGAGGCGTTGTCCCAGCTACAGACGCCAAGGAGGTGGGAGTTGGGGAACTCCGCTGAAGAAACGTTCCGCAACTGGGACAACAATTGCATCGGACTCCCTACACAAAACTAAAGCAAGCTGATTTCAGCGGGAAAGTGTCTCTCAACCCTCAACCAACCGTGGCCCTGGCGCTAGCTAGTTGTGCTCGATCACCACGATGCGGACGTTTTTATTCTCCCACACACGCGCCCAGTTCGTTCCATTCTCCGACTCCCACTACCCCCGAGGAGGGCAATCGACCCTACACCGACCGGGCTGGCACCCTATTTACACCGCCCTCCTTGCGTCTAGACTTTCCATTAGCAGTGAGCCACGCATATCCAATTTTGCTGGTAGAAGACAGTGCGGACGACGTTTTCCTGATGGAACGCGCGCTCCAGAGGGCCGATCTCAAACATCCTCTCCGGGTGGTTACCGACGGACAGAAAGCAATCGAATACCTCAGCGGCGAAGACAACTACACAGACCGTACGGCCTTCCCATTTCCCGGCCTCGTGATTCTTGATCTCAAAATGCCGGGCGTGACGGGTTTCAAGGTCATCGAGTGGATGCGAAAGAATACGCCGACAAAGCTGACTCCAATTATTGTTTTATCCAGTTCCTCTTTGCCGGCAGACATCAATCGCGCCTACGAGCTTGGCGCCAATGCTTACATGGTAAAGCCAGCCGATCATCACGCACTTGAGCGCCTGCTGCAAACGATCGGAGAATTCTGGTTGGCCACCGAAGGTCCGATTCGGGGTTGGCGACACACGGCACAAACTGCGACGCTCGCGTAGTCACTTCTCCTTCACAAACATCTGCGCGATTCCCCATCCAAGTATTCCAAACCCTGCGATCGCCAGCGTCGCGCGCAGCCACGACTCCGTTACATCGCTTCTAAAACCCATCGCGATTCCCAGGAGAACCAGCGCGCCGAGGAGCTTAATGATTTGTGGGCTTTCAAAGGCACTTTGCACGCGACGTACCTTACGCGCCGCCAAGAGGATGCCAATATACCGGATCAACCTCAGCCCCGGCGGCGAACCACTGGCTGCCGTTCCAAAACCCCATACGCACCGAATTGTCAGACAGCGCCAGATGCACGCTTACCCAGGTCGGAGGCTTGCTCTCATTACACGGCCGCCACCCTTGCACGTCGGGAGAATTCGGGTCTTCACTCATTGCAGGTTACACCGCTAATTGCCTTCCCGGCTTCCGCGGGCCGGGCTCAGAGGTCTGCGAGTTAGCGACTTTGGCGATTAACTCGGCACCCTTATCTGACCAACGCTGCGCGGAACCCCTGTCTTCGGTGCGAGACTCAAAGCCAGCCAGAACCTCATAACCGCTTCGATAGCGTTCTTGAAATCAGCGAACTCGACCGGCTTCGTCAGAAAGGAGTTTGCACCGAGTTGGTACGCCCGGTTTACATCTCTCATTTCATCCGAGGTTGTCAGGACAACGGTGCGCAGCAGCCCGCGCGCTGCGTCATCCTGTTCGCGCAACCACTGCAAGACTTCAAAGCCGTCAGTTCCGGGCATTTTTAGGTCAAGGAGCAGCAGGTCAGGGAAAGGATACTGAGCACGGTCGGCAAAAACTCCGTCGCCGCTCAGGTAAGCAATCGCATCGGCTCCGCTTTCGACCACCTTCAGTACCCCGTCAAATCCCAATTGCTTGAAGGCCCGGCGTAACGTTAGCACGTCCGCTTCATTATCCTCAGCGATCAGGATACATTTCCGGGGCTGCACGTTAAACGAATACCACATGCCCACCCACCATCCTATATGGGGTAAGCGCCCCAGTGCCTGATGAGCGTGCTATTCGCCTATTCTCTCCCCGACACAGAAGGCAACCTCGGAAGACAAGTCTGGTGTGGTGTCGGCGGCGAAAACGAGGGCTCAGAAGGGCGTTTACGCCGCCTCTCTTTTTTTAGAAGTGCCAAATTCGAGGCGGGAATCGCAGGAGCAACGGGGGCTTCACCGCCGCTCCTGCGTTCCGCGTTGCCGAAGCAACCATCCTTACTTTAGAACAAATCCAACCCTTAACCCTCAACCAGTTCGACTCCCTCCACGTTCAACGAATTCAAGTCCTTCAATTCTTAACGTTCAGTCCTAACACTCATCTACAACGCCACAACTGGGGCGACATCCCCAAGCCGGCTTCGTGAATTGTTGAATTCAGAGTGGCGTCCTTTTCAGCTCACTTCCGAGGAGTGGAATGCTTTGACATCGCAAATTGCGATATCAAAAACCGGACGCGGTGGCCGCCACACTCTGCCATATGCCTTTACCGAACACGGGGCCATTATGGCGGCCAATATTCTCAACAGTCTTCCCGGACGCCAGCGGCCACGTGGAACGTGGTAAACGTGCGTCCCTATTCATCCAAACAGACGCCCGATGAATGCGGCGAAGAGGATTTAGTGGCAGCGCAAAGTAAGCTTTTGGCACATTGCGCGGAGATGCTCAAGAACATCAAATAGAGGACGGGACACTTCGTCCAAAAGTTCTGGAATTACTACAACGTCCTACGGGATGACGGCCTTTCATGTTCCATGAACTCCTTTCGTGGTTTCCCAAACCACTCAAGTCTCTTGCACCTGCCCTCAGTGAGCGAGTCGAGTTTCGGGCTCAGTCGTCCCTCCGGGACTGAATAAAACTGCCGTCGGTATCGCAGCCCCCCACCGTTAAAACGTCGTTAAAACGGTGGGTTAGGTTCATTCTTCGAATAAGACGATTCAATCGTCCCTGCGGGACTGAATAAAACTGGCGTCGGTATCGTAACCCACCGTTCAAACGGAGGTTAGGTTCGCATTTGCATTAAGACCGTAATTTCAGATCGGAAATTTGACATTTGAAATTGAACGTTAAGCGCTTGTAAGACTTTGGTCCAATTGTAGGGAGGGGCTGGTCACGAACATAGATGGTTGAGGGATGATCCGCCTTCGCCAAGCCTTCGGCGGACGAGGAGTTGAGAGTTGAGGGTTGTCGCGGGCTCGACGGGATTCCAGGTTTATGCCGCATGAAACAAATCCGAGCTTCCAGGCGAATCCCAGCCCTATCGTTGCCTGGCTGGTCTTGTTGTGTTGTGTGCTGCTGGGATTGATCAGCGAGGCGAGCGGCGGTGCGATGGGCCTTGCGCTTCGGCCTGCCGGGCGCGATCTGCACGCCGATCAAGCCGGCATTCAACTGGCGGCGCTGATCAGCAAGATGTTCTTCGGCGCATTTATGCTCGCGGGCGGAGTCATTGGAGACATCTATGGCCGGCGACGCATATTGCTCTGGGGATCTGCCGCGGTCCTGGTTGCGTCGTTCGGCGCGGCAG
>Ga0193697_1000686_pt1 | contig 11590 bp, 8 predicted proteins | sample L3m2metaG_FD_145073 | JGI IMG/M metagenome (GOLD analysis project Ga0193697, IMG submission 145073) | Soil microbial communities from a riparian zone of the East river system, Colorado, United States - L3m2 | ecosystem: Environmental > Terrestrial > Soil > Riparian zone | place: USA: East River... | reverse complement strand
CGCCGGAGCTGACGACGGTGCGGACCCGGCTGCAAGGAGAAGCGGTCTGGGAGATCGTCTTCCTGCTCCTGAACGGATTCCTCTTCGCGGTGGTCGGGCTGCAGCTTCCGGCGATCCTCGACGCACTCTCCGGCCGCTCGACGGCGCAGCTGATCGGCTGGGCCGCACTTGTCAGCGCGGTCGTGATCGGCGCGCGGATCGCATGGCTGACAGGGACCTATCTGCTGGCGAGGGTCAGCTCGCGCGTGCGCGCCGACGACCCGGTGCCGTCCTGGCGGGCGAAGGCCGTGATCGCCTGGTCCGGGATGCGCGGCGCGGTCTCGCTCGCCGCCGCGCTGGCGCTGCCGCTGACGACGGACGCCGGCGAGGGCTTTCCCGACCGCCAGCTGATCATCTTCCTCACCTTCGGCGTCATCTTCACCACGCTCGTGCTGCAAGGCCTGACGCTCAGCCCGCTGATCCGCGCGCTCGACCTCCACGACGGCGGCGTCGCCGAGCACGAGGAGGCGAAGGCGCGCATCCGGGCCGCCGAGGCGGCGCTGGAGCGGCTCGACGAGCTGTCGATGGAGGACTGGGTGCGCGACGACACCGCCGAGCGCATGCGCGGGCTCTACGGCTTCCGGCAGGAGCGCTACCGCTCGCGCTACGACCCCGACGGCGACGGCTCGGTCGAAGAGCGCTCGCAGAACTACCAGCGCCTGCGGCGCGAGCTGCTCGACGCCGAGCGGATGGCCGTGACCGACCTGCGGCAGCAGGGCGTGATCGGCGACGACGTGATGCGCCGCGTCGTCCGCGACCTCGACCTCGAGGACGCCCGGCTCGACGTATGACGACGCGGGTCGTCACGCCGGAGCAGGCCCGGCGGATCGCGGTGCGCGCGCAGCTGCTCGACGGCTCGGCGAAGGGCGTGCTCGACACTGTGCGAAAGCTCGGCCACCTGCAGATGGACCCGATCGCCACCGTCGCGCGGCCGCAGGAGCTCGTCCTCTTCAGCCGGCTCGGCGCGTTCGACACCGCCGCGCTCGAGAGCCTGCTCTGGAAGCAGCGAAAGCTGTTCGAGTACGACGCCTTCATCTACCCGATCGAGGACCTCCCGCTGCAGAAGGCGCGAATGGCGAAGCGCAGGCGCGGCGGGAAGCTGAAGCGCGACGAGTGGACCCGGGAGTTCCTGCGCCAGAACGCGCCTCTGCGGCGCTACGTCCTCCGTGAGATCGAGCGCAACGGGCCGCTGCTCTCGCGCGACCTCAAGTACGACCCGCCCGCGGACGCCGAGCGCCACCGCTGGTGGGGCCGCGGCGAGCTGCGGCTGATGATGGAGATGCTGGCGGGCCGCGGCGAGATCGCGGTCGCCGGGCGCGCCGGCACGCACCGGGTCTGGGATCTGCCCGAGCGCGTCTGGCCCGAGACCGAAGCGCTCTCGTGGCGCGAGGCGGAGCGCGAGCTCGACGCGCGCCGCCGCCGCAGACAGGGTGTCTGGCTGGAGCGCGGTGAGTGGCATGCGAACCCGGACGTCTCCGACGAGCCGGTTCCGGACCGCGTGACCGTGCTGTCGCCGTTCGACGGCCTCGTGAAGGACCGCGACCGGGCGGAGGCGCTCTGGGGCTTCCGCTACCGGCTGGAGATGTACGTCCCGCAGGCGAAGCGGGAGTACGGCTACTACGTCCTGCCGCTCCTCGCCGGCGACGAGGTCGTCGGGCGCGCCGAGCCGCGCTTCGACCGCAAGACCGGCACGCTCGAGCTGCTGGGCGCGTGGGGAGACACCTCGCGGCTCGACGAAGCGCTCGCCGAGCTCGACCAGTGGCTCACAGCCCGAGCGTGACCGGGATCCGCACGGAATGCGGCGGGGTGCCCGTGCCCGCCGCGTCGTCGTCGTGGACGACGATCGTGCCGGCCTGCTCTTGCGCGACCTTGTAGGTCACGTCCACGGAGTAGGTACCGCGGCAGCCGGTGCCGCACGTCGCGGTCGTGAACGTCTTGCCGACCACCTTGCCCTTGGCGTCGAGCACCTCGACGGTCACGTTCGCCTCGAAGACGTTCGCGCTCCCGGAGACGGTCACCGGGCTCGTGACGCGCTCGCCGGGCGCGGGCTTGTCGACCGTGATCGCAGGCAGCAGGGCGGCGTAGTCGCTACGGCCGACCGGATTCTTGAGGACGATGCCTTCGCTCGAGAAGACGTTCACCGGCGCGCCGTCCAGGCGGAAGCGCACCTTCTGCACGGTCGGGAACTGGGTGAGCGTGTAGACGACCTGGCCGAGCCGCGTCTGCATCGAGAGCGCGCCGCCGCCCGACTGGTACTCGGAGGTCAGGTCGACCGTCGCGAGGCCGTCGTGGATCGCGATCCCGAGCAGCCGCGTCCCCGGGGGCACGGCGCTCGACAGGCCGGCCGAGCGCTCCGCCGCCGTAGGGCCGTCGAGCAAGGCATTCATCGCCGCGGTCGCGACGAGCTGCGTCGGCGCGTGTGCCCGCCGGACGGCGACGAGCCCGTTGTCCCGCGAGAACCAGACCTCGAGCGAGACGTTCGACTTCTGGGTGCCGGTCTGCTCGGGCGCGGTGGTGGTCGCCGCGCCCGAGCCGGGCTTGCCGAGCGAGACGGCCTCCTCGGAACCGCAACCGGCGAGCGTGAACCCGACCGCGCCGGCGGCCAGCAGCCCGATTAGTGCGGCGAGCTTTCTCACAGTCGGCCTTCTTCGACGCCTGTCATCGGGCTTCCTACGGCTGGTACTGCTGGTCGAGGGCGACGACCGGGCTGGGGTAGGTCTGCAGGACTCGGATCCAGAAACCGGCCCTCGGCTCGAGCAGCTGCCGGTGCTGAGGGTTCTTGCCCCGGACGATCTGCGCGAGCTCGGCGACCGAGATCGTCGCGGTCGATGCTTTTCCCCCGCGCACCAGCACGGTCACCCTGGCGTCCTTGCGGACGGCGAAGGTCAGCAGGCGGTGCGTCTCGTCGATGACCACGGAATCGTTTGGCACCGGCTTGCAGCCACACGCATGCTCCGCGGCGACGCCGGTCAGCCACCAGGCCGGGTCGAATCGAAGCTCGAAGCGGTTGCCCACGCGCGTGACCGACTTGACGTGGCCGTACAGGACTTGCTGATTGCCCGGAGCAGACGACGAGGACGCGAGCGCCCCCGAAACGAGTACCGCGCCGAACAGGACGATGATCAGTGAGAACTTCATAGCGCCTCCCTTTCTTGACGCCTTCCATCATCGAGCGGCTAGGCAACGTCGCCGTCACCGTGGTGTAACGGTTCTGCCACAGGCAGTTGGAGCGTGAAGCGCGTGCCCTGTCCTGGCTCGCTCACCACCTCGAGCTCCCCGCCGAGCAGGATCGCGTTCTCACGCGCGATCGCGAGGCCCAGGCCGGTGCCGCCGCCGCTGCGGGAGGCGTCGGCCTTGTAGAAGCGCTCGAAGACATGCGCCAGGTGCTCGCTTGGGATCCCGGGCCCGTCGTCGGTGACCTCGATCTCGTGCTCCCCGATCCGCACCGAGACCGACGAGCCGCCGTGCTCGAGCGCGTTGTCGACGAGGTTGGCCACGATCCGCTCGAGCCGCCGCGGGTCGCTGGTCACGCGCAGGCCGTCGCCCTCGAGCCGCACGCGGTCGTCCCAGCCGCGCGCCCGCACGGTCGCGCCCACGAGTGCCGCGACGTCGACTTCCTCGGCGTGGACGCTCTCGGCGCCGGCGTCGAAGCGGGAGATCTCCATCAGGTCCTCGACGAGCTTGCGCAGGCGGCCGACGTCCGCGATCAGCAGCTCGGCCGGGCGCCTCGACTCGGGCGGCATCTGGTCCAGGTGACCGGCCAGCAGCGAGGCCTCGCCCATGAGCGCCGTCAGCGGCGTGCGCAGCTCGTGCGCGACGTCCGCGGTGAAGCGCCGCTCGCGCGCCTGCGCGGCCTGCAGTTCGCCGATCTTCGCCTCCAGTGCCGCGGCCATCTCGTTGAACGACTGCGCCCAGACGCCGAACTCGTCGCGGCCCTCGACCGGGAGCCGCGTCTCGAGCAAGCCCTCGGCCAGCGATCGCGCCGCGGTGCTGGCCCTCGCAACCGGCCGCAGGGTGCTGCGCGCGAGCACGACTCCCGCCAGCGCCGCCAGCAGCACGAGGATCCCGACACCGCCGAGCAGCACGTTGCGCAGTACCGAGAGCTCGTGCCGCAGGCCGTTCTCGGGAAAGAAGAAGTAGAGCTTCGTCCCGTTCGCAGCGGGAGCGCCGGTGACGAGGAAGCGGTCGCCTGCGACGGTCGTGCGCTGGTAGCCGAGCTCGCCGCGCCCGACGACGTCGCGCAACCCGGCAGGGACCGAGCGCAGCGAGACGCTGGCGCTGGAGAGGAACGTGTCGCCGCCGCGAGTGGCGACCGTGAGGAAGTCTCCCCGGCTCTTGTACGCGTCGACGAGCTTGCCCGTGTCGCGGTAGGCAGGCGCGACGGCGACGTTCCGCCGCGTCTGCACGATGCTCGAGTCGACCGAGTCCGAGAGCAGGTTGTGCCGGACGAGGAAGTACGAGCCCGCCCCGAGCGCGATCCCCGTGAGGCCCACCGCCAGCGCGAGCACGAGGGTGAGCCGCCGGCGGAGCGTCACGAGCCGGCGTTGAAGCGGTAGCCGACCCCGCGCACGGTCTTGATCAGCACCGGCTGCTTCGGATCGTCCTCGAGCTTCGCCCGCAGCCGCTGCACGGCCGCGTCGACGAGGCGCGAGTCGCCCAGGTAGTCGTAGCTCCAGACCAGCTCTAGCAGGAGCTCGCGCGTGAACACCTGCTTCGGGCGCCGCGCGAGCTCGAGCAGCAGGCGGAACTCGGTCGCCGTCAACTGCAGCTCTTCGCCGCGCTTCCTGGCCGTGAACCCGTCCGGGTCGATCTCGACCCCGGCGACGTTGATCGTGGCGCCGTCGCCCGCGGGCGCCGCCCGGCGCAGCACCGCCTTCACGCGCGCGACGAGCTCGGGCAGCTCGAACGGCTTGGTCACGTAGTCGTCGGCGCCGAGCTCGAGCCCGACGACCACGTCGTGGAGCTCGCTGCGGGCCGTCAGCATCACGATCGGCACCTGGCTGTCGTGGCGGATCTCGCGAAGCACCTCGAAGCCGCCAAGCGAGGGCAGCATCACGTCGAGCACGACCAGGTCGACACCGCCCTGGCGGAAGCGGTCGAGCCCCTCGCGCCCGTCGCCGACCGCTGTCACCCGCAGCCCGGACTGCTCGAGGCCGAGCGTCGCCACCTCACGGATCGAGGGGTCGTCCTCCACGAGCAGCACGTGCTCGTCCATGGAGCAAGCCTACGGCGCTAGGGCGTCAATACAACTGAGATCAGCACGGTGTGCTCGCTGTCCTCGTCGTGGACGGAGACGGTGCCCGGAATGAGCTTCTTCGTCGTGAACGGCACCTCGACGGAGAAGCGGCCGTCGCTGGGAGTCGCCTGCTTGCTGCCGAGCTCCTTGCCGGCGGCGTTCAGCACTTCGACCGTCAGCTCGCCGGAGAGGCTCGACGTGCCTTTCACCGCGATCGGGCTCCGCGATTGGGTCTCCGACAGCGGCGTCTTGACCACGATCGGCGACTTGACCGGGCCTGTGGACGTCGCGGTGCTAGCCGAATCCTTCGAGGACGAGCAGGCCGTCGCGCAGAGAACGAGCAGCGCGACGAGGACTAGGCGGGCAGGCACGCGCGGAAGCCTAGTGGGGGAGCGGCAGGAGCCGCTCCCCCAAAAAGACGTTCTAGGCGAAGAACATGAACGTGGCCAGATGCGGGGCGGTACCGTCGTTCAGCTGCAGGCTGAACTGGCGACAGGTGCCGGCCCAGGCCGCGTCGGTCTGCCAGCCGTAGGAGTAGTGCGACGACGCCGGGCCGAAGGAGAGGCCCGAGGCCGTGCCCTCGTGTGCGCCCGAGACCAGGTGCGGCGCCTCGGCCGGGCAGCTGACCGGCGCCGAGCTGAAGCTGCCGATCGAGAGGCCGAAGTTGCCGCCGAGGGTGAAGCCAAGCTTGACCAGGTCACCCGCGTGCACCAGGTTCAGCCCGTCGCCCGAGTTCGAGACCGGGCCGAAGAAGCCGTTCCAGGCGTAGCGGACGCTGTAGTGCACCGTGTTCACCGTCTGGTTGCCGGCCTTGTCGGTCGCCGTCACCGTGAAGCTGTGCGTGCCGACCGTCGAGGTGTCGATCGGCGAGCCCTTCGGGACGGTGCCGACGCAGGTGTCGACTCCAGAGCCGGACTGCTTGTCGGCGCACTTGAAATTCGCCTTCACGGCCTGGCCGAGCTTGTAGCTCGCCCCGTCGGCCGGGCGCGTGATCGTTGCGGTCGGCTTGTCGGAGTCGGCCTTGAAGGCGATCAGCTTGATCGCCTCGATGTTCCCGGCGTTGTCGGTCGCGTAGTACTGCACGAAGTGGTTCCCGGTCGTGAAGCCCGAGACCGGCCCCGTGTAGGTCTGGAAGGGACCGCCGTCGACCGAATAGCTGATGCTCGCGATCCCGGAGCCTGAGCCGTCGTCCGCGCTCAGGGTCAGTGTCGGCGACGCGTACCAGCCGTTGTGGATCGGCGGGCTGAGCGTGGCCGTCGTGACGGGCGGCGTCGTGTCCTGCACGACCGTGATGTCCGAGTTGTTGACGTCGAAGAACACGTTCCCGATCGCCTCGACCTTGATCCGGGCGTGCGCCGTGTTCATGTTCGGCAGCGAGACCGACTGCGAGCCGTCGTTCGGCGTCGATGCCGCCAGCACCGTCGGGAAGGTTTGACCGCCGTCGGCGGACAGGCTGATCTTCACGTTCGCCGTGTTGATCCCGTTGGCGTCCGTCCCGGCGACGTTCCACGTCACAGCCATCGGCCCGCCGCCGCTGATGGAGGACGGGTTCGAGGTCACGAGGAATGGGCCGGTGCCCGCGGCGAGCGTGAGCACCGCGTCGTCGGAGCTCGTTCCGCCGTGGCCGTCACGCACCGTGAAGCGCATGTCGAGCCGCGGAGGCGTCGCGTTGCCGGCAAGCGTCGAGCCGGTGTACGACGACGTCGGCAGGAAGTCCATGAAGCACTCCCTGACCGGGATCGAGACCGGCGGGGCGATCGGCCCCTGGGTGCACGAGCCCGTGTCCGCGTTGGTGTTGTTGATGAGGATGTTCCGCATCTCCGGGAACACCCGCGTCGGGTTGTTCGTCAGGTGGTTCTCGTTCGGCGAGTTGTAGAGCAGCGTGTCTGACTCGCTGATCGGCGCCGACGTCGCGAACATCGCGAACAGCGGGCCGTCCACCTTCGTGTTGTTGAGCAGCGCCGTGCCGGCCGCGCCGCCGCGGTCGTTCTGCTCCCAGCTGTAGAGCAAGGACGCGTCGTCCGCGTCGGTCGCGGAGCCGGTCAGGGCGAACGGCGTCTGCAGCGGAATCGTGTAGTCCGAGCCCGCGTTCACGTCCGGGGTTGCGTCACCGGTCGACGTGATGGTGCCGCCCTTGTTCGTGACGGGGCCGCCATGGTCGAGCTCGTTCGCCCAGCCCGAGGCGCCGGCGGTGAAGTTGCTCACGCCGATCAGGTTCGGGTTGTCGAGCCCGGCCAGGGTTCCGCTGTACGTGACCTGGAAGCCAGTGTTGCTGAACGTGCCGCCGCCGAAGCCCGCGACCGTCGCGACGACGCCCGCCGGCAGGATCGGCGTCAGCGCAGCGAGGACGCCGGCTGCCGTGTAGTTCGTGCCGTTCGTGATCGGCGCCGAGGTGTTCGCGTCGTAGCTCAGCGTGAACGAGTCGTTCGTCCCGCCGTGGTTCGACTCCTCGATCGAGGAGAAGCACCCGCCGCAGCTGAGGTTGACGATCTGCAGGTTCGGGACGTCCGTGCCCGCCAAGGCGCCGCCGTACGTGATCGTGAACCCGGTCGAAGCGGCGCCGGTCACCGTCACGGTGCCCGCGAAGCCCGCGATGCCGTTGATCGCGTTCTGGATGGTCGTGTTGTTGTACGGCTGGCTCGTCGAGCCGGCGATCACGATCGAGTCGTTGCCACCGGCGCGGATCTGGAACGGCGCGTTGAAGGTCACCGTGCCGCCGCTCGCGTTGGGCAGGCCGGCGGTCGGGTTCGTGTAGACGATCGTCCGGTTGTTCGGGACGCTGTCCACGACGAACGAGCCGTTGTAGCCGGCGTTGTTCACGCCGGTGACGACGATCACGTCACCCGGCGCCCGCGCGTGCGCTGCCGTCGTGCGCAGCGTCACCGTGTTGCCCGACTCCGTGGCGCCGACCGGCAGCGTCACCGTGCCGCCGCCGCTCACGGGAAGCCCGCTGATCGGGTTCGTGTAGGTGAACGACCGGGAGGACGGCACCGACGTGACGGTGAACGTGCCGTTGTACCCCGCGTTCGCCACGCCGTTGATCGTCACCACGTCGCCCACGAGCAGTGTGTGCGGGTTGCCGGTGGCGATCGTGACGGTGTTGCCGTTCTCCTCCGCGCCGCCGCGCGAGGTCGCACTCGGCACAGCGTTGATGTTCATCGTCGCCGCCGTGATCCCGTTGGTCTGCGTGTAGCCGGGGCCGAACGTCGCGGTCTGCACCTCGTTGCCGCCGCCGAAGTGGCGGAGCGCGACGGACTGGACCTCGTTGATCGCGTTCTGGTTCGACGAGGTGTAGGTCGTGATCTCCTGGATGCTGCGCTGCGACCAGTACGGGTCGGAGTGCGGCTGCAGGTCGTCGGTCAGGCAGATGCCCGCGTAGGCCATGATCGACGAGCCGCTGCCCGGCTCGACCGAGTTCGCAGGGCTGCGGTTGCCGCCCGAGCAGTTCAGCTGGTTGCCGTTGAACGGGTGATTGCCGCTGAACTGGTGACCCATTTCGTGCGCCACGTAGTCGATCGCATAGAAGTCGCCCACCGGCGTCGGGATGCCGGTGCAGCCCTGCGACTTGTTCGCGCGGCCGACGACGCCAAGCGAGGCGACGCCGCCACCGGGCTGACCGAGCGCGAGGTGGCCGATGTCGAACGCGCCCGAGCCGACGATCTGGCCGGCCACGATGCGTGTCCGGGTCAGGCTGGAGCAGCCGGTGAGGTTCGACTGCACGAAGCACGCCGCTGCGCCGCAGGGCCCGTTCGGCGCGGTCGCCGCGCCCCAGTCGTTCAGGTTCAGCAGGTCGGTCTGCGCGATCAGCTGGAGCTGGATCGACATGTCGTCGTGGTAGACCTGGCTGACGCGGTTGATCAGCGCGACCTTGGCCGCGGTCACGTTCGCCGGGCCGCCGACGTAGGCGGCGTAACCCGGGTCGGTGACGAGCGCCAGCCGGTACGTGCGCAGCACGTCACCCGAGGACGCGAGCGACGCCAGTCCTGAGGTCTTGGCGACCTTCTCATCCGACTTCACCACGCCGTGCTCGACGAACTCGAACGACTGGGCGAGGTCCGAGCCGGTGTAGCTGACGTAGCGGCTCGTGTTGTTGCGGAAGTACGGATCGATGTACCAGCCGCCATGGGCGGAACGGACCGCAGCGTGGAAACCGATGTGGCTCAGGTCGGCGGCGATCGATGCGGACGGATCGTCGATCCCGCGCCCGTAGTACGTCCCGATGTCGGGATGCTTTCGCGCGAGCCCCGGAGCCATGATCTGCGACTTCGTCAGCGCGAACCGCTCGAAGTGCCCATTGGGCGCCGGCAGCGAAACGATTACGGGATGCGTGCGAGCAGGCCGTGTGCCGAACTGCGGGGCCTTGACGAGCACCTTCCGCAGCGAGGAGCCGTTCAGTGCGAACGAGCGCACGTGGGCAGTCCTGAACTTGAACGCCGGGCGTAGCTGCGCGGGCGTTGCTCGCTTCAGCGTCGCCGTGCGCCAGAAAGCCTTGGTGTGGTGCACGTCACGGAAGACGTGCCGGTCCGCGCCGCCCGCTGCCGTCGGCAGCGCCACGATCGCGGCGGTGGCGGCCAACAGCCCGATCAGCACCGTCGCCGTCCGCTTATGGCGCAGGTTCAGCCCGCGCCCGGTCCCCGAAGCCCCCATGTATCCGCTCTCCCCTCAGTAGATGCGGCCGGTATCGCTTTCGCTTTCAGCGAAAGTCCATCCTCTGACGGCGCACGTTCGAAGTCAAGCCACGGAGCCGCGCTGCTACCGTCAGCGGCCGTGAGCGCGACCGCTGCCTCAGCCGCCGAGCCGCAGCGGCGCATCCGTCCAAGGCTGGTCTACGGCGTGGCCGCAGTGCTGCTGCTCGTGGCCGCAGCCCTCGCGCTCGGCGACGTAGGCGAGAAGGCCGGCCGGCTCTCCGACTGGCAGGCGTTCGTGCTCGGCGTCACCCAGGGCCTGACCGAGCTGTTGCCAATCTCCTCGTCGGGCCACCTGATCCTCGTGCCGTGGATCGCGGACTGGCATTACCTCGAGGTGCATCCGGACTTCAACAAGACCTTCGACGTCGCCCTCCACCTCGGCACGCTCGTCTCGGTGGTCGTCTACTTCTGGGCCGAGGTGACGCTGTACGTGGGCGCCTGGTTCCGTACGGTCAAGCGGCGGAAGATCGAGACCCTGGACGAGCGCGTGTCCTGGTGGATCTTCGCGGCCACCATCCCGGCGGCAATCGCCGGCGCGCTCGGGGAGAGCACGATCGAGAACCACCTCGGGCAGCCGTACCAGATCGCCATTTTCCTAGCCGTCTTCGGCGTGCTCCTCTGGATTGCCGACCGCTCGCCGCAGCAGCGGCAGATCGACCAGCTCGGCCTGCGGTCGGCGTTCTGGATCGGCACCTCACAGATCCTCGCGCTGATGCCCGGCGTCTCGCGCTCGGGAATCGCGATCACAACCGGCCGCTTCATGCGCCTGGAGCGCGATGCGGCCGCGCGCTTTGCCTTCCTGCTGCTGATCCCGATCGTCTTCGGCGCCGTCGTCTACAAGGGCCTCAAGGACGTCGTCCTCACCCCGCTGCCGGCGGGCTCGGTCGGGCCGTTCGTCGTCGGGACGCTGGCGGCGGCCGCGGTCGGGCTGATCGCGATCGACCTGCTGCTCGGGTACGTGCGCAACCACAACTACACCATCTTCGTGATCTACCGCCTCGTGCTCGCGGCCCTGATCGTGATCGTGATCGCCAGCGGCTGGCGAAGCGCGCACTTCTAGAACGAAAGCGCGCCGGAAGGCGCACGGACGGCCGAGGCGACGCCCGGGCGGCGGTATTCGGTAGGCGCAACCGACCGAGAGGAGATCCACATGCGCCTTCCCCGAAGACGCGTCTTGCTCGCCGCGCTGCCGCTCGTCCTCGTGACGGGCGTCGCGCTGGCCGCCCAGCCCGGAGGCACCAAGCGTTCGAGCGCCGTGATCCATGCGTGCGTGAACAAGAAGACCGGGCTCGTTCGGATCGTCGCCGCCTGCCGCCGAGGCGAGTCGTCGATGACCTGGAACGCTCAGGGCGCACGCGGCGCGAGTGGTGCGCCAGGAGCCGCCGGCCCTCAGGGACCAGCAGGCTTGGCTGGAGCAGCGGGGCCCAAGGGCGATGCCGGCGCGCAGGGTGCCGCCGGCCCGCCGGGACCTGCCGGCCCGCAAGGCGCGGCCGGCCCTGCGGGCCCCTCGCTGCCCTCGCTCGAGAGCCTGAACGGCGTCGGCTGCCACCTGGCCGGGGCGCCTGGGACGGCCACGCTCACCTATGACGCGGGGGGCGTCGCCACGCTCAAGTGCGTCCCCACGGTG
>Ga0193697_1000685_pt1 | contig 11619 bp, 11 predicted proteins | sample L3m2metaG_FD_145073 | JGI IMG/M metagenome (GOLD analysis project Ga0193697, IMG submission 145073) | Soil microbial communities from a riparian zone of the East river system, Colorado, United States - L3m2 | ecosystem: Environmental > Terrestrial > Soil > Riparian zone | place: USA: East River... | reverse complement strand
CGATCGACGCCACCGCGCCGAGCTGTTCCGTCGCATAACGGTTCCGGCCGGTCAGCAGCCGGCGATACGTCGCCTGATCGAGTCCTTTGGGTCCGCTCGAACCGAGCCAGACGACCGCCGCGTCCTTGACGTCTTTGCCGCGATAATCGCTGTGGCCGGCACCTGGGGCGTCGAGACCGTACCCGACGAATTCGACGCGATCGACGGTGAAGCGGCGCTTCCCTCCCATATTCTTCGGCAGCGTGATGCCGTCGCCGTCCGCGAAAGTGCGCGTCTCGCCGGCGACCTCCACAGTGACGCTCGCGCGGCTCGTCGTCTTGACGCCCAACACGCGAACCGTCTGGAGATACCCGCCGTGATCGCCGGCCGGCTTGACGCCCCAGCCACGCAGGTGGCCCTCGATGTACGCGGCGGCGAGTCCGATGCCGGAACTGTAGGTGGCGCGGCCCTGAAGCTCATCGGAGGCGACATACGAGAGCCACTCCCTCAGATCCTGGCTCTTGATTGCCCCGATTCCCCCACCCGCGGCGGCGACAGCCGAAGCCGCCACGACGACGAACGCTCCCACCCACCGCTGCACGGTGCCGCGTTGCCTCATGACCCTAATAGTAGCTCCCGCTTGCACGATGACGGGACTTCAGGTAAGGTTTTTCGACTGAATCCGGCTTGCCAGCGTGTGCGCCGTCCACCTGCGCGCTTTCCCGCCCGACTTCTTCCCAGATAGGAGAGAGTTGATTGGCCGTCCGTCTGTTCGTTGGTAATCTCAACTACACCACGACCGAAGCCGACCTGCGTTCGTACTTCGGCAGCGTCGCGCCGCCGTCGCAGGTCGTCCTGCCGGTCGATCGGGAAACCGGGCGCCCGCGCGGCTTTGCGTTCGTCGAGTTTCTCGACCGCGCGCATGCCGAGCAGGCGATCCAGCAGTTCAACGGACAGGTGTTCAACGGGCGGCCGCTGGCGGTCAGCGAAGCCCGCGCGCGTGAAGATCGCGGACCGGGCGGTCCGCGTCCGGGCGGCTTTTCCGGCCCGCGGCCCGGCGGCTTCACGCCGCGCCCGCCCGGATCGTTCGGCAGTCCGCGGCCCTTCGATTCCGGCGGCAGCAGCGCGCCCGGCGCCCCGGCGCGGAACAGGAACTTCGGGCCCGACGCGAAACCGCAGCGCGGCGGCAGCGCCAAGGGCAAGGGGAAAAAGGGGGATGACAAACCGCGCGGCCCGATCCCGATGAAGCAGACCGGCCGCTCCTTCAGCCTGGACGATGTCGATGCGCCGGACGAACCGTTGCCGGATATCGACGACGTCGCCACGAGCAAACCGCACGAGGATACCGACGACGAATAACCTGCCTCGCCGACCTGTCCCGCCGTCGCGCGCGCGCGAAGGCGGAAACTAGGGTCTGCGTGTCACCATCAACGCCACACCGCCTTCGGGCAGCGCCACGGGCGTGAACGCCCAGTAGTCCGAGGCATGGTGCACGACCGTTCGGCCGGCAATCGACCCGACGGCCGCGCCAAACACCACATCGCTCAGGTAGTGACGGTTGTCGTGCAAGCGTGACGCTGCGACATACGACGCAATCGTGTACCCCAGCAGGCTCTTCCTCCATCCGAGATGGCGCTCGATCACGGTCGCCGTCGCGAACGTCACCGCAGCGTGCCCTGACGGAAACGAGTGGTTGTTGCTGTTGTCGGGGCGAGTCCGCTGCGTGGCGAACTTGATCGGCTGCACCAGCAGCTCGCTGAGAATCTGCGCCTGCACCAGGTCCATGCCCAGGTGCGCCACCTTCGGCTTGTCGAAGAGCCGTCCGAACGCATAGGTCCCGATCGAGGCAACGACCTGCTCGGGTGTGTTGCCGATGTATTTACCCGGCGCGAATGCGGCATTCACCGTGTCGTAGTGGCTGCGCAGACGCACGTTGAAGCTCTGATCCGCCGGATATACGGAAGCCGCCAGGCCCCCACCGATCAGCGTCAGATACAGATTCTGTTTCGCCGGCAGGTGTTTGACGTCCTCGATGAGGTTCTGGGCCAGCGCCCGAATGCCAGTGTGCGGAGGCGTCGGCGGCTCCTTGGCTTCCGCCTTCTGCCCCTGCGGATCAGACGGCGGTTGCGTTTCCTGAGCTGCGGCCTGGGCGCGCTCTGTTTCCTGAGCGGCCGGCTGGGCGCCCTGATCGAGCAGCGCCAGAGCTAGGATCATGGTTGCTGTAAACATGGTGCGACGCAGTCCAAGAAAAGTGCCAGTTAGAATATCCTCGAGGAGCACGAATTGACACCAGCTGAGCCGCTTGATCCGGCATGACGGTCTGGGACGAGATCCTGACGCTTGTTCGACGAGATGTGCCGCCGGAGGACTTTCGCCGGGCGTTCGGCGAGACGGCGTACGCGAGCGACTCGGGCGATCAGATCACGGTGTGGGTGCCGACGGAATCGATGCGACGCCATCTGACCGGCCGCTACGGCGACGCCATCAACTCGGCGCTGACTCAAATCAACCGGCGCGGAACGCACGTACGGTTTGTCGTCACCGGCGTCGAAGACGAAGAAGAGATTTGAGCGCTACTTCGCGTACTTGTCGTCGTCGTAGACGTGTGTAATCGTTCGCGGTCCGCGACCCTGCGCTGAATTACCCGCCGCGGCCTGGCGGCCGTCCGCCTGCCGGCCGCCTTCCATCTGCAGGACGATTCGAAGCTGATGGCTTTCCGGATCGGCGGCGATCGTTTGCGTCGCCTTGCCCATCGGGCCGAGACCGCTGACCTCGGTCACGAGCTTCTCGCCATCCCACTTCGTTTTGCGCTCGATCCCGGTGTTGTCGTCCTTGACTTTCTTGCCGTCGGGCGCCAACCGCGTCGTGCGTCCATCCGCCGACGTCAGGACAACCATCGAGTCGGTTTCGACAATCGTCAGATGATTCGAGGGGCTGGTCAGGTCGCGCATCGCGTCGCGCATGCGGGCCATGTCGTCCGGATTCATCGCGGCGCCGGCTCCTCGACCGCCGCCGCGGCCGCCCCAGCCGCCGCCAAACCCTCCGCCGCCACGCCGCCCTCCCCCGCCGCCTGGACCGCGTCCGCCGCCGGCGCGGCGGCCGCCGCCGGTGCCGTCGTCGCGCTGATCGCGTCCCGGCTGGTCGCTGAGGTCGTTGTTGAGCGTCCACGCGCCGGCGATGGCGTGACCGCCCGCGGCGGGCGCGCGATTCGCACCGAGCGGTGACACGAGGCCGAGCAGCGTCACCGCAACCGCGCACGTCATGAAGGTGGAAAAGATGCGCATGGTGTCGATTATCGCAGTGCTCCTCTGCCCCGGCGTGAAAAGACTGTGACAGCGACAGCCCCGGCGCTGAGGCATGAGGGCGTGGGGATTAGGATTTCGTATAGGCCCTTTTGACCACCACCTGGCACCGCAGTCTCTACTGGCGCGTCGCATTCGGCATCGTGGCGTTCCTCGCGGCGATGCTCGTCGTGCAGGCGATGCTGTTCGTCTGGGCGATGGCGCAATTCGGCCGGACGCTGCCGGGGCAATCGCCCGGGCGGCTGGGGATGAGCGTCGCCCTCGACCTCGCGAACCTTCTCGAGCGGGACCCGCAAACCGATCTCACGCAGTACGTCCGCGAGCAGTACGCACAGTACGAGCACCCGTTCTTCGTCATGATGGCGGACGGCCGGCTGATCACCAGCGGCAGCCAGTCGTTCGCGGAACCGCTGCTTCAGATGGCTCGGGCGAGGCTCGCGCGGCCCGACGCGTTTCCGCTCCGGCCGGGCGGGCGCGGCATGCGTGGATTCGACGGGCCGCGAGGCGACCGCGATCCGTACGGACCTCCCTTCGCTCGCCCATCACCGATCGTCGTCGGCGGGCGGCTGGTCGGCGTCGTCGTCGTGCCGCCACAGCCGCCGTTCAGCTTCCTGCTTGGCCGATACGCGCCGCTGCTGGCGCTCGTGGCGGGCGTCGTGCTCGTCGTCGGCACGGTGCTGACATCCGTGTTGATCTTTGGGCCCGCACGCCGGCGTCTGCGCGATCTCGAAATGGCGGCGCGCCGGTTTGGTGCCGGCGATCTCACCGCCCGTGCGCCGGAGCGCGGCGGCGACGAGATCGCCGCGGTGGCCCTGGCGTTCAATCACATGGCCAGGGACCTGTCGGCTCGCGCCGACGCGCTGGCCGAGTCCGACCGCGTCCGCCGTCAGCTGCTGGCCGACGTCTCGCACGAGTTGACGACACCGGTGACCGCAATGCGCGGCTACCTCGAAACGCTCGCGATGCCCGAGCTGACGCTGGACGACGCGACGCGAACCCGCTATTTGAGAATCATCGGCGACGAGACCGCCAGGCTCGATCGGCTGATCGGCGATCTCCTGGAACTCGCCCGCCTCGAAGGCGGCGGCGGGACGTTGAGGACCTCCAGCGTCGCCGTCGCCGATCTCTTCGACCGGGTGAAGGCGCGGCACGAACGCGCTTGTGAGGAGGCGGGCATTTCCCTGGAAGCGTCTCTCGCGCCCGGCGCAGAAACGGTCATCGGGGATCAGGATCGACTCGAGCAGGCGCTGCAGAATCTGGCGGCCAATGCGATTCGTTATGCGCCGCGCGGAACCGCTGTCCACCTCGCCGCCGGTCGCGCGGGGACGGAGGTGGTGCTTTCCGTTGCGGACGAAGGGCCGGGCATCGCTCCGGAGCACCTGCCCCACATCTTCGACCGCTTCTACAAGGCTGACGCGGCGCGCGCCGGCGTCTCCGGCGGAAGCGGTCTGGGACTCTCGATTGTTAAAGCGATTGTCGAGCGCCAGGGGGGACGATTGACCGTCGAAAGTCGCCCGGGGCGTACGGTCTTCGAGATGACCCTGCCCAGGCTCAGAGGCTAACCGGCGTCAGGCGGCGGACTTGTTCGGCTGCTCGGGTTCCCGAACGACGTCGCGGATTTTCTCGCGCAGGTAGACCACCGGCTCCGGCTGACGGGCGACAAACGCCTGCCATTCGGCCTCCGACAGCGTGATCGAGATGACCCGTTCCCGCTCGTTACTCATGTACAAAGGATACGCAGCGCTCGGGTACGCCGAAAATAGAATGATCTGATGCAACCCATCTCATGTAGTGATGGGTTGAGGCGTTACGTCCCGGCCGGCGTCTGGCGGCGGCCTGCAGGCGCGAGCCTCAGCTTCCCTTTCACGGCGTCGAAGGCTGCCAGCAGCTCGTGAATGACCCGGGGAACCCGGTTGGCCCGCGCATAGACCCACCCGGTCTCCCGGACGAGCTGGTGCCCGTCGATGCGGGTGCAGAAGAACTGGCCGGCCCGGACCTCGCGGGCGACCGCCTGGTAGGGCACGATGCCAACGCCCATCCCGGTCTTGACCATCGCCTTGATGATCTCGACGTTTTCGGTGTCCATCACGATAGTCGGCTCGATTTTTTCGGCGGCAAAAAACTGATCGATCACCTTCCTCGTGGCCGACCCGGCCTCGAAGTGCACGAACGACTGACCGTCGAGGTCCGGCGGCGCCACTTTCCGGCGTCGCGCCAAGGGATGCGTGGGGGTCGTGACCAGCAGCAGTTCCTCGCGCAGGACCGGGACGGTCACCAGGTCGGACTCCTGGACGGGCAGCGTGAGCAGTCCCGCATCGACGCGCCCGCCACGGATTTCCTGGACGGACCGGCCGGCCGTCGCCACCGTCAGCCGGACGTCCAGGTGCGGGTGTACGCGCCGCAGGTGCTTCAGGAGCGGCGGGAAGACATACAGGCACACGGTCATCCCGCCCGACAGCCGCAGGGTGCCACGGAGCTCGCGCGTGCGATCGGTAATCGCGCCAACCGTTTCCCGGACGTCGAGGAAGACGCGCTGACCGAGCTGAACCAGGCTTTCGGCCGCCGGCGTCATCCGAACCTGGCGCCCGACCCGCAGGAACAGCGGCTCGCCAAGCTCCTCTTCGAGCAGCAGGATCTGCCGGCTGATGGCGGACTGCGACACGTGGAGCTTCCGGCCGCACGCGGTGAAGGAGCCGGTCTCTGCGATCGCTTGGAGGATTTCGAGCTGTCGGAGATCCATACCAGTCGGGGCTGGGGACTAGGGGCTAGCCGTGGGCGGGATAGCGACAGCGAGCCCCAAGCCCCGAGCCCCTACGCGTGCTTTCTGAAACTGACGCCCTTCGCCTCGGGGCCGAACAACACCACGATGAAGGCGACGACGAAGACCACCGCGACCAGACCGCCCATCGCCTGGGTGTAGGTGAAGCGTTCTCCTAACGCAGCTTCGACGTACGGAATGCTGGCTGCGAACATCACGCCGAGCTGATAGGCAAAGCCGGGGAAGAATCCCCGCAGGTGATTCGGCGACAGCTCGTTGACGTGCGCCGGAACGATGCCCCATGCACCCTGCACAAAAAACTGCATCAGGAACACGCCGATGAGGATGTACCACGCGTTGTGCGCTGAAATCCAGAACGGGACGACGATGAGCCCGAGCGCCATCGCGATCATCATCGCGCGGCGCCGTCCGCGCATGTCCGAGTAATAGCCGAACGCCAGTCCCCCGAGAATCGCGCCCAGGCCCGACAGCATCGTCACATCGGCAATGCGGGCCTTCGAGTAGCCGGCCGTGCCGAGCAGCGTCGGATACATGTCCTGCGTCCCGTGCGACATGAAGCTCATCATCGTCATGAACAGCACGAGGTAGACGAACCGGCGCCAGTACTTCGGCAGCGACCGCTTGTACGTCTCCCAGTCGGTCTTGTGCTCGTGCCACGCGTCGGATTCCTTCACCTTGGCGCGGATGAACAGCGAAAGCAGCGCCGGCAGGCCGCCGAGAAAGAACATCAGGCGCCAGCCGTTTGCCGGATACAGCGTCTCGAACCACGGATACAGGAGACGGAATGCGAGAGCGGAGAGCAGATTGCCGAGCGCGTAGCCCTCCTGCAACAGGCCGGACAGCAGCCCGCGCAGGCGCGGCGACGCCGACTCGAGTGCGAGCGACGCCCCGACGCCCCACTCGCCGCCCATGCCGATGCCGAACAGGACGCGCAGAATCAGGAACACCTGATAGCTGGGCGCGAGCCCCGACAGCACCGAAATCACCGCGTAGAAGACGACGTTGATCATCAGCGGCAGCCGGCGGCCGAAGCGATCGGCCATGATGCCGAAGATGACCGCGCCAATCGGTCGCGCCGCCAGGGCGACGGTGAGCGTCAGCGCGATGTCGGGCCGGGTGCGTCCGAACGATTTCGCGATGTCGTCGATGACGAGCGTGAGGATGAAGAAATCAAACGCGTCGAGCGTCCAGCCCAGGAAGCCGGCGAGCACGGCGTTTCGCTGGTTGGCGCGCTCCGCCTTGGTCATCGTCGGGACGTGGACGGCCGTGGCCATGGTCCGCGAAGGATACTACGGGAACCGCAGAGGACGCGGAGAACGGAGAGTCTTGATTTTCTCTGCGAGTTCTGCGCTTGCCAGCCGAAGCTCGCGGGTCACGAGAGAGCGAAGGCTGGGGCTCTGCGGTTTATCGTCGGGCCAGCGCGAGATGCGCCGCGCCGGCGGCGAAGAATCCGACGAACCACGCGTAGTCGTACAGCGGCTTCAGCACCGGCACCACGAAGCCGCCCCAGGCCAGCGCGCAGCCGATCGCCGTTGCGCCAATCGCCCGCAGGTTCCAGCCGCGATACACCCCGTCAGGCAGATAGAGATCTTCCAGGCGAAGCTCGCAGCGCCGGACGAGCCAGTAGTCGGCGACCAGCACGCCGGCAATCGATCCGAGCCCGCCCGAGTAGCCGAGCAGCCAGGTGTAGATATAGCCCGACGGATCGGCCAGCAGCTTCCAGGGCTGGATCACGATGCCGAGGATGCCGGTGATGAGCCCGCCGGTCTTGAAGCTGATGACGCGCGGAAAGGCGTTGGCGAAGTCGTTGGCCGGCGACACGACGTTGGCGGCGATGTTCACGGCAATCGTGGCGACGACGACGGTGAACATCGAGATCGCGACGACGATCGGCGAGGTGAATCGGCCGACGAGCACGACCGGATCCCAGATCGACTCGCCGTAGATGATGGCCGTCGCGCTCGTGATCAGCACGCCCATCAAAGCAAACACGGACATCGTGGTCGGCAGCGCCACCACCTGGCCGACGATCTGCTCGCGCTGGCTGCGTCCAAAGCGCGTGAAGTCCGGCATGTTGAGCGACAGCGTGGCCCAGAATCCGATCATGGCCGTCAGCGACGGCACGAAGACGGGCCAGAATTCCGCGAGCGTTCGAAACTTGCCTGGCTGCGCCAGCAGCGGGCCGAGCCCCTGCGCGCGGTCGATGGCCCACCACACGAGGATGCCGGTCATCACGAGCACGAAGGGCGCCGCCCAGTTCTCGACCTCGCGCACGAGGTCCATGCCGCGATAGATGATGAAGACGTTCAGCCCCCAGAAGAGCAGGAACGACACCCATTCGGTGGTGGTGTGTCCGCCGGCTCCGGCTCCGAGCAGCATGGGCCACCCGGGAATGACGGTCTTGAAGAACGTATGGAGCGCTTCCCCGCCGATCCACGCCTGGATGCCGAACCAGCCGCACGCCACCAGCGCGCGCATCAGCGCGGGAACGTTCGATCCCAGCGTGCCGTACGCGGCACGGGCAAAGACCGGAAACGGAATGCCGTACTTGGTGCCCGGATGCGAGTTCAGCAGGATCGGCACGAGAACGATCGTGTTGCCCAGCAGGATGGTGAACAGCGCCTGCTTCCAGCTCATGCCGGATGCCATCAATCCGGACGCCAGCATGTAGGTGGGGATGCAGTGGGCCATGCTGACCCAGAGCGCGGCAAAGTTGTAAGTCGTCCAGTTGCGGCGCGCGATCGGGACCGGCGCGAGGTCGTGATTGTAGAGGGGACTTGATTCGACGGTGCGGGTGTCGCGCAGCTCCACGCGGCCATCGGGCAGCTGACGTTCGGTGGCAACCGTCATAGAATCAGCAGACTATACCGGAGGTTTCATGCGTGCGTGCCTTCGCGCGTTCTGCCTCGTGGCGTGTTCCGTCCTCGTCGTCGCTGCCGCACCGGCGCAGAAACGCGAGCCGCGGGTCGGCCACATGCGACGCGTGTTCGTGCGCGTCACGGACCTGGCCGGCGCGCCGATTCTGGATCTGACGGCTGCGGATTTCGAGGTCAACGAAGGGGGACGGCTGCGTTACGTTCTGAACAGCAGCCTCGCGACGACGCCGATGCGCATCGCCATCTTCGTCGATACGAGCGACGGCACCGCAAACGCCATCACCCAGATCCGGGCGGGTCTGAACGGGTTCCTCGCGGCGCTGCCGGCCGACGCGGAAGTCATGTTCATCACGACCGGCCGGCAGGTGCGCGTGCGCCTGCAGCCGACGACGGACCGGCGCAAGGCGCTCGAGTTTGCCGCCGGACTATTTCCTGACGGCGGCGCCACGCCGCTTCGCGACGCCCTCCTCGAGGTGGACAGCCGGTACTTCCGGAAGCTCGAGAACCGCTGGCCCGTGTTCGTGATCCTGACCGGCGACAGCGCCGAAAGCAGCGCGCCGGCGAACGAGACGCCCTTCAACAAATGGCTGACTGATCTGCCGGAACGCGGGATTGCCGCCCATGCGTTCGCGTTGAAATACCGGGGCGGCGGCTTTCCGGATCTGGTGGCGCAGCACGTCGCGCAGACGGCGGGCGGCCACTTCGATTTCATGAACACCGCGAACGGCCTTCCCGACAAGCTGAAGGCACTCGGCGAACTGATCGCCGGCGATGCCAAAGACATGAGTCAATGGTACGAGGTGGAGTTCGAGACCAACAGCGTCGGCTCGCCGGCGGTCGAAATCGGCGTGACGCGCGGAAGCGTGGGGATCCGGATCGCGAACCGCCGGCAGACGTCGCCGTAACGACGACTGCCGACGCTCAACAGAACGATGCGGCGGGAACTCTACTTGCGATCGATTCGGAAGTCGGCTTTGCTCAATTCTGGATTCACCAGAATCTCGTTGAACACCACTCGTTCCAGAGTTCGACTGCCGACGGTCGTCGTCATCAGGTACGGCAAATCGAAGCCGCCAACCGTGCGGCGATCGCCGAACGCCAGGGTGGTGGGCTCCTGCTTGCCGCCGGCAAATACCAGCTGCACGGGCAGGCGTGTGCTGCTGTCAACGACGAAGCGAACGAAGAAGTTCTCGCTTTGCACGTCGAGCGAGAACGGATCCAGCCCCGGGTTGGTCATGATCGCGCTGCCGGCGGCGCTCTGCGGCGTCGGCGACGCGACCGCCGCCCGCGCGGATTCGCGCGGGTCGACCATCGTCGGCGCGCCTCCCGCTGAACGGATGGTCATCTGCCGGTCGGACGTGATGTAGGTGGCGACACCGAGCATCAGCCTCGTGAAATGCGCCCGCGTCGCACCCAGCATTTGCGGCACGGCTTTCTCTGGCGGCAGTTCGATTCGATTGCCGTCGCGGAACGCGGTCAGCAGCGACTTGCCGGACAAGCCCAGGAACCGCTGGACGGTGCCGTAGGTTTCTATCCGGAGAAAACTCTCCGGCAGCAGAACTTTGATCTCGATCGTGCCGTCGAGCGGCGCGCCATTGTCGGCCAGCGTCCGGATCTGGCCTCGGAGTATCAGGGACCGCAGCTGTGTCACCGTGCCCGTACGCGCGACCGCCGCCCGGCTCCGGACGAACAGGTTCTGCGCCGCGTCGTCGCCGAACCGTGTCGTATCCTGCGCCGCGACCGAGTGAACCGCCAGCACGAACGTCAACCCGAGGACCGTGGCGCGTCTCATAAGCGAACGTGGAGGATTATACTGCCCGCGTCATGTCGGATACCTCCATCCCGGAAGCCGCGCTGACGACGTTTCTCGATGCGCTCGACAAGGCGAACGAGCGCGTCGCCGAACAGTTTCCGGGCGATGGACCCGCGAGGCAGCCGATTCACACTGTCTATGGCGGGGCGCACCTCTTCAAGGCCGACGCGGCGCAGAAGCTCGGCGCGCTGGCGTTGCGCGCGCTGCAAGAGCATGCGCCCGACGCGGCCACGCTGGCCGGCGTCCTCGGCCTGGAGCGCGCGCTCGCCGATCGCGTGTACCTCCGCATCATCGACAAGCTGACGCGCGAACCGGTGGAGGATTTCCGCATCGATTTCGAGGACGGCTTCGGCAACCGGCCGGACGACGAAGAGGATGGCGTCGCCAAGGCAGCGGCGGACGAAGTCGCGGCCGCGCTGGCGGCGGGCCGGCTGCCACCGGGAATCGGCATCCGGATCAAGCCGCTGAACGAGGAGCTGAAGCGGCGCAGCCTTCGCACGTTCGATCTCTTTCTCACCAGGCTCGTCGAGCGGACGAACGGCACCGTGCCGCACAACTTCGTGGTCACGCTGCCCAAGGTCACCTCCCCCGACCAGGTCGCGGCGCTCGCCTCGGCGTGCGACGCCTTCGAGTACTGGCGCGAGATGCCGGCCGGCTCGCTGCGCTTCGAGCTGATGATCGAGACGACGCAATCGATTTTCGGCGCGGACGGCAGCGTCGCACTGCCGCGGCTCGTCAGCGAGGGGCGCGGGCGCATCGTCGCCGCGCATTTCGGCACCTATGACTACACCGCCGCCTGCAGCATCACGGCCGCGCATCAGCACATGCTCCACCCGGTGTGTGATTTCGCCAAGCACGTGATGCAGGTGT
>Ga0193697_1000684_pt1 | contig 11621 bp, 16 predicted proteins | sample L3m2metaG_FD_145073 | JGI IMG/M metagenome (GOLD analysis project Ga0193697, IMG submission 145073) | Soil microbial communities from a riparian zone of the East river system, Colorado, United States - L3m2 | ecosystem: Environmental > Terrestrial > Soil > Riparian zone | place: USA: East River... | reverse complement strand
CGTCGTTTCACGCGGTCAGCTCTCCGGCGTCAGGACGATCAGCAGACCGCCGTCGTCGTCGTAGGCGGGAAAGACATCGGCGACGGCTTCCGCCGGCAGGTCGCCCTCGGCGTTGACCGAGACCTTCTTGCCGAGCGAGCGCACGCCCCACTCCAGCGAGGTCTCGATCGGATCGCCGTTGGACTCGCCTTCCCACTGCAGGCCGAGCACCTCTTTGACCGGCCGGCCGATCACATCCTCGTCGGTAAGACCGGTCAGCTCGAAGCTGCCGCGCCCGGCATCGATCACCCGCGCCTGCTGGTCGCAGACGAAGAAAGCCGCGTTGGGCGCCGGGTAGTAGTCGTCGAGCAGCTCGAAGACGAAGCCGAAGCCACATTTCGAGCAGCCCTTCGGGCGGCTGCTGAAACCGGCTGTCCGGTCCCCGCTCAGCTCCCTGTTCCCGCAGTTGGGGCAGATGAAGAAAGGCATCCCCGCTCAGGTTACTGAGACTCTGCTCAGAACAGACTGCGCGAACCCTCGGGCGTGGGCAGCCCGAGGTGCTCGTAGGCCCGCTCGGTCAGCACCCGACCGCGTGGCGTGCGCTTCAGCATCCCCTGCTGGAGCAGGTAGGGCTCGAGCACGTCCTCGATCGTGTCCTGCTCCTCGCCGATCGCGATCGCCAGGGTCGAGAGGCCGACCGGCCCGCCGCCGAACTTCGAGGCGACGACGTCGAGCAAGTTGCGGTCGCTGCGGTCGAACCCGCCGGCGTCGACCTCGAGCATCGCCAACCCCGCCGTCGCCACCTCGGCGTCGACGTGGCCGCGGCCCTTGACCTGGGCGAAGTCGCGCACCCGTTTGAGCAGCCGGTTGGCGACGCGCGGCGTGCCGCGCGAGCGTTCGGCGATGATCCCAGCCCCCTCGGTGTCTATCTCCACCTCGAGGATGCCGGCGGAGCGCGTGACGATCTCGGCCAGGTGCTCGGGACCGTAGTGCTCGAGCCGATGACAGACGCCGAAGCGGTCGCGCAGCGGCGTCGTCAGCAACCCCGCGCGGGTCGTCGCGCCGACCAGCGTGAACGGCGGCAGCGGCAGGGTGACGGTGCGGGCTCCGGCGCCCTGGCCAAGCACGACCGGCAGCTCGCCGTCCTCCATCGCCGGATAGAGCGTCTCCTCCACCGCTCGGCCGAGCCGGTGGATCTCGTCGACGAAGAAGACGCTGCCTGGCTCCAGCGCGGTCAGGAACGAGGCGACGTCGGCCTTGCGCTCCAAAGCCGGGCCGGCCGTCTGGACCAGTGGCACTTCCATCTCGGCGGCGACGATGTGGGCGAGCGAGGTCTTGCCGAGCCCGGGCGGACCGGCGAGCAGCACGTGGTCGAGCGGCTCGCCGCGCCGCCGCGCCGCCTCGAGGAAGATCGCCAGCTGCTCGGTGACCTGCGCCTGGTTGACGAAGTCGGCCAGGCTCGGCGGGCGCAGCGAGCGGTCGAGGTCCTCGTCCGGGACGTCCGCCCGCGCGTCGTGCACGCGCACCTCGGCGTCGACCGGAACTGGCTCGTCGTCGATCCCCGGGGTCCTGATCCGTTTCTCGCTCACGCGGCTTTCCTCCCGGCGCCTGCCTTGCGCAGAGCCGTCGCCAACAGCTCCTCGGCGTCACCGCCATCGATCCCGTCGAGCAGCTGCTCGGCCTCCAGCGGCGCGTAGCCGAGGTTGACCAGGCCGTCGCGGGCCAGGGAGCGCGGGTCGCCCTCCTCCGTCGCCCCGAGCACGACCTCTTCCTCGAGCGCGCCGGCTACCTTCTCGCGCAGCTCGACGATCGCCACCTTGGGCCCGACGCCGCTGACCGAGACGAGCTGGCCGAAGAGGTCGCGCTCCTCCTCGGAGGCGAAGCCGAAGAGCGCCAGCGAGTCCTCGCGAGCGACCAGCTCGGCGTGCAGGAAGGTCTCGCTGCCGGCCGCAGGCACGGCCTTCAGGGTCTCCGCCGAGACGGTGAGCCGGTAGCCGACCCCACCGGCGTCGATCACGACGTGGTCGGGGCGGCGCACCATCACCTCTCCGCGAACAGCAGCGATCATCGGGCGCTGCCCCCGGCCTGCGCCAGCTCGGTGGCCTCGCGCCGGCCGGCGCCGCCGCCGTGGCAGATCGCCACCGCGAGCGCGTCGGCCGCGTGGTCGGGAGTGGGCAGCTCGGGCAGGCCGAGCAGCGTGCCGACCATCCGCTGCACCTGCTTCTTGCCGGCCCCGCCGCTGCCGCAGACCGCCATCTTGATCGCCTGCGGCGTGTAGGCGGAGCAGCTCACGCCGGCCTGGGCGGCGGCCAGCATCGCCACGCCGCTGGCCTGGCCGACGGCCATCGCCGTGCGCACGTTCTTGCCGAAGAAGACATCCTCGATCGCCATCGCCTTCGGCTCGTGCCAGGCGATCAGCTCTACGAGTGAGCCGTGGATGTGCTCCAGCCGTCGCTCCATCGGCAGCTCGGCGGTCGTCTCGACCACGCCGCCGTCGAGCGCGACCATGCGATTGCCCTCGACCCGGACGATGCCGAAGCCGAGGTTGGCTGCGCCGGGGTCGATCCCCATCACGACTTCCATAGAGATGGATTCTGGGAGAAGCCCCGGATGCCTTCAGGCAGCGAGCGTTTGCAGCACGTCGTCGGGGATGTCGAAGTTGGTGTGGACCTCGTTGACGTCGTCGTCGTCTTCCAGCACCTCGATCAGGGCGAGCAGCGACTTGGCGTCGTTGCCCTTGACCTCGACCGTGCTCTTCGGCTCCATCGTCACGTCGGCGGACTGGATCTCGACCCCGCCGGCCTCGAGCGCCTCGCGCACGGCGCCGAGGCCGGCCGGCTCGCAGAGCACGCGCAGCAGGTCACCCTCTTCGCTGACGTCCTCGGCTCCCGCGTCGATCGCCGCGATCAAGTCATCCTCGCCGTAGCGGGCGCCGTCGACGGCGAGCACGCCGCGTTTCTCGAAGATCCAGGCGACCGAGCCGGGCTCGCCGAGGCTGCCGTTGTGCTTGCTGAACGCGTGGCGGATTTCGGCGCTGGTGCGATTGCGGTTGTCGGTCAGGGCCTCGACCAGAATCGCGGCACCGCCCGGGCCGTACCCCTCGAAGACGACACTCTCGATCGCGGTGGCATCGGCGCCCTCGCCCGTGCCGCGGTCGATCGCCCGCTGGATGTTGTCCTTCGGCATCGAGGCGTCGCGCGCCTTCTGGACCGCGGTGGCCAGCGCCGGGTTGTTCTCCGGCTCGCCGCCGCCGTCGCGCGCGGCGACGGTGATCGCCCGCGCCAGCTTGGTGAAGAGCTTGCCGCGTTTGGCGTCGGCAGCGCCCTTCTTGTGTTTGATCGAGGACCACTTCGAATGCCCGGACATCGTTTTGGCATTCTATGAGCGTGCGGGGATTGGCCGCCAGCGCGATTTTCGTCGTCATGCTCCTCGCCGCCCTGGCGCTGTGGACGGCGATCCCGGTCGGCTGGCTCTGGATCGGCTCGAAGGTGTCCGACACGCAGTTCCCCGCCGAGGGGCCCTACGCGGTGGTCGCGATCGGGATCGTCGTCACGATCGTCGCCGACGCCTGGCTGATCGGCCGTCTCAACGCCCTCTACGTGCGCGTCACCGGCACCAACCGGCTGGGACCGATGCGGCCGAGCTGGCTGAAGAGCATGCGCGACACCGGCAGCGCCGCCGACGCGACGACCGTCGTCGAGGCGGTCATGGTCGCCTCGGCGATGCTGGCCGGCCTCGTCCTCCTCCTCTGGTTCTTCCTGCTCGCGGGCTCGCCTCTGCCCGACCAGTAGTCAGACGAGGAACTTGCCGTCTTTCTGCATCACGGTGCCGTCGACTTCGATCTTGCCGCCGAGGCGCAGGTCGCAGACCAGATCGGTGTGGACCGCCGACTCGTTGACCCCGCCCGACTCGGGATAGCTCTTGCCGACCGCCATGTGGACGGTGCCGCCGAGCTTCTCGTCGAGCAGCACCTCGCGGGTGCCGCGATCGATCGCGTAGTTGGTGCCGATCCCGAGCTCGCCGAGCCGGCGGGCGCCGTCGTCGGTGTCGAGTAGCTCGACCAGGAACTCCTCGCCGCGCTCGGCGCTCGCCTCGACCACTCTGCCGGCCTCGAAGCGCAGTCGCACCCCGGCGACCTCACGGCCGCCGATCGTCGCCGGCAGGTGGAAGCTGACCTCGCCCTCGACCGAGTCCTCGACCGGGCCGGTGAAGAACTCGCCGTCGGGCATGTTGTGGCGCCCGTCGCAGGGGATGAACTTGCGCCCGGCGATGCCCAGCTTGATGTCGGTCCCGGGAGCGACGACGCGAACCTCCTCGTGGCCCTCGATCCACTCGGCCAGGCGCGTCGTCTCCGCCGAGGCGCGCTTCCAGGCGGTGAGCGGATCGTCGTCGCCGGCGAGGCAGGCGCCGTAGTAGAAGTCCTCGTAGTCGGCCAGGCTCATCTCCGCCTCGGCCGCGTAGGCGTTGGTCGGGAAGAGCGTGTAGACCCAGCGGAACTCGCCCTTGGCGCTGCGCTCCATCGCCCGGCCGAGCAGCTCGCCGGTGGCGATCTGGCGGCGGGTCTGGCGCTCGGGCGGGATGCCGGAGAGCTCGCGGGTGTTGGTGCTGGCCCCGATCGCGATCCGCACGTCGACGTTGTCGAGCAGCCATTCGGCGGTCGGCGCGATCCAGTCGAGCTGGGCGTCGGAGGCGTGCTTGTAGTAGGCGGCGGCCTGGCCGTCGAGCGAGACGTTCATCACCGGGTTGGCACCGGCCCTGAGCACCTCCTCATAGACGGCGAGCAGCAGCGGCGCCGCGGCGCTCTCGCCGTCTATCGAGACGACCTCGCCCTCCTTCACGTCGGTCGAGTAGCCGACCAGGATCTTCGCCAGCCGTTCCGCTCTCGGGTCTCTCACGTCTCCGCCCCCTCCGGCGCGCGTTTCATGTACAGGCTCCGCTTTGTTCGATCGCGCTAATAGTCACCGGAAGTCTCGCTCACTCACTCCGCGCTCGCAGGCCGCCGTAGTGATTGCCATGAACAACGCGTGCATGCGCGAGTCGTCGGTCAGCTCGGGATGGAAGGCGCAGGCGAGCACGCCGCCCTCGCGGACCGCCACCGGGTGCCCGTCGTAGGAGGCGAGCACGTCGACGCCGGCGCCTACGTCCTCCACCCAGGGAGCGCGGATGAACACCGCCCGCAGGGGCTCCTCGCCGATCCCCTCGACCGCCAGGTCGGCCTCGAAGCTCTGCAGCTGCCGGCCGAAGGCGTTGCGCCGCGTCTTCGCATCGAGCAGGCCGAGGTGGTCGCGGTCGCAGACGATCATCCCGGCGCAGGTCCCGAACACCGGCCGACTGCGCTCGTGGTGCGTGCGAATCGGCTCAGCCAGGCCCGCCGACCCGATGCCCTTGACGATCGTAGTGCTCTCGCCGCCGGGGATCGTGAGGCCGTCGAGGTCGTCGAGGTCGGTCGGTTGCCGTACCTCGACAGCCTCGGCGCCGAGGCCTCGCAGCTTCGCCAGATGCGCTTCGAAGCCGCCCTGGATCGCGAGGACGCCGATTCTCAGCTCAGGCACCGCGATCCTGCAGGAGCGCGTCCGCCGCGGCCAGCTCGGCGATCTCGAGGCCCGGCATCGCCTCGCCGAGGCCGATCGAGGCGGCCGCGACGCGCTCGGGGTCGTTGAAGTGCGTCGTCGCCTCGACTATCGCCCTGGCACGCCGCTCCGGGTCGGCGCTCTTGAAGATCCCCGAGCCGACGAAGTTACCCTCGGCGCCGAGCTGCATCATCAGCGCCGCGTCGGCCGGCGTGGCGATGCCGCCCGCACAGAAGAGTGGCACCGGCAGGCGACCCTTCTCGGCCACCTCGTGGACGACTTCGAGCGGGGCCTGGTGCTCCTTGGCAGCGCCGGGCAGCTCCTCCGATCCGAGCTGAGCGAGGCGCTTGATACCGCCGGTGATCTCGCGCATGTGGCGCACCGCCTCGACGACGTTGCCGGTGCCGGCCTCGCCCTTGGAGCGGATCATCGCCGCCCCCTCGCCGATCCGCCGCAACGCCTCGCCGAGGTTGGTTGCACCGCAGACGAACGGCACCTCGAAGGCGAGCTTGTCGATGTGGTGGCGCTCGTCGGCCGGGGTGAGGACCTCGGACTCGTCGACGTAGTCGACCTCGAGCGACTGCAGGACCTGCGCCTCGGCGAAGTGGCCGATCCGCGCCTTCGCCATGACCGGGATCGTCACTGCCTCCTGGATCCCCTTGATCATCGCTGGGTCGGACATGCGGGCGACGCCGCCGTCGCGGCGGATATCGGCCGGGACGCGCTCCAGCGCCATCACCGCGCAGGCGCCCGCCGCCTCGGCTACTCGCGCCTGCTCGGGCGTGACGACATCCATGATCACCCCGCCCTTGAGCATCTCGGCGAGGCCGGTCTTGACGCGGAAAGTAGCCCTCTCAGCCATGAGAGCTCATATTACGTGGGGCGGTCCCTACTTGAGTTTGTACGCCCGAATGCGGTCTTTGTGCGCGGCTTCGTCGCGCGCGTAGAGACCATGGGCGAGTCCCTGGACCAGCGCCATCAGCGCCGTGTTGGAGCGGGCGAAGGAGGGGCTGTTGGAGGAGAAGTAGAGGGTCTGCTCGGCGTGCTCGCCGGCCTCTGACATCGAGGCATCGGAGATCGCCAACGTGCGGGCGCGGCGGTGCACGGCCAACTTCATCGCCCGCAGCAGCAGCGGATGGGCGCGGCCGCAGGAGAGCACGATGACCAGGGTGTCCTCGTCGATCCTGCCGAGCCGCTGTAGCGACTCGCCGCCGGTGCTGGCGACGATTTCAGCGCGGATGTCGAGCAGGCTGAGAATGTGGCGGAAGTAGCTGGCGAAGAAGGCCATCTGGTCGACGCCGACGATCACCACGCGCTGCGCTTCGGCCAGAGCGGCGACAGCGCCGTCGACCTGCTCGCGGGTCAGATTGCGCGCGGTTTCCTCCAGGTTCGAGTAGTCGGCGCTCAGCGAGCCCTCGAGCTCGGAGTGGTCGAAGGAGAAGAGCGCCGCTCCGGCGTTCCCGCCGCTGCCGCTGCCGGAGACCGTGGCGTTGCGGTACTCCTCGATCGCCGCCTGCTGCAGCTCAGGGTAGCCCTCGAAGCCGAGGGCCTGGGAGAAGCGCACCACCGTCGATGAGGAGGTGCTCGCTCTCCGGGCCAGCTCCTCGGCGGTGAGGAAGGCTGCCTCGTCGAGATGGTCGACGATGTAGCGGGCGACGTCTTTCTGCGAGCGCGAGAACTCGTCGAAGCGCTCCTGGATGTACTCGGAAAGGCTTTTGAGCTGGGGGGCTTTGGTTGCGGTCTTGGTCACGGCGGTCCATTTCGCCGGTTTGAATGCTTTCCCTTCCGATTCCCTTCCGATCTGGTTGGATGGGGACTGGAAATGACCGTTGAGCAGGCGCTTCGCCTCACCAACCGCAACATGATCGCCTTCGATCTGCTGCTCGGATCGGCGGCGATCGCCGCCCCGGAGGCGACCCTGCGGGTGCTCGGCCACGACGAGCCCTCGCCCGACGCGGCACACCTCTTCCGGCGCTGCGGGCCGATCTGGCTGACCTTCGCGGCGGCCCACCTGATCGCCGACCGGCGCGGCGAGCAGCGCGACTGGTGGGCGCTGGCCTGGCTGCGCGGCACCGAGATCGCGACCGACGCGCTCTGGTCGGAGTCGCCGGCGGTCAGCCGACCCGGGGCCAAGCTCGGCCTGCGCCTCGCCGGGGTCGCCAACGTGGCGATGGCCGCGGGCTTCGCCTGGCTCTCGAAGCGATGAACCAAGGCGGCGGGCTGCCCAGCAAGCGCTGGAGCCTGCGCGGCCACGACGACGAAGGCAACGAGGTCTGGCTGATCCGCAGCTTCGGGCAGAAGCTCTACCGCTGTCCGGGCTGTCACGGCGACATCCCGATCGGCACCGAGCACACCGTCGTCCAGTACGTGATGCGCCTGGGCGGCACCGAACACCACCACTGGCACCGCCAGTGCGCCGAAGAAATTCTCGTGCCCGATCTGCGCGACGTGAAGCAGGTGCCTGCGGCGCAGTCGTCGCGCTCGAAGCTGGAAGAACGCGGCCGCCGGCCGTCGGGGCGTCGCCGCCGGTAAATGGCGGTCGTCTCCCTCTACAAGCGAATCTGGCGGACCTACTTCGCTTGGGCGGGGACGCTGCTGCCGCTGGCCTTCTTCGTCTTCGTCCCGCTGGGTCTGGTCCACGCGATCCCGGTCCAGGTCGAGGCAACCTCGCTCGATCTCGACAGCGACCTGCAGATCGCGAGCACCGGCCTGGCCTTGCTGCTGCTCGTCACGACCGGCCTGCTCGGCGAGATCTTCTACACCGGCGCGGTGGCGATCGCGCTGACCCACCCGCACGAGGACGAGCCGCCCTCGCTGCTCGAAGTGGCTCGGACGGTCCGCTACAGGACGCTGGTCGCCGTCGATCTGATCTTCGGCGTCGCGGTGGCGGTCGGCACGCTCGCCTTCGTCGTGCCGGGGATCCTGGTCTTCGTCTACCTGGGGTTGGCGGCCCCGGCGGTGGAGATCGAGCGCCACGGGGTTCGCGCCTCCCTCGCCCGCAGCTTCCACCTCGTCCGTGGCCATTTCTGGCTGGTGCTGGCGGTGCTGGTGCCGATCGAGATGGTCAGCGACGCCCTGACCAGCGGCGCGACCCACCTCGCCCACGACCTGCTGGGCGAGTCGCTGCTTGCCGAGTGGCTCGTCGACACCGGCACCAACGTCATCCTCACCCCCTTCTACGCGGTGGCCGCGGTGCTCTTGACGCTGGACCTGATCGCCAACCGCGACGGCGCCGCCCCCCGCTTGCGGCCCAGCCCCGATGGCCAGAAAGGGCTATCCCGCAGTCCTTAACCAAAGCACCGCAGGCCGGCGTGCGCCCCGCCATACACTTTCCTCGAGTCGGATGAGGCGTCTTGCCGTCATAGGGTTGCTGTTGGCCACGGTGTGCTTCGGCGCCACCGTCGCCCGTGGTGAGATCGCCGCGGACGGCAACCTCTTTGTCAGCCTCGGCGGCGGCTTCACCCCACACTCGCTGCCGCGCGACCGCGACGTGCCGGTGACGGTGCGCCTCGACACCTCGATCAAGACGACCGACGGCTCCCGTCCGCCGCAGTTGCGCCGGATCACCTTCGCGGTCAACCGCTACGGGCGGATCTCCACCGAAGGGCTGCCCGCCTGCCGGCCGGGATTGCTCGAGACGACCGACCCGGCGACCGCTCTCGAACGCTGCCGCGACGCGTTGGTTGGCCGCGGCAGGTTCGTCGCCAACGTCGAGTTCCCCAACCGCGATCCCTTCCCGGTCGAGGGGCAGATGCTCGCCTTCAACGGCCGCGCCCACGGCAAGCCGGCGATCCTGCTCCACGTCCACGGCTCGCGGCCGGTCGACGTGACGGTCGTGCTGACCTTCGCCATCCACCACCGGCCGAAGGGCAAATTCGGGACCGTGCTCACCACCCGCATCCCGCGCCTCGCCTCCGACCTCGGCTACGTCACCGACGTATCGCTCGTCTTCAACCGCACCTACACCTACAAAGGCGAGCGGCGCAGCTTCCTCAGCGCGCGCTGCGCGGCGCCCTCGGGCTTCCCCGGCGCGATCTTCTCCTTCACCCGGGGCACGTTCAGCTTCGCCGGCGGCAAGCGAATCGACACCACGCTGACCCGCGACTGCACGGTTCGTTAGTCCCGGATTCGGGTTAATCGTCCACAGGGCTTGCTTTTTCGCGATCCGTGCCGATGAAAGAGAGCATGCAGCTGCTCAGCCGTGCCTGGACGGCGATATTGGGACCGAGCGGATGGCGCTCGATGATCGGGCCGGTCACCTTCGCGGTACTGAGCGTCGCCCTCTTGGTCTACGACCACCTCAACCAGCGCGTGCCGGCGCTGGTCTTCTGGCTGACCCTGGGCCTGATCGTCACCGTCTTCGTGCGCATGGTCGAAAGCAACCGACGCCAGTCGCAGGCGCTCGCCAAGCAACGCCGCGACTCTCTCAACGACCCGGTCACCGGGCTGCGCAACCGGACCAGTCTCGAAGCCGACATCGGCGCCGCCTCCGCGGCGCCCGGCGCAGGCTGGGTCCTCGTCCTGATCGAGCTGGAGGGGTTCGAGGCGCACAACGACCGGGCCGGCTACGCGGCGGGCGACGAGGTCGTGCGCGGCTTCGGGCGGCAGCTCGTCGACTCGGTGATCCCGCTCGGAGGGATCGCCTACCGGATCGGCGGCGGCAGACTGGCCGTCCTGGTGCCGGCGGGCGAGCGGCCGATCGGCGAGATCGTCCTGGCGACCACGGGGGCCCTGCAGGGCGACCATGACGCCTCGGTCGGCAGGTCCTACGGCGAGGTGGCGATTCCCGAGGAGGCGGCCGATGCCGAGGTGGCCTTCCAAATCGCCGGTGGGCGGCTCGCGGCGCACCGCCAGCGACAGAACCGCTCCGCCCGCCGCCAGGCGCGGGCGGTGCTGAGCGCGGCGCTCTCGGCGCGACATCCGGAGCGCCAGGACGATCAGCGCGTAATCGCCTACCGCTCGATCTCGCTGGCGCGTCGCCTGGAGCTGAGCCGGGCAGAGATCGACGACATCGCGCTCGCCGCCGAGCTGCAGGACGTCGGCCTACTCGCCGTGCCGGAGGCCGTGCTGGAGAAAGAGTCTCTGGATGAACCCGAGCGGGCCTTGGTGCGCAGCCATACGGCGGAGGGCGCCAAGATCGTCGCCGCGGCGTCGGGCCTGGCGACGGTCGCCCGGCTGGTGCGCTCGAGCGCCGAGCACTTCGACGGCAGCGGCTATCCGGACGGCCTGGCCGGGGATTCGATCCCGCTCGGCTCGCGAGTGATCGCCGTCTCCGTCGCCTTCGCCGCGATGACCGAGCGGCGGCCCTACCGTCAGCCGGTCGGGCCCTCCGAGGCGCTGGCCGAACTGCGCCGCAATGCCGGCAGCCAGTTCGACCCGCGCGTCGTCGAGGCCCTCGCCCGGGACCTGGCCGAAGAGGCCGCCCCGGTCGCGACGCCCGCCTGAGCGGTCGCCTCTATTCGGTGTACTTTTCCGCTTCTTCGATCGCCCGCTGGGCTTCGGCCTTGCCCTTTTCGAGGCCTTCCTGCGTCTGCTCCTTGGCTTCTTCGATCGCCTTCTGCGCCTGCTCCTGGCCGTTCTGGGCGCCCTGCTGGGCCTCCTGAGCGCCCTGTTCGAGGCCCTTCTTCGTTTCCGATTCCGCCTTTTCGAAGCCCTTCTTCAGTTCTTCCTTGCCCTCTTGGATGCCCTGCTTGGCTTCTTCGAGGCCCTTTTCGGCCCGCTCCTGGGCTTCGCTGACGCTCTTGTCGCTGTCGTCGCTGCCGCAGCCCGCCCAGGCGACACCCGCCACGCCTACGCAAAGGGCAACCAGGAGCGCCGGCGCACGCCGCGCCCACATCCGCTTCAGATCTTCGAACGACACATCTACTCCTCTCGTTGGTGAACGGACACGAGGCTGGGGCGATTCTATGATCGATCGGTGTCGGTCCTGCACGTCTTGCGCGTCTTCGTCAACGAGGACGGCGAGTGGGGAAACCCGCTCGGCGTCTTCCTCGACGGCGAGCGGGTGCTGGAGGCAGAGCGGCAAGGGGTGGCGGCGGAGCTCGGCTTCAGCGAGACGGTCTTCGTCGAGGA
>Ga0193697_1000683_pt1 | contig 11638 bp, 12 predicted proteins | sample L3m2metaG_FD_145073 | JGI IMG/M metagenome (GOLD analysis project Ga0193697, IMG submission 145073) | Soil microbial communities from a riparian zone of the East river system, Colorado, United States - L3m2 | ecosystem: Environmental > Terrestrial > Soil > Riparian zone | place: USA: East River... | reverse complement strand
CATCGGCTTCGCTGGCCTGGCTGCGAGCCGGGGCGCAGCGTTGCCTTGCCCGCGAAGCCGATGCGCTTGTCACCGGGCCGGTGAACAAAGAAGCAATCATCCGCGCAGGCGAAAAATTTGTCGGCCAAACCGAGTTCCTCTCTGAACTCGCAGGCGCGCGCGATACCAGCATGATGCTGTTGGGGTCCGACGATCGCGGGCGTTGGTTGCGCGTCGCCCTCGCCACGACGCATGTGCCGATTAAGAATGTTCCCTCCGAGCTAAGTCAGGACAAAATCGAGCGCGCAATCCGGCTGTCTGCGCAAGCTTGTCGCGACCTTGGTTTGGGCCGGGCGCGCGTCGGTGTGTGCGGCCTGAACCCGCATGCCGGCGAAGGCGGCCAACTCGGAACCGAGGAACTCACGATTGTGGCGCCGGCCGTTCGCGCGATGCAAAAATCGGGACTGGATGTGCACGGGCCATTCGCGGCAGACACGCTGTTTTACCACGCTTATCGCGGCGATTACGACGCCGTAGTCGCGATGTATCACGACCAGGGCCTGGTACCGCTGAAGATGATCGGTTTCGAACGCGGGGTGAACTGGACGCTCGGCTTGCCATTTATCCGGACTTCACCGGACCACGGCACCGCCTATGATATCGCGGGAAAAGGATTAGCTGACCCAAACAGTATGATTGCTGCGTTGCGGCTGGCGAAAACGCTAGCGAAACGTCGCGTGACTTAACCCGGCGGCCACGCGAGGGGCCTGCCTCCAAGGATGTGGCAATGAAGATGCGGCACGGACTCGCCCGCATCCGGCCCGTTGTTGATGACGAGCCGGTACCCCTTGCTCAACCCAAGCTGCCGGGCGATCTCAGCGGCTTTGAGCAACAAATGCCCGAGCACTTCCCCGTCCTCCAACTTTGCGTCGGCGATGCGGGGGATTGGTTTTTTGGGGACAACGAGAACGTGGGTCGGCGCCACAGGCCGTATATCCTGGAGTGCGATCACCTGGTCGTCTTCGTACACGATCGTGGAAGGGATTTCTCGCGCCGCGATTTTTTCGAAGAGCGTTTTGCTCAAGTGTCGCCTCCTAACTTCTCACCACCAATGCGCACGAACGGCCCTCGAACTCAGTCGACAAACACGTGCGAAGATACTCAACAATTTGGTCGTTCAGTTGCCGGCATTTCGTTCCCCAGCGTTTCGCGCCGACCAATTGCTTTACACAACCGCGCAGTCCATTGAAACGCAAGACATGCGGCGATTCACCGAGCTTGCAACGCAATTCATTGCGCAGTCGCGAGAAGAAGATCAACTCAAATCCCTGGCCCGACTCAGACGCCAGCACCCGCAAATCCGACTCCACCACGCGCCGCGCCGGCTTGTTGACGGTCGCCTGCGACTGAACGTCAAAACCAAGGCCCCGCAGCACTTGCTCCAAGGCCTGCGAAAACTCCGCCGTGGTAACGGTCGTTCGCCCGAGTTCGCTCTTGAAATAATGCAGCACTGCCTCGGCGGCGTTTTTGACGACGTATTCGTCCACCAGATGCGCCGCTTCGCCCAACAGTTCGACGGTCATCTGTTGCGCCGTGCAAGGGATCGCTTCGCCGCTGGCCGTCTTAAATCCCAGGCAATCTTGCCGTAAGAGTATCATGAGGTTTCTCCAGTTTCTTTACTTCCTGCACGAAGTCAGTCGCTTCCTCAAATCGTCGATAAAAGCTGGCGTAACGAACATACGCGACCGCGTCCAAGCCACGCAGTCCGGACATGACGCGCTCCCCGATCGCCTTGAAAGGCACTTCGCGATCGTACGAGTTGTTCAAATCGTTCACGATGTCATCAACGAGCGTTTCGATCTGCTCCTGGCTAACGGACCGTTTCTGGCAGGCTTTCTGAACGCTGGCCGCGAGCTTCTCGCGCGAGAAATCTTCGCGACGATCGTCGCGCTTTATTACCATAAGTTTGCCCCGTTCCACCTGCTCGTAAGTCGTATAGCGATAGCCGCATCCAATACACTCGCGCCGCCGCCGGATTGTTCCACCGCCGCGGGCGGCACGTGAATCGATGACCTTGTCATCCTGACATCCGCACTTTGGACACCGCATATCGTCACTGGCCAGCGCCCTACGTCTAATAGCGCTAATCTCCTGATAGCACACCACTAATTGTGTAGTCAAATGAAACTGCTCTCATTCTTCTGGCGATCCCCAGAATGCCTTTGTCCGCCGCGAAAGAACGCGGGCAGATTGAAAGGGTTGCTAACTGGTCGCTACTTTTGAACCAGGACGCGGAAGAAGGAGCGCGTCGTCGGGGCCGTATCCGAGATTGTCACGGGAACGTATTGATTCGGCGGAGCGCCTGTGGCGCCACCCTCGGACACCGTCGCGCCCGGACTATTGGTCGTCCAACCACCGGCCCACGTGTAAGTCAACAAGGTGGTCCATGTGCCCTCGATGCGCGTATTTCGTTGCACCGTGTAAGTGAGATTCGTCGCGGAGAGATTGCGACTTAATTGCAACCGAAACCGACCAGAGGCGAGCGAGCCTGTCGGCCGCCGCGCCGAGTCAACCCCGTTTGGATTCGAACCGAGCGCGTACTCCCAGACGTTGGGGAGGCGGTCATTGTCAGGATCAGCCGTATCCCCGGCGATGGCTGGATTACCGGCGTTCGCCCCGAAATTCGCCGTCTTCCAAATCTCTTGCGGCGCTATCCGCAGCCCAAAAACCGAAACCCCGTACTGTCCGCCCGCATAAACTTTTCCGTTCACTACAGTCGGCACGGTAAACTTGACTCCATTGGTATGGCGGTCACGATTTCCGGCGGCTTGCGTGCTGTTATAAATTTCGCTGGCCAGATTTGTCGCATTAAACGCCCCGAGCACCCCAGGAGTGCCGTTTTGTAATGCCCATAGAATTCCGTTGGTCGCGCCGCTGGCCGATATGCTTGGAGTTGATCCCGGATAACCGAACACTCGCGCGCTAACCGAACTCGGCGAAGGCGAGAACGTTCCGCTGCCCGACAGCGTAAAGACAACCATCACATCGTTTGCCGCCGCCAGGTATATCCGCCCGTTGAAGTAAGCGGGCGTCGCATAGATTCCCTTGCCCAGGGCCAGCGTCTGGAGGACCGCGTCCGTGGAGCCTCCATTGTTATAATGATTGTTGCCCGCGGTCATCATGTCGCGATTCATCACATACAGCCGCGCTCCCTTTGTGCCGCCAATCATTATGCGCGGAAGAGGACCGGGTTGATCCGGCAGCAGCATCACTCCGCCCGAACCCACATCAATGTCGTTGTCGGCGAGGATCGCCTGATTGTAAGGCGTGAAATAATCGGCTACTGAGAGGCGCTGCGACGTTGAGAGGCGGAAGAACGTGCTGCCATATTCCGTCCCGCCGGAATTGTTCAGCGCGTTGAAACTCCCGTTCCCGCACGCGAAGTACAGGCTTCCCGCCGCGTCGGCAGACAATCCGCATCCCGCCATCCAGATGCCGCCCTCGCCCGCGTTGACGCCAAACGCAGCAACCGTCGCATTCGGTGTCGTATTAAAAACGTAGTTCGGAAGCGGCTGAAGATTGGCCGCATCGAATCCAATGATCCAGCCGTGATACGGATCGGTGTCGGCGTATCCGGCGAACGCCAGGTAAACGCGCCCGCCGGCGAGCGTCACCGCGCTGCGCTGCAGATGTTGTTTGGGGTCGAAGGGCAGTATTCCGCCGCTGCCTCCAACGCCGTTGCCCGCGATCGAAGCGGTGACCGTTCTGGGACTGAACGAACGTTGCGCTCCATTCGTGATGTTCAGCGCGTGCAATCTATGGATATAAGCGCTGCCCTCGTGCGTGAGCGCGTCCACATAAATCGTTCCCGTCGCCAAGTCGATCACCGGTGTGCTCGTAATTCCCACTTCCGGCACGATCGCGTTGAACCCGCCGAAACGGTTCCCAAAATCCGGATTCGGAGTCGCGGCGGAAGGCCCAAGGTTGACCTGCCAAAGCAGCCCGCCGGATGCCCCTGCGTTATAATCGGCGTTAAACGCATACACGCTGTTGTGTTGCGTCGCGATAAAAACAACGTTGCACGCGCCCTTGCCGGGAATGGTTACACCCGAAAGGTAGAGCGGTTGCGCATAAACGTAGCCATCCACATTGTAGGCGAAGAGTTTACCGAATGTATTCTGGTTAACGTTGGCGGGGGTGAGCAACCTCTCGTTCAAATTCTCTCCGGTGCGCCCGTTGTTATTGTGATACGTCAATACATTCACCTGCGCCGGCGCGGCGAAACCCAAACCGCCAACGAGGTACAAGATCGGCAAACCAGGCGGCCTCCTCATGGTACCAGCTTACGCAGAGCAAGTTTTCCAAAACATTGGGGGAAGCACCCACTCAGATATGATTTGACACACGCGCCGCAGTTCTCTCTCGCGCTGTCATAACCAAAAGTTTGGGTCGGCAGACGAAAAAAGCATTGGGCAAGCCGCTGGCGCGGTGGAAAAGTACCGCCATGAAAACGACAACAACTTTAGACCGGGAAACGAAAGGGAAAATCGTCAAGCGCCCCGCGGAGGAGCGCGGGCGATCGGAACTGGGATGGCTGCACAGCCGTTTCACGTTCTCCTTTGGCGAGTATTACGATCCCGAGCACATGGGCTTCCGAGCGTTGCGCGTTATCAACGACGACGTCGTCGAGCCCGGCCAGGGATTCGGGATGCATCCGCATCGTGACGCCGAAATCTTCACCTACGTGATTGACGGCGAGCTCGAGCACAGGGACAGCATGGGTAACGGTGCAGTCGTCAGGGCCGGCGATCTCCAGTACATGAGCGCCGGCAGTGGCGTGCGTCACAGCGAGTTCAACCCGTCGAAAACGCAGCCGGTCCATCTGCTGCAAATCTGGCTCATGCCGAACAAGAGCGGAGGGGCGCCTCGGTATGCGGAGAAGTCTCTCGGCAAGAATGCCAAACCGAATGCGCTCACGCTGCTTTTCGCTGGCACGGCCGACGACGGCGCGGTGGAGATTCGCCAGGACGCGAAAATCTACTTCGGCAAAGTAGATGCCGGCCGCGCTCTCTCGGTCAAGATGGCACCGGGCCGCCATGCGTGGCTGCACGCCATCAAGGGGCGGGTAAAGGTGCTTGATGAAGTTCTCAAAGAGGGCGATGGCGCGGCGGTGTCGGACGCAACCAGTTTGGACATCGTTGGTGAAGAGAGCGCCGAGTTTCTCTTCTTCGACCTCACCTGATTGAAGTACGCGTACAAGCCTGTCCCTCCTCTGCAAGGGACAGGCAACGCCTCCCTGCAGAATTCTGAAAGATCCGTCGTTCTCCTGACGTATTCACAGGCGAACGACTTTCCGGTTGACTAGAACCGCGAGGCGCTCAAAGTGCGCGCCCAATATTTGAAGCAGGCTTTTATGCACCCTGGCGTCAATATTCTCGAAGGGGGCCGACGACGGTTGATGTTTTTTCCTGCGTCTGTGCAGGAACAGTGTGTCCACTGTGATCACTTACCTCACACATACAGGCCGTAAACCACAAAAACTTATGGAGTACGTTATTGTCACGTTCTTGGAACCGAGAGAGGTATTTGTTGATGGAGACGTGTGTGGAAATACCGGTGAAGTGCTGATAGTTGAGAAAGGCACCCATCGTTTTCGATTGAGTGATCCCCAGGACTATACTCCTCAGTGGCGCCAACCCACGGTAAAAGGCACCACATTTGCGAATCCAATGGAGGTGACCTTTGAAAGGGCATAAGTGGCTGGTCTGCACCTTTCCGTTGTTCTTGCTGGCTGGATGCGCGTTTGAGAATACAAAACTGGCACGGTTCAATCGCGAAGCCGGTTATCGTCTTGCCAATCTTTCCACCAACTCTCTCAATTCCGAGGAGCTTTTCGTTGTCCTCTCCTTTTCCGGAGGCGGCACTCGCGCCGCAGCATTTTCCTACGGCGCCCTGCAGGAATTGGCTCGCACACCAATCACCTCTGGCGGCACAAAGCGCCGCCTGCTGGACGAAGTCGATATCATCTCCTCGATTTCCGGAGGAAGTTTCACCGCGGGATACTACGGATTATACGGCGAGCGCATCTTCGAAGACTTCGACAGCTTGTTCTTGAAACGAAACGTTCAGTTCGCACTCGCGCTGCGCGTTCTCAATCCGGTTAATTGGCCTCGGCTCGGTTCGCCCTACTTCGACCGCATTGATCTCGCCGCCGAGTATTATGACACTTTGCTTTTCAAACATCACACCTATCAGGATTTACTCGCCCGGGCGCGCCGCCCTCTCATCGTGATCAATGCCACCGATATGTCGCTGGGATCCCGCTTTGAGTTTACCCAGGAACAATTTGATTTACTCTACTCTGACTTAAACACCTATCCCGTCTCGCGCGCCGTCGCCGCATCTTCGGCCTTTCCCGTCCTGCTGAGTCCGGTGACCCTCAGGAATTACCCCGACCGCCCGGATTTCGTTGAACCAATATGGATCACTACCGGCCTCCAGGACATCGACGAGAATAGCCGGAGATTTAAGATCGCCTCGGTCGCCCGCTCCTACGAAGACGCCACCAATCGTCCCTATATCCACCTTCTGGACGGCGGCATCTCCGACAACCTCGGGTTACGTGGTCCTGCCCGCTCCCTTCTTTCGACGGACGGACAGGACAGCATCTTGAGGAAAATCAATCGTCGCCAGGTTAAGAAAATCGTCATTATCACCGTCAACGCCAAACCCGGCGAAGACGTCGATGCGGATAAACACCGCCGCGCTCCCGGGTTGCTCGGTGTTCTTGCCACGGCCACCTCCGCTCCCATGGAGAACTATTCCCTCGAAACTATCGATTCGCTCTCCGACAAAATCGACGAAATGGTCAAAGCAAAACAAACCGAAACGGACGTCCTTAAAGAACTCAAGCAAAAGTGCCCAGACGTGAAATGGCCCGAAGTCCTCCCGTCAATAGACTTCTACAACATCGAACTGAGCTTTGACAGAGTCGCGGACTTGTCATTACGGAAGCGACTCAAGGCCCTCCCAACCAGTTTTCACCTCAAACCCGCCGACATCGACCTCCTGAAGCAAGCAGCGGGCGACCTGCTTCGTCAATCCCCGAAGTTTCGCGAGTTAGTAAACGCTTTGAATTGATTAAGCCCCCTGTTACAAAACCAACCAAGGAACCCTTATGGCGGATACAGTCCCACCACTCACGGCCGATGATCTGGAGCGCGACCTGCTCGACCTCGACTTCGCAGCTTACTGGTACATTGGCAACGAAACCGACCGCGGTTGGAAATTCGCTCGCACCGCCTTTGCCCTCATCCCTCGCCTCCGCATTTTCCTGATCGAGGACCACTCGCATATCAAAAAATGGGTCGGCGACAAGAAGCCCGCGGCGATCGCCTTTCGCTTTGACGACACCACCCACCGTTTCCTGACCAAAAAGGAGGCCGAGGACCTTCAGTTCGTTTTGGACACGATCATGGATGCAATGCAACCGCAATGAAACCGCCTCCACTTATTTGTGTCGCGCTGATCTTCGTGCTCTGCGGTTGCGCCGGCCATTTTCGGCCAAGGACCGGCTTCTACAGTGAGGGTGCCAACTCCAATCACTCAGACCCCACAGTCGCAGCTCCTGCTGTTCCGACCAACGTGATGCATTTGGCGTTTCCGAAGCCGACTTTAAACCACAAACTCACCGAACGCGCCTTCGACGGCAATTTTCCCATCCATCCCAAAGAGCCTCCGGTGAAGGTCGACGCCCATTCCATCCTCGAACTCGACTTCCCCACCCTTTCCGGCGCCGACATCGTGGGCAACCCCGACCCGCAATGGAAACCAATCCTCGAATTGCTTCGCTTCTTTCGCGAAGCCGCCGCTCGCTTCGAGGAAATCAATTCCAGGAAACCCCGCAACGCCGCCGAGCGCAAACAACTTCAGCAGGACGCAACCGCCGCCGCCGCAAACGCCGCAAACCTCACGCGCCAACTCCTCGCGGCTCCGAATCTCGATCTCGATCAGGATCAAATTGCAGACATCGTCCTGGGGGACCACCCGAGTCTCGCCGGCTTTCCAAAATCCACCAATGGCTACGTCAACCTTGGCCGCTGGCTCACCGTCAAATTGCAGGAGCGCACCGACGCCCTGAAGGCCCTCGCCACCAATCAGCAGGTCAAAGTTTCAGTTCAAGCCTTTCGCGAATCCAACGGCGCTAAAGCCGCCCTTCACATTCCCGAGTGGGACACCTTTGCCGAAGGCGCATACCAACCCATCGACAAGACCGGCTTGCGCCCCACCGAGGCCGAACAGGCCCGCCTCAACGCCGAACGCCAGCAGGCCGAAGGCGCCAAACAACTTGTCGAATCGCTCACTGCAAAAAACAGCGCCCTCAAACAAGGCCTCAAAACCAAACTTAAAGACGTCGAGCAACGCCTCGCCGCAGTCGTCGACCAACTCAAAACCTCGATCGCCGAATGGGCCCCCGACCGCTTCCTCGCCGTCTCGAACACTCTTCAAGCGCTTGCCGCGCAGAATCCGCAGGGCCCCGCCGCGCGGCTGCTCGCGGACATCAAAGAGTTCGGAGCCGATTTCGCCCAGGCCAAAGCCATTGCCGATTCCGCCGTCGCGTTCGTCGATTCCCTTCGCAACGTCAACAGACTCAGTCCTGACGAATTGCTCTTCAGCGGCACTGCCCTGTTCGCCCAGGCCGGCTCCATCTTCCAAAACCTCACCAACTTTGCCGCCCGCCTGCCGTCCATTCCCGACCGCGTTGCCCGCATACAACAGAACCTTCCGGCCGTCGCGGATGCCGCGCTCCAGCAACAACTCCAGCAACTCCTCCAACCCGTCACAAGACTCACCCAATCCCTCGGTGAAAATTTCGCTGAAGAAGCCCAGTTCGTCGCCAGTCTCTGGACAGCCGCGTTCGGTTCCTTCCAGATCGCGCAGGGCGCAGACGCAATCAAGAAGCCCGAAGGCGATTGGGTCCCCCGCACGCTGGACAACCTTGTCCCGGCCCGGCTCGACCTCAAACGCAGCGGCGTCGCCCTCGGCGACCTCATCTCCATGCGCGTCGCCCTCACCAACGGGGCCACCGGCGAAACACTGCAACCGATCAGCTACGAAACCGAAGTCGGCCTGATGGGTTTTCACGGTAAGCCCGCCGTGCACTTTATGCTGGCGCGCGCTCTTTCCGGACCTTCCCAGGCCACACAATGGAAGCCGAACGTTGCCGCCGCGGTCGAATGGCATTACACAATTCGCCGCCCGGAAGGCTTTTGGGGCAAGACATGGAACTGGCTCTATCCCGGCGCTGGCATCCATTTGGCGAGCCTCGACCAGGGAAACGACTCCGTCGAACTCGGCGCCGGCGGCATCATCTCCCTCTGGGACGGCCTCCTCACCGGCGGTTATGGTTACAACTTCAGCAACAACCCGGAGCACCAATACGTATTTGTCGGCGTCAACTTATTGACCTTACTCCAACAGGGTAAGAAGCAATTCCGCGGCAACTGACCACCACGTAGCATGGTTTGTGGTCCAGCATTATATTTATGCTGAGTACGAACTACGGACGTCCTGGCCGCACCTGATTACTCATCACTGAATTCATGATTGCGCAGCGGCAAATCATGAATCATAAATCATACGTCATAAATCCTATCTGACGGAGGCGCTTATGTTAAACAAAACAGCCCTTCTACTTCTGGCAATCATCGTCCCTGTCATGTTGACCACGCCCACGCTCGCGCAAAGCACCGCCCGGAGCGGCATCTACCAGATCGTTTCCGGCACTTACTCCGAATGGGGTGGATTTGCAGGAGAGATCAGATACCCCCTCCCTAACGAAGGGCAAAGTTTCATCAGACTCAGCGTTAATTCGCAGCCGGCATCAGCACTCCCGCCTGGTGGGACTACACCGTCAGCAATTCGGCGGACAGCTTGCGCATTGACGGCGTCCTCACGACCGACCCGGGTGGCTGCTCCGATCTCCCCTATCGGTTTACCCACACCAACGTCGTGGCAGTGCTGATGCCGGCTGCCGCGATCCATATCAGCGAAGTCGAAGTTTGCTGGGATGCGTTCACCAACCGGACCTACCAGGTGCAATACCGCTCCACACTCACCACCAACATCTGGACCAACCTCGGCCCGCCGCGACCTGGCAACGGCTCGGTTGACTGCATCAACGACCGGGTCCAACCCGGGCAGCCTCAGCGCTTCTACCGCATCCTCATCGTCCCATAAACTCACCAAACCGTCCCCGACCTCTGGTCCGATTACGAGTGATGTTGCCAACGCGGCAATTACACGTAAACTGGATGGAGTGACTATGAACAAACCTAAGATTGTAGCCTATTTGAAACCGACATGCGGCTGGAGCCAGGGCGTCAGGGCCGTGCTGCGAAAGTATGATTTGCCCTACGAAGACCGCGACATCATCAACGATCCGTCGCAGCGCCAGGAAATGATCGAGAAAAGCGGCCAGATGCTCAGCCCTTGCGTGGAAGTCGACGGGAAGATGCTACCCGACATTAGCGGAGAAGAAGTCGAAGCGTACCTCCTGGCCAACGGGCTGGTGACTGCGAATGATCGCGCCGCGGACGCGCCGACCAACCAGCCGTGCGCCCACGAAACGCCGCAAGGCGCGCCGCTGCATTTCCATCGGTAAGACCGTTCCAGAGACAAGGCAACGAGTCTCAATTTTATTTGCGAGTGCGGGCGCTTTGGGCGCCCGTTTTTTCAAGTCGATGTGGGAAACGTTCAAAGAGTTCCTGGTGTTTATGCGGAAGGAGAAGAAATGGTGGCTGATGCCCATCGTTCTGATTCTCCTGTTGCTCGGCATTTTCCTGCTATTCAGCGCGAGCTCGCCGCTGGCGCCCTTCCTTTATCCGCTGTTCTGAGTCATGAAGCTGTTTGATCTCGGAGGCGAAGTCGCGGTCGTGATCGGTGCAACGGGCGTACTCGGCGGCGCCCTGGCCGAAGGCCTCGCCGAAGCCGGGGCAAAAATCGCGGTGCTTGGCCGCAATGCCGACCGCGGTGAGTCGCGAGTGAAACGAATCAAAGGCGCCGGCGGGACCGCGGCGTTCTTCAGTGCGGACGCGCAGCAACGTGAGAGTTTGCGCGCAGCCCATCAGGCAATTGCGAAAGCGTTGGGCGCGCCCACTGTTCTCGTGAACGCCGCAGGCGGGAACGACCCAAAAGTCACTGTAACGCCCGAGCGCGCGTTCGAGCAGATCGCGCTCGAGGATTGGCGCGAGAATTTCGACCTGAACCTAGTGGGCGGAGTTTTGCTGCCATGCCAGGAATTTGGTCCAGCCATGGCCGAACGCGGCAAAGGGAGCATCATCAATATCGCGAGTGTGTCGGCGCATTTGCCGTTGTCGCGCGTGGTGAGTTATTCCGCAGCGAAAGCGGCAGTGCTGAACCTGACTCAATTTCTGGCGCGCGAATGGGCCGCTAAAGGTGTTCGCGTGAATTCGATCACGCCCGGGTTTTTTCCAGCAGAACAGAATCGCAAGCTGCTATTCAACGACGATGGTTCACCCACCGCACGCACGCAGGCGATTTGGGGACACACTCCGATGAAGCGATTTGGCGAGGCGCACGAGTTGGTGGGCGCGGCAATTTTTCTCGCGAGTTCGAAGGCGAGCAGTTTTATCACGGG
>Ga0193697_1000682_pt1 | contig 11639 bp, 11 predicted proteins | sample L3m2metaG_FD_145073 | JGI IMG/M metagenome (GOLD analysis project Ga0193697, IMG submission 145073) | Soil microbial communities from a riparian zone of the East river system, Colorado, United States - L3m2 | ecosystem: Environmental > Terrestrial > Soil > Riparian zone | place: USA: East River... | reverse complement strand
CCGCGGAGCACGCCAAGATCGCGGAGAAAACCCTTTCTCTGCGGACTCGGCGAGCTCTGCGGTTGAACGATTTGTTCCCGCGCCAGGCGGTTCCACACGTCCCGAGCGCTCGCCGTACATCCACGCCGCCAACAGCGCCGCCATGCTGCGCGATTCCCGCGTGTGGTACGACCGCGTGCGCCCCGGCCTTTTGCTGTACGGTATCGTGCCGCCGCCGCTCGCATCGACCCTTTCCCTGACGCCCATCATGACGCTCACCAGCCGCATCGTCGCCGTGAAGGGCGTGCGGACAGGAGAAGGCGTCGGCTACGGTGTGAAGTTCAGCGCGGCGATCCCGACGACCATCGCGATCGTGCCGGCTGGTTACGCCGACGGCCTGGACCTTCGGCTCGCCGGCGGCGGCAGCGTGCTGATCCGCGGACGTCGCGCGCCGATTGTCGGCTCGGTCTGCATGGACATGCTCATGGCGGACGTGACCGGCCTCGATGTGTCGCCGGGCGACGAGGTCGTGATCATCGGATCGCAGGGCGACGACCGGATCGACGTCCGCGAGATGGCTGCACAAATTGGTACGATTCCGTACGAAATCCTGTGCCGCATCGGCAGCAGGATTGAGAGACTGTACCAATGAGCAAAGCGCCGAAGACTGTCTTCGTCTGTCAGGAATGCGGCAGCCAGTCGCCGAAGTGGCTGGGCCGTTGCGCAGACTGCGGCGCGTGGAACTCGTTCGTCGAGGAACGGCCGCAGGAAAGCGGCGGCGCTCCGGTCGCGGGACATCGCTACGCACTCGCGGGCGCCGCCGGCGCGGCGCAGCTGTACGCTGATATCAAGCTCGAACAGCACACGCGCCTCACCACCGGCATCGACGAATTCGATCGCGTGCTCGGCGGCGGCGTCGTTCCCGGCTCGCTCGTATTACTCGGCGGCGAGCCCGGCATCGGCAAGTCCACGCTGCTACTGCAGGCGGCCGCCAGCATGGCGCGCACCATCGGTCCGGTGCTCTACAGCTCCGGCGAGGAATCCGAACATCAGATCAAGTCGCGCGGCGAACGCCTGGCCGTTGGACACGCGCCGCTTTATCTCCTCGCGGAAACGTGCCTCGAGCGGATCCTCGAGGAGATCGCTCGCATCAAGCCGGCGCTGGTCATCGTCGATTCGGTCCAGACCGTGTTCTCGCTGAAGTTCCAGTCCGCGCCGGGCAGCATCGGTCAGGTGCGCGAAGCGGCGACCCAGCTGCTGTTCGCGGCGAAGGGGCAGAACGTTCCGACGTTTCTGGTCGGCCACGTGACGAAGGACGGCAGCCTGGCCGGTCCGAAGGCGCTGGAGCACGTCGTCGACACGGTCCTGTACTTCGAAGGAGAGCGCCACCACTCGCACCGCGTCGTGCGCGCGGTGAAGAACCGTTTCGGCGCCGTCAGCGAACTGGGTGTCTTCGAGATGACCGCGGGAGGCCTGCGGCCGGTGGCGAACCCGTCGAAGCTGTTCTTGTCCGAACGCCCGCAGAACGCGCCGGGATCGGCGGTGTTGTGTTCCGTGGAGGGCTCGCGCCCCATCCTCGTCGAGGTCCAGGCGCTCGTCAGCTCCAGCACGTATGGCACGGCGCGCCGGATGGCGAGCGGGATCGATCAGCAGCGCCTGTCGCTGCTGCTCGCGGTACTCGAAAAGCGAGCCGGTCTGAACCTCATTGGCGACGACGTGTTCGTGAATATCGCCGGCGGGATGACCGTGGACGAACCCGCATCAGACCTCGGAGTGCTGGCCGCGATCGCGTCGAGCGTCCGCAACCGCGTGATCCCCACGACGACCGCCATGTTCGGAGAGGTGGGTCTCGCCGGCGAGGTTCGGGGGATTGCGCAAGCTGCGCTTCGCGTGCGCGAGGCAACGCAGATGGGCTTCCGCCGCTGCATCATGCCGGAGGCGAATGTCAGCGATTCGTCGGCCCCGACGGCGGATGGTGAGTGCGAACTGGTTGGCGTCCGCACGGTTGGCGAAGCCCTCGACGCGATGCTTGGGTAGCCAGGTCCGGCTGGAGCCGGACACTGCGTACGGCGCCAGTCCCCCTCCCGTCTCTGGTCCAACCCAGTTGCACGACAACTACATACATTTCGTGACATTCGGTGATATCTTTCCACAGCTCGTCGCCGCCCGAGCTCTTTCATCGCTCTCATAGGGGTGGCGCGCGTTTCATACGGAGCCCTCCGATGGCATGGTTTGCCCTCGCGCGTGTGTTGTTCGTCGTCGCCGTCGCCTACGCGGCCGCCCTGCTGCAGCCCCTACCGGTTGGTCTTCCCGCAAACGTCGTTTTCGCGTTGGTGCTCGCCGCGCTCGTGGTGTTCTTCGAGAGCCGGCTCCGGGAAACCTCGCTCACCCGCATCCTCGGCGCGCTCATCGGCTGCGCCATCGGGCTGGCGATTGCGCGGGCCATCGGATCGGCACTGTTCTGGGCGGACAACCTCGACCGCCGCGTCGAGTTCCTTCAGAGCTTCATGCTGATCGTGCTGCCGTATCTCGGCCTCGTCCTCGGCGCGAAGCACGGGGAATGGCTCGAGCCGGCGCGCCTCGTCAGCCTGTTCCGATCCACCGGCCCGCAGCGGCGCTACAAGATTCTCGATACCAGCGTCATCATCGACGGCCGGATCGCCGACGTCTGCGAAACCGGTTTCATGGACGGCACGCTCGTCATCCCGCAATTCGTGCTGAAGGAGCTCCAGCTCGTCGCGGACTCCGCCGATTCGATGAAACGCAACCGCGGGAGGCGCGGTCTCGACATCCTCCAGAAGATCCAGAAGATGTCGGGTCTCGAGGTCTCGATCTCGGACCTCGACTATCCCGAGGTCCGCGAAGTCGACCTGAAGCTGATCGAGCTGGCGCGCGCGCTCCAGGGGAAGATCGTGACGAACGACTTCAACTTGAACAAAGTGGCGCAGCTGCGCGGCGTCGACGTGCTGAACGTCAACGAGCTCGCGAACTCGCTCAAGCCGGTCGTCCTGCCCGGCGAGCTGATGAGAGTGTTCATCCTGAAGGAAGGCAAGGAATACAACCAGGGCGTCGCCTACCTGGACGATGGGACGATGGTCGTCGTGGACAACGCGCGGAAGATGATCAGCAAGACGATCGAGATCGTCGTCACCAGCGTGCTGCAGACGACGGCGGGCAAGATGATCTTCGGCCGCTTCATCGAGAGCGGGCCGCAGGCGGTGCCGTCGCCGCAGCCTGTTCGCGCCCAGGCCGCTGCGGCACCGCAAGCAGCTTCGAGCACCTGACGGGGCTGCGGCTAGTCCCTAGCCACCGCCCCGACACGTGTGCCGTTACCCCCGGACGTTCTTGTTGAAGAACTCGAGCGACCGCTGCCACGCCAGCTTCGCGGCGGCTTCGTCGTAGCGCGGTGTCGTGTCGTTGTGGAATCCGTGCTGCGCGCCCTCGTAAATGAACAGCTGATACGTCTTGTTGTTCGCCTTGAGCGCCGCCTCGAAAGCAGGGATTCGTTGGCCGATCCCCGTGTCCTTGGTCGGATCGGCGTAATGCAGCATCATCGGCGCTTTGATCTTCGCGGCGTTCTCGTCGCTCAGCGGTGCGCCATAGAACGGCGCACCCGCGGCGAGGTCCGCGCCCAGGCGCGCGGCGAGGTTGTTCACCACGCCGCCGCCGAAGCAGAAGCCGATCGCGCCGATCTTGCCGGTGCAATCCGGACGCGCCTTGAGCCATGCGGCTGAGGCGACGAAGTCCTCGAACATCTTCGGGCCGTTCACTTCGCGGAATTTCACCGCGCCCTGCTCGTCGTTGCCGGGGAAACCGCCGACCGATGTGAGGCCATCTGGCGCATACGCGACGAAGTTGGCCACCGCGAAGCGGCGCGCGACGTCTTCGACATAGGGATTGAGACCACGGTTCTCGTGAATGACGAGGATGCCGGGCAGCTTGCCGCTCGCGCTGGCCGGCTTCGCGAAGTAGCCCTTGATGCTGCCGTTGCCCTGCGGTGACGGGACCGTCTCGTAGCTGGTCTTGATCCGCGCGTCGTCCTTGGGGACCTGCTGCGCCCAGGCATAGTTCGGCTTGAGGCTCTCGTAGAGCGCCATCGCCGTCACGCCGCCGACCGCAAACTTCTTGGCGCGTTCCAGGAAGTCGCGCCGCGTGATGTCGCCGTGCTGGTATTCGTGGAAGAGATCGAGGAGTTCCTGCGGGTAGTCCGACGCTTTCTTTCGTTCCATAAGGGCGGCTCCTTGAATGTGGAGCATGCTACACAAAAAGGACGTTGGGCGGCGTCTATAAAGATCAGGCGATGAGGGGCCGGCCGCTCGACCAACCACCGGCTGACTGGATCGCAGCCGCGTACGACCGGCACGGAGCGGGGCTGTATCGATACGCCCTGATGCTGCTTGGAGATACTGCGATCGCCGCGGACGTTATTCAGCAGGTGTTTGCGGCCCTCGTCCGGCGCGCTCGAGATGAGCGGGGCGTCGAGGACGAGGAACGCTATCTGCGGCGAGCCGTCCGCAACGAGTGTTTCAGCGCGCTGCGGCGGCGACAGCGTGAACAGGCCGTGGTGACTGACGCCCCGCCAATCATCGAGCCAGTAGACCGGGCTTCGGGGAATCCCGAGCTCCGTGCCGCGATTGACGAGGCGCTTCGAAAACTGCCGGCCGACCAACGCGAGGTCGTGCACTTGAAAGTCTTCGTAGGACTGACGTTTCAGGAGATCGCGGACGTCGCCGGCGAGTCAATCAACACTATCGCCAGCCGATATCGCTACGCGATGGACAAGCTCCGAACATCTTTGAGGCGCGTTGAATGACCGACGACGGCGAGCTCGAAGCACTGCTGCGCGAATATCGCCCAGTCGGTCCGCCGCCGGGGTTGCGCGACCGGATCTTGAACGCGGGCGATGGTTCGATTCGGCTCCGCGATTGGCTGCCGACCGTGGCGGCCGTTGTGTTGGCTGTGGCGTTCTACTGGCTCGCCGGTGTCGAGCGACGGCTGCTGTCGGCGTCGATGCCGGCCCCCTCGCCGAGCGATCACGAGGCGGCGTTCATCGTTGAGGAGCCGTTGCAACCATGACGCGGGTTCGCCCTCGGTTCATCGTCGCGCTGTTGGTGGCGCTGACGTTTCTCGGGCATTCGATTTGGGACTACGTCGAGGCACGACGGCTGCGGGCACGGATCGAGGCCATCAAGTCCCGAGGCGAGCCCGTGGGAACGTCGGGCTCGGTTCAGTTATCGGCTGCTGCCGCGGCCGCGGACCGATTTTATCGCGCAGCATCCGTGCTGGCATCCGGATTCGATCTCGGGGACCTTCAGCGAGGCCATCAGCTGTCACAGGCGGTTCGCAACGGCGACTGGACGCCTGAGGTGCGAGAGGCAGTGCGAACGCGTCTCGCACCGTACGCCGAGGCATTCGCGCTCGCCGATCGTGCGGCGGAGCTACCGTTCGAGGGGTTCGCGCCCGGGACCACCTACAACTATCTGGTGGGTCATCTGTGGTCTCTCGCCAGGATCTGCGCGCTGCGCGCCACGCTTCGCGCGCTCGATGGCGACAGCGACGGAGCGTACGACGCGTTGTACTCGGCGGTGCGCGTGGAACGAACGCTCGATCGGCCGTTTCCCCTTGCCGGTCTCAAGGTCGTCGTCGAGCGATCTCAACCCTCGCCGACGTCGCGCGCCCGCGTCAGGCGTGCCCTGGAGGAACTCAGTGTCGACGATCTGCTGAAGCAACAGTTCATTCGGATGCGAAGTGTGTGGCTGAACGGCTACGACCAGAACATCACCCGAAATTTGAGCGCGACGTCGTGGCTCGCGCGTCCGTGGGCGGCCCATCACTTGACGGGGATGCTGGACATGTTCGCCATGTTCGTCGACGCGGCCGGCAAGCCGGAAGCGCAGCGTCTCGAGGCGATTCAACAAGTCGGTGAGTTTCCGGGCGGGATAGCCTTATCGCGCGAACAGCGACGCGCCTCGTTCGAGCGCTTCACCAGAAGCCTGGTCGCGAACGCGGACTGGGTGCGTTGCGCACGACGCGCGGTCGCCGGCGAACCGATCGACTGTAAGCTATAAGAGCTTCTCGGACCGATTCGCCCTATCGTGTAGAATCGAGATTCGTTCGGGACGCCTTCGAACTCCGTACTTCAGACTTCGTACTTCAGACTTCAGACTTTGTCTTTACGCATTCCCCCTTTCCACTGGTGGCGGACCGTTTTCTATCTGATCCCCGCCATCACTCTCTACACGATCGTGCTTGGCGCCGCGTCGATCGTGTCCAGCGTCATCGATCGCCGCGGATACTTCGCGCACGCCTGCGCCCGCGCCTGGTCGTGGCTCATCTTGAAAACCACCGGCGTCAGGGTTGCGGTGGAAGGACTCGACCGCATCACACCGGGCAAGACCTACGTCTTCGTCTCGAATCACCAGAGCATCTACGATACGCCGGTGGTCTTCGCGTCGCTGCCGTATCAGCTGCGGATCATCGCCAAGGAATCGCTGGCGAGATTCCCCGTGCTCGGCTGGCACTTGCGTCGCGGCGGCCACCTCTTCGTCGATCGCGGCCACCCCGACCGCGGAGGCATTCTGCGCCGCTGGCGGGCGCTGGTGTCCGAAGGCCTCTCGCTCCTGATCTACGCCGAGGGCACGCGCAGTCCGGACGGCCATGTCGCCCACTTCAAGGCCGGCAGCTTTCTGCTGGCGATCGAGGCCGGGCTGCCGATTGTCCCGCTGGCGGTGATCGGCACGCGGCAGGTCATGCCCAAGGGACGTCTCCGGACCGAACCGGCCGACGTGAGGCTGGTCGTCCACGATCCGATTCAGCCGCCGGCGATTGAGACGCCGACCGTGCGGGACGCTCGGGCGCTCGCCGCCCGGGTGCATGCGGTCGTTGCGAATGCGGTGGAGACATTGCAGAATTCCCCGAGCCAGCCATGTTCGTGACCGCCATCATCGCCGCCGGAGGACACGGCCTGCGTTTTGGCGGCGGGTCGCCGAAGCAGCTCCTGGAAGTTGGTGGACGCGCGATTCTCGAGCGGAGCGTCGCGTCGTTCCTCGCTCATCCGGCCGTGAATGAGGTCGTCGTCGCGCTGCCGCAGTCGCTGACCGACGATCCGCCGGCGTATCTTCGCAGCACCGGAAAACCGCTGCGCATCGTTTCCGGCGGAGTGCGTCGGCAGGATTCGGTCGCGAACGCGTTTCGCGCCGCCGATGCGGCAAGCGACATCATCGTGATTCACGACGCGGCCCGGCCGTTTGCGAGCGCGGATCTTATCGGTCGGACGATCGCGGCGGCCGCCGCGAGCGGCGCGGCCGTGGCGGCGGTTCAGGCGCGCGACACCGTGAAGCGGGTGTCGGAGGGTCTGGCCCTTCGAGAGTCTCAGGGCCGCCCGGAGGAAAGTCGAAGGGCGGCTGAAGCCGGACACTACGTCCGCGAAACGATCGCGCGCGAGACGATCTACCTGGCGCAAACGCCGCAAGCGTTCCGGCGCGATGTCCTCAGCGATGCCCTCGCGCAAACGATTGACGCCACCGATGAAGCGACGCTCGCCGAGCGGGCCGGTCACGTCGTGCGCATTGTCGAAGGCGAGGCGTCGAATCTGAAGATCACGACTCGCGCCGATCTCGTGCTCGCGGAAGCGATCGCACGCTCGGCTGAAGCCGTCGCGCGCCATACGGCGGAGTCCACGGGGCACGACCAGCCGTCGGCGTCACCCGAGCGCGAGACCTCCAGCCGAGCGGCACCGGCAAGAACCGGCCGCGCCGGCATCGGATACGATCTGCATAGGCTCGTGGCGGGACGTCCGCTCATATTGGGCGGCGTGACCATCCCGTTCGACCGTGGGCTGGCGGGTCATTCGGACGCCGACGCCGTGTGTCACGCTATTACGGACGCCGTGCTCGGCGCAGCGGGTGCCGGCGACATCGGCCGCCACTTTCCGGATACCGATCCCGCCTGGAAAGGCGCGTCGAGCGTCGATCTGCTGCGGCGCGCGGTCGAGGTCGTCAGAGATCGAGGCTACGAGATCGGCAACGTCGACGCGTCGGTCATCGCGGAGCGGCCGAAGCTGCTGCCGTATATCGACCGAATGATCGCGAATGTGGCCGCCGCGCTCGGCATCTCGGCCGATCGCGTCAGCATCAAGGGCAAGACCAACGAGGGCGTCGGCGAGCTGGGTCGCGGCGAGGCGATTGCCGTCCACGCGATCGCGTTGGTGAGATCGAAGAAGTGAGAGTCCGCTTCGCACCCAGCCCCACCGGGCAACTCCACGTCGGCAACGCGCGCACCGCGTTGTTCAACTGGCTGCTCGCCCGCGGACAGAACGGCGCCTTCATCCTCAGAATCGAGGACACCGACGTCGAGCGATCCACGCGCGAGTCCGAGACCGCCATCATCCGCGATCTGCGCTGGCTCGGTCTCGATTGGGACGAGGGACCCGATATCGGCGGATCCCGCGGGCCGTATCGGCAGTCCGAGCGCCTGCATCTCTACCAGTCCTACGCGAAGGAGCTGCTCAGCGCCGAGCAGGCGTATTACTGCTTCTGTTCGGCGTCGCAGCTCGACGCCGACCGTCAGGAAGCGGTGGCCGCCGGACGGCCCGCGCTGTACCCGGGCACGTGCCGTCGCCTTTCACGCGAGCAGGCAGCGGCCCGGATCACGGCTGGTGAGCGGCCGGCGATCCGGTTCCGCGTACCCGAGGGACGCGACGTCGTATTCGCCGATGCGGTGCGTGGCGACGTCCGCTTCCATACCGACGTCATCGGCGACCCGGTCATCGTTCGCGCCGACGGCCATCCGGCCTACAACTTCGCTGTCGTCGTCGACGATGCGCTGATGGACGTGAGCGATGTGATCAGGGGAGAGGATCACATTTCGAACACGCCGCGTCAGCTGCTGCTGTACGAGGCGCTGGGGTTCACGCCGCCGCGCTTCGCGCACCTGGCGATGGTGATGGGACCGGATCACAGCCCGCTGTCCAAGCGGCACGGGGCAACGTCGGTTGCCGAGTTCCGATCGAAGGGCTATCTGCCCGAGGCGCTGGTGAATTATCTGGCGCTGATCGGCTGGTCGCCTGGCGGCGGCGACGAGCTGCTGCCGATCGACGAGCTCGCGCGCCGCTTTTCCGTCGACGGCGTCGGTCACAGCGCGGGTGTCTTCGATGAGGAGAAGCTCGCCTGGGCGAATCGCCATTATCTGAAGGTCGCCGATCCGGCGCGGCTTGCACAGCTTTCGCTGCCGTACTTCAACAATGCCGGTCTGCACATGTCGCCGGACGACCGGGGCGTGCAGTTTCTGGCGTCGGCGATGTCGATGGCGAGCGCATCGGTCGATCGACTGAACCAGATTCCGGCGCGGCTCGGGTTTCTGTTCGACTACTCGCCCGATCGGGCGCTCGAGGATGCGGGTGTCCGCGGGGAGATGACAACGGTAGCAGCGCGCGCCGTCGTGACTGCGCTCGCCGAAGAGCTCGCATCGGCGCCGCGGCTCGATCGCGAGCGATACCGGGCGGTGGCGAATCAGGTCAAGGCCAGAACCGGGCAGAAGGCGAAAGCGCTGTTTCATCCGATTCGGATCGCGTTGACCGGTCGCGCGGAGGGGCCGGAGCTCGATCTGGCGGTGCCGGCAATCGACGCCGGCGCCGACCTGCCGGAGTCGGCCGGTATCCCGAAGATTCTCGGCAACAGAGAGCGCGCTGCTGCTTTCGTGAGAACTCTCAACTCTCAAGTTTCAACGCTCAGTGGCGATGAGAGTTGAGCCTTGAGACTTGAAACTTGAGAGATGCGCATCTACGGCATTCACCCTGTCGTCGAAGCCTTGCGCGCGAAGCGCGTGACGGCACTGCGCGTGTCGTTCCGTGCGGACGACCGGCTCAACGAGGTGGTGCGCCTGGCTGAACAGCAGGGTATTCCGGTGCGCCGGGCGAAGGTCGACGAGCTCGATCGGTTTGCGAAGGGCGGGACGCATCAGGGAGTCGTGGCGGACGTCCATGACACCGTGCACCTGAGCGTCGAGGATCTGGTCACCGGCGCGAAAGGGGCGCCGTTGATCGTCGTGCTGGATCAGATTGAGGATCCGCACAACGTCGGCGCCATCCTGCGCACGGTAGACGCGGCCGGCGCGGACGGCGTCGTCCGGCAGTCGCGCCATGCGGCGCCGCTCGATGGCGCGGCGGGCAAGGCCTCGGCGGGCGCGGTGGCGCACGTGCGGATCGCGGAGGTCGTCAACATCGCGCGAGCGATCGAGGACCTGAAGCAGGCCGGCGTCTGGAGTGTCGGGCTTGCGGCGGACGCGCCGAAGCGGTACGACGAGGTCGATCTGACGCAGCCGACGGCGATCGTCGTGGGCGCGGAGGGAACCGGCCTACGGCGGCTGGTTCGCGAGCGGTGCGACTGGGTGGTGTCGATCCCGATGCAGGGCCACGTTCAAAGTCTGAACGTCTCGGTGGCGGCCGGCATTGCGCTGTTTGAGGCACTTCGGCAACGACGGCCGAAATGAGTACAATGGGAGGTTGCCGTCGGGCCGGTGGCTCGTCCATGGTGAGGCCGCCCAGTTAGTTGCACGGGTGGCACAAGACGTGCTAAAGTGCACCTTTTGTGCTGGCTGGCGTAGCTCAGCCCGGTAGAGCAGCTGATTTGTAATCAGCCGGTCGGGGGTTCAAATCCCTTCGCCAGCTCCATCGGAAACGTAGGTAAGCGCCCAGAAACATCACGCTTCCAAAACACAGACAGTTGGCGAGGTAGCGAAGCGGTCAAACGCAGCAGACTGTAAATCTGTCGCCCTAGTGGCTTCGAAGGTTCGAGTCCTTCCCTCGCCATACCCCTTCGCTCGGCTGGATCGACGGCGAGCTTCGGGGCACAAGCCAGCGACGGTTGAGGAAAGTGACGCGGGCGTTGCGCGGCGACACGGTTGGACGGCGAAGGAGTGCGCGAACGGAGACCGCGCGTGAGCGCGAAGGCGGGAGTAACTCAGTGGTAGAGTCACAGCCTTCCAAGCTGTTGGTCGCGGGTTCGATCCCCGTCTCCCGCTCCATCCTTCGCTCGCATGGATCGCGAGCGAGCTTCGGATGGCAAGCCAGCGAAGGCACGTGTAATCAGGAGCCGGCCGACTTGTCGGCCGAAGCGCCAAGGGCGCGAAGGCCGATGTAGCTCAGTTGGCAGAGCGCGTCCTTGGTAAGGACGAGGTCACCAGTTCAATCCTGGTCATCGGCTCCAACCTTCGCTCACGCGTGCCAAGAGGCGCGTGAGCTACGGTTGGCAAGCCAGGCGAAGGTTGTCCACTGAAGCTCGCGTGGGATCGCATGCGAGCGAAAGTGGACCGCAACGAGTGGGTAGAAACGAAGAGGCGTAGACGACATGGCCAAAGAAAAATTCGACCGAAGTAAACCGCACGTCAACGTTGGCACCATCGGCCACATCGACCACGGCAAGACCACTCTCACCGCCGCCCTGACCAAGGTATCGGCCGACAAGGGCTGGGCGAAGTTCATTTCGTACGACGAAGTCGCGAAGGCGTCCGAGTCGCAGGGCCGCCGCGACGAATCGAAGGTGATGACCATCGCGACGAGCCACGTCGAGTACTCGACCGCGAAACGGCATTACGCGCACGTCGACTGCCCGGGCCACGCCGACTACATCAAGAACATGATCACCGGCGCCGCGCAGATGGAC
>Ga0193697_1000681_pt1 | contig 11647 bp, 10 predicted proteins | sample L3m2metaG_FD_145073 | JGI IMG/M metagenome (GOLD analysis project Ga0193697, IMG submission 145073) | Soil microbial communities from a riparian zone of the East river system, Colorado, United States - L3m2 | ecosystem: Environmental > Terrestrial > Soil > Riparian zone | place: USA: East River... | reverse complement strand
TCGGCGATTGCCGCGAGCGTGCTCGGCGGCTTCGCGTTGTTCAATGCGCCCAATCAGGAGTTGCTCGACGGACCGCTCGCCATCGTCGCCGCCGCCTCGGTGACCTGGATGATCGTCCACATGTGGCGCGCCGGACGCCGGATGAAGGGCGATATCGAAGGCCGCTTGCAATCGTCCAGCCTGAAGCCGGGCACCGCCGCGTTCACTGGCGTCTTCCTCTTCACGCTGCTGATGGTGAGCCGGGAAGGGATGGAGAGCGCGCTGCTGCTCATGCAGCTGCGCGGCACGCTCTACCTCGCGTTGGGCGCGACAGCGGGCCTCGTCGGCGCCGCCGGCATCGCCTGGCTGTGGTCGCGCTTCGGTCACCGGATCAACCTCGCGCTGTTCTTCCAGGTGACCGCGATCTTCCTGTTCGTGTTCGTCGTCCAGCTCCTGATTCGCGGGACGCACGAAATGGCGGAGCAGAACTATCTGCCGTTCAGCCCGATCATTCACGAGCGAACCGAATCGTGGGGACCCGACAGCCAGTTTGGTCACCTGCTGACGTACCTGCTGGTGATCCTCCCGCTTGGCTGGCTGCTGCTGAAGGCGGTGTTCTCGAAGCGGCCTGTCTTCTTGCCGGCTGCGCCGTCCGGCCTGCCGTCTTCATCGAGCCGGCCCGATACCTCGACCCCACGGCATTCGCACTCCGCCGCTCGATAGGCAGCCCGTGGCGCAACTCCGTCTGCATTCGAACGGCGATCCATCCCCGCTGGCTGCGTTGCTCCTCCCTCAAATATTCCCGATATTCTCAGTCGTCGCGCCTTGCCATCGGGGCGCCTCGCCGTTCTCGGTGCGACGATGGACTTGCACCACGGGCTGCTAAGCTGTGCCCAAGCCGCCGACGGTTCTCGATCTCACCTGGATCGGCGATCTCAAGTTCTCCGGCACGAGCGATCGCGCATCGATCACGCTCGACAGCGCAGGCGTCGCCGGCCCATCACCCGTGCAGGCGCTGGCTTTCGCGCTCGCGGGGTGCATGGCGATGGATCTGGCGCACATTCTCTCGAAAGGACGCTGCCCGTACCGCGCGTTGCGCGCGCATCTCGAGGCGAAGCGCGCGGACGAGGATCCGCATCGCATCCTTGCGGTGGCGTTGCATTTCACAGTCGACGGCGACGTGACAGACGACACCATCGAGCGGGCGATCGCGTTGTCTCGCGAAAAGTACTGTTCCGTCTGGCACTCCATGCGCCAGGACATCGAGCTCACCGTGACGTGGACGATCGCGAGCTGATCGCCTTCGGGGGTTCCGCCATCGCCCGCGCCGAACGGCGCGGGAGATCGGACAGGTCCGGCAGGTAGACGATGAGACCGTGGCTGCGCGTGTTCTTCGAGTAACCGGCCACCAGCTGATCGTTGTACTCCTCGGGTGAGAAGTCGAACGGATCCTTCTGATCCGCGTCCACCAGCACCATGTCCGTGTCCACCATCGTCAGCTTGCCGAAGCGAAGCGTGCCGCCGCGGTAATACATGTAGTTGCTGAAGCGCCCGTTCGGCGGCGTCAGCGGACGCTTCACCGGGGCTCCGAACTGCTGCACGACCAATCCGTTCTCGATCCACGTCCGTGTCAGGCGCCCCTTGATGCGGGGCGGTGGCAACAGGCGTTCCGGATCGAGCAGCAGATCGTCCCCGTCAATCGTGACGCCGGTCGCGGGATTCACTTTGACGAGCCGTTCGAGCTCGAGCCCGAAGAAATCGAGGACACGCTTCGACAGGAAGCCGGCCGCCTTCATCGACGTCGGGTGCACGCGAATCTTTCCGTCGGGCGTGGCGCTGATCGCCGCGCGCAGGTGAAACGGCACCGGCACTCCCTTGACGAGGACGCCAGACTGTTTCAGCTCGTTCCCTTCGATTTCGATCTTCAACTTTCTGAGCGGCGCGTCCGGTCCCGCGAAGACGTAATTGTTCATCAGGTTCGTCAGGCTGTCGGCGGTCAGCGCCACGCGAGCCGACTGGATCTCGACAACGTAGGAGTTCACGTCGTCGAACACCGGCGGTCCCGATCCGGCGCTGACGAGACGGCCGTTCAGGTCGTCCACGCGCATTTCGATCCCCTTGCTGAGATGAAAGACGACGTGACGCATCCGGGTTGCAACCGGCTCGGCCGCATGGATTGAGGCGGATGAGGAACAGCACAGCAATAGGAACGGGATGACTCGCCGCATGACGAAATCCGCCGCATGGTTCGTGCCCGGTTACAATTCGGGCGTGTCACGTCGCGTATACATCGACTGGGCGCGCGGCATCGCGGTGCTCGTCATGATCTGGGCGCACACGATGGACGCGTGGACGCGCGCAGCCGACCGCCATGGCGTCGCGTATCGCGACGCCGCGATCCTCGGTGGGTTTGCGGCGCCGCTCTTTCTGTGGCTGGCGGGACTCGCCGTCGTGCTGGCGGCGACCCGAGCGGCGGAGCGTCCCGATCCGGCAGCGGCGCCGGCGCGACGGAGCAGCGGCCGCGCGCGCGGTGTAGAGGTGGCCTGCCGGCGGGGCCTCGAGATCTTCATCCTCGCCTTTCTGTTTCGCCTGCAAGGGTTCATCATCACGCCGGGCGGGTCGCCGGTGACGCTGTTCCGCGTTGACGTTCTAAACATCATGGGACCGGCGATGGTTGGCGTCGGCCTGCTCTGGGGTGCCGGCCGGACCGCCGCCGCGCGCGTTGTGTCGTGCGCCGTCGCCGCTGCTGCGATCGGCATGCTGACGCCAATCGTGCGCACGTCGAGTCTGGTCGGCGGGCTTCCCATCTGGCTGCAGTGGTACATGCGACCGGCCGGCGACCTGACCATCTTTACGTTGTTTCCGTGGGCGGGATTCGTCTTCGCCGGCGGTGCGGTCGGCGCGTTGCTCGCGGCGACGAGGGACGAGCGCGCGGAGCGGAGGCTGCACCTCATCCTGGGCGCCTTCGGCGCGGGCCTCATTGCGTTCGGGTTCTACATGGCAGGCCGGCCGTCGATTTATCGCGTCTCGTCGTTCTGGACCAGCTCGCCGACGTGGTTCGCGATCCGCGTCGGGGTTCTGATGGTCGCCGTGTCGGCGGTGTTCGCCTTGTCGCTGTTCCGCCACGAAGACACGAAATCACGAAATCCAAATCGCTTTCTTCGTGTCTTCGTGTTTTCGTGGCAAGCGCCGTTGGCTCGGCTGGGACGCAGCTCGCTGTTCATCTACTGGATCCATGTGGAACTGGTCTACGGCTACACGACCTGGTTGATTCGCGGCCGGCTGCCATTCTGGGGCGTGGTCGCCGCCTTCGCCGCATTTTGTGCCGCGATGTACGCCGCAATTGTGTTAAGAGATCGGCTGGCCGAGGGCTGGCGTATCCGCCGGCTCCGTCAGACCGCTCAAACCGCCACCGTTTAGGAGGCATTTCATGAACCGTCGCGAATTCGCCCGGATTCTCGCCATCGGTGGCGCCGTCCCGTTTGTTACGCCGGATCTGGCCTGGGCGCGCGGCGCGACCCCGAAGCTGCCACCGACGCCGGCATCGCCTGGCGAGAAATTCTGGCTCAGCGTCCGCGAACAGTTCGTCATGCCGAAAGAACTGACGATGCTGAACGCGGCCAACCTGTGTCCATCGTCGAGTCCCGTGCTCGAGACCTTGTACAAGGTGACGAAGGACATGGATCAGGATCCGTCCGCGGACAACCGCGCGAAGCTGGGCGACGGGCGCGAGAACACTCGCAAGCTCCTCGCCGAGTTCCTGCACGTGACGCCGGAAGAGATCGTCATCACGCGGAATACCAGCGAGTCCAACAACCTCGTGTCCACCGGCATCGATCTCAAGCCGGGCGACGAGGTGCTGCTCACTGCCGACAACCATCCCAGTAATCACACGGCGTGGCAGGAAAAAGCGAAGCGGTTCGGGTTCAAGGTGATCGACGTGCCGGTGCCCAACCCGCATCCGGGGTTCGACCACTACGTCGAGGCGTTCAGGAAGATGATCACGCCGCAGACGAAGGTCATCTCGTTCACCCACCTGACGAGCACGGTCGGCGATCTGTTTCCCGCGAAGGAGATCTGCAAGCTGGCCCGCGAGCGCGGCATCCTCACCCTCGTGGACGGCGCCCAGTCGTTTGGCTTGCTCGACGTCGACCTGAACGACATCCAGCCGGACTTCTACAGCGGCAGCGCGCACAAATGGCCGTGCGGGCCGAAAGAGAACGGCGTGCTGTACATCAACAAGAGCGCGCAGGCGAAGATCTGGGCGAGCATCTTCAGCGCGTATCCGGGCCGTGTCGGCGTGTCGCGGACGTTCGAGGGATTCGGGCAGCGCGACGAGCCGGCGATGATTGCGTTCGGCGAGGCGCTGAAGCTGCAGACGTCGATCGGGCGGGCGCAGATCGAGAAGCGCTCGCGCGAGTTGACGACGGCGCTGATTGAGGGCCTGCAGAAGATCAACGGGGTCAAGATCTGGACGAGTCCGGACGCCGCGCGTCGCGCGGCGGTGTTGTCGTTCCAGCCGGGCAATCTCGACGTTCGCAAGCTGTCGACGGCGCTGTATCAAAAGGACCGGATCGGGTGCGCGACGCGGGGTGGCCAGGACCGCGCGGGGCTGAGGTTCTCGCCGCACTTCTACAACACGCACGCCGACGTCGAGAAGACGGTGGCGGCAGTGAAGAAATACATGGCGAGCGGGGTCTAGCACGCCGGGCGGGTCAAGCATGCGCAGAGGACTTTACATCAAAAAGTAAGATCGCCTAAAATGGCGGCCATAGTGAGAACAGCCCTGGCCGCCATTTGCGCATTCACCCTACTCGCGACCGCGTATCTGACCGGGTCGCTCCTCATCCTGCGTCCGCCGCGGACGAATTATCAGCAGTGGACGCTCGTCGCGGCCGTGATCCTCGTGCAGGGTGCGCTCACGCTGTTCGCGCTTCGCGCGGGCAGTCCCAAGGGTCTGCGATACGTGGCCGCGGCCGGCGGTGCCGCGATCGCCGCGCTGGGCGCGTCGTCCGTCTACGCCACAGTGTCAGATGCGCATTTCGAGGGCTACGCGCTCGTCCTCGGATCCATGCTGATCATCCAGGGACTGCTGACGCTGATCACGTTTGCGGGCTTGCCAGCTGGCGCGGCCGCCCAGCTGCGGCACTGACGAGCGTCGAGCGGCGCAGAATCTGCCCACGTCTGGAGCGCGTCCGATCGCACCTCGGGGTCAGACCCGGGTCTGACCCCGCTCCGACCCGAGTCAGACCCCGGGGGGACACCAGTCGGGGACAGGATCCGAACTCCACAGAGCTCGATACGCGGTCTGCCGTTGAAAGGGCGTCTTTCCGAGCCTCAAGTACAGGGGATGGAGGACGAGCCATTCGCTCGGTTCGCCAGCGGCGTGAACGCGATAACTCGTCCAGCGGTAACTCTCCGGTGTAATGACGATTCCAGCTTCGACCGGATTCGCTTCCACATACCGCACGCAGTTCAACCAGTATTGTTCGTCCTCGATAGACTTCGCGCGGTATCGATCATTCCAGAGTGTGCCGCTTCGGCTGTATTTGCGATTGAAGTAGGTCGTATATTCGCCGAGGAGATCCTGCATCGCGTCTGGCAGCGAATTCTTCGTCTGCGGCGTGACGACAAAATGATAGTGATTCCTCATCAGCGCGAAGGCGTGAGCATCGACGCCGTTGTCGGTCATCGATTTTCGCGCCTGCCACAGGAACCGGCGATAGTCGCTGTCGGCAGCAAAGATGTCCGAGCGGTTATGACCGCGCTGGTAGACGTGGTGGCTCGCGCCGGCAATGAAGATTCGTGGAGGTCGTGGCATCGGTGGATCAACCGATGCCGGAGCAAAAACCGTGCTGACTGAACTGTCGCGAGAATCGAAGGAATCCTGATGAGTGCCCCAGAAACGTTGCAGAATCTGCCTCCGTCTCTGGCGCCTTGGATCGCAGTGCGGGGTCAGACCCGGGTCTGACCCCTTACTGCGCCCTTACTGCGCCGCCGTCCCGCTCTGCGCCGATGTCATCTCGCTGGCGTGTCCGTCGTCGCTGGCTTTGGCGCCTCGGTCTTGATGTCGTTGAAGTTCAACACCGTGTTGAACAGCATGTTGAACTCGCCGAAGTTCTGCCACCGGTAGCACGGATTCCCGGCGAACATGATCACCCGCCCCTTTCCTGACGGCTCGTCGACAATCGCGGCCCGGTTGCGGATCTCGGCGGCGCCTCGCATCAGGCCGCTCAACACCTGATCGTCGCCGCCCGGATAACGCATCAGCACGCTCTGCGGCGTCGGCGGCGGGCCAGGCGGCGGCGGGCCGTCCGCGAACGGGTTGACGCCGGTCTGCACGCTCAGCAGCGGCCCGTTCGCGTAACGGACCGGCACCATCTTCTTGTCGTATCCGTAGAAGATCGGATGCTCGGGCTTGAGAATCTCGGCGTTGACGATCGGTCCGGGCGCATAGAACTGCGCGGACGTCCGCGCCGCGTCCACTTTCGGCGCCAGCCCGAACTCCGCCGGGAAGTAGCTGGCGGTCCCCAGTGTCACGAGCACGCCACCGCCCTTCACGAACTTCTCGAATTCGACGACGCCGTCGAGGCCCATGCCGCCGGTGATGTCGTCCGACTCGCCGTAGATGCCGAGGTTCTTGAACTGATCGCTCTTCTTGTACGCGATCGGCTGCCCGCGATTCTCGATGTCGAAGACGAGCCGCTTGCCGCTGCCGCCCTGGTTCGGCAGCAGGATGAGATCGTACGACCCTCGCAGGTCGCCCTTCTTCACACGCTCCTTGAAGATCAAGTCGTACGGCACCTCGAACCGATCGAGGCCATACCGTACCCAGCCGATCTCCTGCGTGTTGCCCCAGATGCTGTAGATCGCGAGGCGCGGCAGATCGAGAGCGTGCAGCGGCACCTGCGGCGCGGACGGCAGCGCAACCGCCGTCAGCCCGAGCTTTTCCACCTCGGTCCTTACGCGCGCCGCATCGCCGGCGATGACGAACGATCCGGCCGGGAAGGTCACGTCGCCCTGCTTGAACTCTTTCTCCGCCGCCTGGATGGCCAGATCTTTCAGACGGTACCGCAGCGTGATCATGTTGTTCGAGCCGTTGTGCGCGACGGCGATCGTCGGTCCGCTGCCGGTCAGCGTGCCCGCCAGATGAATCTCCGCGGTCTTGATCGGTTCGACAGTCAGATCGAGGATCTTCTTGTCCGCGATCTCCTTCACCTCCGCGTGGCTCATCAGCCCCATCGTCCACGACGTGTCGTCGTAGGTGCGCAGGTTGGCATCCGGATAGACCTGCTTCTCGAGCAGCGTCTTCGCCAACCGGCTGTAGGGCTGATCGCGTTTGACGATGAACGAGCCGGCCGGGAAGGTGCCTTCGCTCAACTTGACCTCCGCCGCCGCGCGGCCGACCTCGATGCCCTGCAGACGCAGCAGGTTGATCAGCCGCTCGACGCGCGTCATATCACGCTGCCCTGCCGGGATGACGTAGCCGGCGACGGTTTCCTTCCGCCCCGTCGCCACGGAGTTGCGCGACTTGACGTAGAAGTTCTCGAGGATGATTTTCGGGAACTGCGACGTGTACTGCAGCGCCGTCAGCACGCCGGTCTCGCCGTAGTTCGTGTTGTTGCGGATCGACCAGTCGAATTCGCCGGTTGCGGGGAGCGGCCGGAACCAGTCGCGTGTGGCCTGGCTGCCACGGCCGGCGACTGCCGCCGCCGCATCGGCCGGAGCGCCCGCGCCTCGGCCGCCTCCGGCGGGCGCCGCGCCGCCGACGCCGTTGGCGCCGGTGCCATTGGGATTGCCGAGCCGCATCTTTTGAGTGTTCGCGCCGCTGAACCCCTGGATCTCGTACATTCGAACCATGCCGTTGTGGTTCGACGACATGAACGCGAGATAGCCGGGCGACCACATGTCCACGAACCCGTGCGTCCAGACGCCCGGCATGCCGTACTTCGTCATCTGCGACATCTCGAAGTTCGCCATCGCCGGCAATTCGCCGTAGAGGATCGGATCCAGGTTCGGATTCTGCGGCGCCTGGCCGCTGAACGTATAGAGCAGCGTCTGCGCCTGATGCAGGTCGTGCATGATGGGCGGGTGCCACTGCAGATACCAGTCGAGGAGCGCGCGCATCTCGACCTGCGAGTAGTTGATGTCGCGGTTGTCGTCGTGGAACACGTACTTGCCCCAGTACGGCACGCCGGCGCCGGTCGTGCGCCCTTCGGTTTCGTTGATGCCGTACTTGTAGTACCAGTCCACGTTGCGGTCGCGTCCATCCGGATCCGCGACCGGCGTGATCGAAACGATGACGGTGTCGCGGATCTGCTTGATCAAGGCGGAGTCTTCAGTGGCGAGACGGTACGCCAGCTCCATGAGCATCTCGGACGGCCCGACCTCGCCGCTGTGCAGGCCGCCTGAGAGGTGATAGATCGGCTTCGCTTTGCCGATCACGTCGTTCGCCTGCGCATCGGTGACGGTGCGGGGGTCGGCGAGCTGCGCCAGGTAGCCGCGATAGGCCTCGAGGTTTCTGATCGATTCGTCTCCGCCGACGAACACCACCACCAGATCGCGCCCTTCGTTGCTCTTGCCGATGGTGACGACCTTCACGCGCGGCGTCGCGGCGGCGAGCGCCCGGTAGTACTTCAGGATGTCCGCGTAGTAGGTCAACTTCTTGGGTTCACCGATGTGATGCCCCAGGATGTCCTTGGGGGAGGGGATGCCGCTCACTTTGGGCAGGTGATCGACCAGCGGGCTGATGAACTCGGGCTTCGTGGTCCATTCCTTCACGGCCCGCGCAAAGTCCGGATCGTCCTGAACGGCAGAGGCAGAGCCAACTGCTTTGTTTACAGTAGATTGCGCGAGTATTCCTGAGCCAAGTGCCGGCACGAGCAGGAAAAGGCACGCGAAAAGCCGCGGCAGGCTTTTACGCAGAAACATGACAGAACTCCTTATTTACGTGATACTTGGCTAGTACGAGGGGGAAAAATTGTTGTACAATTCGCCACTTTTCAGAGGCGTGACGGACTCAACCTATGATCAATGTTGCCGCGATTCGTATGCAGCAGTTCGGGGTGCAATTCTACCAAGCTTCCCTGACGGCCAGTGACATAGATAAGCTCGTCCGGTTCGAGGTCCTGAGCTACGGCGAAGGCGGACAGCCGGGCGTGCGCGGCGGCCGGCAGAAACCGGGCTTGCCGGCGCCGTCGAAGGTGAATTGGGACTTCCTCGAGCGACGCATCGCGTCGAGCGACAAGGCCTACCAGCGCCAGATCATCCGCAAGAAGATCGACGAGCTCGTGCAGTACTACGAGCAGTGCCGTCAGGCGCGCGACCTGCCGTCGATTCCGGGCGCGGTCATCATCTCGTGTGACGAGAAGTTGACGTTCCAGGCGGCCGGCGACGACCGCGTCGGCATCCTCAAAGTGCCCGAGCGCGAGGGGATCCTGCGCGCCATCGACGGCCAGCACCGGCTGCTGGCGCTGCACGCCGACATCGAGCGCTTCCGGGACGAGGACTTCAGCGTCCCGGCAATCATTTTCGATCGGCTTCCCGAGGATCACGTCGTGCAGATGTTCGTCACGATCAACGCGAAGCACACGCGCCTCAATGCGTCGCACCTTGTCAGCCTCTCGGGCCGTCAGTTGTATCGCGACGAAGCGCTGGCGACGGCGCACGATGTCGTCCGCGCGCTGAACGACCGCGAGGACTCGCCGCTGTACGACGAAATCAAGCTGCTCGGCGTCGGCCGCGGCCGCGTCGCGCAGGCGCCGCTCGCGCAGGAACTGAAAAAGCTGTTCGCGCCCGACGGCGTGTTCAGCCGCCGATCGTCGGACATGCACGAAGAGGCGAAGAAGTTCTTCGTCAACTACTTCAAGCAGATTGCGCTCGTCTTCGGCGGCGCGTGGAACGGGCGAAAGTACAGCATTCGCAGCGCCGCGGCGCTCCGCGCGTTCATCCGGGTCGCGCCCGATGTGGTCCGCCGGCTCGATCAGGAGCACGCCGACCGCGGCGATTTCCGCGCCATCGGCCGCGTCATCGCACCCTGGGGCCGCCGCATCGGCGACCTGCGGTTCGAGACCGAAGGCGCCTGGAAGCGCAGCGGTACGACAGTCGACTCGCTCGCCAAGGAGCTGCGGCTGGCTCTGATGTATCCAGAGGGAGCTGCTGTCTAAAGTTGAAAGTTAAAAGTGAAAAGGTAAAACCAGGAAGAACGTTTACTTTGCATTTCTGGTTTTCACTTTTAACTTTTCACTTTTAACTTTCTCATGGCGACGCTGCTTATTACGGGGGGAGCCGGGTTCATAGGCTCCAACCTCGTTCGCTACGCGCTTTCGCACACCCCGGATCGCATCGTGGTCGTCGACAAGCTGACATATGCGGGCAGCCTGTTGAACCTCGAGGCGCCGCTGAGGGATCCTCGAGTCACGTTCCTGGAGGCCGACATCGCGGATCGCCGTGCGATGACCAGCGCCTTCGCCGAGCATCACCCCGACGCGGTGCTCAACCTTGCGGCGGAGACGCACGTCGATCGGTCGATTGACGGTCCGCGACTCTTCGTCGACACGAACATCGTCGGCACCCTCACGCTGCTCGACGTCGCGCGCGCCTTCCTCACTGGCGTGCCGGCGGGGGCGCGCGATCGGTTTCGCTTCCTGCACGTATCGACCGACGAAGTGTACGGCTCGCTCGGTCGTGAAGGCACCTTCAGCGAGGAGACGGCATACGCGCCGAATTCGCCGTATGCCGCGAGCAAGGCCGGCGCCGATCATCTGGTGCGCGCGTATGCGCACACCTACGGCCTGCCAGTCCTGATCACGAACTGCTCGAACAACTACGGGCCGTTCCAGTTTCCCGAGAAGCTGATCCCGCTGATGGTGCTCAACGCGATCGACGGCCGGCCGTTGCCGATCTACGGCGACGGCGGCAACGTTCGGGACTGGCTGCACGTGGAGGATCACTGCGCGGGTCTGCTGCTGGTGCTCGCGAAAGGGCGCGTAGGCGAAAAGTACAACGTCGGCGGCGGCAACGAGCGGACCAATCTCGAGATCGTCGATCTGATCTGCGACACGGTCGACGAGCTGCATCCAGGGGCGGCGAGCCGGCGCGCGCTGAAAACCTACGTCGCCGATCGTCCAGGTCACGACCGCCGCTACGCGATCGATGCATCCAAGATCCGCCGCGAGCTCGGCTGGGCGCCGCAGCACACCTTCGAGAGCGGCCTGCGCGACACGGTCCAGTGGTACCTCGATCACCGCGAGTGGTGCGAGCAGATCCAGGCGGGGCAATACGATCGGCAACGGCTGGGGCTCGGATGATCACAATCGCCACGAAAGCGCGAAAGCACGAAAAAGACCAATTAGGCTTCGTGTTTTCGTGTTTTCGTGGCCATCTGGTGGACGTGTGCTGAAGGGGATCATCCTCGCTGGCGGCTCGGGCTCGCGGCTGCATCCGTTGACGCGTGCGGTCAGCAAGCAGCTCGTCCCGATCTACAACAAGCCGATGGTGTACTACCCGCTGGCGAACCTGATGCTGTCGGGGATCCGCCACATCCTCGTCATCACCACACCGCACGAGCAGGATGGATTCCGGCGGCTGCTTGGCGACGGCTCCGAGATCGGGTTGCAGATCGAGTATGCCTCGCAGCCGAGCCCGGATGGACTCGCGCAAGCGTTCA
>Ga0193697_1000680_pt1 | contig 11652 bp, 11 predicted proteins | sample L3m2metaG_FD_145073 | JGI IMG/M metagenome (GOLD analysis project Ga0193697, IMG submission 145073) | Soil microbial communities from a riparian zone of the East river system, Colorado, United States - L3m2 | ecosystem: Environmental > Terrestrial > Soil > Riparian zone | place: USA: East River... | reverse complement strand
GACGAAGCGCAGCAATTCCGGTATCGTCAGCAAAATCAGCGCGCCTATGAGTGGTCCCCTGAGATTTGAGACCCCGCCAACGATCACCATGCTGAACATCAGAATGGATTCGTTGAGTGAAGCAGCGGTCGGATTGATATAGCCAACATAAGAGGCGTAAACTGCTCCCGCGATCGCTGCCATCCCGCAAGCGATGGCAAATATCTGAATCTTTGCCAGCCTGACGTTTTTCCCGAGACTCCGCACAGCCAGTTCGTCATCGCGCATTGACTTGAGAAGTCGCCCCCAGGGTGACGAAAGGAGTCGCCAACAGAGGAGGCCACTTAACATCGCGAGGACGGCAGACAAAACGGCGATGCCGGGCAGTGTGTTCACTTCGAAATGAAGAAGTGAAGGCTTCGGAATTCCCGCTATCCCAAATTGACCGTTGGTAAGATTTGCAAATGTGCCAGGCTTGGCGCCTGCACTCGACCAGTTGTTGAACAAAGTGAATAGAAGTGTCTGCACCGCCAACGAGGACATGACAAAGAAGTCGCCTCTGAACCGTAACGCCGGCAGCGAAAGCGCTAGGCTTAGAAGCGCAGCTATGCCGACTGCAAAAGTGAGTGATAGCGGAAATCCCCAACCGAGTTGGACGGTCGCCAAGGCGTAAGCGTAGCTGCCGATTGCGAAATAGCCAGCGTGAGCCAGAGAGAGGAGTCCAGTATAACCGACGATCATGTTCAAGCTCATGGCCACGATCACGTAAATGTTAAAATAAATCACCAAATGGAGCAGATAGTTCATGCTGTGGCCTCCAATCGGATTTTCCGGCCAAATAGACCATGAGGGCGAAGAAACAAAAACAAGGCGAGAAGAGCGAAGGTGACCGCATCCTGCCATTTCGCTGAGAGGAACCAAACGACTTCCGAGCGCAGCAGACCGACCGCAACTGCACCTAGCACCGGACCCAGCCAGGTATCACGTCCGCCAACGATCACAGCGACGATGGCAAGAAGCAACGCCGTCAAGCCGTCGTGCGGACCGAAACCGATGTCGTAGGCGACAAGTAGAGCAGAAACTGAGGCGAGCAAGCCGGCGATGCCGAACGCCAAGAGGCGCAGCCGGCGTGTGTTGTAACCGTGCAATGCGAGTTGGATCGGGTTTTCAGCCAAAGCGCGGAGGCGCAATCCGAGATTGGTGAACCGGAGCCAACAATAGAACATCGCCAGCAGCCCCAGCGAGACGCTGCCAGCGATCAACTGAGCATGAGTGAAGGTGGTTTGTCCGAACCCGGTCGCGCCATCGATTCCGACACGGAGAACCTTTGTTTCATTGCCCCACGTGAGAGCGACAAATTGGACGGCGACAATGTATAGGCCGAGCGATGAAACAAAATGAGCGCCCGACGAGCTGCCCTTGCGCTGCAAACGGAAATGGTTGAAGGCTTCGCAAGCCAAAGAAAACAGCGCCCCAAGGATCATCGACACCGTAACCGCCAAAGGCCACGACAGATCCCACTCCCGAAGCTGCCAAGCAAAGAACGGCGCACTCGCGTACACACCCGCCAACGCGAAATGGAAAACCCTTGTCGGCAAATAAACCGTGTTGAAGGCCATCGCTAGGAGGCCAATCGTGAGACCCGAGATGATTCCGTTAAACAGTATTTGCATCGTCCGGCGCGCCGCTCTCGCTTAGCGCGAGATGCTACGGAAAACAGTGGCTTGCGGCAACCCGGTACTCAAACCCCCACTGTGTCATAAAGGGTGACTGAGGCTCACGAAAGGCACACGGAAGCCATTGCATCGGTGGAACGTGCGACGGACTGGATGGACGCCGCGCGATTTAGACTCGGATTGCCGTCCGGCGGGCTTTGCGGTTGGGTTCGGTCGGCGTTTGTTTCTCCGAAATCTTCTGCTCACCTTCATCCGGCGACTCGGCTTCGATCTGGCTTGGCGCCTGGTTCTTGGTGAGGTCGAGTTTTTCCTCTATTTCGCTCTGGCGGCGGCTCAAATGCTGGTAACGCTCCTCCTTCTCAAAGGGCGCGCCGACTTTGCTTTCCAGTTCCTTGGCACGTTTGTGAGAGTCTGCGATGTCGGTTTCCAGTTTGGCAGCGCGTTCTTCAAATCCCTGAACTGTGGCTTCGACCGAGCGGATTGTACCCAGTGCGGTATCTGTGACTCTTGCGCTGTAACTATTCTTGCCGCGCAAAACGACTTCGACGGTGTCGCTGAAGGCGGGGCGAAGGAAAAGATCGAATCCGGCAAAGCGCCCCATACGCACTTCATCGCCGAAGCGGTTCTTCATCTTCTCTGCACGACGGACAATCACCTCGCCAGCGATGCCTCGGTTGTCGAGCGGCTGGCCGTCGAGTTCGATGCTGAACTTGTCGCCGGACGTGTCCTGCCGGGTCGCGATGTCCTGACGCAGATTGGCAAGACGCACGGTGAAAGTCTCGGCGTCCTCGTGGGAGCGACGGAGATTGGTGCGGATGCGGTATTGTTCCTCGGCGTGGGCCGAACGCAGTCGCGTGAGTCGAATCAATTCGGCATCCACCTGGGCCTTCTCGATTACGAGTGGGTTGCCTGAAGCGATGGCCTTTACTTCGGCGTAGGTGAGCGCCGCGGAGTCGAGGTCTTCAAGACGGCGAATCGTCATGTCGCCGCTCATTACCTGCGCGATGAACTTCGCCTTCGTCTCCAACGTTTGCCACATGTACGCATCGAACGAGCCTTCCGTAACGTAGCGAAAAATCTGAATAACGGGGTTCGTGTTGCCCTGCCTCAGAATGCGGCCTTCGCGTTGTTCTACGTCGGCGGGGCGCCACGGCGCGTCCAGATGATGAAGAGCGATCAGCCGTTCTTGAACGTTAGTGCCCGAACCCATTTTCTGTGTGCTGCCGAAAAGGACGCGGACCTTGCCGGCGCGCACGTCACGAAACAACGCCAGTTTCCCCGCGTCCGAGTCGTAGTCTTGGATGAAAGCAATGTCTCCGCTGGTCACGCCAAGCCGTTCGAGCTTTTCCGCCATGTCACGATAAACAGAGAACCCACGGTCCTTGGGCGTGGACAGGTCGCAAAAAACCATTTGGGCGGATCGCTCCGCCGTTGTCGCCTGCCAGATGCGATGAATGTTTTCGACGGCCTGGTTAACCTTGCCTTGCGGCTCGTCTAGTGCCGTCGGTTTCATCAAGCGGAGATCCAATGCAGCCTTCCTTCCCTCTGACGTAATCTTGAGCATGTTGTCTTGGCTCGGATCAACGCGGCCGGTTTTCAATTTGTCGGCACGAGCGGCGAGTTCTTGCACAAACTTCTTTAGTTCCGGTGTGGCGGGCGCGTTGCGGATGGCCGGCTTTTCGCCGTCAAGTTTTGGGCGTGGCAGATCAAGCATCGCGGCGGTCTGCACGTCGGCAGCCTGGCGGAACATCTGCATGAGTTCGGGCACGTTGATGAACCGGGCGAAGCGCGTGTTGAGCCGATAACCCGCGCCGTCCGGTGAAAGTTCCATCGCTGTGACTGGCTCGCCAAACGTCGCCGCCCAAGCGTCGAAGTGATCCAGATTGTGCTTCTTGAGTTCGTTGGGCTGTAGATACCGCTGCATGGTGAACATTTCCGCCATGCTGTTTGCGATGGGTGTGCCGGTGGCAAACACAACGCCTCCCCCGCCGTTGAGCGACTGGACGTGACGGACCTTGAGGAACATATCGAAGGCGCGTTCGCTTGCGGTCTGCGGCAGGCCGGCGATGCGCGTCATTTTCGTCAGGTAGAAAAGGTTTTTGAAATAGTGCGCTTCGTCCACGAACAGGCGGTCCACCCCGAGTTCCTCAAACGTGAGTGTGTTGTCCTTCTTGTGGTCGGCAGCGAGAGCTTGCAAGCGAGCTTCGAGCCGTTTCTTGGCCCGTTCCAGTTCCTTGACGAGGCGGCGGTTGTTCGTGTCCGCGTTCTGAAGCCGGATAACTTCGAGTTCGTGCAACTGTTCCTCGAAGAAACGTTTCTGCGTGTCGTGGGTCAGCGGGATGCGCTCGAAACCGGAGTGGGTGACGATGACGGCATCCCAATTGCCGGTCGCGATGCGGCTGAACAACTTTTTGCGATTCTTCGACTCGAAGTCCTCTTTGCCTGCAACAAGGATGTTCGCGCCGGGATAAAGCGTGAGCAACTCAGTTGAGAACTGGCCGAGCATGTGATTTGGAACGACGATCATCGGCTTGCGTGCCAGGCCGAGCCGTTTCAGTTCCATCGTGGAGGCTGCCATCGTGTATGTCTTGCCCGCGCCGACGACGTGGGCAAGCAGCGTGTTCGGAGTTTGCAGGATGCGCCAGACGCCGGCCTTTTGATGCAAGTGGAGTTGGATGGCTGAACTCGCCCCCGGCAACGTCAAATGCTCGCCGTTGAACGTGCGGACGCGCGTATGATTGAAGGTGTCATTGTAAAGGCGACACAGCCGATCCCGCCGCGAATCGTCAGACCAAACCCACTCCTTGAAACTTTCCTTGATGCGCTCTTGTTTCTCACGTGCGGCTTCGGTTGCCTGGGCGTTGACGACTGGCTTCTTGTCAGCATTGAGGTCGTAAACGGTGGGCGTCTTGAGGTTCAGAGCATCTTCGATGAGTTCAAGGCCAGTGTATCGGTCCGTGCCCCAATCCGTCGTGTTTGCTGTCGCGCCCCGTGCCTCCCAATCGCTGTTCACGTGCCAAGTGCCGAGCGCGTGAATGTGGTTAATCTCGATGCCGGACGAAACGTTAAGCAGTTTGTGGATGAACTGCTTCACGTCTGCCGGCGGCAACCACGACGCACCGAGTCGCACGTCAATCTCCGTGGCGGACAAGTCGGCGGGCTGGACGGATTTCAACGCCTCGACATTCTCGTGGAAGCGCGGGTCGGTCACGGCGGCGGCATCGGCGACGGCAAACTTCTCGCGCACGTTGCCGGAGAGATATTGGTCGTCGGTTTCCCATTCGTTGGTCTGCGGGTTCAGGAAAATGATGCCCTTCAAGTCGGGCAGGAATTCCTCGGTGGGCTTGCCGAGCAGCGCGGCCATGTGGTCGAGATCAACCCGGCCTCGCTCGTTCAACGAAACAAGCAACGCTTCCTTTGGTTCGCTGACAGATTCAACCGGCTTGCGATGATGAATCGTGCGTTCCCGAAAAATCGTGGCCTTTTTCGCGGTCTTCGTTTCGTCGTCGTAGTTCTCCAGCGACAGGAGCAACGGCAAATCGGGGTCGCCATCGAAGGCGCGCTGATTTGCTCGAAGATTGATTGGGCCGAATCGTGACGAGAAGCGGTCATAGGCGAGGTTCAGTTGGAAACGGGTGTCGGCAACCTGTTCCTCGGTGCTGCCGTCCATCTGCGAGCGCAGACAGGAGCGAACCGCGTCACGCACCGGAATCAGCCCACGAATCCGCGAGCGTGTCTCGGACGGCAAATCATTCAACGGACGAAGAACCGTTTCCTCCCGGATGCAGACCATTCCATCATGCAGGCAGTAGGCGTTGGGCTTGACGTAATCGGGCGCGGGAATGGTCTGTTCGAGCGTCGGCTCGGCGACCAGGTGGGATTGGGACTCGTAAATGTTCTGCGGCAGTTTCTCGATGGCTTGAGCCAGCGCCTCGCCCAATTCTCGCTTGTCTGATTCGAGCGTCGGTTCGTTGTCCCGATACATCCTCCCGGACAAACGCATCTTGCCGAGCATCATCTCCGGTCGGGCAGCAAAGTATTCGTTGATAATGAAGTTGTCGCCGAGGTCATTGTTGTAATCCGCTACCTCCTTCCACGACGAGCCAGTGGGCGCTTCGCCAGGGCGAAGTTTGCGAAGCATCACAATGTCAGTCGTCACTTCCGTGCCGGCATTCCGCTTGAAGGCGTCGTTGGGCAATCGAATTGCACCGAGCAGCTCGGCCTGAGTCGAAAGCACTTCGCGCAAACCGGAGTCGAGCTTGTCCATCGTCCCACGAGACGTGATGAACATGACGAGACCACCCGGACGGACCTTCTCCAGCGCGGCGGCGAAAAAATAATCGTGGATGGGGAACTTGTAACTGTTCCAGCGCGGATCGTGAACGGTGTAATCCCCAAACGGCACATTGGAAATGGCGAGGTCGTAGAAACCGTCCGCGAGTTTCGATTGCTCGAACGGCTGGGCGCGAATGTCGGAGTCGGGATAAAGCGCCTTCGCAATGCGCGCCGTCAGCGGGTCAATCTCGATTCCCGTGACGGTCGAGCGACGGAGAACCCCCTCCGGCATGAGACCGATGAAATGGCCGATGCCGGACGCGGGTTCAAGAATTCTGCCGCCCTGAAAACCGAACCGCTCCAACGCGCGATACATCGCACCGATGACGATCGGTGCAGTGTAATGGGCGTTGAGCGTCGTTGAGCGGGCGATTTCATACTCCTCCTTGGTAAGTTCTTTGCGAAGCGCTTCGCGTTGTTCGAGCCACAGTGGGTTAAAGTCATCAAAGACCTGGGGCATTGCACCCCAACCGACGTATTTGACGAGTACCGCCTTTTCTTCATCCGTGGCCGGTCGCGCTTCGACTTCGAGTGCTCGAAGCTGGCGAATGGCTTTGAGGTTGAGTTGAAACTTGTGCTTCGGTCCACCCTCACCAAGGCGGTCGGCCTCGGCAATACGGTAGCTGTTGAGGTTCTTTGGAGGCTCGTCGTGATGGCGCTTTATTCTTCGGGCGGGAGCAGGATGTATTTCTCCCTCACCATTTCCCAAGCCTGGTCGTGAGCTTGTTGCGCCGTTGATCCCCGCTTCATCAAGTCCGTTCGCAGGTTCGCCATTTCGTCCTTTGTCTTTTCCTCCGCCTCCAGAAGCATCTGATGCAGGAGTCCCTTCTGTTCGAGTTCGCGCACCATCTTCGGAAGGTGTTCGCGCCAGTGTTTCTCGGCCATCCGGCCGTATTGGGTCAACGGTGTCATGTGTCAGCTTTCGTGGTGCGAAAAGGTCAAGCTGCTCGTCCGAATCCAGATTGCTTCGCCGGGCTGCCATGAGACTTTCCTATTTTCTAGTGGGTTCAGCAAGCCGCGCTTGGGATCGAGGACGGCGATTCGGACAGGGACGCCGAGTGGCTATTTCCATCTCCAAACCCACCAACTTGCCATTCAAATGCCGTTTGCCTGGGAACAAGTCTCCTTCTTTCACTCCAAAGACTTCCGCGAAGAACTCAATCTGTCGGTCGGTGGCCGGGCCTCGTTGGGTTTCGATGTTCGCGAGGATATCGCGGGTCATGTAGCAGCCAAGCAACTGTAGCTTCCCCACAAGTTCGTCCTGAGTCCAACCTCGCTGATAACGAAACTTTGCGACATTACGGCCAATAACATTTTCGTCGCGGTGCATCCGCTCCTCCATACATCATGGAACGGGATTTCATTTGAGGTTAACAACAGGAAGGCCCAGCTACACGAACCCAACCATCGTTGCGTTATGGTTGGGAGCTTTACCGGTCGGGGTGCTCCTCGAAAGGTGACGGCTCAGGCTCAGGCTCGCGTTTTGGCGCATGGCCTAGAGGCAGAATCATCACCGGAAGTTCATGGACGGAATGTTTGCGACGGCGCGCAAACATCCAGCCGATGACGAGGAGGCTCAGAAGGACCAGTCCGGCAAAAAGGTAATCACCATGTTCCTGAATCAGGGAATCCAAGAACCTGGTTACACGCGCGACTTGGTTCACCGGGTGTTCCATACCTTTTCGTCAGAAGCCTTCTGGTTCATAGCGTGACCGGCCGACAAAATCGGAGCACATTTTATGCTCAGAGTCTTGCATTCAAGATGTATCCAATCACGGCGTTTCGCAAGCGTTCCTCGGCGTACATGGGCAGCGAATCCCGTTCTGCCGACAGCCCCGGCTCGCACCCCGTTTTGCGGGTAAGCAAGCCGGAGCTTGATGGCAGATTAGACGGAAACAGCCTCCGTTTTGCCCTGGGTCTGAGCGCGGGCAACGGCGCGCCTTGCCTGCCGTCCGATTTGGGCGATGACGCCTTCCTTCTGGTCTTCCGGTAAGTCTTTCACCAGGAGATCGTAGGCCCGCTTCAATTCGGGATTCCGGTTGATCTGTTTCAAGACACCTTCCCGGATGCGTTGCTGACGATCCACCTCGCGCACCTCGTTCAGCACGACGGTCCGTTCGAGGCGGTCACGGGGCATGGCTTGCACGTAGGTCCAATACTTGGGGTTTTCTTTGATGTAGGCATCAATCTTTGCATCCACCTCCGGGTTGCTCCGAAAAGTGGGCGTGTCTGCGGGAGCGGCATTGCCGCTGGCGCTCGTTGGCGCGGATGGTCTTGTTTTCATAACGATTCAGTTTGTTGTTTCTGTTGCGCGGCATTTGCCGTGTTCGTCGGCGCGAAGCAGTGAATCACTGCCCCACTCCGGCAAAGCATGTTTATGGTTTGGGTGCATCGGGTGATTCCGGCACAAAAGTGGGAGCGCTATTGGTTGTCGGTGATGTCGGAGTTGAAAGTTTCTTAATGTCCTTCTCGAAATCTGCGACACGTTGCTCGGTGTTGGCGACACGCGCACCGAGGAGGGCGTTGTTGCGGGCCACACTCCTCATTTCGGCGAAGACCTTCTGCAACTCGCTGTAAGACTGCGCGAGCCGCGTCGCCTCCTGCATCACGCGTTCGGTTGTTTCGCGCTGCCGATTCATCTCAGCAAGCACGGCGTCATTCGTGGACGGCGGGGAATACGCGGCGTCGCGCGGCGGGTTTAGGAGGTTTGCCGTGTTTAACGGACCTGGGCGCAAGTTCCATCGAGCCGATGACTCAATGCGATAAACCGGGTGTCGCTCGTGCATCGTTTCAGGATGATTCGGATCAACAAAGCGCCCGACGTGGTAAGCGCGGACAACTTCCGAGTATCGAACGGCCTCAACCGGCTCGACGGCCGCTGGCGGCGCAAACCGGACGACGAGCTGCGGACGCGAAGCGCAAGAGGCAACGAACACGAGTGGAATGAGTGCGAGATATTTCATGGCTGGACAGGTGTTGAAGATTTTGTGAGAGCAGGGACGAGCATTGGAGCGGCAGAGAAGCCCGCAGATCCATGCAGTCCTGTTTGTGCGGAATTGTTTTCCTCTGCGAACGGCTTTGCTGAGCCGCCAATGGCAGCGTCGCTCCGGTCAATCGTTTGCAGGACGTAGAGGTAGAACTGTTTGCCGCTCGGCACGCGGACGTAAAAACCGTCCTTCTGGATCGCTTCGTGAATGCGCTGGGCGTACACTGAGAGAACTTTTTGTGCTCCCTCGAACGGCGCGTTGTTCAGCGTTGGGCTGCTGATTGGTCCAAAGACGGTTTGTTGCTTTTCAGTTAGCGCTTCGGCTGCACCCGAAAGGAACGTCGCGGCGAATAGTTTTATGTCCGCCATGTTGTCGGACTTGAGTATTCGCCCGCGCAATCCCGCGCTGCCGTCTGTGATACCCCAGCCTTCCTGGTCGCTGGAGAACTCGCGGTCGAGCGCTACGGCGCTGAGTTGAAGTTCCTCTCCTGTCTGCCACACCAGCGTCCAATTGTTGCCACTGGCGATGCGCTCTCGAAGGCGATCCTTCTGCGCCGTGCCGTGAACCTCCGTGCCTGCGGGAATTATCAACCTGCCTGAGTGGTAAATGTCTTCGGTGATGAGTCCGACGATGGGCGTCTGAATGGAAGCCGAATCAACGGTGATGACAGTCTCGCAAGGGATGAGCCGGCCAAACGGCGCGTAGTGGGAACTCAGAGACCTCGGTTCGGCGACACCGGCTGCGGCGTCCGCGAAAAGGCTTATTGGCGGAAGTACCGGTGGTGCTGGGGGCGGCTCTGGCCTGGGTTTCTCGACAGCGACCTTCGGCGGTTCGTTGGTCTTCGTCGGTGGAGGCAGCGGCTCCGGCTTTGGGGGTGGCGGATGAAATGGGTGCATCGGGCGTTCGACCGTTTGCACCAATTGCGGTTTGTCCGTCAGATTCGTTCGTGGACCGGCGTTCGACAGATTCAGTTCGCCGTGCGGGTTAGACTTGCTGCGCAGCGCACTGAACACCAGCAACCCGCCGCCGAAGACCGCGACAAACAGCACCAGCTTGCCGCTTTTCGTTTTGAAGAAATTCAGAAAGTCGCGCGGTTTCATGGCTGCTCCTTGGCGTCGGCGGGCGGTGAATTTGTGCTGGGCGTTGGAGGCGGCGTTAGGGGAATTACGCGGCTAACCAGTACCGTGAATTCGTTCTTGAGCGAAAGCTCGTTTCGTCCGCCGTCAGGCGTGCCAGTGACTGCGAAATAGACAGTGCTCGCCGCATTCGCCGGTAGAATTCCGGGTGCATCGCTGATGGACTGGTAATAAAGCCGATTCCCAACGCGTAGCGCGAAACTCTCCGGCTGATACCGAATCTCCTTGTCCGACTTGTTCCGCAGCGTGAGGTGAATCACAAGCGTGTCTTCCGGGTTGAATCGAAACACTTCCTCAATCCGAATTTCGTAATCGTTGAAATCCGTGACTTGCGGTTTGTCCCCGAACGTCCGCGCCTCAGCGCCGGCCACAGCCTCGGGCTGCTGTTTCTTCAAAAGTGGAAACGCCTTCGCCTTGTCGAGCAACGCAAGCAATCGCGTTGGCGTGACAAACGGCGCCGGCTGGACTGTCTCCGTTGCGGCTCGATCTTCCAGATTGAGCGCGAGAACCGGCGTGTCGCTTTCGACTAACTCGAAAACGTACGTGTGCTTGTTCCAGCGAATGTTGAGGTTCGATGTGGCCTTGGGTGCGAGCGCGCGGACGGACAGGAACGACGAGCCCTTCGTGTGGGCGAGTTGGAATTGTCCTGGCGTCTTTGCATCGGTGGTCACGCCCACGGCGTCAATCGCGGAAATCGGCCCGGGGAAGCTGATGGTTGTGACGCGGTTCGTTGCCACGGGCACGCTGACGACGGCACGATCATCAAGCGTGACGCGCTGAATGGCGGCTGGTGGTTCAGCAAGCGCGACCGTGGCAACGAGCAACAAAAGGCTAATTCGAGATTTCATATTTGAAGTCGCCGACAGCGGTTGGAAAACGACCGTTGGCAGCCATGTTTGGATTGCGAATCAGACGGAGACTCAGTTTGAAATTGAATGCCTCGTTGAACGCCTTCTCCTGAAAGATGCCAGTCCGAATCACCTGGCCCGAGACGGTTGCCAGCACTTCGTGCTCGCGCGTCGCAAGAATGTCTATTCTCGCGATCTCCGGCTTTTGGCGAAGTTGCTTGGCGCGAAATTCAACTGCTTCGCGCGTTAGATACTCCTGGGCCTTTTGCAGCGCGGGTTTGAGAAACATCTGTCGCAACAAATCGGGGTGGTCAAAATCCTTCGGGTTGCGTTCGAGGAAAGTGACTGCCGCCAGTTCCGCCTGCTGAACGTGCAAATCCTTCGCCTCCTGAAATTGAAGCAACGGGCTGATGTAGTACGTCTGCGCCGGGTCAACGATGACGACGCGCTCACGTTGCTTGAACTGCCCAATCAGATGATAACGGTCGAGCGCGGCGACCACCGTCACAGCAACGGCCACGAAAAACCAGAACCACGGCAGCCGGTCGCGTTGCGCGAAAAGTTGAGTCGGGTCGAAGCGTTTGCGCGCAACGCGAGGCGTCGGCGAGCCGTTGCCGGTGGGGGTTTGTCTAGGTGTCAGTTCGGTGGCTTCCATAAAAAGTCAGTAGTAGTGGCCCTTGGTCTTGGCGAT